>Ga0316194_10002764_pt1 | contig 12241 bp, 14 predicted proteins | sample CroRivsedime1_MG_FD_204936 | JGI IMG/M metagenome (GOLD analysis project Ga0316194, IMG submission 204936) | Coastal sediment microbial communities from Maine, United States - Cross River sediment 1 | ecosystem: Environmental > Aquatic > Marine > Coastal > Sediment | place: USA: Maine...
ACAGATGCAGACCGTCGACAACGTACAGATTAGCGTAACAAATGGTATTAAAGGCGATTTTAGAGGCAGCCAGCGTGGACGTCAGGTAACCATCCTGAGCGAGTCTGCCTGGCAAAAAACCTGCCATGAACTTGACACGGAACTACCCTGGACCATCCGTCGCGCCAATCTGCTCGTCGATGGTATCGAGTTTGACGACACCTGGATTGGTAAAACCCTGCACGTCGGCGAAGCCGAGCTGGTAGTCACCGGGGAAACCGATCCCTGCTCACGCATGGATGAACAGCATCGTGGACTGACCGCGGCCCTGACCCCGGAATGGCGCGGCGGGATCAGCTGCGACGTGATCAAGCCAGGGGCGATCAAAATCGGCGATCAGGTCGAATACGACTGAAGTCGCAGTAACCGCCTTTCGGAACGGATGCCGTTGACACAATAAGCAACAACGCTAACCAGCACCACCGCGCTACCCACCAATGTGAGCCAACTCGGTTTTTCACCGACCCCGATCCACACCCAGACAGGGCCGAGAATCGATTCCGTCAGTGAAAATAATGCGACCTCGGAAGCCATGATGTAACGCGATGCGACGGTAAAACACCAGAAACCGACGCCAAATTGCAGACAGCCCATGATAATTGCGATAGTGAGATCGTGATTGGAAATAACAAAAGACTCGACGAAAAATGCCGCCACTCCACCCATTACAAGGCCACTGAGGCAAGTTGCAGGGAGCATATCGGTGCGGCGCTTGCCGCGAATAATCAACAGAAAGACGACAAAGGATGCAACCACACCGAGCGCCGCCACATTTCCCGCCCAGCGCCCTTCAAGCAAACCATCGGCGAACATCAGGCCGATCCCGGTCAGCGATACCAGCATCGCGACGATGCCGAAACGGGAAGTTCTCTCGCCTAACACCAGCCAGCCCACAAACGCGGTCGCCAGCGGAGCTGCGCCAATGATGAAGACCGCGTTTGCCACCGTGGTTAACAGGATTGCGAAGATATAGCAGATTGATCCGAGCCCGAGTATCAGTGCCGCCCACAGGCCGGGTTTACCGATAGCCCTGAACGCGGGGCCGATACCAGTGCGATAGCGTACGAGTAACAACAAAAACAGGGTCAGAGAAAATGTTATGCCACGGTAAAACAGGATTTGCCAGCCGCTGGCAGTTTCGATGTTACGTAACAGGATGCCCGAAGTACTGAGAAAAAAACCACCGATAACGACCAGTGTTATGCCATAACCGTACCTACGCTCCATGAGCAAAAGGAGGCGTTTTTGCTCGCCACCAGCCAGTTCTGGATATTGTAAGCATCAACGGAAAACAAATGCATCCCGTTTTGTTCACGGTAGTTTGACGACCGCCCTGCCCCGGATCTTTCCATCCAGTATATCTTCTGCAGCTTGCGGCAAATCGGCGAAAGCGAGATCAAAAGACAGGTCGTCAAGCAGATTCAAGTCAAGATCGGCGGCCAGTCGCGCCCACGCAATCTTACGTTTCGCGATGGATGCCATAACCGAATCGATACCATACACCGAGATGCCGCGCAGTATAAACGGAGCAACCGTAGTCGGCAGACTCATCGATTCGGCCAGACCACAAATTGCTGCCGCACCACCATATTTCAGCTGACTGAGTACATTGGCAAGCGTATTGCCACCGGCAACGTCGATCGCTCCGCTCCAGAGTTCCTTACCGAGTGGTCGCGCCTTTTCCGCAAAATCGGCTCGATCAAGCACGTCTGCAGCCCCGAGGCCCAGCAGAAAATCCTTTTCCTTCATCCGCCCGGTAGTGGCCACCACGCGATATCCCAGCTTGCTTAGAATCGCGACCGCAACGCTGCCGACCCCGCCCGAGGCTCCGGTAACCAGAATATCGCCATGGTCGGGTTTGATACCATGATCTTCCAGCGCCATCACACTCAACATGGCGGTATAACCCGCGGTTCCAATGGCCATGGCATGGCGCGTATCCAGCCCCGCGGGAACCGGCACCAACCAGTCTCCGCTTACGCGAGCCTTTTGTGCATAGCCTCCTGAATGCGACTCGCCAACACCGAAACCATTCAATATGACATGATCGCCCTGCTTAAAATCAGCATGCTCGGAAGCGATCACGGTGCCGCTGAAATCGACTCCGGGGGTGAGTGGGAACTTGCGCACGACGGGTGATCTTCCGGTCATCGCCAGGCCGTCCTTGTAATTCAGGGTGGTGTATTCGACACGGACCGTGACGTCCCCCTCCATCAAATCGCTATCGTCGAGTTGCGTCAGCGTACAACGCTGTCCGTCATCGTTTTTTCCAATCTGGTAAGCCTGAAACTGCTCTGACATCTATATAACCCCGTGAAATATTATTTGTAATACAAAATCATGTTAAAGTAATTGATCTGCAAATGCATCACCAAACTAGGGCCCAAATCGTGCAGCAAAATGCCATCGTCAAGACCAGTATTTCCAGGCAAATTGCCGAGCAATTACGCGCCGCGATCGTTGCCGGCCAGTTCAAAATCGGCCAACGCCTGCCCACCGAGGATGAGCTCGCTCAACGTTACGGCGTCTCACGGCCCAGCGTCCGCGAAGCCCTGAAAAGGCTTGCTGCACAAAACCTGGTGCGCGCCCGGCGCGGTCCGACCGGCGGTAATTTCGTGGTTCAACCGAGTTACGCAGAACTTGCCGAATCCCTGAGCGGCGCGGCTACGCTGTTGGTAGGTCTGGGAGCGCTCGGCATCGAAGAAATCATCGAGGCCAGGCGAGCATTGCAGGGCAGTTGCATACAACTCGCTACCAGCAACATGAATCAGGAGCATTTGCATAACATCGAAATCGCGTTAGAACGCCAACGAGACCCCGAAATCAGTGATGAAGACTTTTGCCAGGCCGACGTTGCCTTTCACCGCGCTCTAGTCGATGCTACCGACAATGGCATGCTGCGTTTTGTCATGTATACGGTTATCGAGGCCCTGATTCCGGTGACCAACATGGTGGTAACCGTGGTGCGGGAACGCAGTGATATTATCTCCCTGCACCAGCAAATGCTCGAACACCTCAAGAAAAGTGACACGGATAGACTCAAAACCAGCATGGATGAGCTACTCGACTACCTGCTGAAAAAGTTTGCCCAGGCCAGTGCCGGCAAGGCCTAGAACAGCGCTAGCCTGACGCTGCTGAGCAGGAAACAGGCCGAGACTCCAAGCAACCCCAGGATAATTGCCAGTCCGAATTGCGCCAGGCGCAAATCGAGCGCACGACCCTCTTCAAAGTCACGAATTAATTCATCGATCCGACGCAGTGCGCTGCCGGCTAGTTTATGCTTTTTATAGTCTGCAATGACTTGTTCTGATCTCGATGTATCTTGTGACATAGAGCCTGTTTTTAACTGGCAGAGCAACCTATAATGAATCCGTTTCAGGGCGAGTACAACTGTAACTGTTTCACAGTAAAAACCGAGGCAATATATTGATCCCGATTATTCTTTCAGGTGGTTCCGGAACCCGGCTGTGGCCATTGTCACGCAAAATGTACCCCAAGCAGTTCCTCAGCCTGCTGCATGACGAGACCATGCTGCAAAAAACGCTGTCCCGTCTCGATGGGCTGGAGCACGCCGCACCGACCGTGGTATGCAACAATGAACACCGCTTTATCGTCGCTGAACAGGCGCGCCAGTCGGGCGTCGAAGACTTGTCCATCATCCTCGAACCTTGCGGCCGAAATACCGCTCCCGCGATCGCGGTAGCCGCGATTCACGCCCTGCAGCAGGCACAGGATCCGGTATTGCTGGTGCTGACCGCAGACCACGAAATCGCGGATGAAAAGGCGTTTTGCGCTGCTGTCCGGCAGGCCCTGCCGCTGGCCGAAAGCGGGAAACTGGTTACTTTCGGCATCGTCCCCGACCAGCCCGCGACCGGTTACGGTTATATCCGGCGGGGTAAAGCGCAGGACCAGGGTTACATCGTCGATGAGTTTATCGAAAAACCTGATCAGGCTACCGCCGCGGAATTCCTCGACGCTGGAAATTATTACTGGAACAGCGGAATGTTCATGTTCAAGGCGCGGGCCTATCTCGACGAACTCAAGAAATTTAGCCCCGCCCTCGTCACCCACTGCGAGCAGGCGACGCGTAATTTAACTGAAGATATCGGCTTTCTGCGACTCGATGCCGATGCGTTCGCCAGGTGCGAGTCCGATTCGATCGACTACGCGGTAATGGAAAAAACCGGGCTGGCCTGTGTGGTACCGATGGATGCTGGCTGGAGCGACATCGGCAGCTGGGCTTCGTTATGGGATCAGGGTAAAAAGGATGACTCGGGTAACAGTACTCACGGCGATGTAATGACCAGCGAAACCGAAAATTCATTTGTACATGCGGAAAGTCGGCTGGTAGCCACGGTCGGGGTCAGGGACCTGGTCATCGTCGAAACCCAGGATGCGGTGCTGGTCGCCGACAAGAGCAAGGCGCAGGAAGTAAAACAGATCGTCGAACGACTCAAGCTGGAACAACGTGAAGAAGAAAACTTCCATCGCATCGTTTACCGCCCCTGGGGCAGTTTCGATTCGGTCGATGAAGGCGAAGGCTACAAGGTCAAGCGCATTTCGGTGAATCCCGGAGCCAGATTATCCAAACAAATGCACCATCACCGTGCCGAACACTGGGTCGTGGTCCGGGGTACGGCACGGGTTTTTCGCGATGATGAGATTTTCGACCTGCATGAGAATGAGTCGGTTTTCATCCCACTTGGTACCACGCATTACCTCGAAAACCCTGGTGACCAACCACTCGATATCATCGAAGTGCAGTCGGGTTCCTATCTCGGTGAAGACGATATTGTTCGTTTTGACGATATTTATGGGCGCAGCGACGAAAAAGTTTAACGGTTTTTGATCTACGTCAGATTATTACCAGGCCAACATTGGATATTCCCCGGGTATGACCGACAAGGACTCACAAAGCTTTGACGATACCCTGCTGGATGAAGCGCTGGTCTATCCCGACTGGTTCAAGCTTGGTCTAGGTGACCTGAACGATGATATCCGCGACGCGCGCGCTGCGGGCAAGTTCGGCATCATCGTCTATTATGGCCAGGCGCGCTGCGCCTACTGTGAAAAGTTTTTCATCAGTCTCACCGATAGCACTATCGAACATTACCTGCGCGAACACTTCGATGTGATTCCGCTTGATATCTGGGGCATCGAGGAATTCATCGATACCGATGGCAATAGCTACACCGAGCGTGAGCTGGCGTTACGTTACCAGACCAGCTTCACCCCATCGCTGGTGTTTTATGATCGCAATGGCAAACCGGTTTATCGCCTGCGTGGTTACTACCCGCCTTACCAGTTTCGCGCGGTATTACACTACGTGGCCGAGGGTTACTACCGTACTGAGAAATTTCGAGATTACCTGCAACGCGCCGAACCCGGATTGTTTTTTACCAGCGGCGAATTGATCGAACGCGACTTTTTCATGTCTCCGCCATATGATCTCGAGCGCAGCAATAAGGCCTCGGATAAAGCCCTGGCCGTTATTTTTGAACAGCCCTCCTGCCATGCCTGTGAATTGCTGCATACCGGACCGCTCAGCCAGACCGAAATTCTGCGCGAGATCGCCAGCATGGACGTCGTCCAACTAAACCTGTTTGCAGATACCGAGGTGATCACCCCGAACGGCAAACTGACTACCGCTAAACAGTGGGGTAAAGACCTCGACCTGTTTTATACTCCTTCAATCATTCTGTTCAGTCCGGCAGGTAACGAGATCATGCGAGTCGATTCGGTAGTGCAATTTTATCGCCTGTGGGGTGTCCTCGATTACGTCAACAAACGCATCTACCACAGTGGCATCGATTACCAGAGCTGGCGCCTGCAACAACGTGAAACCGTCGAGTAGATTCTGCAATGAACCCCAATACTGCTAGCCGCGAGTCACTGTCAAAGGCTGTCATCGATACCTGCCTGGCGATGAACGCTCATGGTATCAACCAGGGTAACGCCGGTAATATCAGCCAGCGCTTCGAGGACGGTTTCCTGATTACGCCTTCGGGTATCGCATATGAACGGCTGCAACCCGGCGATATCGTTTACGTCGGCATGGATGGCAGTTCGCGGGATTTACTTGCGCCTTCAAGCGAGTGGCGCATGCACCGTGATATCTACGTCAACCATGCCGATGCGGGTGCCGTGCTACACGCCCATTCTACCTTTGCAACCGCACTTTCCTGCCTGCGCGTCGATATCCCTGCGTTCCACTACATGATCGCGGTTGCAGGTGGTATCGATATCCGTTGTGCCGATTACGCTTTGTTCGGCACCCAGGCGTTATCCGATAACATGCTCACCGCACTAAGCGACCGACGTGCCTGTCTGCTTGGCACCCACGGCATGATTTGCTTTCACGACAACCTGGATAAAGCACTCTGGTTAGGCGTCGAAGTGGAAACCCTGGCGCGGGTATACTGGCATGCTCGCCAGGCTGGGGAGCCGGTCATTCTCAGCACTGCACAAATGACCGAGGTGATGGAGAAATTCAAGAGCTACGGCAAGCAGTCCGGACTTGAGGAATAGCGATGTACGTCGATGGCCTGCCCTACCGCAGCATCTGGATTAACGCGGACGGATGGTCGATTGATGTAATCGATCAGACGCGGCTGCCACACAGCTTCGAAATACTCAACCTGCAGACCCTGGACGATGCCTGTCGCGCCATTCGCGATATGGTGGTACGCGGTGCGCCGTTGATCGGCGCCACGGCAGCCTACGGGTTTTATCTCGCCATGCGTGAAGATTCCTCGACTGCTTGCATGGATAAGGCCAGCCAATTGCTATCCGAAACCCGCCCAACCGCAGTCAATCTGCGCTGGGCACTGGATCGCCTGCGACGCAGTCTCATCAAGCTGGAACCAGGCGAACGGGCGCAACGCGCTTTTGTCGAGGCCGGTGAGATAGCGGAGCTGGATATCGAAACCAACCAGGCTATCGGCAGACATGGCCTTGAGATAATTAGCAAGATTGCGGCCACTAAGCCCGTAGGCGAAGCAGTAAACATTCTGACCCACTGTAACGCCGGATGGCTCGCGACCGTCGATTGGGGCACCGCGACAGCACCCATTTACATGGCTCACAACGTCGGTATTCCATTACACGTCTGGGTCGACGAAACCAGGCCACGCAACCAGGGTGCAAGCCTGACTGCCTGGGAGTTGGGGCATCATGGCGTACCGCACAGCCTCATCGTCGATAACCTCGGCGGACACCTGATGCAGCATGGCATGGTCGACCTGTGCCTGGTTGGCAGCGATCGTACTACCCGGACCGGTGATGTCTGTAACAAGGTCGGTACCTACCTGAAAGCGCTCGCGGCTAAGGACAACGATGTTCCGTTTTACGTCTGTCTGCCAGGCTCAACCATCGACTGGACAATTAGCGACGGCATCAACGAGGTACCCATCGAACAACGTGATGCCAGTGAAGTAACCGAAATATCCGGCAAACTGGCCAATGGCGAAATCACTTCCGTGCATATCACTGCGCCAGGCACAGCGGTGGCAAATTATGCTTTCGACGTCACCCCGGCAAGACTCGTTACCGGGTTGATCACCGAACGCGCCATCGTCGCTGCAACGCCGGAAGATATCGCCCGGGTTTTCCCCGATCATCCGTAGAATTGTCAGGCAAGACTTAAAGTTTACTATTTATGCACCACAACCTGCTGGCAGAACGCATATCCCGCGGCTAGTAATACTTTCGCAGTATAGTCAGGCCATCACCAATCGGCACCATTGACAGATCGAAGCGACCGGGTGCACGCTGGTGTAACCAGGTATTGAGTTCGCGCAACGCGACGGTGTCTTCGCTGGTATCTTCAGGATCGATTACCGAACCGCTCCACAGCACATTATCGAGCGTAATCAAACCACCGGGACGCACCAGCACCAGGCAGGCATCGACATAGTTCCGGTAGCCGCTTTTATCAGCATCGATATAAGCAAAATCATAAGCGCCTTCAAAGCCTTCATCGATCAAACCGTCCAGCGTCTGTTGTGCCGGTGCGAGCTGTAAATCAATCCGCTCCGCGACATCTGCCTGTTGCCAGTGTTGCCGGGCGATACTGGTGAATTCTTCGCTTACATCACAACAGGTCATCTTCAATCGCGGCATGCCGAGGCTCAGGCACAGACTGGTATATCCGGTGAAGGTACCAATCTCGAGACCGTTTCTGGCATCGAGCATCTTGAACAGTAACAGCAACAATTGCACCTGTTCGGGCGAGCTTATCATGTTGGCATCGGACATCGTCAGCGTCTGCTCGCGCAGCAGTCGGCAGGCTTCCGCTTCATGTAACGACACGTCTAGCAGGTATTCCTGTAAGGCTTCATCCAGACCTATCGACGATGTAGACATATTACTTCTCCTCGGCTAGTTGCGGTTACTAAAGCCCTTGATGGGGTTGAGTTCCCGTTTTCTGGCCCATACCTAGACTTGATATGGAATTCATTCTGACTTAACCCCGGGGACAACACAATGTCGCTACATCTGATCAGCTTCAAAACCTGCCCGTTCGTACAACGCGCTGTCATTACTTTGAAACACAAGAATATCGATTTCGAAATCACTTATATAGACCTCGCCGATCCACCTGACTGGTTCCTCGAATTATCACCGCTGGGAAAGGTTCCGGTACTCAAGGTCGATGATGAAGTCCTGTTCGAATCGGCGGTCATCAACGAGTATCTCGATGAAATTACCGGGGGCGCCCTGCAGCCCCAGGACCCGTTGGCACGTGCAAAAAATCGCGCCTGGATCGAATTCGCTTCGAACATGCTCGGTAATCTTTACATGATGAAAATGAGCAAGGACGAGGAGAGATATAACAAATATCGCGATGTGCTCGTCAGTCAGCTCGAGCGTGTTGAAAAACGTCTCGGCGACGGGCCGTGGTTTAACGGTGAAGAATTTTCGCTTGCAGATACCGCTTTCGCACCGCTGTTTCGACAGAATTCGGTGGCCGACAACAAGCTATCGGTCATCGACCCTGTCACCATGCCACGTGTTAATGCCTGGGCGCAGCGCTTGCTGGCCTTGCCCGAAGTGCGCGATTCGGTGGTTGACGAATTTGAAAACCTTTACATTGCGGCCATGCAGAAGAATGATTCCTACAGCCTGCATCGGCTGGCGGCATAAGATCAAATTAACCTGTATCATTCCGACCCGGGCGGGAACAAGCGATGAAAACCAGACGATGAAGGAGAAAAAACATGGCCAGCTGGCTTGAAGCTAAGGTTGTCGATAATCGACGCCTGAATCAGTATCTGACATCGCTGATTATCGATGTGTCGCTCGACGGCTACGAGGCGGGACAATTCGTGCGTATCGGACTGAAAGATGGAGATGAGGTTGTTGCACGCCCCTACTCGCTGGTCAATACTCCCGAGGAGTCCTATCTCGAAGTCTATTTTAACATTGTTGAAGAAGGCCCCCTGTCACCGCGACTGTTCGAGCTCAAGGCTGGCGACGATGTGCTGATTGCCGATAATCCCTCGGGGTTTTTGACGGTCAGCGAAATTCCGCAATGCAATCATTTATGGATGATTGCAACCGGTACCGGCATCGGTCCGTTCCTCGCGATCCTCAAAAGCGAAGCCGCGTGGCAAAAATTTGACCAAATTATCCTGTGTTACTCGGTGAGCTACACCGAAGAACTCGCCTACCAGGAAGTTATCGAGCGGGTCGCGCTGGCGCACGCGGACCAATTTTGTTACGTGCCGATTATTACCCGTGAAGCTTTTGCTGGCGGCCTGGGAAAACGCCTCCCGGCATTAATGCAGGATAACAGTCTCGAACAGCATACCGGTATCGACATTAACGCCGAAAACTCGCACGTGATGATGTGCGGCAGTTCCAACATGATTACCGATGTCAGTGCGGAACTGGTCGCGCGCGGGATGAAAAAACACCGCCGCCGCGATCCAGGTCATTTCACTACCGAAAAATACCATTAGCCTGCATATTGCATGAAGGCTAGGATTTGCCCTGCAGTACATCGATCAGGGACAGCGTCATGCGTGCGGTGGCACCCCATAACATTTCGCCATCGTATAAATCGTAGTAAACGACTGGCCACGGACGGTTCGAATCGGGGTGCTGGCGCTCCTCGGTGCGGTAATTGGAAGCTTGTGCGAGCCAGTTCAATGGCATCGTAAACGCGCGCGCTACTTCAACATCATCGAGTTCCAGCTGGTACGGCCAAGGCATGACGCCAACGTATGGACGTACCTGGAATTCACTGATGGTGTGATGATGATTGATATAGCCAAGCACCTCGATATCGTTGGCGACGATGCCGACTTCCTCCCGCGCTTCACGCAATGCGGTAGCCAGCAGATCGTCATCCACGTCATCGCGTTTGCCACCGGCGAAAGCGACCTGCCCACTGTGTCGATCACCCGGGTAATTGGCCCGCCGGATATAGAGGATGTGCCAGGCATCATCAATGCGCAGGAAAGGCACCAGCACGGCGGCCTCGCGAGCATCAGCGCTTAACAGTTCGGGCGGTACGTCATAGGTCGTATCGGCCTGCGCATGCAGGCGTTGACGAATTTCCTCGGCGCTGAGATCATCCAGCTCAGCCATTGCCGCATTTTACTCCACGTCTGGCATTAACCAGCTCGAGTATCTCGCGGCGCTGCTTATTGCTGGCGCTACCCCAGGCACAGATTTCTTCGAGGCTGCGAAAACAGCCTACACAGACGTCATCATCGTCGAGGGTGCACTTGCGGATACAGGGCGATTCAACTCGCTCAAGTTGGTCAATAGTCGAAGTTACCATGTTCAAACTCAGGGTGATTGTTAAAGTATGCGATCGATGTATCAATCTGTTCCAGCAGACGGTACTTGTCTTTTCCCAGAACACCCTTTAGCACCATATGGTTGGAAACATGGTCGCTGCGGAAAATCGTATTCTCGAGTTCGGTAGCCTCGAGCAGGATTTTCATTTCTTTACACAGGTCAACCGTGTCGAGCTCGTCGAACCGATGATCGAAACCGGCTTCGAATTTTTCCCTTCCCCGGTAAAACGTCAGCACCAGTGTTGCCAGATAATCGGGCTGGGTATCGTTGACCAGTCGTGCCGAGGCCAAAGCGTGTTGCCGGCTAAACGTCTTGCCGCCAATACCGTTCAGGATCATGACCGAGGTTTTGATGCCAGCCGCGCTGGAACGAAGCAACGCGTCGGCGGTGGTGGCATAGGTTTCGCCCTTGTCGATGTTGCGCAATATCTGGTCATCACCACTTTCTGCACCCACATAAACAATTTTCAGACCCAGTTCAGCCAGTTCCCGCAAGTCTTCATCCGATTTATGCTTCAGATTAGACGGCAGGCAATAGGATGACACCCGACTAACCGACGGTAAGGAAGCCCTGATTTCCCCAAGAATGGTGCGTAGCCGACGCATCGACAACACCAGGGCGTCACCATCGGCAAGAAACACACGTCGTGGCTCCAGTCCCTGTTCGGCACAGGCACGTATTTCCGCCAGTACTTCGGTCTCGGCTCGCGGGCGAAACTTTTTCTGCGCGTCAGTATACATTTCGCAATAGGTACAGCGATTCCAGCTGCAGCCATTGGTGACCTGGAAAATCAACGACCGCGCTTCGCTGGGTGGGCGAAACAACGGCTCGACATAGTGCACGGGTGTTTGTTGAAACATGATAATGAAAGACTAGTTTATTCTGCCACTCCGACACAAGTAGTAGCGGCTTGCATCCACCTAAAAAAACTGTATTTTATGCCCATGCAAAGCCGCATTATCAATACTGATCTGTACCCGCTTGAGCAGTTATCATCGGCGACGGCACAATCCTGGCTCAGCGGAATAAAAGCAGGACTGAAGCGGGACGGTTCCTGCACCCTGGCGAATTTCGTAACCCGGGAAGCACTCGGCATCATGGCGCAACAGGCTAACTCGATTGCCCATCTCGCCTACCCCGGTCCAACCGAAGTCAGTCCGTATTTCTTCAACTATCAGCTGGGGGAGGATCAAGACCTTCCCGCCACGCACCCGATACGACACCAGGGTAAACGCAATCTGGCCCAGATCGCGGCCGATCTGATTCCGGCAGATTTTTTACTGAGCCAGCTCTATCATGGCGATCTAATGCTCGATTTCCTGTCCGCCGTAACCGAAAGGCCCATTTATCGCAACCAGGACCCTTACCAATCGCTTAATATTTCAGTCATGGA
>Ga0316194_10002768_pt1 | contig 12236 bp, 8 predicted proteins | sample CroRivsedime1_MG_FD_204936 | JGI IMG/M metagenome (GOLD analysis project Ga0316194, IMG submission 204936) | Coastal sediment microbial communities from Maine, United States - Cross River sediment 1 | ecosystem: Environmental > Aquatic > Marine > Coastal > Sediment | place: USA: Maine...
GCTATGGCCGCAGCAGCGGCCATAGCCGGGCTCACCAGATGGGTTCTGCCGGCGTGACCCTGTCGGCCTTCAAAATTCCGGTTCGATGTAGAAGCACAGCGCTCTTCCGGCTGGAGTCGATCCGGATTCATTGCCAGACACATTGAACAACCGGCCGCACGCCAATCGAACCCTGCAGCAACAAAGATATCGGCCAGGCCCTCCGCCTCTGCCTGCGCCTTGACCAGTCCAGAGCCCGGCACGATGAGTGCCTGTTTGATATTTTTGGCAACTTTTTTGCCTGCCACCACAGAGGCAACCACGCGCAGATCTTCAATTCTCGAGTTAGTACAGGAACCGATAAAAACCCGGTCCAGCGACACGCCGCTGATTGGTTGATTCGCACTCAGTCCCATATAGGTAAGCGCGCGCTCGATACCATCTGCTTCCTGAGCATCTGCGGCCGCCCGAGGATCGGGCGCTGCCGCGTCCACACCGATCACCATTTCCGGAGACGTACCCCAGGTAATCTGCGGTACCAGACTGGCCGCATCAAGGACCAGCTGCCGGTCGAATTGCGCGTCCGCATCGCTGACCAGCGTGCGCCAGTAGGCTTCCGCCTGGTCCCACAAGCTCCCCGAGGGGGCAAACGGGCGACCCTTCAGATACGCAAGGGTCGTATCATCCACGCCCACCATCCCGGCCCGCGCGCCGGCCTCGATAGACATGTTGCACAGCGTCATCCGGCCTTCCATGCTTAACGCAGAGATCGCGCTGCCGCGGTATTCGATGGTATGTCCGGTAGCACCAGCAGTGCCGATTGCGCCAATGATTGCCAGCACCAGGTCTTTGGCGCTGACCAGATCAGGCAGCTGACCGTCGACCTGTACCGTAAAATTACCGGCTTTCTGCTGAACCAGGCATTGGGTCGCCAGCACGTGTTCGACATCGGAGGTACCGATGCCCTGGGCCAGAGCGGCAAAAGCACCGTGAGTCGAGGTATGCGAGTCCCCGCAGACGATGGTCATCCCGGGCAGAGTCGCGCCCTGCTCAGGACCTATGACGTGCACGATGCCCTGCCGGGGATCGAGAATATCGAACTGCGTGATGCCGTACTCTCGGCAGTTGTTATCCAGCGTCACCACCTGCTCACGAGCGATCAGATCGGTGATCCCGTCGAGACCGGCGGCACGGTTGTCGGTAGGAACGTTGTGGTCTGGTGTCGCCAGATTGGCATCGATCCGCCAGGGTTTGCGACCGGCAAGTTTCAGCCCTTCAAATGCCTGCGGTGAGGTGACCTCATGCAGCAGATGCCGGTCGATATAGACCATGCTCTGCCCGTCAGCCCGTTGACCCACCAGGTGGGCATCCCAGACCTTGTCGTAAAGCGTTTTTCCACTCATCAATCGTTCCGGCTCGGAAAGAGCCCGGCATGTTAGGCGGACGCTTAAGATAAAACAAATTCAGTATTTTTATATTTATGATAAATTTTCAGCATATGTACTGACGAGCGAGACACTAAGTGCGGTTCGAGGACCTGGAAGCCTTTCTGGCCGTCAGCGACAGCGGCTCATTTTCTGCTGCAGCGCAGGCGCTTCATATCACCCAACCAGCGATGACCCGACGCATCCAGCAGCTGGAATCCCGCCTGGATGCCCGGCTTTTCGACCGGGTCGGCAAGCGGGTCCATCTCACCAATGCCGGGCAACTACTGGTACCTCGCGCCAGGGAGATGCTGACCGGTCTGGCAGACGCACGGCGGGCTATCGGAAACCTCGAAGCTCAGATAGGCGGCACCCTCAAGCTGGCTACATCTCACCACATCGGCCTGCATCGACTGGCACCAGTGCTGAAGAAATTCGCTCGCCGCTACCCCGACGTGCAGCTGGATATACGCTTCGAAGATTCGGAAGCCGCTCACGATCTGGTTCGACATGGCGACAGCGAACTCGCCGTCGTTACCTTGAACCCGGCCGGAGAGCCGGATCTGAGTACAACCAGTCTCTGGGAGGATGAACTGTGTTTTGTCTGCGCGGTTGATCATCCACTGTCAGGAAAACCGGCTCTCGACCTCACCGAGCTGGCCGCTTATCCGGTCATTCTTCCGGGTCTGGGCACCTATACCGGGCGTATCGTCGCTGAACTGTTTGAATCCGCTGCAATTCCGCTGGCAGCTACCCTGTCGACCAATTATCTGGAAACTATCAGCATGCTGGTTGGAACTGGCCTCGGTTGGAGCGTGCTGCCGCGCAGTATGACCAGCGAGCTGCTCGTTCTGAACACTCGAGCGCCGGCTATCGGCAGGACGCTGGGCTGTGTCACCAACCCCCAACGCACCCTGTCCAGCGCGGCGAATGCCTTCATTGAAGTGCTTGTCAGAACATCCGATCCAAGAGCCGAATCTCAGCGTCCGCCGGTCTGACCCCGATCCCGCAGCAGATGGTCCATCAGCACCAGTGCCATCATCGATTCAGCGATCGGTACGGCTCTGATGCCCACACAGGGGTCGTGCCGCCCCTTGGTCACCACTTCGACTTCATTGCCCGCTCGATCTATCGATCGACCGGGCGTGGTGAGACTGGACGTCGGCTTCAGAGCAATACTGGCAATGAGATCCTGACCGGAGGAAATTCCGCCCAGTACTCCGCCTGCATGATTGCTGAGGAAGCCTTCACGACTCAGCTCGTCACGATGCTCAGTCCCGCGCTGCGCGACCACATCAAAGCCGTCGCCAATCGCAACAGCCTTTACCGCGTTGATGCTCATCAGCGCAGCCGCCAGATCAGCATCAAGTCGACCGAATACCGGCTCGCCCAGACCCACGGGCATCCCTGATGCCTGCACCGTGACCTCCGCACCAATCGAGTCACCATCACGGCGCAGTTGTTCTATCAGCGCGCCGAGTGGCTCGATCAGGTCCGGATCCGGACAGAAAAAGGCGTTGTCATCAATCGTAGCCAACTGCTTCTGAGCGATCTTCAGGTCACCGACCGCCGACAGATATCCGCAGATCTCGATGCCCGCCTCGATGCGCAGATACTTGCGGGCAATTGCGCCAGCGGCAACTCGCATGGCGGTCTCCCTGGCAGAGGAGCGCCCGCCGCCGCGATAGTCCCGGAAGCCATACTTGGCGTCATAGGTGAAATCCGCGTGCGCAGGACGGTAGATGTCTTTGATATTGGAGTAGTCTTTGCTTTTCTGGTCAACGTTTTCGATCAGCAGGCCAATGGGTGTACCGGTGGTTTTACCCTCGAACACCCCGGAGAGTATTTTTACCGCATCCGGCTCACGTCGCTGGGTCGTGAACTTCGATTGCCCGGGACGACGGCGATCCAGATCGTGCTGCAGATCTGCTTCTGTCAACGGCAGGCCGGGCGGACAGCCATCGACAACGGCCCCGAGCGCCGCGCCGTGACTCTCGCCAAACGTTGTCACCGTAAACTGCTGACCGAAAGTATTGCCTGCCATCTTGAGTCGTCTGTGTCCGTTGCTGGTCTAGATTTGAAGAGCGCGCAGTATGGGAAGTGTCCGCCCGACGATCAACCCGGTTCAGCCGCCAGCAGAAACACCCCTTCCCCGCCAAGCTCCAGGTCGGGCCAGAAAAACGGCAGCCGCGGATAGGCTCGAAGCAGCGCGCTGGCACTGTTGCCAACTTCACCTACCAGCAGACCCTGCGCGCTCACCCTCTGCTCAAACTGATCGAGTATCCGTCTCACTATCGCCAGGCCATCGTCGCCGCCGGCCAGACCGAGTGCAGGCTCATGCAGATACTCGGGTGGCAGGACACTCATGTCCGCCGCGTCGACGTAGGGTGGATTGGTGAGGATCAGATCAAAACGCTGGTCGGGCACATCGCACCAGAGGTCCGAGCAAACAACCCGGGTTCGCTCCTCCAGTCCATGCCTGGCGACGTTCTTCGCGCTGAGCGCGACCGCCTGCGGATCGATATCCACCAGGGTCAATTCACTGTCTGGAAACATAAGCGCGGTGGCGATGCCAATACAGCCGGAACCACAGCATAGATCAATAATCTGACCAGGTGGATGCGCCAGCCAGGGTTCAAAACGCTGCTGAATTAATTCGCCGATCGGTGAGCGCGGAATTACGACCCCCGGTTCGATGAGGAAATCCAGACCTGCAAATTTGACCTGACCAAGCAGATACGGCAATGGCACTCGCGCTTCAATGCGCTGATTCAGCAGCCGCTCGATCTGCGCAAGCTGCCCGCTTGAGAGTATTTGACCCAGAGCATCGATGTGGTCCGGCAGTTCACACACCGACAACACCAGCGCCGTCGCCTCGTCCCATGGACTGCTGCAGGCATGCCCGAAACTCAGACCCGCTGCCTGCATTCGATCCGAACTGTCAGCAATGACCTCAGCAACGGTGGATTGAGTCAATTGTGTTCCAGGCGATGTGGTAACACGAGTTCGATGCGTGACACATTGCCAGAACGCCTGGGCAACAGCGGTCCTGCAGCAAAAGGTTTGAGATCGGGTCCTCCAGCCGCACCGAGGGCTTCACTGGCGGTCTGGCTGCATAGCGCCGCGCTCTGCAGAAGTTCATCAGCTGATTGCGAGCCATACAGGTGACAGACTACAAAAACCTCCTGATCGCCAACACTTGCAAGATCCACGGCGAGTTCCTTCAGCTGCTCTATGGCTTCATCACTGAAGCTGCCGCCTGCTTCTGGGCGGATGTCTTCCAGGGTAACGAAACCGGTGCTGCTGAGTTGATCGACCATCTCCCGGTTGAAATCAACGGCCACCGGATCCTCCGGCGTCAACACCTGCAAATGCGCGTAGACCCGCTTGTTGCCACGCTGAATGACGTACAGCGACAACAGTTGATCGTCCAGTTCACCGGCAAAGTAGTACTGATTAATGTCAGGGCCGTAGAGTATGGCCTGACCGAATATGTGATTGGCCCAGTCGTTTGACCGGCCGCAAGCCCTGCCACGACAGCTGAACGCCTCGCCCGCACCAAACTGATTCAGGTAGTGGTTGATGACTTCTTCCGGACGGATGTTCCGGGGCATTTCATAGGTTACGCTGACCAGTCGCGCCAGAGTTCTGACTTCGCGTTCGACTCTGACATCGCGGCGGGTTTTGTCGACCCGGCTGACCACGAACTCGCGATTGCGCAAGTCGTCATCACGCTCATAAACCACTATCCAGGAGTGCGGCACTCTGACGATGCCAGCCGGATCACTGGCGCCAGCGATATCGCTGGCGGCAATCGCCGCTGGCGCTAGCAGCAGCAAGAGGCTCAGCGGTCCTTTCAGCCGTCCGCGAATTCCCCCGCAAGGCCGAGAGTAAAACTTCCAGAATCTGACGTCAGGGAGATACTTCATCAGCTTATGCTAACCCATTGCGATCTCAAGCTGGCATCGAGTCTGACAAAGCCAGCACAAGAGCGCAGGATATAAATCAGTCAGCCAACAGGTTCACCAGCAGGTTATTCAATCGATTCACATAGGCTGAGGCATCGGTCAGTGGTGTGCCATCGGAGAGACTGGCCTGATCGAACAGAATCAACACCAGATCCCGAAAGCGATCTTCATCGCTTTCGGCGTCCAGACGCTTCAGCAGAGGGTGTGCAGCGTTGTATTCGAAGATCGGTTTGCTCTCCGGCATGGCCTGTCCGGATGCCTCCATGATCTTGCGCATCTGAGCACCCATCGCAAACTCCGGCAGCACCAGACAGGCAGGCGAATCAGTCAACCGCTTGGATGGGCGAACTGTCTCGACCTGCTCAGACAGCACCGCACTGATCCTTTCGGTCAGTTGAACGTTGCTGTCGGACTGCGCGCTATCGTCTTCCGCCTTCTGCTCATCAGCCTCTTCGCCCGGGAGCAGCAGATCTCCACGAGTAATGTCCTGGAACGATTTCGATGAATACTCAGACAGTGACGACATCAGCCATTCGTCTACTCGATCAAACATCAGCAGAACTTCGATACCGCGCTTGCGGAAGACTTCCAGGTGCGGGCTGGACTTGGCATTTTCGTGGGTTTCGGCAACCAGATAGTAAATCTTGTCCTGCCCTTCGACCATTCGCTCCAGATAAGCGTCAAGTCCAACATGTTTTTCTGCGGCGTCATCATGGGTCGAGGAGAAGCGCAGCAGTTTGCAGATGGCTTCGCGGTTCGCGAAGTCTTCACCAGCGCCTTCTTTGAGGACTTCACCAAATTCGTTCCAGAACTTCTGGTAGGTCTCCGGGTCTTTACCAGCCATAGTCTCAAGCATGCTCAAGACCCTCTTGGTCAAGGCGCTGCGAATAGAGGTAACCCGCTCATCCTGCTGCAGGATCTCGCGGGAAACATTTAATGGCAGGTCGTTGGAGTCCACGATGCCTTTAACGAAGCGCAGATACAGCGGCAGGAACTGCTCAGCTTCATCCATGATGAACACGCGCTGGACATAGAGCTTGAGGCCGCGGGGCGCGTCGCGATTCCACAGATCAAACGGCGCTTTCTCCGGCAGGTAGAGCAGGCTGGTGTATTCGAACTTGCCTTCGACCCGATTGTGACTCCAGCTCAACGGATCCTGAAAGTCATGGGATACGTACTTATAGAATTCTTTGTACTCTTCATCAGAGACATCGCTGCGAGAACGTGTCCACAGGGCCTTAGCCGAGTTAACCACCTCCAGCTCGGGCTGCGCAGGCGCAGCCTCTTCCCCTTCAGCCGCGGGCTCTGGCGCTTTAGGCATCTGCACCGGCACGCCAATGTGATCGGAGTAACGGCGGACAATGTTCCTTAAGCGGAAGTCATCAGCAAACTCTTTGCCGTCTTCGCGTAGATGCAACACAACCCGGGTTCCGCGTGGCAGGTCGCTGACGGCCTCAATGGTGAATTCGTCTTCGCCCTTGGATACCCATCGGGTACCTTCACTGGACCCGGCGCGTGAGGTGAACACTTCCACTTCATCGGCAACGATGAAGGCACTGTAGAAACCGACACCAAATTGTCCAATCAGCGAAGCATCTTTTTTCTGATCACCGGTCAGCCGACCGAGAAATTCAGCCGTCCCGGATTTGGCAATAGTGCCGAGATGGTCAATGACCTCGTCACGGTTCATACCGATGCCGTTGTCGCTGATGCTCAGGGTTCCCGCGGTTTCATCTGCTTCAATGGTGATCGCGTAGTCGCTGCCGGCCTCCAGCAGAGCAGGTTCGGCAATGGCCTCGAAACGGAGCTTATCAATCGCGTCGGATGCGTTAGAAATCAGCTCTCTTAAGAATATCTCGCGGTTTGAATACAGCGAGTGAATCATCAGGTGCAGAAGCTGCTTTGCTTCTGTCTGAAATCCAAAAGTCTCGGAACCTGTTGTTGAATCTGCCATGGTCACGTACACCTGAGCCCTGTCTGAATTACCAGCCAGCTAGGTGGGGACAAGAGGAGGGAATTTCAAGGGCCTGATGGGCCCCAAAGCCGATTTCTCTGCTGGCAAGCAGCGCCAGGAAACTAAGACCGCAGCGCCCGCTGGTGCTGCGGTCCCGAGCTCAGGTCAACTCCAGCCGGTAACTTCGGCCAGAGCATCGCCAATCTCGGCAAGGCTGCGAACGGTGCGCACACCCGCAGCTTCAAGCGACTGGAACTTGTCGGCCGCAGTGCCTTTACCACCGGCGATGATCGCCCCGGCATGCCCCATCCGCTTGCCGGGAGGTGCGGTCACCCCGGCGATATATGAAACCACCGGCTTGCTGACATGGTCTTTGATGAAGCTGGCAGCTTCCTCTTCAGCAGTTCCGCCGATTTCACCCACCATCACGATGGCTTCAGTGGCAGGGTCCTGCTCAAAGAGTTCGAGAATATCGATGAAGTGACTGCCCGGAATCGGGTCCCCGCCGATACCCACGCAGGTGCTCTGACCGAAACCGCGATCGGTGGTCTGTTTGACAGCCTCATAGGTCAGCGTGCCGGAGCGCGAAACGATACCGACTTTACCTGGCAGGTGAATCTCACCAGGCATGATGCCGATTTTGCACTCTCCCGGGGTAATCACACCCGGGCAATTCGGACCGATCAGCCGCGCTCTGGTGCTGTCCAGCTTGGCTTTGACCGCCAGCATATCCAGGGTCGGGATCCCTTCGGTAATACAGACAATGAGCTCAATGCCCGCATCCAGGGCTTCAAGGATCGAATCTTTGCAGAATGGTGCAGGCACATAGATGACCGACGCTGTTGCCCCTGTCTCAGCCACGGCCTGGCGGACGGTATCGAATACCGGCCGATCCAGGTGTTTGCTGCCGCCTTTACCAGGGGTCACCCCACCCACCAGCTGAGTTCCATAGGCGATCGCCTGCTCACTGTGCAGCGTTCCCTGGGAACCGGTAAAACCCTGACACAGAACTTTGGTGTTTTTATCGATCAAGATGCTCATGACTGGCCTCCCGCTGCCGCAACGGCTTTTTCGGCAGCATCGGTAAGACTCTCGGCTGCAATGATATTCAGTCCACTTTTTGCCAGTGTTTCACGGCCCAGCGGAGCATTGTTGCCCTCAAAGCGCACCACCACGGGGACTTCCACGCCCACTTCCTGAACCGCACCAATGATGCCTTCAGCAATCGTCGCGCAACTGACAATGCCGCCAAAGATATTGATCAGCACGGCTTTAACATTGTCATCGGACAGAATGATCTTAAAAGCTTCCGACACAGCTTCTTTCGTTGCACCGCCACCAACGTCCAGGAAATTGGCCGGATTGCCGCCGTGCAGCTTGACCAGATCCATCGTACCCATCGCAAGACCGGCACCATTGACCATGCAACCGATACTGCCGTCCAGAGCCACGTAGTTGAGGTTGTACTGAGCAGCCTGCGCCTCGCGCTCATCTTCCTGAGACGGATCATGCATTTCAGCAATACGCTTCTGGCGATACAGCGCATTACCGTCAATGTTGATCTTGGCATCGAGACAGTGGATGTTGCCAGCGCTGGTTACGACCAGCGGATTGATCTCCAGAAGCGAGCAATCTGTTTCCTCAAAAAGCTTAGCTAACCCCATGAAAAGGTTAGTAAATTGCTTGACCTGATCACCCTTGAGCCCCAGCTGGAACGCAAGATCGCGACCCTGATAGGGCTGCGCGCCCACATACGGGTCGATGGCTGCTTTGAGGATTTTTTCAGGTGTCTCTTCCGCCACCGTCTCAATCTCGACACCACCTTCTGTAGACGCCATGAACACTGTCCGGCGACTGGCCCGGTCAATGACCGCACCCAGATAGAGTTCGGTATCGATGTCCGTGCAGCTTTCCACGTAAATTTTGCTGACCGGCTGACCATGTTCGTCAGTTTGAATTGTCACCAGGTTTTTGCCGATCCACTGATCCGCAAATGCACGGATTTCGTCCGCAGAGTCTGCGAGCTTGACCCCACCGGCTTTGCCCCGCCCGCCGGCATGAACCTGCACCTTAACGACCCAGCGGTCACCGCCTATCTTTTCCGCAGCTGCTACCGCTTCGTCCGCTGTGTCCACCGCGTATCCTTCCGATACCGGCAAGCCGTATTCGGCAAATAGACCTTTTGCCTGATACTCATGTAAATTCATGCTCGTTCCGTTGTGTGTTGTCTGTTGTGTTTCGTGTGTTGTCGTTCATCCAGCTTGTTGCTGATCGCCGCGCTTCTCCCCAGCACTGTCCCGGCAACAAGCAGACCTGTTTGATCCGGCAGTCTGTCTGGTCGGCTATTGCGTCAGTCGCGTCTACTTCTTCTTTCTTCTACTTCTTCTTTCTATTGATCATGTGCACAGCGTGGCCGGCGACGCCGAGCGCGGCTTCGTGTACCGACTCGGACAAGGTCGGGTGGGCGAACATCGTCAAACCGAGATCTTCTGCACATGCGTCAAATTCCATCGAAATCACCGCCTGGGCGATCAGTTCCGAAGCGCCAGCCCCCAGTATATGAACCCCCAAAATTCGGTCGGTCTCAGCATCCGCGATGATTTTAACGAAGCCATCGGTATCATTGGCCGCCAGGGCCCGACCGCTGGCTGCAAACGGAAAGCTGCCCACATTGTAGGCATCGCCACTGGCTTTCAGTTCCTGTTCGGTTTTACCAACCCAGGCAATTTCCGGATGGGTATAAACGACTGACGGTACGCAGTCATAGTTTACCAGAGGTTTCTGTCCGGCAATCCGCTCGGCGACCATGATGCCTTCTCCCATGCCTTTATGGGCCAGCATGGGTCCGCGGACCACATCGCCAACCGCATACACATTAGGGGCATCCGTGGCACACAGGTCATTCACATAGAGGAATCCGCGTTCGTCCAGGTTCACACCGGAATCTGGATCGAGCAGACCTTCGGTGTAGGGTCGACGGCCTACCGCAACGATGAGCTTATCGACCGTCAGAGACTGATCGCCGTCTTTATCCTGATAGCTGACATTGACCGCACCAGCAGCCACTTCGGCACCCATCACCCTGGTACCCAGTCGAATATCTAGACCTTGGCCACGCAGCAGTTTGAGTCCGTCCCGCGCAATCCGATCATCGGCCATGGGCAGAAAGCTGTCCAGCGCTTCGAGCACAACCACTTCAGAACCCAGGCGATTCCAGACACTGCCAAGTTCCAGGCCAATCACGCCGGCACCAATAATGCCAAGCCGCTTCGGCACTGATTGAAACTCCAATGCACCCGTGGAGTCGACTATCAGATCGTCGGTCAGCGGCGCTGGCGGAATGTCGACGGGTACCGAACCCGGGGCTAAAACCACATGTTCTGCAGACAGCGTTGCAACCGCGCCTTCATGATTGGTGTACTCGACCTGACGACCGGCCAGCAGCTTACCGGTACCTGGCAGACCATTAACACCGTTACCTTTGAACAATGCAGCCACGCCGCCGGTCAACTGCGCGACAACCTTGTCCTTGTGAGCCATCATTTTCGGAATGTCTGCGCTCACCTTACCCACTTTGATGCCGATTTCCGCAAAGTGCTCGTTAGCATCGACAAACTTATGAGAGGAGTCCAACAGCGCTTTTGATGGGATGCAGCCCCAGTTGAGACAGGTACCGCCATAAGCAGGCTTACCATCTTTACCAAGGGACTTATCGATACAGGCGGTATTCAGCCCGAGCTGTGCAGCGCGAATCGCTGCATGGTAGCCGGCAGGTCCAGCGCCGATCACGATGACGTCGTAGGAAGTGCTCACAGTTATAGCTCCAGCAGGATTCGACCCGGATCTTCAATGAGTTCCTTGATCGCAACAAGAAAACGGACAGCTTCCTGACCGTCGATGAGTCGATGATCGTACGAAAGCGCGAGATACATCATCGGGCGAATAACAATCTCGCCATCGACCACAACGGCGCGCTCGTCAATCTTGTGCAGGCCGAGAATACCCGTCTGAGGTGGATTGAGAATTGGGGTGGACAACAGCGAACCGAACACTCCGCCATTGGAAATGGTAAAGGTGCCACCGGTCATATCGTCGAGCCCAAGCTTACCCTCCCGGGCTTTCAGCCCATAGGCATTTACCTGATCTTCAACCTGCGCAAAACTCAGCGCATCCGCATCGCGGATTACAGGCACCACGAGCCCTCGCTCAGTACTCACCGCTACGCCAATATCGTAAAAACCGTGGTAGACGATTTCATTGCCATCAATCGATGCGTTAACAGCCGGGAACCGTTTCAGCGCTTCGACTGCAGCGCGCACAAAGAACGACATGAATCCCAATCGAGTACCGTTGTGGCGGGCCTGAAATTCTTCCTGATATTTTTTCCGCATTGTCATGACCGGAGCCATGTCGACCTCGTTGAACGTGGTCAGCATCGCGGCATTCTGCTGTGCTTCCACCAGACGCCGGGCGATACTTGCCCGCAGCCGTGTCATCGGCACCCGGCGTTCAACACGCTCATCGGAATCGAGCGCGGGAAACAACTCAGCCGATGGTTCCACAGATTTCGCCGCAGCTGCAGGAGCCGCAGAGGATTTCGACTCGGCGGGGGCCGCTGTTGCTTCAGCAGGCTTCTCAGAAAGTGCCCTGGTAACATCGTCTTTGGTGATTCGACCTGCTTTGCCGCTGCCGCTGACAGACTGAATGCTGATACCGCCTTCATCTGCAAGCTTACGGGCAGCCGGACTGGCACTGGCTTCGATAGTGGCGGCTGAAGGTTCTGAAACTGCATCAGAGCTGGCTGCCGCAGATATATCACCGGCTTCGAAATGACCAATGACCTCGTCGCTTTCGACCACCTCACCTTCGTCTTTGAGAATGTCCATCAGCGTGCCGTCTGTCGGCGCCACG
>Ga0316194_10002769_pt1 | contig 12230 bp, 12 predicted proteins | sample CroRivsedime1_MG_FD_204936 | JGI IMG/M metagenome (GOLD analysis project Ga0316194, IMG submission 204936) | Coastal sediment microbial communities from Maine, United States - Cross River sediment 1 | ecosystem: Environmental > Aquatic > Marine > Coastal > Sediment | place: USA: Maine...
TGCCACGTAGTTCCAAAATTGTTTCTCAGGGCCAAAACCATTGTTAGCCATCATTTGATAGTTGCCATCTTTTGTTAAAGGAGGCTTAATTTCATATATCGCGGAATAATCCAGGCTATCAGGCCCCATGGGAACATCATTATTATAAACCGTAAGATGTCCCGCACCTGGTTTCCCTTTTTCTATCCATCTTACATCATGCTGCCCAAAAAGTTTACGATTAGTAGAATCGCCATGACCATAATTTTCAGGATTTCCCCAACGGTATAAAAAATCCCCTCCTTTTCCACTTTTCCCGCCATGGTGACCCGCAGCTTCTTCACTGGTGACACTGTGGTCAATGATATAAATTTCACTCAACCTGGGAGAGCTAAACACTATCTGGTCCAGTTCGGGATTATAGTTTATGGCATTAAAATGTAAGATATCTGATCTTGGATTATCTATGGTCAGGTTTCTTCCGCCCCTTCCCATAGCTTTTAATATATCCAGGCTGTCCTGGGTAATAGCGGGGGGGATAGAATCTCCCAGGTTAAAATCTAACAATTCAGGGTGTTCTGCGGGATTTCCATAATTGGGCTTGGTTGCATCAAGATCCTGAATAAGATGGTCTTCCAGACGCCACTCCCAGACAATTTTGCCCCTGTTGTTGGCCTGTGGTTCTATTTCAATGATTTTTTCCATCCATGGCCCGGATCTTGGAGTAAATTCTGGTTTCCTTCCAAGCGCAAGTGCATAGTCATAGGAAGAAGTTTCATAAGCAATTGCAAGAATATTCCCGTTGGGTAAGACCGCTATATCATGATGTACTATTTGTGTAGTATCTGCATATTCATAATCCCATAACATTTTTCCATCCCAGGTTATTTTTTGTATCCGCCCGTAAGGCCCTCCAAAACCAAACACAGGATAATCGGGATCCTGTGCACCCGTTACAAGAGAACCATCATCCATTAGGTATGGACTATGAAAGGCATAATTTCCTTTCCATTCATGCACTACTTCCCCATTTCTGTTGATCAAATAGGTAGAGGCAGAATTGGGAACGGCAAACATAATATAACCGGGGCTAAGTCCTTCAGTTGTTTTGGTTAAACCCCGTGGAATATAATGCCCGAACATATTGCGGTCCTTTTTACCGGCTGTCTCATCAGTTGTTGGTTTATCACCACAATTAAAAAGCAGTACCAAAAAGATCATGGCACTGGCAAAAAGAAGAATTTTTTTCATTGGTTTGGTTGATTAATTTAAAGATTGACTAAAAGTAAGACTTAATTTAAAATTTTTCAGGCATATCACGGTAAAGGTCTTACCATGATGTCTTTATAAAAAACAACGCTTCCGGGATCATGCCCCTGGAGTGCAAAGGTGCCTTCTTTTAGCACCCTGTACACCCCGTCTCCTTCGCGCAAAGGATTCTCAGGTTCTGTGTAATCAACAACCACAATATCATTTATTTTAATGATAATACGCTTGCCTTCTACCTTCACATATTCTGTATACCATTCATTATCTGCGGCATAATTTTCCTTGACATCCACAATATTGTACAAACTCCCCGTACGTATCCAGTCGCCCTGTGAATTATTCACCTGCACCTCATAACCATGCAAAGGCCAACCATCTTCCTGATATTGAGTATGGATATAGATGCCTGAATTAGCCCCGGGTTTGGTCATTACCCTAGCCTTAAATTCAAAATTCTTAAAATGATGGTTTTCTACGTCACCGGCATAAAACAAATGGGCTCTTTCGCCCGCTACTTTAATGGCGCCATCTTCTACGGAAAAAGTAGAAGCGTTCACACCTACTTTCCAACCCTCAAGGTCTTTGCCATTAAATAAGGAAATCCAGGCATTGCCATCGTCACTTTTCATTTCCTGCCCTGAAGTCGGGACAAAATTCCCAAAAACCAGAAGGAAGATAATTGCATGTTTTAAATTAAGTTTTATCATGATTTAAATTTAAATGTTTGTTTATAAACCATATCCTGATAGTAGATGGATTATATATTCAGTTATTTGGTGTTTCATTGTTTTTGGTTATTAACCAATAAGCGATAAATAAGAGTCCCGGAATAATTGGAATTACAATATAAAAACTATTGAGCAATTCTGGCCGCAGGCTAAATAACCCTATCATACCAACTGTGGTTATTATTCCTCCAAGTCCCTCCCATTTCCAAGCGATAGCTAATCCAATTACGGTGCTGATAGGGAACAAAAGAAAAGTGATTATTTCTTTCGAGTCACGAAAGCCCTCCCCAGATTCGTTATTTCCAAAAACGTGAGCTACAAGAAAAAATAAAACAAAAGCTATGATGATAGAACCTAAAATTCGTGCGGTCCAGAGGATGGTAGTTGTTAGCCTTTGATTTTTCATGGAGCTATTTATATTTTCAGTCCTTGCCGGGATACTTCTTAAATGTCACCACTTGTAATTATTGCAGTATTATAAAGTTTTTACAAGCGCCTTTTCAACAACTGCATACGTCTTCTCATAGCTATTTTTTAGTATGGTCTCGGCATCCATGGTCTCCCAATATTCCTTATTAAAAAGCTCCACAGAAAAACCACCCCTGAATCCGGCATTATATAGTTTGGGGATTAACTCGTTAAAAGGGCATACGCCTTCCCCGGGCAATACCCTGTCGGAATCTTTTAATAATTCATAAGACGGACTTGAAGGGTAATCATTTATGTGTATTACGGGTAGTCTGTTTCCATTTAAAAGATCTACCGTATCCCAATCATTCCCTCCGCGATAGACATGATAAAAATCCAGAAGCATTGTAGCTTTTGGGTGCCCGGTCGCAATAGCAATTTGAGCACAATCTGACACTTTATTTAAGGCTCCCATACCCCAAAGTTCGAGTATTGGAGTTACCCCTGTTTCATCTCCGAGATTCAGGATTGCATTATATCGTTCAGCATAATCATCATATTTGTTTCTATCTAAAGATTCTATGCCCTGTACAGGGGCTGCAATGAATTTACCACCCATCTGGGCAATAATCACCATTTCCTCTCGCAATTGTTCCAACGCTTTTATTCTTTCTTCAGGGTCATCACTGCACCATCTGGAAAAGCCTATTATGTTTTCCAGGATTAGCCCCCTGTCTTCCAGTTTTCTTTTTAACTGTTCAGCTTTGCCTCCTTTTTCCAGATATGCCTGTATGTCTCGCATCCACAATTCTACTCCGTCAAATCCGGCATTAGCCACCATATCAATTTGCACATCAACATCTAATTTATAATGTAAAAGGGTGGAGGTATTCAGGCTAATTCTTATGGGGAGTTTCTTTTTTAAAGCAGAATTTTCAGGGTAAGGTAGATTTGACTTAAAAGCATACCCTCCCATTGCCGCAAGCGAAACCTTAAGGCTGGTGCCTATTGCTTTTCTTCTCGAAATTTTATTTTTCATTATTCAGGTGGTTATTCGTTTATCCCATACGATTTTTTTATCCTAATAAAGGTCTTACAATAAAATTAGTATATTGGGTATAAGGTAATTAATAAGAGGATTAAGATAACCAATTTAAACCTAAACATGAATTATGAAAGTACATAAAATGTTATTGTTAACAATTCTTTGTTGTACGTCTGCTTTAGCGCAATCTGTTATCACGCTTGAAGAAAGAAATGAACGTATAAGAGAACGCTGGAATCTTAGCCTGGTAGGTGATTCTTCTTATACATTTAATAAAGAAGCGAACAATCTTTTGAGTCAGACTGCAAAATCTGTTAATCCGGGAAAGGCGCTTTGTGTGGCCATGGGACAAGGCAGAAATGCTTTATATCTGGCAAGGCAAGGTTGGGATGTTACTGGTTTTGATCTGGCGGATAAGGCAGTGGCCTTTGCCGTGGAACAAGCTAAAGAGCAAAATGTAAAATTGACGACTGAAATAGCCAGTTTTGAGACTTTTGATTATGGAACTGAGCAATGGGATATGATTACCTGGTTATATGGTGGTTGTCTGCAAATAGACGGGATAACCAAAAAGATAAAAACGGCCCTGAAACCCGGAGGTCTGTTTGTTTTTGAGTTTTTTCACCGTGAAGCTGGTATTGAAATGGGCCGTCCAAACTTTGGCTGTGAAAAAAATGCGCTAAGAGAAATGTTCACAAAAGAAGGGGGCTTTGATGTTTTATTGTATGAAGAAAAAGAAGGAATTGCAGATTATGGCATGGATACCAACAAATTGATTTACATGGTGGTCACAAAATTATAATTATCCCGTCAGGAAGATTTGGAAATTCTTTTATTGATAAAATAAGTGAGTACTCCAATGGCCAGGATAAGCATTCCAATCATGCTTTCCAAAGGTTTATCTAGTATCAGATAAACAAATATCCAAACACTAAACAAGATAAAGATGACAGGCAGCAAAGGGTAAAAAGGGGCCTTAAAGTGCGGTGATTCGGGCTCCTTTTTTCGCAGCACAAACACTCCGGCAACAGTAAGGGCTGCACTCAGTTGTAAAATAAAGCCACAATATAGCAGTACACTTTCAAAGGTGCCTGTGAGTACATAGGCGATGCTTAACAGCGCCTGCAACCATACTGCTGCCACTGGAAGGTTGTTCTTATTCTTTCTTTGCAAAAATTGCCAGAGCTTAAAATCCTTACTCATAGCGAGTGACACTCGTGGCCCCACCCAGATCATGGCACTTATACTGGAAACTAAAAAGAAAGAAATTAGAATATTAATGGCCTTGGCACCCTGGCTGCCGAATATATTGGAAGCGTAGACATGTCCAATATCCAGTTGTCCCTGCAGTTCTGCCAGGGCCCCGTGCTTTAAGAAGACCAGTTGCATGAACACATATAATAAGGCCACTAGGAGTGTTCCCCGGACAAGTGCTTTAGGAAGATTAATCCTGGGTTTGTCTATCTCTTCAATGATATAAGATGCGGCGTTCCAACCGGTATAGGAATAACTAACATATACAAAAGCTATGGCGAATGAAGGGGTTAAAACCTCCACCGTCCAGGAATTGGAAAAGTTGAGTGCGGAATCACTTTGGGTAAAGTAAAGCCCTGTAAGTATTAGAAAAAGGATCAATAAGACTTTAAACCAACTGGCATAGGACTGAAATTTGCTACTGACATTAAGGCTTAGAGAGTGTATAACCGATATTATTAGTATTGCAGTAACGGCCAAAAAAGTGTTATTAACCTGCAAAACGTTTCCTAAATAGGCGCCCAAAGCCATGGCGGCAAGGGCCACCGGGGCTGCGAATCCGACTGTAAGTGAAACCCAGCCTGAAAGATATCCGACTAATGGATTAAACAATTTGGAAAGAAATATATACTCCCCGCCAGATTTATTAATGGCACTTCCTATCTCTGCGTAGCAAAATGCCCCCGCAAGGGCCATAACACCCCCCAATGACCAAAGCAATAGAATAGACCACGTATTTGTCACATCCTGAAGCTGAAACCCCAGACTTGTAAAAACACCGGTCCCAATCATATTGGCAACAACAAGTGCCGCACCTACTTTCCAGCCAATTTTGTTTGTTGTCTTACTCAGGTTTTATCTGATTTAAGTTGTAATTCTAATGATTATTTTTGCTTTGGCAATTATGAATATAAAAAAACCCCTTTAATTAAAGGGGTTTTTACTTTAACATAAATCTTTTACCATTTGCCCAGAAGTATCCTGGTACCATTTCGGATCACTTGTACGCCTCCATTGGTTTCACCAAATTCTTTCCAGGCTTTCCTGCGGGCTTCAACCTGATCTGGAGTAAGAAGGGCATCAATGCCTGCCATAGCCGATTTAAAATCTTTATAGCCCTGAATAACCATATGGGTTTCACCATGTGGTGAACGGCCAGAATTGACACTACCTAAAACGGTTAACCTGACATCTGATTTAAACTTGGAAAAATATTTTTTCCGGGCGGCTTGAAATGCCTCATTATCTGCAACTTTAATATAAAGATAATGCTGTATGGGCCAAACATCATTGGCTGCATCAGCCCCGTATGTTGCAATACCTTGCCCCAAAGTAGAACTAAATGAGCTCTTGATAAGGCTATTCACTCTTGTCAAAAAAAGATCCCAAGTATCGTTCTGTTCACCCGAGTATTGTGCCCCCATGGCTTCCAGGGAACCAGAGAACCCAATGGAGTGTGTATAATTATTATCACTATCATTAAAGTGGTTTTCAAAAAAGCGAACAGTAACACCATCCTGTTTGTGTTCCTTAAAATAATCTTCTACCAGTTTTAATACCGCGGCCTCATTTTGAGGTTCAACGGTAAAATTATAGTAGGTCCAATAGAATTCCTGGGCATTGACAGAAACAGCAATAAAGAATACTGCGTAAAGAATTAATTTTTTCATTTTATTTTGGTTTATAGTTACTGTTAAAAGGTAGTTAAAAAAATGGATTTTAAGCTTATAAAAGGCTAAAAAACAATATCATGGAGCTATAGTCCCATTATAAAGGGGTGTTCCTTTCCGGGAGACTATCCCTGCCAGGAATTAAAGATGTCTGTCTTAACCCGTAGGGCGATCTAATTTGGGATACAGGCTGCGAAACCGTTGGGCCCTGTAAACCGAATAACGAACCTCCGGATCCTGTATGATTACTTTCCATAATTTCTTCATTATTAAAACCTTAGATAACGAATTGATACCATTCGGACAGAATTACGATAGTTTGGTCATAACTTGATTGGATAAATCCTTTCTTATCCATATCATTAGTAAGCTTTCTTATTTATAAACTAAAAACCAATTAATTATGAAACGTATTTTAACATTACTATTTATTTTATTGCTGGCATTACCCGGCTTTTCTCAAACAAATCCGAATTGGGAGTATTACAGGACCATGCGCTGGAAGGCGAAATCCGGACAGGCAGATGATTTTAAAAAAGCCGCTGCTAAAAAGACTCAAATGTTTAATAACAGCCCGGAAAATGCCATTGTTACCTATCAAATGATGACAGGTCCGGATCAGGGTATGTTCGAAAGGGTTCAGGTAGCAAGGACATTAGATAACCTCTATAATGCCGATAACACCAAAGAGTTGGAATATTGGGCCAAAAACGTTACCCAATTTGCGGAGAACCCCGAAGGTGGTAAAATTTGGTGGCGGATTAAAGGCTGGAGCGCAAATTGGGAAGAAGGCGGTACACCCAGCAAGTATATGGATGTACAAATAATAACTATTAAAACGGCCAACACTAGTGATTTTAGGCGCTATATGACCCGTCGTATGGAAATAATAAAAGAGAATTCTACCAGGAAGATAGCTGTTTTTAAAATAAGCTCCGGAAGTCAGTTAGGGGAATTCAGGATTATCACCTTTTTTGACGATCCTATGAAAGCCATGGGCGAATGGAAGTCAGAGGATTTTGATTTTGAAGATGCTTACAATGAGAAATATGGGTTTAACGCTTATATGAATGATAGAGATCTTTACACAAAAGCCTTCGAAATTTATGGAAACCTTGTTGAAACGCATAAGCTTGTGCCTGAAATGTCATTTATGGGCAACTAAGACCTCAAAGTATCTTTTATATAGGTCTTTCTAAAGAGAATTGGACCAAACATAAAAATCCGGATTTTATAAAATCCGGATTTTTTATATCTTACATTTAATAAGGAAATGCAGTGGATTATAAATAAATAATAATTAGAAATCCAAAACTACCTTGAAGCAACGGTAGTATCAAAATTACCCATAGATGCAGCTATAATTTGCTCAGCCCTAACAAGTAAATCCGGGACGTACTCGTTATAAAAATGGATGGCTAAAGCAATAAAAAGTATAGACAGGGCCCCTGTTAGAATTCTGAGTGTAAATAAGCGTTCTGAAGCTTTCATATGGATTGACATATTGGTTGGTTTTTTAAATTTAAGAAAAAAAATTAACAATTAACAAATTCTTAACAGGTTTATTCCCGGGCATTCCCGAGACGCCTACTAGTAACAACTTAGATATTTTTTAGTTAGCCGGATAGTTAATTGAATTAATTCTTAAGTTTATATACTTTGAAAAAATTATTAATATGGGCACACGCAGAGAATTTGTACAGAAAATAACCGCCTCAGCGGTCGGACTACCAATTTTATTCAATTCAACCAATCTTTTTGCCGACTCTGACTCGTTCTATGACGGACCGGTTTTGCGGGTTGCAATAATGGGACTTGGGAGTTATGGAACCCGGGTTGCGGAAGCAATGCAAAGTTGTAGGCGAGCTAAACTTGTCGGGTTAATTAGCGGGACACCTTCAAAAGTCACCAAATGGAAGGCAAAGTATAATGTTCCTGATAAAAATTGCTACAATTATGAAAATTTTGATCAGATAAAGGACAATCCTGATATTGATGCAGTTTACGTAATAACGCCAAACGGCCTGCACTGTGAATTTGCCAAACGAGTTGCCCTTGCCGGGAAACATGTGATATGCGAAAAGCCAATGGGTATTAATGCCCGGGAAGGGCAGGAGATGGTAGACGCCTGTAAGGCCGCCAATGTTAAATTACTGATAGGATATCGCATGCATTTCGAAGCTAAAACCCTTGAAATTGTCCGGATGAGCAGAGCAGGGGAATTTGGAAAAATTATTTTCTTTCAGGGGCAATCTGGTTTTATAATTGGCGATCCCAACCAATGGCGGTTGAATAAAAAACTATCAGGAGGTGGAGCTATGATGGATATTGGTATTTATTCCATTAACGGGGCACGTTACATGATAGGGGAAGAGCCCATTTGGGTTACAGCACAGGAGACTAAAAACGATCCTGTTAAATTCAAAGAGGGAATAGATGAAACCATTCAGTTTCAATTAGGATTCCCCGGAGGCGCTGTGGCCTCTTGCCTTTCTACCTACGCAGTAAATCATCTGGATAGATTTTACCTTGCCGGGATAGACGGGTGGGCTGAAATGCAACCGTCTACAGGTTACGGACCAATTAAAGCCCGAACCCATAAAGGGGAACTGACTGATCCTCATATTACCCACCAGACGGTGCAGATGGATGAAATGGCGGGGATTATTTTAGAAAATAAAGAGCCTTTTATTCCGGTTGATGGAGAAGAAGGGGTGAAGGATATGAAAATTATAGATGCCATTTTCAAGGCTGTAAAAACAGGAAAGAAGGTAGATTTGACCTGAACCTGATTTCCAAAAAATTAAAGCTCACCACAAACGTTTTTTGTAAATTGCACACGCTTTAAAAAAGAAAGTAACATAGTTTTACCATAAATTCAATTAGTATGTCCAAAACGTCACATAAATTATTTGATTTAAGAGCAAAATGGCTCTTTTTCTTTATTGTAATCCTGTTATTTTCTGGGTGCAAAGAGAAGCAGGAAAATTCAGTAAAGGAGCCTGTTTTAAAAATAAGTCCGGATAACGAAGGGATAATTGTTCCCGATGGTTTTGGGGTAATGAAGGTAGCAGATTCTTTAGGGGCCCCACGGCATATTGCTGTTAATTCTAAAGGAGGCGTTTACCTGAAGTTAAGAAAACCAATAGATGGAGAAGGTATAATTTATCTTGAAGACGAGGATGGTGATGGGATAGCTGATTCCAAAAAAGGGTTTGCAGATTATGGAGGAACCGGGATGTATCTGGATAAGAACTATTTATATGCGTCATCCGATGAGGAGATTTTCAGGTATAAACTGAATGCTGAGGGTGAAGTAACAGAACCTAATTCGCCAGATACCCTGGTGACCAAATTGGTTTCCTATAGAACACATGCTACAAAATCCTTTACTATGGATGGGGACGGCAATATTTATGTGAATATAGGGGCTTATTCCAATGCCTGCCAGGAAACAGACAGAACTTTGGGTTCACCCGGAGTGATGCCTTGCGCCATTCTTGATTCAGCAGGAGGCATATGGCAATTCAGGTCAGATAAATTTAAACAGTCTTACGGGGAAGGAAAAAGATATGCAACCGGCTTAAGAAATGTGGTAGGGTTGGATTGGAATTACAAACTGAATAAATTAGTGGTCACACAACATGGAAGAGACCAGCTGAATACCCTCTATCCTGATCTATATGACATGGAGACTTCGGCTAAATTGCCTGCTGAAACAATGTACATCATTAATGAAGGCGACGATGCCGGCTGGCCTTATATTTATTATGATCAATTTCAGAATAAGAAGATTCTATCCCCGGAATACGGTGGGGATGGTAAAAAAACAGCTGGCGAAAATGCCATAGACCCTATAGCCACTTTTCCTGCACATATGGCTCCCAACGATTTGCTTTTTTATACAGGCGATATGTTTCCTGAGGAATATAAAAATGGCGCTTTTATTGCTTTCCATGGTTCATGGAACAGGGCACCTGAAAAACAAAAAGGATTTTTGGTTGCCTTTGTGCCTTTTAATGACGGAAAACCCAGCGGGGAGTGGCAGATTTTTGCTGATGGCTTTGCCGGCATAGAAGAAGTTTATTCCCCTAGCGAAGCTAATCACAGACCTACCGGTTTAGCCCAGGGCCCGGACGGTTCTCTGTATGTATCAGACGATGCCGGAGGCACTTTATTTAGAATCGTATACAACAAAAAATAAATAAGATTGCGAAAAGGTCACTTAAGTACACATACGGTTGCAATTTTTCTTTTTGGACTTGGTTTAATTGTTTTATTGAATAGCTGTTATTCATCCAAAAAAGAAAACAAGGGGGGTTCTAAAACTCAAATTCAAACTGTTTCAAAATCACCGCCTAAGGTGCCTGAAGCCGCGCTACCACCCTACATGGCAGATGGCAGGAAGGTATACAGGCAAGTGTGCTTAACCTGTCATCAGGCTAATGGAAAAGGGGTCTCCGGATTAAATCCTCCCCTCACCCAAACAGACTATGTGCTGGGAGACAAAAACAGGTTGTTGGAGATTATTATTAAGGGATCTGAAGCGAATCTAAAAGACAATACATCTGAATATGCCAATGTAATGCAGGGTTATGGAATGCTGGGAGATAAAGAAATAGCCAATGTAGCATCTTTCATACGAAATAGTTTTGGGAATAAAGCGGAACCAATTACCGTCGAAGAAGTAACTTCTTTTAGATCAGCAAATAAAAAATAGCGCGGATGTAAGCGTTTTAACCCCTGCCAATATAAGGCATTATATTGGCCATAACTGTGAGAAAAGGGACATTGGTATTTAGAGGCAAACCGGCCATATAAACTACAGTACGGCCCACGTCTTCAGGGTTCATTGTAGGCTCTATTTTATATGAACCATCAGCCTGCAGCGTTCCTTTTTCCATCTTTTTTGTCATTTCACTTTTGGAATTACCGATATCTATTTGTCCACACGCAATGTTGTAAGCCCTGCCATCCAGGGAAGTAGATCTGGTTAAGCCGGTTACCGCGTGCTTACTCGCCGTATAGGGCGCAGAGTGCGGCCGTGGCACATGTGCGGAAAGTGAACCATTGTTTATTATTCGTCCTCCCATTGGATCCTGAGATTTCATAATTCTGAATGCTTCCTGTGTACAGAAAAAGACACCATTTAAATTCGTATCAATCACATGCTTCCATTCTTCTATGGTAAGTTCTTCCATTGGTTTTACAGGAGCACTTACACCTGCATTATTGAAAAGTAAATCCAGACGGCCATAAGTCTTTAGAATTTGAGCAAAAAGATTTTTTACACTTTCCGGATTTTTAACATCAGTTGGCACAGCCAAGGTGTCCGACTTATTGCACGAAGCTGCCGTTTCCAGGAGATTCTTTTCCTGCCTTCCCGCCAATACTACTGTCCATCCGTCATTATTTAAGGCTATGGCTACAGCTCTCCCAATACCAGACCCTGCACCTGTTACTATGGCAATTTTTGATTTTTGACCCATCCCTAGTTACTGATTAAAAAATAACAATTTCTTCTTCTTCAATATACAACCTTATAATTTCTTCCGGAGATGTATCTCGAACAAACCCCAGTTTAATTGCTCTTTGTGTATCAAAATGAGGAGGCCAGGTTAGAACAATGCTTTGTAGGAACGCATTAGGTTTATGGGCGATTAATCTGGTGACCTCACAATTAGTAATTTGCTCAAGGGCGGTTATCATTTCCTGAACGGTAGTAGTCAATCCCGGAAGATTGATTATTCTATCGTTACCGAGTATTTTTTTATCAATAGTGGCAGCGTGAATAAAGTTTTGAATCACCCTTTTCGGAGATTGTATCCACACTTCGGTTTCCGGAAGAACAGGATAGACGGCGGGTTTTCCGTTTAA
>Ga0316194_10002776_pt1 | contig 12225 bp, 9 predicted proteins | sample CroRivsedime1_MG_FD_204936 | JGI IMG/M metagenome (GOLD analysis project Ga0316194, IMG submission 204936) | Coastal sediment microbial communities from Maine, United States - Cross River sediment 1 | ecosystem: Environmental > Aquatic > Marine > Coastal > Sediment | place: USA: Maine...
GCATGTTCTCGGAAAAAGCCTATCGCCCTATATGAATAAACTAAAGTTTAAAGTGTGGGAGTTAAAACACGGTGGAATTAATAGCAATCCATGAAAATTGTTCCGGCTGCGGCACATGTCGGCTGGCATGTGCCATTCGAAATTTCCAAGAAGTCAATCCATCCAAATCATTGCTGCGTATTGAAGGGCGCTTTCCTGCTCCGGGCAATTACCGTATACACCTCTGCGATCAGTGCGGCGTATGCGCCGACAACTGCCCGGAGGATGCCATTCATTTAAAAGATGGGGCCTTTCTGGTAGATACGGATGCATGTACGGGGTGTTTGACATGTGTCGAGGTATGTCCGTATGACGTGATGTTTGAGCAAAAAGATTCTGATATTCCTGTAAAATGCAATCTTTGCGGGGAATGCGCTCAAACGTGCCCGCGAGATGCGATTGTTTTGGTAGAAGATCAACAGAGCGCGGTCGTCTAAACGGTGCGCTATTAACTAAAAAGCGTAACCGTTCACAGGTTCAGCCCGCCCTGGTGTGACTTATAAGATCATATTACGGTCTGTGTCAGGTTCCCAAATATGAATCTAAATAATTGAGCAACGTAAAGTCAGGTCTGGGCCAGGGGGTTCAAGGTTCAAAGGTTATAAAATTCTGACTTCCGTAGATTTTGTAGGTTGGGTTGAGCGATCTGAGCGACTAATTTTGTTGGGTTTCGCTCATATCTCCAATTTCGTTCGCTCTCAGCAATCTCCCAAATTGGCAGAAAAGCGAAACCCAACTTATTAAATCGCTCAACCCAACCTACTTTAACTTGAATTATAGAATCAAGGAATCATTCTTACTCTAATAACGAATAACAATTAACCATTAACACATGATTGAGCTTTCTGCACTTATTTAGGCTTATTAAAATTTGAGGTAACTGATTATGTATGGCTATGCAGGCACCATTTTACGCATCAATCTGAGCAATGAAACCATCCGCAAAGAGCCGTTGTCTGAGTCGCTGGCGGAAAATTTCCTCGGTGGCAGAGGCTTTGTGGCCAAAATGCTGTATGATGAGATTCCGTCAAATATTGAACCTTATGATCCGGAGAACATGTTGATTGCCGCCACCGGCCCGCTCACCGGCCATTTCATGCCGGCTAGCGGCAAAACCCATTTCGGCACCAAATCCCCGGCCACCGGCGGCTATGCCGACAGCAATATGGGCGGACATTTTGGACCGCAGTTGAAATATGCCGGCTATGATGTTCTGATAATTACCGGTAAAGCAGCCGAACTCAGCTATGTGTTGATCACTGATGACACGGTTGAGATTCGGCCGGCAGCGGAATACCATGGACAGGGTTCGCTTACGGCGGAGAAAAATTTAAAGGATCATCTGGGAGATGACTATCAGATTATTACTATCGGACCGGCCGGAGAAAATCAGGTCCGATACGCCTGCATTTCCCATGATTTCGGACGCCAAGCCGGAAGGACCGGCGTCGGGGCGGTGATGGGAAGCAAAAATCTAAAGTCCATTGCGGTAAAGGGCACCGGAAGTATACCGGTTGCCAATCTGAAAGAGGCCTATTTAAAGGGCAAAGAAGCCTACCAAAAGGTCAAGGCCAAACCCGGCTTTGAAGGATGGACGCCGGAGGGCACGGCCGGTTTAACGAACTGGGCCAACGAGGTTGGGGTATTTCCCACCCGCAACTTTCAAACCTCCTATGCAAAACATCATAAAGATATCAATGGCCAAGCGATTCTTGAGCGACTGAAAATAACCGACAAGGGGTGCTTCGGCTGTCCCACCCCCTGCGGAAAGTATGGACATACCAAAACATCGCTGGGTTCGGCCTATGTGGAGGGACCCGAATATGAGACCATTGCCTTATTTGGTGGAAATTGCGTTTTGAAAACCATCGAGGAAGTGGCTTATGCCAATTATTTATGCGATGAACTGGGTATCGATACGATTTCTGCCGGTGTGGTAATCGGGTGGGCCATCGAATGCTTTCAGAAAGGAATTTTAACCCGGGAAGACATCGGCAGAGAGATCGATTTTTCGGATCTGGATTCGGTTGTTTATCTATTGAACAAGATTGCCGAGCGAGAAGGAATCGGCAACCTGTTGGCCGAAGGTGTCAAGATTGCCGCGCAAAAGACGGGTAACGGCTCGGAGCGATTTGCCATCCATGTCAAGGGATTGGAATGGTCTGGTTACGAATGCCGCAATGCCCCTTCGATGATGCTGGCTTACATGACGGCTGATGTGGGGGCCCATCACAACCGGGCCTGGGTGCTGGGTCACGATGTCGCCGGCGCCTGGACCAACGTGCACGATCTGATTGCCTCCGGGGGCGGCGATGAAGCGCAGCCCAAGGCAATTGTCAGCGACCGCAGCGCCGAATATGTCATCGCATCCCAGCATACCCGTTCTCTCTTTGATGCCCTCGGAAACTGCCGGCTTCAAATGATGGAGCTGGGCTTTGAGGAGGAACACTACGCCGAACTGTATTCGCTGATCACCGGAAGGTCGAAAAGCTGGCAAGATCTGCTGAAGATTTCCGAACGCATCTGGCAGCTTACCCGGGCGTTTTCGGTGCGGGAGATAAAGGGCTTCGGCCGGCATCTCGATTTTCCCCCGGCACGCTTTTACGAAGACCCCATTGCAGATGGGCCGAACCAGGGACATGTTCTTGACAAGGAAGATGTTAATCAGTTGCTGACCTGGTACTATGCCGCGAGAGGGTGGAATGAAAGCGGTATTCCAACGCAGGAGACCCTGATAGCAGCTGGTTTGACCGAGGTGGCGGAGGATTTGGAAAGTCGAGGACTATTATAAGGTACGGTTCAGAGGTTCAAGGTTCAGGGTTGAGTCCAGCCGCTGGCCTGAACAACCGCCAGTCTAATAAAAAAATACTTTCCTTCGATATTTTGGCGGTTCGCTGTTCAACCTCGTTAAGTTTCATACGAAAGGTTAAAGGTTCGGTAGCTGTTGAGATAACCCTGAACGGTGAACCCTGAACCTTTGAACCTCTAAAATAAGGAGGTATTAAGATATGGGAAGGATATTTACTCCGACAGAAAACGATTTCGGCAAAACCGATGCGGTGATAATCGGAGGCGGTATTGTGGGTACGGCGACGGCTTTCTGGCTTTCCAGGGCGGGGTTGGACGTTGTGCTGGTGGAGATGCGCGACGGCCTGTCGACCTTGACGACACCGGCATCGGTGGAATGTTTTCGAGCGCAGTTCACTGAGCCGGCCATGGCGGCCCTGGCGATACCAAGCATCGAGATGTTCGAACATTTTGATGAAGTTATCGGCCTGCCTGGCTATAGCATCTCCATCAAACAGCAAGGATATCTTTTTCTGACCGATAATCCGCAGACGGTCGACGATCTCAAAGAAAATGTTGATCAGCAACACCGATTAGGGGTTACGGACTCGGAATTTTTGGAACGAGATGAGATCCTGGCCCGATTTCCTTTTCTTTCTCCTTCTGTGCTGGCTGCGACCTTCAGACAGCGGGACGGGTGGCTGTCATGCCATGAAACAACCCAGGGATTTGCCAAAGGCTGTGACGCCAGGTTTTTGATCAACACCAAAACCACCGGTATTCTAATGGATGAGAAAGGGGTTTACGGCGTTGAAACGGATCGCGGAAATTTTCAAACCCGTGTCGTAGTCAATGCGGCCGGTCCCTTTGCGGCTGAGATAGGGCGGATGGCCAACCTGAATCTGCCGCTGGAGCCGGTTCGCCGGCAAAAGGTCTATATAAAGACCTCTGTTAAGATTCCTCAAGGTGCCCCTTTTACGGTAGATGTCAATAACAATTCCTACTGGCGTCCTGAACCGGGTGGGGTGCTTGTTGCTTGGGTAGATTCGGACGAGCCGGTGAGTCAGCCTTCTGAAAACGTCCATACAGACTGGGAGTTTCCGGCCATAACCTTAGACAAGGTTAAGCGCTTGGCACCGTTTTTCCAAGAGGTCGAAAAAACCGTCAGGCAACCCGATATCACTACGTCGGCCGGATTTTATGTCTACACGCCCGATGACCAGCCCTTGATCGGGCCGGTCCCGGACGTCCCGGGGTTTTATGTCAACTGCGGCTATTGGGCCGGCGTTATGCTTTCGCCCCAGGCGGGCAAGCGCATCGCTGACCTGGTAACCGGGAAGATGGATTCCAAAGAAAATCCATTGCGGCCGACACGTTTCAAAGAAGGGCTCGGTAAAAAGGGCAAGACGCTGATGAGCCATTAGTTGCAATGAGGGAGATGAGATTCTACGTTTAACACCTATAGGCTTTTTTTAAGAATATGTACTAATATAGTGATGGTTTCAGGTGTCAGGTTTCAGTTGTCTGGAAATCTCATAGACTTGATGGGCGATGGAAGGTGGGAGCGGCTTCCAGCCGCGAAATAAACGAATGAATCCTTCCTTGATTTAGCCAAATCGGCATATTAAAAGCTTTAGGAATATTTAATTTATCACCTTTTTGCACCGGGATGATCGGGTTAGGAGAATCTGCTATGTTATTAGGATTACACACGTACAGTCTTCATTTACACGGTATGGGCCAAAACTGGGGCGGCTTCAAGCTTAAATGGGAGCCGGTTTGGGACATCTTCGGCCTGTTGGACGAGGCCAAGAAGCTGGGGCTCGACGGTCTGCATTTGACTGCTGCCGATTTGGGTGCAACCGATCAGGGCCACCTGCGCGATGTGCGCCGGGCTGCTGAGGAAAGAGGATTATTTCTGGAGTACAATTTCTCGTTGGACGCATCCGAATACGACGATCGCCTAACCCATACCATGGAGGAGGGTATCGCCATTGCCGAGTCGATCGGTTCGGATATCGGTAAAATCAGCATGGACGTGAAGAGACCCCATCCCGTATGCGGCTCTGCCTTTCATCCTGAGGTTATTCCCCAACTGGAAAAAATTGCCCGCAAAGCCGAAGCTGCAGCTCCGGTCGCTCAGAACGCCGGGGTGCGGATCTGCTTGGAGAATCACACCGAAGTTTTCAGTGATGAAGTGTTCTGGATCATCAACCGTGTCAACCATCCGTATGTGGGGGTCTGTGTTGACACGAACAATTCACTGATGGTAGGCGAAGATCCGCTGACTGCTATCCGCAAGCTGGCACCCGTCTCTTTTACCAATCATTTTTCCGATCACCGCATCGACTTTGATCAATACGGCTGCCGAATCACCGGGGTTGCGACCGGAAGCGGAGACGTCCCCATGCGGGAAGCCTATCAAATCATCAAAGCCAATCCCAATATGAAGCGACTTAACATCGAAGTGGAATTCGATCCCGGAGCAGACGGCCGCGAGGAAGCCCGTCGCCTCGAATATCAGGCCGTTGTCGATAGTATCCGTTTCACCCGCGAAGAACTGGGTGTCGGGCAATAAGCGAATTGAAGATTGAAGAATGAAGATTGAGGATTTGTGGATGTCGCTCTCCGAGGCGTAGGCGCTACAACCCCTACGAGCCGGAGGCTTCGCTCTGCCTTTTTTATGATTATTTTTTAATAATTGATCCCGCCGGCATTCAGTTCGTATAGCTTACATCTTGGTGAGATGCGGAACTTAAAAACTCAATCAATGCTATTTGTGATTTGCTTAAAATTTAATTTTCTTTCAACATGTAGTCAGAAAAATATTTCTGAGGGCCTATGGAGGGCAAGATGCTCAGGGGTAGAACCTATGAGGAGGTGTGCCGTAACTTCAAATGGGAGATCCCAAAATATTACAACATTGGGGTCGACGTCTGTGATAAGTGGGCCGACGACAAAAATCGGGTGGCACTGATCTATGCAAACCCCCACGGCCAGGATCGGAAGTATACCTTTAGCGAACTAAGAAATATTTCCAATCGTTTGGCCAATGCGTTAAAAGCACATGGCATTGGACGAGAGGATAGAGTCGGAATCCTGCTTTCTCAGCGTCCTGAAACACTCATCTCTCATATTTCGGTCTATAAACTGGGCGCCATCGCCGTGCAGCTGCTGACCCTTTTTGGCCCGGATGCCATTGAATACAGACTTCAGGACAGCGCAGCCAAAGCTTTGATAACAGACAAGGAAAATTTATCAAAGATTTGGGAGATTAAAGAACATCTTCCTGCTCTAAAACTGATGATTGCCATTGATACCGACAAAGAAGAAGGCGTCATGGATTTTTGGCAATCTGTCAAAAAAGGAAGCCCCGATTTTACGCCGATAAAGACCAAACCTGACGATCCTGCTTTGATCATTTATACTTCCGGCACCACCGGTCAGCCCAAGGGGACCCTCCACGGGCACCGGATTTTGCTCGGTATCCTGCCGGGGTTTGAATTCTACCACAATTTGTTTCCGCAACAAGGCGATCTCATGTGGACACCGCTTGACTGGGCGTATATCGGCGGATCTTATGATGCCTTATTTCCGACCTTACATCACGGTTTGCCCATGCTGGCTTATAGACCCCGGAAATTTGATGCGGAAGAAGCGTTTTTCATGATGGCCAAACATGGGGTCAGAAACCTTATGGCCGTTCCGACGGTGCTGCGGATGATGATGCATGCCGTCAAACACCCCCGCGACCGCTACGATATCCGGTTGAGATCGATCACCGCCGGTGGCGAAACCCTGGGAGAAGAACTTTGTGACTGGTCCAGAGAGCATCTCGGGGTTGAAATCAACGAGCAATACGGGCAGACGGAGTGTGATTTGGTGGTTGGTTTTTGTTCGGAAATTATGACCATTGTTCCGGGAGCGATCGGCAAAACCGTTCCCGGACATGTTGTTGAGATAATCGATGAGGACGGCAAAATTGCAAAGCATGATGAAATCGGCGAGATTGCGGTAAAGGGTCCCGATCCCGTGATGTTTTTAGAATATTGGCGAAATCCACAGGCAACCCGGGAAAAGTACACCCGAGCGTGGCTGCGCACCGGTGATTACGGCCGAAAAGATAAAAACGGAAACCTTTGGTTTAGCGGCAGGCAAGACGATATTATCGAAAGCGGCGGCTTCAGGATCGGACCGGGAGAAGTGGAAGACTGTTTGATGAAGCATGCGGCCGTTGCCCTGGTCGGGGTTATCGGTGTTTCCGACCCGATCAGAGGAGAAATCGTAAAAGCGTTTATTCTACCGAAAGATGGGATGAGACCCGATAAAGCGCTTGAAGAGAGCATTAGAGATCATGTAAAAACAAGACTCGAGGCCCATGCCTATCCCCGGGAGGTTGTGTTTCTCGAAAAGATGCCACAGACCAACACGGGAAAGATCTTAAAGAATGAGCTGCGCAGGATGCATGAGGCCGGGGTTTAGGGTTCAGGGCTCAAAGGTTCATAGGTTCGGAGCGCCCAGAATAACCTTGAAACCAGAGTTTATGTACCTATCCCGAAATAACCCAGAACGTTGAACCCAGAACCTTTGAACCCTTAACAATATCCGGAGGTTTGAATGACTGCAGAAGCCGTATTGTACAGCAAAAATCAAAACGTGGGGATTATCACCCTGAACAGGCCTGAGCGGTTGAATGCCATAAATAAAGATCTGCTCAAGGGCCTGATCGAAAATCTTGAGACGGCAGGGCAGGACAATGAGATTGTCTCGGTCATTTTAACCGGTGCGGGGAGGGCTTTTTGTGCCGGCGAGGATCTGAAAGAGACGTCCGCCGGAAAAAGTTTTGACGACTGGATTGAAGAAACGGCAGGGCTTCAGGAAGTGCAGCGTGTGATCCTGGCCCTGGGAAAGCCATTGATAGCAGCGGTTCCGGGATATGCCCTGGGCGGCGGTTGCGAGTTTGCGATGAGCTGTGACATCAGAATCGCTGCGGAAGAAGCGAAGTTTGGTTTTCCGGAGACCGAAGTCGGCCTCACCATCACCACCGCGGGCACGAAGCTGCTGGCCCAAATCGTCGGACTGGGCAAAGCCAAAGAATTGGTCTTCACCGGCGACTTTGTCGATGCCCACGAGGCCATGGCAATCGGCTTGGCAAACAAGGTCGTCGCGGCTGAAAATCTATTGGATGAATCGCTGGCTATGGCCCGCAGAATCGGCGAAAAATCTCCCCTGGCACTTAAACTCTCCCGGATCGCCATCGACCAGGGACTGCACTCTAGCTTCGAGCAAACACTGGAACTGGAAGCCGGCCATCTTTTGATTTGTGCCGGCGCTCAAAATCAGCAGAAATTCGTGGATAGAAAACTGGAGAAGATGAAGGGAAAGTGAGAAAATAAACTTTGCATTTTTAACCTAAAAGGGCAAAATTGAGAGACAAATTTTACTTGCCGGGTTAATTTTGTAGTAGCCTAATTGGTTTTTCCCTCGACTTTCAGCGTCAAGCCCGTTAGGGAGCATCTGAAGGGATAGCTCTGCCAGAAATTATCGGTTTGAGCGGCTTTGAGCATATTACGCCACCCAAAACAACCCCGGCATTGCTGTTGTGATTTCAAGCAAGGAGGCCGCTTTCCTTCATGGATAACATTGGTACGAATTAGGGATTTTGGCATCGGTTTAAACCTTGAAGAATCGAATCAGGTGTCATACACAGGTCGGTCAACCTTACTCCTGTCGCATGACAAATTGCATTGGATATGGCCGATGCCACATTCACCATACAGCCCTCGCCAATACCTTTGGCGCCAAACGGTCCGGTCGGTTCGTTGGATTCAACGATGATCGGCACGATCTCAGGCACATCGCAGGCCCTTAAAAGGCGGTAATCGGTAAAACTGCTGTTCAGTATTCGTCCATCCCGCAGCAACAGATTCTCGGTGAGGGCAAACCCCACACCCATGACACCGCCACCGATGATTTGTCCTTCAACCAGGTCCGGATTTATGGCCCGACCGACATCAAAAGCACTTGTCAGCTTCAAGACCTTAACTTCGCCGGTCTCGGTATCCACTTCCACTTCCGCGAAGATGGCGCCGTAATAGCCGGGCATGGCGGGTGCTACGCCGGATGCCGAGCCGATCACCTGCTCACATACACGCATGTCTTCAATCTGAGTTTTGCGCATCAAATCGCTGATCAGGATTTTAATCTCCGGATTTTTTGCTGCGAAAATTACACCATCTTTGATTCGGAGTCGATCTTCACTCACGCCCAATTTTTTTTCCGCGTAAGCAAGCAGCTTTTCGCGGGCCTCGGCTGCCGCTGCCCTGACGGCAAGGCCTCCACCGTAAGCCTGCCGACTGCCATGGGTGCCGCAATCCAGCGGTGTTGTATCCGTATCGGTCTCGGAAACCGAAATTTTATCAAAATCTATTCCTAGTGTCTCTGAAGCAATTTGAGCCAAAACGGTTCGGTTGCCCTGGCCCTCATCGGCGGCCGCTGTCACCAGGTTGACACTGCCATCCGCGTTGATCATCACCGTCGCCGCGGCCGGATCGGGCAAGGCTTTTCCCGCACCCGTCCCATGCATCATCGTCGAAAGTCCGATGCCTCGCTTAAGGGCGCCCTTGATGGGTTTTTGGCGTCTCTTCTTCTGCCAATCAGAGGATGCCGCGCCTTTTTCAAGACATTCCGCCAAGCCGTTGCTGCCGATTTCCTGATTCAACACCGGATCGATTTCACCCAGGCCTCGATAATTTTTGAGTCGAAGCTGCAAGGGGTCTATCTGAAGCTTTTCGGCAATCATATCCATCTGGGATTCCTGGGCAAAATTCATCTGGGGATTGCCATATCCTCTTAAAGCGCCGCCTGGGGATTTGTTGGTGAATACAGCTGTTGCTGAAAAGCTGTAATTTGGAATCTTGTATAAACCGACGCTGGTGGACAAACAGTCCGCAATAACACCGATGTAATGCGTGCCGTACGCCCCGACATCTGATACGATCTCGACATCATTGGCCGTGAGGATGCCGGCCTCGGTGGCACCGGTTTTCATTTTAATGGTCATGGGGTGCCGGGTTTCGGTCGCCATCATATCCTCTTCTCTGGAAAAGGACATTCGCACAGGTCGTCCCGTCCGGCGCGAAAGCCAGCTGCACATTACTTCAAGCCCGTGAATAAGACCGCAGCGGCCCCCGAAGGACCCGCCGGTATGCGGTTTGATAACCCTGACCCTGTTAAGGGGCAAATTCAACGCCCCGGCCAGGTAGTGCCGGCCCCAGTGTGGCAGCTGGGTGGAGGAGTATACTGTCAGTTTTCCGTTGGATTGGTAATGAGCGATGCAGGTCCCAAAAGGCTCAAGGGCCGCATGTTTCTGTTTCGAAGTACGGTATGTATTCTTAACGATGATATCTGCGTTTTTAAACCCTTCGTGGATGTCCCCATACACTTTATTAACTTTAAAGGCGATATTGCCCCGGCTGTGTATGTTGACATCCTTTTCTTCCATGGCCTTGATAGGATCATGCAAGGCCGGCAAGGGTTCGTATTCCACCTTTACCAGTGAGAGGGCTTTGTCAATCGTCTGTTGATCATCGGCCGCTACCGCCAATACCGGGTCTCCGACAAAGCGGACCACATCGTCGCGTAAAAACATCTGTTTTTTCTTTTTTTCGGTCCGTAGGGAAAACCAGTATTCAATGACCTTGGGAACCTCAAAAATCGTGGCAAAGGCTCTGACGCCGGGTAACTTTTGCGCGGCGGATGTGTCGATACCTTTTACTTTGGCATGCGCATGCGGACTGCGAAGAAGTTTTGCGTGCAGCATATTATCAAGCCTGATGTCGGCCGCGTATTTGGCCGACCCGGTAACCTTATCGACGCCGTCGATCCGGGGCAGGGATTTCCCTACCGCAATAAGAGATTCAGGCATCGAGGTTCTCCTTCATATCCTTGGCCGCCTTTAGGACGGCTTTTACAGGCCTGTCATACCCGGTGCACCGGCAAAGATTGTTGGCTATGTTTTTACGTATGGTAGCCTCGTTAGGTTCCGGTTCGGTGTTGATCAGTGCGTTGGCGGCCATGATCATACCGGGTGTGCAGTATCCGCACTGTAGTGCGGATTCGCTGACAAATGCTTTTTGCAGCGGATGAAGCTCGGGTCCTCTTTGGAGTCCTTCAATCGTCAATATGGTGCAACCATCAGTTTGGGCTGCAAGTATCAGGCAGGACAATACAGCCTTGCTATCGAGATTTACGGTGCAGGCACCACATTCCCCTGCGCCACAGCCCTCCTTGGTACCGGTCAGGCCGAGTTGGTCCCTGAGGACATCAACCAGCCGATCCCCCGGATTCACAGACAGTTCATACCAATTGCCATTGACCTGTATCTTAATGTTGACCATTTTCATTGACCGCACCTGCGCAGACTGTTTTCAAGGGATCTTCGGACCAGTACCGCAACCATTTTCTTGCGGTAGGCGGAAGTTGCGCGGACATCATCAATCGGCTTGGCTTCCTCGGCTGCTGTAGCGGCTGCCTTTTGAATGATTTCCTCGTCGAGTATTGACCCGGCAAGCACGGATTCTGCCGTTTTAGCACGAAAGGGGATCGGCCCGACGGATCCCAAAGCGATTCGGGCCGCCTTGCAATGTTTTTTTTGGCAGGTCAAAGCGGTGGCGACATTCACGACGGCCATATCGATTGCCGTCTGATGCCGCCTGAGTTTTAAAAATGAGGACCCGGTTTTTTCCGAACACAAAGGGATGCGAATCTCCAGCAATACCTCTTCCTTATTCAAGGCTGTATAATTTGCACCTTTATAGAAGCTTTCGATGGGGATATGTCTTTTCCCTCGAGGTGCTGCCGCAACAAGGATGGCATCCAATACCAGCAAGGGTAATGCAAGATCCGCACAGGGCGATGCATTACACAGATTGCCTCCCACGGTGGCCCTGTTTCTGATGGTTGCGGTGGAGTGAGCGTCGGCTGCGTCCGACATTGCCCCATAAGGGCCTGATAAAAAAAGAGGTGATGCACCAATGTTGTTTACAGTGGTGGCCGCGCCGATCCGGAGGTGGTCGCTCTCCTTTTTGAGATAATCCAACCCCAGCTTGGAAATATCCACCAGATGATGGATGATATCGATTTTATTAACGCCGGGCCGCAGGGGTAAAACATCGGTTCCGCCGGCGATCACCCTGGCACTATTTTCAAATATAGACAGGAGATCCACGGCCTCCGCCAAATCCTGGGGGCGGTGGTATTCTTCGACCTGAAAATAAACGCCCATTGTTTTACTTCCGTTTGAATTGTGTTCTCGGAGGTTGTACACGAGTTCCAAAACCAAATCTGAATAAATTTACAAACCCCGCTTTCATAATGAGAAACGGGGTTTGAAAGACG
>Ga0316194_10002780_pt1 | contig 12221 bp, 9 predicted proteins | sample CroRivsedime1_MG_FD_204936 | JGI IMG/M metagenome (GOLD analysis project Ga0316194, IMG submission 204936) | Coastal sediment microbial communities from Maine, United States - Cross River sediment 1 | ecosystem: Environmental > Aquatic > Marine > Coastal > Sediment | place: USA: Maine...
AGCGCTGCGGTTGCCGAACGCTCGGCCCGGGAACCGCTTCGTGCGCGGGTGGCGATTCGCGAAGGGCAGCAACGGTCTTTCGATCCGGCCTGCGGGGTCGACGGCGTCACTCGAGATCGTGCAGCTCGAGGTTCGCGAGCGCAACCTGGTTCTAAAGCTCGCCAAAAATTCGGGCAGTGCCGGGGAATTCGTTCGAGCGCGGAGTTCGGGCCGGGACCTGGGCAGCTTCGAGATGGTTGGTGACGTCGTGATTCCGCTTCCGGCAGATCTCGGCCTCGGGAGGGTTCCGATCGAGCTCGAGTTTTCGGGATCCGCCAAGCTCGTCGGCGCTTCCTTGAGTGCGGCCGCCCCTCGGGGCCGAGTAGACATCGATGGCACAGATGTCATCCAGTCGGGCTGGTCGGCGGTCGACTTCATCCGCTGGGTTGAGGGTGGCGCTCGTCTCCTGGGCGAGTTTGAACTGCCGAACGAGATGTACCCCAATCAGAAATTCAGCGTCACCATCGATCGTGGAGATGGCGAGGCGATAACAGCCTTCGGGATTGGTTCGTTGGTGCCGAATGAAGCTGCAAATGTCGAACGCGTCGATCTTCCCCTCGCCGTATCGGGATTGGTTCGCATTCGACTGATGGCAGAAGGACGCGGGCCCGCCGGGCGTTGGCGGAATCTGCGATTGGTGACTCGAAGCAGGCAGCTCGCGCCTGAGATCGACCCGGTCCCTGACCCGCCGAAGCTCGTGGTGCTCTACGTCTTTGACGCGCTTCGCGCCGACCACATCGGGCATCTCGGTTCGACGCTTGCTGCGAGCCCATGCCTCGATCGCCTCGCGTCCGAAGGTGTCGCCTTTACCAACCATTTTTCGGTCGCTCCCAACACCGGCCCGGCAACCAAATCGCTGTTCACGGGCTATGGCTTCCTCGAGGGACGCGAGCTGTCCACAGCAGGGCCTGAAACAATTGCTGAAATGTTTTCGGAGGCTGGTTTTGTGGCGGTATCGTTTTCCTCCAACCCCCACCTTTCACCCTCGTTCGGGCTCACCAAGGGCTTCGAGCACGTCGAATTCCTGCCGATCGAACAGGATCACGGGTTCGATGGCGAAGTGACGGTCAACGACAGTGCCGAACGGATCCACACGGCGGTTCTGAAATGGCTCGATGAGCGCAACGACGATGAACCGATATTTCTCTACCTTCACACCCTCCATCCACACAACCCCTACACCCCCCCTGAACCGTTTCCGAGCCAGTTTCTCAGCGCCGAGGGCTCGCGGCTGGATGGGCGGACCTGGACCATGGTCTCAATTCGAGACCTCGAGCGAGAGGTTACGCCCGAGGACATGGACTCCGTGCGCCAGAGGTACGCGGCCAATCTGGCGTACAACGATGCGGAGCTGTGTGGGTTGGTCGAGGAGCTCGAGCGGCGCTTCGCGGAGGAGGTGATGCTGGTCGTCACATCGGATCACGGCGAAGAGCTCTTCGACCACGGCGGCGTGCTCCACGGCCACACCCTCTACGACGAAATGCTGCACGTACCGATGGTCGTTCGGTGGCCGGGGCAGGTTGCACCAAGGGTCATCGATGAACCCACCGACACCCTCGATCTCCACGCCACTTTACGCCGCCTGGTCGCTCCGTTGTCGCACGAGCCCGAGGATGGTGAGAGCCTGTGGGGTGCGATGGAGCGATCTTCCGCCGCAACCGGGGAACCGAGTCTTCACTTCGCGACTGCCCCCGGCCTGAGAAATGCCGCAATGGCTCGCTCCGACCGTTGGAAACTGATCCTGGTTCCCCGGCCGCGCCTCGAGTGGGGGATGGGTCGCGGGCGGGGCCGAACCCACGATGCCGAGTACCTTTTCCACCTCGGGTCCGATTCCGGTGAGCACACCAATCTCGCCGGACTGTCCTCCATCGAGGCCGACTGGTTGTGGTCCCGCCTGCAGGCGTGGCAGGCGGCCTGGCAGGCAAGACAGCCACAGGAGACTGATCCTGCCGAACTCGACGAGGCCACTCGACGGCAACTAGAAGCACTGGGTTACGTCGAGTGAAGTGAAAATTGCTGGCTCACGGCCCGCCAGCTCCTGCCTTTGACGACCACCGAGCACAACGCACTCGGGAGCAGATCTGGAAAGAGCAGAGACCAGTAGTCGGCGTCGTCCAGGAGGTGGGAGAGTCGCGGTGCGCCATTCAGCGGAATCTCCGCCTCGACGTTGCGAGCCCCACCGGACAGTCCGATCCCGACCGCCTTGAGAGCCGCCTCCTTGCAGGTCCACAACCGGAGGAGCAGGGCGTCTCGTTCCTCCTCAGGGGCTCGCTCGAGCATCTCGAGCTCCCGGTCCGTACAGATTCGCCGGGCGAGACGGTCGCGTCGGCGGAGGGTTCGCGCAAGCTCGACGTCGACGCCGACCTCCGCCGTGGTCAGCGCGACCACCACGTAGTCTCCCGAATCGCTCGCGTTGAAGAAGAGCTCACTGTTGGGGAGCCGGGGCTTACCGTGCTCACCGAAGAGGAACTCAACATCAGCCGGTTCGGCGCCGGTGACCCTGGCCAGAATCATCCGCAACGCGGCTCGCGCGCCGATGAACCGGCGGGCGGCCGCGGCGACGCGGAACCGCTCGGCCCGGCGCAGCTCCGCCGGAGCGAGCATTCCGCGAAGGTGATCGATCTCAGAATCACCCACGTCGAGCGATGCCCACCAGAGCTGCACCTCGCCGGGAGGCAGAACAATTCTATTCATCGTGACGATCCTACTATTTCGAGCCCGTGCCCGTGCCCGTCTCCGTATCCGTGCCCGATGAGATCATCATTCGGAGACGGAGACGGAATGGTACTGCTAACCTTCCCGACATGGACGGATACCCCTTCTCCTGCCCCATTCAGGTCCGATGGCGCGACCTCGACGCCTTTGGCCACGTCAACAACGCCACCTTTGCGAGCTATCTCGAGATGGCGAGGACCGAGGCCTGGACTTCGCTCTTCGGCGGCAGAGACGCCCTGGCGATCCCGTTCTTCGTCAAGCGGCTCGAGATTGACTACAGACGACCCATCGATCTCGACGATGAGGTGCGGGTATGGCTGCGGGTTGGAGAAACCAGGGGCGCATCGTTCACATTCGAGTACACGGTGGAGGCTGGGGGAGAGGTCGCTGCAGAAGCGGTTACACGACTCGCCTGCGTGGATAAGACCACCGGCAAACCCGTCCCAATCGATCCGGACGTCCGCGCGACCCTCGAAACGCTGCAACCAAGCTAGGGCTTGGGGCTTGGCGTCCCGGGGCCGAAAAACTGGGAGAAGGATCGCAGCCGGTGTGGGCCAAGCCTCAAGCCACAAGCCTCAAGCCCTTTTCGGAAACGCTGGACCGAACAGCCAGTATTCGAAGTTCGTGTTGCCTGCGCTACTTCATTTCCAGCCAGCTGAACCAGATCGGGTGGTTGGCCTTGTACCAGTCCAGGACCTCGCGGATCAGTTCTCTCTTGTCCCGAGGGAGGACGGAGTCGTCGATCAGATCGAAGCGCACCAGCATGCGGTCGTCCGGCAGGTATTCGATGGCCTCCGAGCACAGCGTCTGGAGCTCGTTGCGGATCCGGCCCGAGTCGGAAATCTTGACCGCACGGTCGCGGTAATCCTGGCCGGAGTAGAAACGATCGAGGAGGGGAGAAAAGACCATTCGCATCTGCTCGAACGGCTCCATCAGTTGCAGCTCGACGGTGGCGTCGATGACCCCGAGACGAGTCGCGGCGCGAGTTGTGACGCGGTAACGATCCTCCGCCACCTGCTCGACCCCATCGGCTCCGCTGTAGGGGTCGGGGAGCATGTAGCCGTCGAGAGCCAACACCCTCCACTCCTTGAGCGGGAAGAAGTCGTCGGCTGTGATGGTGCGCCGGTCCATCGGCATCAGGGCTTCGCGCGCCGACCGCAGACTGGCCTGGTAGGCGTTTGCGAGATCTGGAGAGAGCTCGGTGTCGAGAGTTGCGGCGAGCTGTGATTCGAAGTCGTCGCTTTCCGGGTCAAGTCTGATGATGCGCTGTTCGCGCTCGATAGACGCCTTGAAATGGGACGAGAAGAGGCACATCGAGGTGGAGAGATCGAGGATCGGGTCGAGGCTCGAGGCCTGCATGGCCTCGGCCGAGGCCGCGTAGCCGTCGCACAGGAACAGGTGAGTCGCGCCGTCGTCACCTACAAAGGTGCCAACCTGGAAGATCGGCGCGTAGGTTCCGGACTCCGTGAAGACCTGTTGGCCGGTTTGGGGCATTATCCAGCCGTCCTCCACCAGATGCACTCCGAGAGCTTGCCACTCGGACCACAGTGCGCTCAGGCGTTCGACGCGGGAGGGCCCGCCGAGGGTCCACACGTGAACATTCTCTGGGCGAATCTTCGGGTAGGTGTCCCGAATCGCCTCCATGACCATGGCCCGAGGGGTCCTGAAATCGATCAGGATCGAACGATCCGCCGCCCGCTCGACAACCTCCCGAGGCAACACGAGGTTTCCCATATAACCCTCGTAGGGGCGGGCCACCTTGAGCGGCTGATTGAAGAGGTGGAGCACGGTCATCGCGCCGGATGGGCTGCCCTTGGCGAAGCGCGAAGTGTTCTCCAAGGTGTCGACCGCCGCTCCCCAGACGGTGATCCCGGCGGTCTGGAGATCGAGCCAGAACTCCGGCCACTCGTAGCTCGGGTCATTGACCAGCCGGTGGACCCGGCGGTCGAGAAAGCGAGCCACCTGGGGCCGGGCATAGACCCGACCGAAGCCGAGCAGTGGATTGGAACCCATCTCGGGGGTCTCTCCCGCCTTCGGCATCAAGCCCTCGCCGAGGGAAATCATGACGGCGTGGTTCTCCGGGAGACTGCGCGTCAGATACCAGAGTGCCTCCGACAGCGCGTAGGCCGAGACCGCATCAGCGTCCTTCTTGACGCGATTGATGCCCGCCTTGTCGAGATCGGCGCCCTCACCCCAGCGACCAAAGAGCTTGGTACCGAGAGCGGTGACCGCCGCCGCCATGATAAATGCTCGTTCCAACGAGCCGCCGACAAACGAAATACCTTCGGTGATGGAGTTGTCGTTTGAACTCAGCTCGACGTCCTTCAACCACAGATGAAAGCGGCCGAGGATGGCCCGCGTATCGAAAGCCCACTGGGCGATCAGGTGGCGGCGGTCGTTGCTCATGTGGGCTTCCTCCTGACTGCACTTTGCCACGTCGCAGGTGGGGACTCAAGCGTTGGCGTCGATTCGGCTAGTAATCAGTGATCAGTAAACAGTGATCAGTATCCGCCCACCCTTCCCCACGGACTTTCGAACGGATCACTGATAACCGATTACTGGGTGGGTGGGTGGAACTGGTTACCGAGCTCGTCGCGCCACCAATCCAACAGGTCGCTGAGGGTTTCCACAAGCGGGATCTGGGGCTGCCAACCGGTGGTGTCGCTGAACTTCGAATGGTCGCCTACCAGGCAAGGAATGTCTGCGGCCCGCAGCCGATCCGGGTCCACTTCGACCTCGACCTCGACCTCGGAAAGTGCGAGCAGCATGTCAAGGACGCGGCGAATGCTGGTGCGGCGGCTCGAACAGACGTTATAGGCATCGCCCGAAATACCTCGGGTTGCAGCCAGCCAGTAGGCTCGCGCAACGTCGCGCACATCGGTGAAGTCGCGGACCGCCTCGAGATTGCCTACCGCCAGCCGTGGTGGGTCGAGTCCCTGTTCGATGCGCGCGATCTGGTGCGCGAAGCTCGAGGCCACGAACTGGGTTGGGCGGCGGGGCCCGGTGTGATGGAAGAGGCGCAGACGAATCGTCGACATCCGGTACCCGTGGTAGTACTGCGCGGTCAGTAGATCCTGTGCGGCCTTGCTGGCGGCGTAGGGTGAAAGCGGCTCGAGTGGCGACGCCTCGGTGATCGGCTGCTGATCCGTTGGAACTGAGCCGTAGACCTCGGCCGACGAAGAAACCACCACTGTCGCGTCGACGTTGAGGGTTCGCACGACCTCCAGCAGATTGACCGTGCCGACCGCGTTGACCTCCAGGAATCGGCCCGGATGGTCCCAGGAACTGGCCACCGAGGAGGCGGCCGCGAGGTGGAAGATGATGTCAGGCCGTACCTGGTCCAATGCGGTCGTCAACGACGAAATGTTGGTGAGATCGCCCTCGACCTGTTGCACAGATGAGGGGGCTTTCGCGGGATCGGCCGCCCAAACCAATCCCCAGACCTCGGCCTCGGGGGCGGTTTTGGAGATGTGCCGGGCCAGATAGGGTCCGACAAAGCCCGAGATGCCGGTGATCAGGATGCGCACGATACCTCCAGGTAGCGCGCCAACGCGTCCTCCCAGGGCGGCATGCTGCGGCCGAGTAAGTCCGACAGGCGCGAGGTGTCGAGAACCGAGTAGGCCGGCCGAGGGGCGGGGCGAGGGAATTCTCCTGTTTGCACCTGCAAAACCTCGACATCCAAACCCAGCAGCCTCGCGACGGCGACCGCAAACCCGTGCCAGGTGGTCTCACCCGTGTTGACTGCGTGCACCACGCCGTTGATGTCCGCTTGCATCAAATCGAGTACAACTTCCGCGAGATCGTCGCAATAGGTTGGACAACCGCGCTGATCGGCCACGACTTTCAGCGATTCGGCACCGCCGTCGATCTGGCCGCGGATGGCCTCGACGAAGTTCCGCCCACCGTGCCCGTAAAGCCATGCGGTACGCACCACGAGGTGGCGGCGGGCATCCACGGCCAGCTCCTCTCCCCGAAGCTTGGTTCGGCCGTAGGCACTCATTGGTGCCGCGGGATCGTCCTCGCGGTACGGCCGATCGCCATCGCCCGCAAAAACATAGTCGGTAGAGATCTGCACGAGGCGGGCGCCGACTGTGTTGCACGCCGTCGCAATATGGCCCACTGCCGCACCATTTATCCTCAACGCCGAGTCTTCGTCGGACTCGCAATCGTCAACCGCTGTGTAGGCAGCGCAGTTGATCACGGCGCGCGGTTTCGAGCCTTCGATCCATCCGGTGATGGCCGCTGCATCGCCGATGTCCATCGTGTCGATGTCCCGGCCCTCGAATTCGACGCCGCGCTCGGTGCAGATCCCCGCCAGAGCGCGGCCGAGTTGGCCGTGGACACCGGTGATCAGGACCTTGCCCTCAGGGTTCTTCGACATCGCCCGGATGGTAACAGAATGACCTGGGGCTTGGGGCCTGGGGCTTGGCCATCGCGCTTCTGAATTTCAGCCCGAGCCCTTTCCAGGCCACAAGCCTCAAGCCCCAAGCCTCCGGGGTGGTGGGGCGGTGCGGAATACTGTACGCTTCGACGCGATTGCCCAGGGCGAAGGAGTGCCGGCGATGAGTGACGTCACAGCTATCGATACCGAAGAACGCGACAAAGAGAAAGTCGCCCCTGCCAACGGCGACAATTCGATCCCTCGCGGCGATGACCAGAGGATTATCGAGGCCGTGGCCGGCCATATGGCGGCCATCATGGGCGAGCTCAAGCTCGACCTTGACGATCCCAACTACGAGCAGACCCCTGAGCGCGTCGCCAAGATGTATCTCGAGATGTTCCATGGCTTGCGCGAGGGCGCTGAGCCGAAGATCACCACTTTCCCAAACGATGAGGGCTACCACCACATGGTGATCGAGAGAGAGATTCCCTTTTACTCGATGTGTGCCCACCACTTCGTGCCCTTTTACGGGCACGCCCACATCGCCTACATCCCGGAGGCCGAGGTGGTCGGCCTGTCAAAGCTGCCGCGGATTCTCGAGTTCTACGCCAAACGGCCCCAGCTCCAGGAGCGGCTGACCGAGCAGGTGGCCGAGTTTTTGTGGACCAACCTCGAGCCGCAAGGAGTGATGGTGGTCATCGAAGCGCGTCACCTGTGCGTGGAGATGCGAGGGGTCAAGAAGGCCGGCGCGTTGACCACCACATCGGCCCTCCGCGGCTGCTTTGCTGATCGCCTGGTGAGGGAAGAGTTCCTCGCCCTCCTGCGTCGTCAGGCCGCCTGGTAAAAAGCCGACAGCTGACAGCTCGCGTCAGCGTTCGACCTCGCAGAAAAGGTAAACCCGGCGTGTCGCTTGAAGGACCGCACCGGAAATCCTGTACTTCTGCACCGATTCCTTGAGACGGTCGTTGCCGACCTTGACCTTGGCGCACTCGAGGCGGTCGAGGGTCACGCCGTTATCATCCTCAAAGAGGGCGATCACCAGGACCTTGACGCTTTCGGAGTTGGTGTTGACGAAACCGAGCTCCACCGTGACCGGGGTTTCTTTTTCGGGATCGATTTCACGGTCGCCTTTGACGTTGATACCGAATCGGGTCCATCGAACACCGGCAACCTCCACCATCGGTCGCAGGTCGGTATTGACGGCGAACTCGAAGCTGTCCTGAAAGGGGTTGTCGACTGCACGGTAACCGGCATCCTGGGCGGTAGCGGTTGCCACCACCGCCACGATTACCATGCCCATGAACAGTGCCGTACGTTGAATCACACTTAGCGCCCTCTAGGTATTTCTCCAAGCGAATTATACACGGCGGACGGGGATCAGTGAGATAAAACACAACCGCCGCGCGTTTGCGCGGCGGTCGTTTCAACGGGATTTGGTACTGTTCAGGGCTGGTGAATGGTCATTCCCTTGCCCACGGCCGCCGCGTTGCCAGACGTAACATCGCAGATGGCGAGCTTCTCTTTGACCTGGCTGACGGTGAGACGCGCGACCTCGGTCATGCTTTCATCGAGCACTTCTCCGGTGTCGGGATCACGAAGAACTTCGACCTCTCCGACCGTAAAGGCCTGACCCACGGTCACACCCTCGCGGGAGCCGCGGTTGACATAGACCTTGTCGCCTTTGATCAGAACCACAGAACCGGTCCAGGAGTAGTTCGGAAGCTGTTCGATCATGAAATTTACGGCCTCAGCACACGCGTCTTGTACCGCAAGGCCGACGTTGTCCTTCTTGTTGCCGCCGAAAGCCGCGCCCCAGCCGCCCGCGTTGTAGCCAACACCCAGATTTTTGCGTTTGTGGGTGCCGACCACGCTCTTCGAAGCAACCACCTGGCCGGTTGTTGAATCGACAATGTAAATGGTGGCGTTGACCTCGCCTTTGCCACCGCCCCCACCAATCTTGAAGCCCTTGACGCGGATGCCGCCGCCGGCTCCGCCGGTGTCACCCTGGACATGAGTGATGGCGCCCTTGACGAGCAGTTGTGCCGGTGTCATCTGTCCGGTCACCGGAGCCTTCTTGCCGCCGGCGGTGCGTCCGGAAGCGGCGAAATCTTGCTCGTCCAGCGCGGCAGCGCGCATGTCGGTCTCGCCGAGGACGATGAACTTGCCGGTCTGGTTGAGCATGTCGGTGAGCACCGTGTCCCACGCGTGGCCAAGATCCCACTGGCCGTGCCATCCGGACTGGTTCTCGAACTTAGTGACCGTCACTGTGTAACGGAGCCCGCCGGTGGCCTCCTGGGCTATTGCCGGCACCGCGGTGCAGACAACGGCAACAATGGTGATGAGCGCGAGCGACCTCAGAAACATCTTCATGGCGTTCCTCCGCGTTTGTCGTTGGTGCATACAAGTTTACACCCCCCGGGGCTTGAGGCTTGAGGCTTGAGGCTTGTCTCCGCCCACCGAGCATTCCAAGATATCGTGCCCTCAAGCCCCAGGCCTCAGGTCCCAAGCCTATCGAGGGCGGGGACTATCCCGGGTATTTTCCCGTAATGAAATTCATCAGGTCCTGGATATGGCCTTCCTGGTTGCGGCTCATCCGGCGGGTGAGGTCGCCTGAAGACACGAGGCCCCTGAGTTCCCCATCGTCGACTACAGGCAGGTGGCGGAACCGTTTCTCGGTGAAGACGGCCATGGCCTCCTCGACGGTGGTTGTCGACCGTACCGCCACCACCTCCTGCGTCATGACGTCGACAACTCTGGTTGCGGCGGGGTCGCGACCCTCTGCGACCACCCGGCAGAGCACGTCACGCTCGGTGAAGATTCCGACCATTTCACCTGAAATGCAGACCAGCAGGGCGCCGATCCGTTCGTCGTTCATTTTTCCGACCGCATCGAGAACGGTGGCCTCGGGAACCACATAATGGATCGCGGCGCCCTTGCCCGCGAGGACAGTCTCGAGAGTATCCTGCATGATTGCCTCCAGGATCTCTTGGACCCCGAAACGGGATCATTCAATCAAGAGTTCACTGTCTCCCGATAACAGGCGGCTGCAGGAAATTCATTCCCGCTCGTGTGGTGGCTAGCTCCAACGTTGCGCTTTGAGAACGCAGAGAGCTGCCATGTTGACCACGTCGTTGACATCCACGCCGCGCTGCAGCACGTGCACCGCTGCGTCGATTCCGATGAGGATCGGGCCGATGGCCTCGACCTTGCCGAGCCGCCACAGCAGCTTGTAGGCGATGTTGGCGGATTCGAGATCCGGACATACCAGGATGTTGGCATCTCCCTGGATCCGTGACAGCGGAAACGTCTCCTGGGCGATCAGCGGTTCGACGGCGGTGTCGGCCTGCATCTCACCTTCGATCAGGAGATCCGGCCACCGCTCTTCGGCAATGGCGACGGCGTCGCGGACCTTCTTTGAGCGCTGGTCGATATTTGAGCCGAAGTTCGAGTAAGAGAGCATTGCCACCCTTGGTTCGATACCGAAATAGTGCTCCGCCGCCTGGCTAGAGAGCCATGCGATTTCCGCCAGCTCGTCGGCGGTGGGGTCCTGGTTGACCGTCGTGTCAGCTATGAAGAGCATCCGATCCTCGAAGAGGAGGAGGTACATTCCGGCCGCGCGTTTGATGCCTTTGCGGGTCTTGTGAATCCGCAGTGCCGGGCGGATCGTCTCCGGGTAGGACATGGTGACACCAGCGATGAGCCCGTCGGCGTCGCCCCGGTTGACCATCATATTGCCGAAGTAGACCGGGTCGCGCATCGCCTTGCAGGCGGTCTCCAGAGTAACGCCCTGGCGCCAGCGTGTACGGGCAAGAACCTCGGCATAGGCCTGAGCATCGTTGCTGTCCAATGGATCAACGATCTCGATCCCTGTTTTCGCCACTTCGTGTTCGGTGAGAAGCTGATCGATGTTCTCGGCCGAGCCGAGCAGCACCGGCGTGCAGATTCCCTCGTCCACGAGGATTTTGGCTGCACGTATGATTTTTTCCGATTCGCCCTCCGGAAAGACGATCCGCTTGGGATCGGCCATCGCCTGGTCGAAGACGCCATGCATGACGCGCCGCGTTCGCGACAGTCGGGTCTCAAGCTCGCGAACATAGTCCTCCTTGGACGAGAACGGCTTGCGGGCGACGCCGGTTTGAATCGCGGCCTCGGCCACAGCCGTCGCCTCCCATAAAAGTACCCTGTAGTCGAAAGGCTTCGGGATCAGATAGTCGCGACCGAACTTGAACGGCTTGCCACCGTAGGCCCGGACCACCGAGTCGGGTACGTCCTCCTTAGCGAGGTTGGCCAGCGCGCGAGCCGCTGCCAGCTTCATCTCCTCGTTGATATCGGTGGAGGCCACGTCGAGTGCGCCCCGAAAAATGAAGGGGAAACCAAGCACGTTGTTGACCTGGTTGGCGTAGTCCGAACGGCCCGTGGCCATGATGACGTCGGGACGCACCGCGAGGGCGTCCTCGGGCAGGATCTCGGGGTCGGGGTTGGCCATAGCGAAGATGATTGGGTCCTTGGCCATCGTCTTTACCATCTCCTGGGTAACGAGACCCTTGACCGAAACCCCGGCGAAGACATCGGCGCCCTTCATGGCGTCGGCCAGGGTCCGCGCTTCGGTGTCGACCGCGAAACGTTCCTTGTATTTGTTCATTCCCTCGGTGCGTCCCTTGTAGATTACTCCCTTTGAGTCCACCATCAGGAGGTTCTCTTGTTTGACACCGAGCGAAATGTAAAAGGTGGCACACGCGATTCCCGCCGCTCCGGCGCCGGAGAATACTACTTTGACGTCCTCGATCTTCTTGTCTGCGACCTCGAGCGCGTTGACCAGAGCGGCACCCGAAATGATGGCCGTACCGTGTTGATCGTCGTGGAAGACCGGGATGTCGCAGCTCTTCTTGAGGCGTTCCTCGATCTCGAAACACTCGGGCGCTCCGATGTCCTCGAGATTGATACCGCCGAGGGTAGGCGCGAGGAGCTCGCAGAAGCGGATGATCTCTTCGGGATCTTTGCTGTCGACCTCGATGTCGAAGACATCGATATCGGCAAAGCGCTTGAAGAGCACTCCCTTGCCTTCCATCACCGGTTTGCTCGCCAT
>Ga0316194_10002783_pt1 | contig 12217 bp, 10 predicted proteins | sample CroRivsedime1_MG_FD_204936 | JGI IMG/M metagenome (GOLD analysis project Ga0316194, IMG submission 204936) | Coastal sediment microbial communities from Maine, United States - Cross River sediment 1 | ecosystem: Environmental > Aquatic > Marine > Coastal > Sediment | place: USA: Maine...
CAAAACGCGATCTCCCTTACCAGCTACGCCGTGTTGTTGTTCGCGTTCTCGCCGTGGGCCGTCGTTATCCTGATCGCGGCAGGCCTGCCCTCGTTTCTTGCCGAGGCAAAGTTCTCCGGTGACGCGTTTCGACTGTTTCGCTGGCGCTCCCCGGATACGCGCATGCAGATGTATCTCGAAACCGTCATCGCTCGCGAGGACAGCGTTAAAGAGGTCAAGTTGTTCGGCCTCGGCCCACGACTCCTGCAACGCTATCGAGACATCTTCAAGAAACTGTTCACAGAGGACCGCCGCCTGACCCTGCGGCGCGATAGCTGGGGATTCGTCCTCGGGCTGCTGTCGACAAGCGCGTTCTACGGTGCCTACGCGTGGATTGTCATCACCACGATCAATGGCGGCATTACGCTGGGCGCGATGACGATGTACCTGGTTCTGTTCCGCCAGGGACAGGCCGCGGTTAGCGCAAGCCTGTCGGCCATCAGCGGCATGTACGAGGACAACCTGTATCTCTCCAATCTGTACGACTACCTGGGACAAGCCGTACCGGCGCGCCAGGGCGCAGCGACGCACGGGCCGGAGCCTGAGCGCGGCCTCGAATTCCGAAATGTGTCGTTCGCGTATCCGGGCTCGAAAACCAAGGCGCTCAACGACGTCAGCTTTCAAATCGAGCCTGGCCAGAGCCTGGCCCTGGTTGGCGAGAATGGCTCGGGCAAGACCACCCTGATCAAACTGCTTACTCGCCTGTATGAACCCACCGAAGGCAGCATCATCCTCGACGGACTGAATCTTGCGGACTGGGATGTCGATGCCTTGCGCCAGCGGACTGGCGTTATCTTCCAGGATTTCGGCCGCTACCAGTTCTCGGTCGGCGAGAACATCGGGGCCGGCGATGTCCGCCACATCGACGACGCCGATCGCTGGGCGGAAGCGGCCGAGACCGGCATGGCAGCCCCGTTCATTGAAGACATGCCCGAAGGCTACGACACACAGCTGGGTCGCTGGTTTAAGGGAGGTCGGGAGCTGTCAGGCGGTCAATGGCAGAAGATTGCACTCTCGCGGGCGTTCATGCGCAGCGACGCCGATATCCTGGTGCTCGATGAGCCTACCGCGGCGATGGACGCGGCATCCGAAGCGGCGATCTTCGATCACTTTCAGTCCCAGAGTGGCACCAAGATGACGATCCTGATTTCACATCGTTTCTCGACCGTGCGCGCGGCTGATCGAATCATCGTCATCCACGATGGCGAAATACTGGAACAAGGCAATCACGAAAGTTTGCTTGCCGAGAACGGGCAGTACGCTGGTTTGTTCAGGTTGCAGGCGAAGGGTTACCAGTAAGCGGAATAGCAGGCTAGACCGGGTCCAGACCAGATTGAAATCTGGCACGAATTGACAATCGTCGGCACACAGACAGCGCTAAAATTCGCGCAAATGTCACAGCTCAATTCCAATCCACGCGAAGAGCCGCGCACGGGCAAGGACCTGATTAACGCGACCGTGCCGTTCGCGAAGGAATCGGTCAGAACCAGCTGGCTGCAGGTCGGCTCAACCTTCACGATGCTGGTCGCGGCGCTGCTTGGCGCCGGCCTCGCTCCCTGGTGGCCACTGCAGTTGATGTTATCGCTGCTCTCGGCCCTGTTGATGGTCCGCAGTTTTATTTTCTACCACGACTACATGCACCGGGCGATCCTGGTGCGCTCGCGCGTCGCCTGGTTCCTGTTCAGGGTCTACTCGGCCCTGTCGCTGACGCCGCCGAGGTCCTGGAAGGACACGCACAACTATCATCACGGCCACGTTGGCCAGCTGGATGACTCGGGTACCGGCGCGTTCCCCGTCATGACGACGAAGGATTGGGCGCAAGCATCGTGGAAGACGAAGGCCAACTACCGGATCACGCGGCATCCACTCACTGTGCTGGCAGGCTACCTGACCATCTTCCTCTTCAGCCTCACACTGCTGCCATTCATTAAGGATCCGGCACGCAACTGGGGCGGGTTGGTTTCGCTGGCCGGCCACGTGGGCCTCATTGCGGCGCTATGGGTTTTCGGTGGTTTCAGTACCGCTTTCTTTGTCATGTTCCTGCCGATCGCGGTCGCCTCGATGCTGGGCAGTTACCTGTTCTTTGCCCAGCACAGCTACAAGGGAATGAAGATCCTGCCGGAGGCGACCTGGAGCTACCATGAGGCGGCCTTGGAATCGTCGAGCTTCATGCAGCTCAGCAAGGTTATGCACTGGTTCACCGGGAATATCGGCTTTCACCATGTCCATCACCTCAACGTGCGCATACCTTTTTACCGCCTGCCCGAAACGATGGACGCCATCCCGGAGCTTCAGTCACCCGTGGTTACATCACTGAAACCCCGCGACATTCTTGAGTCCTTCCGCTGCTGCCTCTGGGACGAAGACCGGCAGCAGACTGTGACCTACCGCGAGGCGGCGCGCCTGGCGGCTTAGCTGCTCACGCTGTGAGCGCCTGAACCCGCTCGGCAACGATGTCCGTCACAAAGTCGACGTTCTTGCTGTCATGAAGTTTCTTAAGGCCGCGTTGTACCAGCGAGTCAATTTCTGAGCTCGTTGCCGGACCGGGATGCAGCTGTTTGATCTTGACCAGGTTGTTGAGCTTGTCATGGTCCATTAACCGTCCCGATCAGTTCAATGACAGGACCCGCCAGCACGCGTTGAACGAAGGCGTTCTCCTGGTCAACCCGGTCCTTGAATTCTGCAGGCGTATAAAGCTTTGTACTAATCCTTCGCACAAGCACTTCCTCGACTGGCATTAAAACCTTGTAGACATCCTCGAGCCTTATCTCGTCGGCGACTATGAGGAGATCGATGTCGCTGGAAGACGTATCGGTCCGTCTGGCGATTGAGCCAAAAATCAGAGCCAAATGGATATCCTTCGCCATTGACTCCAGCGCTTCCCGGATGGGACCTGCCAGCCCCACAGTCTTCTGAATAATGCCCCGCAACTCATCGAATACAGGAGACTCAGGGTTAGCCTGGTAATGTTTTTGCGTTCCCTGCATTCGCACCGTGACCAAACCGCCATTCAAGAGGCGCTCGAGCTCACGTTGTACCGCGCCACGACCCGAGCCAGCCAGCTCCATTATTTGGGTAACAAAGAAGCTTCGGTCGGGCTGACCGAACAAAGCGCCCAGGACACGCTGCTGTGTGGCGGTAAATAAGGCATCGGCCAATGACGACCGTCGGGCACCATCGCGGCCATCTGTGGGCGAGCTTTTTGCTCTAAGAACCATACTAAATCAATAATATACCCAAAACGGGTATTATAGTACCCATTTTGGGTATATCAAGTATCGACCCACCTGATTCCCGCTGTCATTCTGGCCGACGAAGGCTAGAAGAACCTCGCAATACTCAACTGCGCATAGTCATCCTGCTGCAGCCAGTACGTTGCATCGCCCTGCTCCGCACCGGAGAAAGCGCGAACGCGCAGTTCCACGAACCAATTCTCGCCAAAGCGACGTTCGGCCTCGATATTGACGAAAGTCTCGCCTGTCTTGATGTCGTAGGAAACACCAGCGAGCACCGCGGTGTCCTGCACATCATTCAATGCCAGACGCGTCCCGACAAACACGTCGTTGTCGGCTATTGTTATCGGCTCAAGTTCATCGCGCCCGTCGTACTGGTACTCCAGCAACAGGCCGATGTCGGCCGATGTTTCACGCACCTGGTAGAACGTGTATTCGAACCCGCCCACGGCAGCCGAAAACGTGCTCATGTAGCCATCGCGTGCAATCGCTTCAAGCTTCCACAGCCAGGCTTCCTTCGTGTACTGGAGGTCGAGACCAACCTGGTCGATCAGGTCGTAGACCGGCAGTAAGGCCTGGCCGTCTTCCGCGAGCGCGAATCGCGGTTCGCGGCTCGTGCCCGAGAACGCGTACAGCCCGATATCGACGTCGCCGATGTAATGGCTGTACCGCAGTGCGACGTCTACGTGGCTCTCCTTACTCGAGGATTCGTAGAGCGCGCCGTCCGCATCTATCGGCAACCGTGGACGAAACCGCCCATCGATGCCCGGGAACGTTCGTTCACTGAAGTTTGGCATCACCAATGCAGTAACCTCACCCCAGTCCCGCAACAGGGCCAGGCTAAGCATCGGCTGGCCGAGTTTGTCCTCGCCATCGATGTCACCCGCATAGTCGGTCTGGTTGACGATATCGACGAGGTGCACCGATTCGGTAACACCCCAAAAGACCGTGTTGCTACCGACCAGGAATTCGTAGTTCTTGCCCTCGAAGGCCCAGTACGCTTCGTGGAGATCCACCAGCGAGCGCTCGCTGTCTACCGCATCCCAACGCAGGTACGGAATGACCGAGGCGCGCTGGTTGCCTTCTTCATTGCGCCAGCGAAATTCTGTCGTCGAGATGACCGTGCCCTGCAGGGCCTGGTCGTCCTGGCCAATCCAGGCGGGTTCATGCCCGAACGCCCGAATCTGCAGCTCAGCACTGCCGCTAATGTCCACCTCCCCGCCGCGCGCGGGGGAGACTGCGAGGAACTGTGCGGCGAGGAGGAGGAAAATTGTGAAGATACGCATGCTCTTTACCTCAGGCGGCTGAGCCGTCCCTTGACGAAGTCGTTCTCGGCCAGGCCGGTCCCGAATTCATAGGCGCCATAGAGCAGGTCCGTCTGCTTGTTGGTCTGCACGTTGCTCATCGTCAGCTTGTGCGCGCGCCAGATACCTTCGTAGTTACGGTAGTCAGCGAAATCGAGCACTTTGAGGAGATCGCCGCGGCGGTCGTAGAACTCAACTTTCCGGATCTGGAAGTCGACCTGGTCTACCCATGACACCTGTTTGGTGTAACCCGAGTTCTCGTAGCGTGGCGTACGCTCGAGTACGTCGCAGGTCAGGTCGCCACATGGCACTTCGCCAACATAGGTGTAGTCGAACTTGTTGAGCTCGATGGCCGTGAAGTCCTCGAACGCGAACTCCGAACCCACAAACGGACCGGACTTGTTCGACGAAGAAATACGTTTCACGCGCTTGAGCGCCGGCAGGTACAACCACTGGTCGTCCGGATCGAGAATCTTGGCGTGGGACAGTAATGCCGTGCCTTCGATATCGCGTGGCGTGTCGAATACGACCAGGCTCTTGTCGCCGACGGACTCGTCAGGTTTCTCGAGCGTGGCAATACGCAGGGAGCGCGAGGACTCCTGCCCGGCTGCGTTACGCAGGACCATCTGCAGTTCCACTTCACTGTCGCCAAAGCCGACATCCGTACGGTCCGAGCGGGCTGCGATTTCGAAGCCGCGCGTGTCGTCAGCGGCGTATACGGCACCCGTGACGCCGAGCAAAGCGCCGACGACGAGTGACCAGATAACAATCTTTTTGCAGTTCATTGTTCTATCTCCTTGAAGAAGGGTGTTTATGCGGGCGACGACAACAGCTTGGGGTCGTCAGCCAGTTCGGGTTGTTCCTTCTTGCGGCCGAGCAACAACAGGGCCGGCAGGAACAGGAAGTCGAGAATCAACGCGCCAACGATCGAGAGGATCGTCATCAGGCCGAGATCGCCGTTCATCTTGAATGCCGACGTCGTCATGACGAGGAAGCCGGCCGTCAGGATGATGGTGTTAACAACAATGGCGACACCGACATTACGGAACGCGTAGCGAATCGAGTCTTCGACGGTAAGCAGTTTCTCGTCGCGGGCACGCACGTACTTCGAGAGGAAGTGCACGGTGTCATCGACGATGATGCCGAGCGAGATCGACGCGACCGTTGCCACCGAGAAGCCAACCTCGCCCACGAGCAGTGCCCAGGCGCCGAACGTGGTCAGGATCGGCAAACCGTTCGGTACGAGACTCAAGGTGCCGAGCCGCACGGAGCGCAGCGCAAACATCATGATGAACGCGATGGCGGCGATTGCGAGCAGCGTGCCCACGACCATGTTTTGCATGTTGCGTTCACTGATGTACGTGAACATCACGGCCGCACTAGTCGGCTTGGCGTGCATGTAGGACGGCAGGTTTTCTTTCATAAAAGCGTCGACGCTGTCGAAGAATTCGCGAGTCTCGGCGGACGTCGCTTCCTCGATCGTGGCCGTTACACGCGTAGCCGACTTGTCGATGTTGATCCGGTCGTTGAGATCCAGTCCGTAAGGCAACGAGAGCTCATAGAGCAGCAGGTACTGCGCGGACAACTCGCGGTCCGCAGGAATGCGGTAGTAGCTCTCATCGTCGCCGTGCATGTTGCGATTCAGGCGCTTCATGATGTCCGACAACGAGTAGACGTGGGTCACGTGCTCCTGCTCGCGCATGAACGCGGTCAGGTTTTCGAGATGGCCCAGGTACTCGGGCTCACTGATGCCGCCGGGGCCGTTCGCCGGGATCGAGAACTCGATCGGGTACAGGCCGAAATGGTTTTGGGCCTCATCGGAGTCAACCCGGAAGTCGATACGCTCATCGAAATACTCGACCCACTGGTCGTTGAAGTTCAGCGTCGGGATAAACGCGATCAGGACGAGCGCGGGCAAGCCTACGCCAACGAGCAGTCCGCGGTACCGGCGAATCACGAACTCGGCCAGGCGGTCCATCGTGCGCTGCGACCATTCGGCGCCCGCGTCTTTCTTCACGCGGTACGGCAACAGGCTGAGTGCCGCAGGCAATACGGTCAGGGAGAAGATCCACGCGGCACCGATGCCCACGGCCGTGATATTGCCGAGGTGCCAGTACGGCGGCGAATCGGAGAAGTTGAGCGACAGGAAGCCGACGATCGTCGTTAGTGACGTGATCGATACGGGCAGGAAGTTGATGCGTACGGCTTCAACCAACGCTTCCGTTTTGGACATGCCTTCGCGCATCAGGCCTTTGAGGGACATCAGGATGTGTATCGAGTCGGCCACGGCCAAGGTGAGGATGACGATCGGCGCCGACATCGCGATGGGCGTCAGCTTGATGCCCGCGAAGCCTGCCGCACCCATGCCGACGATCGTCGACAGCATGATTACGATCAGCGTTGAGAACGTCGCGGTCAGCGAGCGAATGATCAGCCAGGTGAGCACGAAGATAACGACGAACATGAGCGGCATCAGGGTCGCGGCATCGGCCATGCCGGTTTCCGCGAACGCGTTGTTCAGCATCGAGACGCCCGTCAGGTGAATCTCCAGGTCGGGGTACTTCGCTTCGATGTCGGCTTTAAGCCCACGGGCGTATTCCACGGCCTCGGGTACCTCGGTGAATTCCTTCTCCGGGTACTGCAGCACGACATTGATCGCCGTGACGTCGGCATCGGCCGTCAATATCTGGTTGCGGATCAGTGGTTCATCGAGCGCCACGTTGCGGCGTTCATCGAGAAACGAATCCTCGAGGCCCGCGGAGTCGCGCACGAGATCTTCGACAACGAGGTCGTCCTCGATCGCATAGGTGTGCTGGAAGTTGCTGACGGAATCGACGCGGATCGTGTAGGGAATCTGCCAGGCCGCATCGGTCAGCTCTTCAACCGCTGCCAGCGTGTCGCGATCGAACGCGGCGCCGGCCTGCGGCTCAACGACGAAGAAGAAGTTGTCGTTCTTCGTGTAGGTGTTCTGCAGCTCTTCGAATGCCTGCAGCTCGGGGTTGGCCTCCGAGAAAAACACGCGGTAGTTGGTCGAGAACTCGAGCTTCGATGCACCCGAACCAACTGCGCCAGCGAAAATGACGGCGGCAATAATGACCAGCCATCGATTGGCGATGACCCCGCGTGTCAGTGATGCCGCGAATCGGTCAATCGCCTTGAAATACGTACCCATAACCCCTCTCCTGCTTATTAAGTTTGTTACCAATCGGTCATAAATTAGACAAAAAAATGTCAAACCCAGCTGTCGATCAAATCTTCAGCCGCTTCTGTAATTTCGTGAGGCTCCAGCAGCCCTTTCACCATCGCTGCACCACCCGCGAGCGTCATCATCAGCTGCCGCGCCAGCTTGTACGGATCGGTTTTCACCTTGATCTCACCCAGCGCCTGGGCCTGGGCGATCGTTTCCGTGATGATCTGCATACGTTGCCCGCCAAAGCCCTTTAGTGCGGCCTTAACCTCCGCGTCATGCGGGGCGAGCTCGACCATTGAGTTGATCATCATGCAGCCCTTGTCGCTCGAAGCGTCCTCGCAGATCTTGCCGACGACAGCCCGGATTCTCGCGAGGGGCGACTCCAGCTTGAACGCCACTGCGGTAGTTTCGTGAAACTCGGAGTCGGCGTAGTGATGCAGCGCATTCATGAACAGCTTGTGCTTGTCGCCGAACGCCTGGTACAGGCTGCCCTTGTGCAGGCCCGTGCAATTGCACAAGTCGGCCATGGACGTCGCCTCGTAACCCTTGGCCCAGAACGCATCCATGGCTGCCTCGAGAGCAGCTTCCTCGTCGAACTCGCGAGGCCGGCCTACGGACCGTGATGTCGATTTCTGTACCATGTTTGCGCCAAATCCGGGTCAATTGTTGAACGAACGGTCGTGAATATATAACCGCTCGGTCATAAATGCAAGGAGAATCTCACAAATTCTTCGAAAGATGGCGCCGATGCCTATGGATTCCCCGGCAGCATTGGCTTCTGACCCTTCGGTACGGGCGACACATACGGCTGGGCTTTCATCTTTTCGTCGAACTCGGCCTTCGCTCTTTGTCGAAGGTCCTCGTCCTGCAGAAAATCCATGGCAGTCAGGGCCAGTGCCTTGGCAGCGACTGATGCGCCTCTTGCTGCGTTCGGTCGACCGTGGCTGGCTGAGGTCGCCCAACTGTGCCAGGGCAGATTGAGTCCCGCGGTCGCGACATAGATACTCACACCAGGAGCAAGCCGGGTCACCTCGGCAACATCGGTCGAGCCACCGTCCGCTGGCTGGACTTCCTCTGCCAGCGGGCCGACCTCGGTGGGATAGCCCAGTGGCTCGATACCGACCGCGGTCTGCAGTTCACGGGCAAAGGCATGGTCGTCGTCATCAAATACGGGAGCGCCGACAAACTCGAGGTTCGCTTGCATCGCTTCCTGCAGGGGACGATTCAGCAGCAGCTCGTGAACGCCGGTAATTAGCGTGAGCTTGTGAGTGGTTTGTGTTGCCATAGCCGCCGCCTCGGCAATCTGGCTGAGCCACTCGAAACTCGCCTCGACCTTGCGGCGATTGTCATCGCGTACGTAGTACCAGACCTTTGCATAAGCCGGCACGACATTCGGCGCGTCGCCGCCATCCGAAATCACGTAGTGGATGCGCGCGGTGGGTTCGATGTGCTCGCGCATCAGGTTGGCGCCGTGGTTCATCATTTCCACCGCATCGAGAGCACTTCTGCCGTTCCAGGGATCGAAAGCGCCGTGGGCCGCCTTGCCAAAAAACTCGACCTGGAAATTGTTCATCGCCTGTCCGGCGCTATTGGTTACCGACGTCTCGTAGAACGGGTGCCAGTCCAGGGTGATGTCGATTCCATCGAAGACGCCGGCATTGGCCATGTAGACCTTGCCGACCAGTGTTTCCTCGGCCGGGCTACCGAAGAGTTTGACGGTCCCCTTTATGCCCTTGGCGTCCATCGTGCGTTTTAGCGCAATGGCCGCACCGACCGAACCCGCTCCGAACAGGTTGTGGCCGCAACCGTGGCCGTGCGGGTGACCGTCGTCACGGGGTTGCCGCTCGGGAACGGGGTCGTTGCCGATATCCGGCAGCGCATCGTATTCCGCGAGAATGCCAATGACCGGATGGCCCGTACCCCATTCTGCGACGAAGGCTGTGGGCATATCGGCGACGCCGCGCTCGACGGTAAAACCCTCGCTCTCCAGGATGCTCGCGAGGAACTCCGCGGACTGCGTTTCCAGCAGTGCAATCTCCGAGTAATCCCAGAGTTCGCTCGACATGTCTGCGATCTGTTGCTCGAGCGCATCGACCTGTTCAATGACGTCCTGCTTCTCCGGCGTCGAAACAAAGTCAGCAACAACAACTTGTGGCACAGCGAGAATGAATGCCAGTGCCAGGCCGGCAGAAGTGGAAACGGTTTTCATGCCCCTCAATCCTTTCTTATGGTTCTTTTCACAGATACTAGCACCTGGCATCGCGGTTCTTTAATGGCTGTTCGTGATCAGAGGTGAATGCTGCCCGTAAGGAACAGAGTGCACTGACCACTCATGATGACGCGATCACCGAGATGCTCACAGTGCAGTTCGCCGCCACGTGGTGAGACCTGATGCGCGACGAGTTTTGAGCGGCCCAGTCGCTCCGCCCAGAACGGCACGAGCGTGCAGTGCGCTGAGCCGGTAACCGGGTCTTCGGCAATCCCGGCTTTGGGTACGAAGAAGCGCGATACGAAGTCCACCTCGTCACCCCTGGCCGTGACGATGACACCCAGGCCATCGTCGAGCGCCAGCAGCCCGGCCTGGTCCGGCGAAAGACTACGAACCGTGGTTTCATCGTCGTACACCGCGAGAATGTCTCTCGACTGATGCACCCCGGAGGGTGCCTGTCCCAGTGCATCACTGAGCGCTTTCGTCACGGTCGCCGGTGTTGGTGCCCGGGCGGGAAAGTCCAAAGACAGTCGCTCACCATCGCGAGTAACGACCAGCCTCCCACTCATCGTCTCGAATGACACCGAGTCGAGACTCGGTTGCAAGTGATTGAGAACGACGTAACCGGCGGCAAGCGTCGCGTGACCGCAGAGATCCACCTCGATCGCCGGCGTGAACCAGCGAAGATCGTAACCTTCCTTGCGTGCAACGATGAAGGCTGTTTCCGAAAGGTTATTCTCGGCCGCAATATTCTGCATGACGTCGTCATCGAGCCATGCATCGAGCGGACAGACGGCAGCCGGGTTTCCGGAGAAGGGACCCAGGGTGAACGTGTCGACTTGATAAATGGGGATTTTCATGTGCTGGTTACGACGTCCGGGCTGGCAAAACAGAATGATACTACCGGCGCCAAAACTCCGGATGACCTGCCAACCCCATTTTGGGGACCTAACGCACAGAAAATAAAGCGAATATTGGCTAAAAAGTACCGGATCACCGGGCTTTTTCCGGCTACACGCCTTGTAGCCATATATGGGAATATTTTGATGCTAAGGAATGGCGCCAATATTCGAACAATAAACCGCTTAACGGCGCTGCTCGCCGTACTGGCGCTCAGCGGATGTGCGTACACGCCGCCACAGGTCGAGCCCGTCGACGAGCCTGTCGTGGTCGTTGAACCGACAGAGATCGAGCCACCGAAAATCGAGCCGAAAGAAGTCGAGCCGCCGAAAGTCGCGGAGCCGGTACGCCTGCCACCCGTGGCGATCGTGCTGACAAGCAGTCGGCCGGCGTTTCTGGACGTGGCCAACGCGCTGACAAGCCACCTCGACGACGTTCAGGTTTACGACCTTAGCGACGACAGCAAGCCGCCCGTGTCCGTTCTTCGCGGCATCAATGATTCGAACACCGGCACCGTCGTCGCCATTGGTCTGCGCGCCGCCCAATCATCGGTTGCGATGGCCGACTCGCCGGTTGTCTTCAGCCAGGTCTTTAACCACCAGGATTTCGAGCTGGTAACGCCAAACAGTCGTGGCGTGGCACCGCTGGCGCCGCTGGATGCCCAGCTCGCCGCCTGGATCGAGTACGACCCGACACTTTCACTCATCGGCATGATCGTCGGCGAAGGCCATGACGACCTGATTACCGAGGCGCAGCTGGCGGCACAAAAGCACAATGTCGAATTACGCGTCCGGATTTCTGGTTCGGACCAGGAAACGCTCTATCTCTACCGGCGCATGGCGCAGGATATCGATGGCTTCTGGCTGTTCCCGGACAATCGCATTCTCAGCTCACGGTCGTTGGAAAAAATACTGGAGAGCGCGAGGCAGGGACAGGTCGCTGTGGCGGTACCTAATGAATCCATGTTGAAGATGGGCGCGACGATCAGTATTGCGACGCAGGCAGAAGATATTGCGGCGACTATCGCGAAAATCATTCGAAAAATTCAATCCGACGGTCTGCTGTCTGTACCGGCTATCAGCCCGCTGTCGACGATTAATGTTGTAACGCGTGACGACGCCAGAGTCGTGCGCAGGTGAAGAACCAACTCGCTGCAATACGCGAACGCGTCGCGAGATTGCTCTCGCGTGGCGACCCGCGGCCGCAAGCCGGCAAGCGCGTGCTCGTGCACGAGATACTTTCCATGCAGGTTTTGAGCGCTGCCGTCGTCGGCGGGCTGGCGGTTATCAGCCTCTATTGGGGCGGCCAGTGGATATTGCAGGACAACTACAGTCGCTGGGCG
>Ga0316194_10002785_pt1 | contig 12214 bp, 10 predicted proteins | sample CroRivsedime1_MG_FD_204936 | JGI IMG/M metagenome (GOLD analysis project Ga0316194, IMG submission 204936) | Coastal sediment microbial communities from Maine, United States - Cross River sediment 1 | ecosystem: Environmental > Aquatic > Marine > Coastal > Sediment | place: USA: Maine...
ACTGCAACTTTCTCATCGCACCCAGGATTCGCTTTAGAGGTGAAGTTGGCGAACAAGCAACAATGTTTTTGCTCGATCCATCTGGAAATGCTCTTGAATTCAAAAGTTTTGCAGATTCAAGCCGGATCTTCGCTACGTGACCGGCAGAGCGTTCTCTTTTGCGGGCATGAGTGGTAACGTCGAGAGATGTCCTGGATAGATGAAATCGAAGTCAGTGATGCCGACGGCAAGCTGGCGGCAGTGTATGCCGAGCTCATAAAAAAGCGCGGCAAAGTTTCCAACATCCTCAAGGTTCACAGCCTTAATCCTGAAGCGCTTGAGGGCCACCTCGACCTTTACATGACGCTGATGTTCGGCCGCTCCGGGCTAAGCCGTATGGAGCGAGAGGCCATAGCCGTCGTCGTTTCAGCTAACAATGAGTGCGCATACTGTGTCAACCATCATGCTGAAGCACTCCGACATTACATTGACGACGACGAAACGCTTGAGTTGCTGACGTCGGCTGACGGTCTCGAGACTCTCGAGCCGCGCCTCAGCAATATCGTGCGACATGCCGAAAAACTCACGTCGGCGCCCGCGGCGATGACGCAAAGCGACCTGGGCGAATTGCGTGCGGTGGATTTATCCGACAGGGACATTCTTGACCTGACGCTTATCGTTTCTTACTTCAACTTTGTTAATCGAATCGTTGTAGGTCTTGGCGTCGATTATTCGGCCGATGAAATAAGCGGCTACAGCGACAACTAGATGAGCTGGCTGCGTGCACTGCTGCTTATGTCGGCGCTGTTTTCAGTCAGCGTCTTTGCGCAGTTCGAAACTGATCTGCGCGACGCTGGCAGTCTCGGCGCCATTCGACTGGCGGGCAGTGAAGACCCGAATCAACGCAAGGTCTACATCGTTCAACTCAAGGCGCCTTCCGCGGCTGACTTTCACGCCCTGCGACTTGGGCCAACGCTGAAGCTGAGCGCAACGGGTCAGCCACGTGTGCACCTCGACAAAGCAAGCCCTGCCATCCAAAGCTACACGGCACGGCTGGCCGACAAACAGGACAAGGTGCTTGCTCGCGCCGGTGCCGGCACTGAGCTGATCTACCGCTATCAATACGGTCTCAATGGCTTCGCCGCCAGAATGCATCCGTCGCAGGCACATAAACTCGAGAACCTGCCCGATGTTCTGCGCGTTTGGGAGGATGAGATTCGGCCACTCGCCACAAATTTCAGCCTCGATTTCCTGGGTCTGTTCGACCCTGAAAAAGGTCTGCGCGGCGCGCCGGGCCTCGATGGCGATGGCCTTGTGATCGGCTTTATCGACAGTGGTGTCGCGCCCGAACACCCATCGCTCGCCGACACGCGCGAGGCAGACAGGCCGCGACTTTGCAGCGGCGACTGGGCCGAGAACTCGCTTCTTGGCCGCTGGCTGTGCAGGCGCTTCGACAAGCGAGAAGACGTATTATTATTTGAGCCGCCCGAAAACTGGAACGGAAGCTGCCAGTCCGGCGATCAGTTTGAGTCGACGGCCTGCAACAACAAACTCATTGGCGCACGCTGGTTTGTTACGGGCGCCGAGGCCAGCGGTCCTATCGACGACGGCGAGATTCGCTCTGCGCGAGATGCGGATGGTCACGGCACGCACACAGCGACGACGGCTGCCGGCAACCGCGTTAAGGCGTCGATCTTCGGCTCATTTATCGGTCGTATAGAAGGTGTCGCACCGCGCGCCCGGGTTGCCGTCTACAAGGCTTGCTGGCTACGCCCCGGCGATCAGCGCGCCAGTTGCAACACATCGGACCTGGCAAACGCTATCGACGCGGCAGTTGCCGATGGCGTCGATATTATCAACTACTCCGTTGGCAGCTCGTTAGTGAGCGTGACCGCACCCGACGACCTGGCTTTGATGGCCGCAACTAAAGCGGGCGTATTTACAGTCGTGGCCGCCGGCAACGAAGGGCCCAACCTTGGCACGATTGGCTCTCCTGCCGGTGCTCCCTGGGTTCTGACAGCTGCAGCATCGAGCCGCGACGGCACAACAACGCTCGAGGCACTCGAAATCAAGACGCCGCCTGGTCTTGCCGGCAAATACGCGGCCAGAGAAGCCAACTTCACGCCCGCACTCAGCACGCGCGGCCCTCTCGACGGGGATCTCGTTCTGGTCGACGATGGAGAGGATGTACTCGAAGACGGTACGGCCGGAACGCTTTCGGACGCTTGCGAGCCTCCCGTAAACAGTTCAGACATCTCGAACAATATTGCGCTGATTCAGCGCGGCGGTTGCGACTTCGATGTGAAAATTACCAATGCAGCTGACGCGGGCGCAATCGCGGCAATCGTCTACAACATCGCCGGCGACCCTATCGTTATGAACGGCGCCACCGGACTATCCGATATTCCGGCCGTCATGATCGGCCAGGCGGACGCCAACCTGATACTCGCGGAGATCGATGCAGGAAACCTTGTGACCGTGTTGCTCGACAAGGATCTTTTCCTGACAGAAAACGACACTGGCAATGTCATGGGTTCATTTTCCGCGCGCGGGCCCGGACCCGCGCCCGATATTCTGAAACCTGACGTAACAGCACCGGGCATTAACATCCTCGCAGGCTTTACACCGGACGCGGCGAACGCGGCTCCGGGCGAGAACTTCGCCTATCTGACAGGGACGTCGATGTCGACACCACATGTCGCTGGCGTCGCGGCTCTGTTGTTGCAGGCTCACCCGGACTGGAGCCCGTCCGCCGTCAAATCGGCGTTAATGACCACAGCGCATCAGTCGCTGACGGGCTCCGACGGCGAGACCGCGGCGCTGCCGTTTGACTACGGTGCCGGGCACATCGTGCCGAACGATTCGGTCGATCCTGGCCTCGTCTATGATGTCAGTGCCGACGATTACGATGCCTTTGCCTGCGGTATCGCCTCGGCTGGCGTCACACAGGAGCGATGCGACGAGTTGAGCGCGGCGGGCTATTCTTTCGCGGGCGCCGACCTGAACCAGCCCTCCATTGCCGTTGAGCGGCTCACCAATGAACGCACGGTGCGGCGCAGCGTCACGAACGTCAGCGATCAGTCGGCAAGCTACGTCGCGACCGTCGTTGCCCCGGCAGGCATTGGGGTCAACGTGGTGCCCGCAAGCATCACTGTGGGTCCCGGGCAGACCGCGACGTTTGACGTCACGTTCAGCTTCGAGTCCGGTCCGCTGGATTTATGGCGCTTCGGTTCATTGACATGGAATGACGGTACTCATTCGGTCTATAGCACGATAGCAATACGCCCGGTTTCCGTCACGGCTCCTGTCCAGGTGACGGAGTTCGGGGCAGACGGTACGTTGAGCTTTCCTGTCGAATTCGGCTATACGGGCGCATACAGCGCCGGCATACACGGCCTGCGCCTGCCGCTAATCCTCGATGGCTTCGTCGACAACGACCCGACCAAGACGTTTTCTTTCAGGTCCGGCAATGGCGTTACGATGCATCTGATAGATGTGCCGGTCGACGAGGCCTACCTGCGCTTCGCGTTGTTCGACACACTGACAGACGGTAACGACGACCTTGATATGTACGTCTATTACTGCCCGGACAACATCAACTGCACGAAGCTTGGTGACAGCGGTGAGGCAAGCTCGCAGGAAGAATTCAATGTGCTGTTACCAGCAGCGGGGCGCTACGCCGTACTTGTCCACGGCTTCGAGACTGACCAGGTTTCTGGTGGGCCCGGCGCAAACTATTCGCTGCTGAGCTGGTCGTTTGGCCTTGTCGATGACCAGGGCAACATGACGGCGAGCGGACCCGCGTTCGTCAACCCAGGAACCGTAGAAAACATCACGGTTAACTGGACCGGCCTGCTGCCCGACACGATCTATCTGGGCGGTATTTCACACAACACGCCGCAGGGCCTGTCGGCGATTACCGTAATTCGTATCGGCAACTAGCCCGTGTTGATCAGGTAAGCAGGCGTTTTTGCTTCGCACCGCGTGAGTACACCAGCAAGGCAATCGCAACAACAAGAACGAACGCCGGCAGATAAATACCATCGGTGCCCCATACTTCAAGCCCGTTGCCGATGACGAAGGCATGCAGATCCTGCACAACAATACCAATCAGGGACAAGAGGAAAAGAGGCACGGCCCAGGCCTTGCGCAAAAGCAGAAACAGGCTGGCGAGTACGCCGGCTGTAACAGCGACTGCGTACGCGGACGTTGCCCAGGCGGGGGTTGAGCTAAAGAATGCCTGCTGCGCCTCGGTGAAGCCTTCGAGCGCCTCTGGCGTCATGGAAACGTGGCTGTAGTAAAAAACCAGACCGATGAGATTCCACACAAGTGCGAAAGCACCAATGATCCAAAATGATAATTCCGGTTTGTCGTCCAACAGGTCAGACATAGCGGGCCCCCTTTCTTCTGTTTCGGTGTTAACGGGATGGCCCGATAATCCACCGGCATCAGGCCAAATGCAAGTGGCCCAAATTGACAGCTAGCGCCGGGATTTCGCTTTTGCGGCGCACGGCTTGTGGCGGAAGCAGCCAACAACATGATCGTTAACCATGCCGGTTGCCTGCATGTGCGCATAAATTATTGTGCTGCCAACGAACTTGAATCCGCGCTTTTTCAGGTCCTTGCTCAGAGCGTCTGACTCCGGCGACGTCGCCGGAATGTCGCTGTCCTTTTTGAACTTGTTTTGTAATGGCTTGCCACCGACAAACCCCCAGATGTAATCGCTGAAGCTGCCGAACTCTTTTTGCACAGCAAGAAACGCCCCGGCATTGGTGACGGCTGATGTCACCTTCAGGCGATTACGAACGATTGACGGATCAAGCAGCAGTTTCTCAACACGTTTTGCGGTAAACCGTGCGACCTTCACAGGATCAAAGCCCGCAAATGCTTTCCTATAGCCTTCGCGCTTATTAAGAATTGTTGACCAACTCAGGCCCGCCTGCGCGCCTTCCAGTATCAGGAATTCGAATTGCACCTGATCGTCGAATACCGGCACGCCCCATTCTTCGTCGTGGTATTGAATGTAGTCGAGGCTGACGCCCTCTGCCCACTTGCAACGCGTTACTGCCTTGGCCATAAAGCTTCCGATAATTGAGGTGTGAAGGCCGAATCTATCACTTGTCGATTTAGGGGTTAAGCCGGAAAATTGGGCGAAGCATAAAAAAAGCCCGCGCAATGCGCGGGCCCTTGTTTTGCATGCTGCTGTGAAACGGCGTTATGCGCCCGTGTCTGCACCGCAGCTGCCTTCACCGCAAGAGCCTTCAGCTTCTTCCTTATCGCCACCACAGGAAGCTTCGCCTTCCTTGTCAGCGCCACAGGTAGCCTCGCCTTCCTTATCGCCACCACAGGAAGCTTCGCCTTCCTTGTCAGCGCCACAGGTAGCCTCGCCTTCCTTGTCGCCACCACAGGTAGCTTCGCCCTCTTTAGCGCCCTTGTCGCCGCCACAAGTACCTTCGCCAGCGCTGAGCATGTAGCCCGCGGTCAGCGTTGACATGGCAAACGGGCTTTCAACGGTCTCTGCGCTTGCAATGCTGCTCGACAGAGCGAACGAACCCGCAAGTGCTGCGCCAACGGCCAGCGCGATTGGTTTTGCTATTTTCTTCTCGGACATATTTTTTTCTCCTACTGAGGTTGTTTGCCCAGGCTGGGCATATGGATTGGCGGGCAGTGCACTAAGTGCTCCACGTCACCGATTTCAATACTCTTTCTTCAATTAAATCGAGGCGCTCTTCCCGAACACCGATGATGGCGATGCTACCGCTGCCAACGGGCAGGATTACGCCGTGTACCGTGTCACCTTCCAATGGCAACGCGTTCGGTATTTTCTCTTCCGGCATCAATAAGATCGTTACCGGACCATGCTCGCCCTGAATGACGAGATGTGGCACATCCCGGCCATTGATCTCGCAGCTCTGCGCGTAAGTTATCAGACCAGCCCTGCGATCCATACTGGCAATGCTCGCGGGCACGACCGACCGGAACCGCGCATCGCTAATTTCCACATCCGTAACAACCAGCGCTTGCGGCTCATGATCGAGGTGTGCAAGTACCTCGTCGGCCAGCGTTTGATGGTCAACACCAACAAAACGAATGCCTATTAGTGCTGCAACGACGACCGTGGCCGCCATCGCAAACCAGGTGGGGGGTGAAAATCGTCGGCGCGCACTCAGTGATACAACGTTACTGGTTACGATGTCCGGTAACTCCGGCATGTTGAGCTCGGGGACATTCAGCGACAGGGCGCGCAAAATCTGATCGTCAAGCGCCTTCATCTCCAGGCGATACGCCTGGCAAGAGCTGCACTCGCTCAAATGTCCAGCGCCTCCATCAAAAGACGGATCGCCCGATATTGCTTCTCTGTACTGCTCGCAATTCATGCTGTCACCATCTGCTCTCTAAGTTTGGCGCGTGCGCGATGCAGCCTTGTTAGCACTGCACCTTGCTTGAGCCCCATCTGTTCTCCGATCTCGTTCGTGCTAAAGCCCATCAGGACTTGCAGTACGAGCGGTTCGCGGTAGTCGTCATCAAGCTCGTAGATTGCTTGTCGCATATCGTCGAGCTCATCGTCCGGTTCCTCTGCCAACAGCGCCGCCTGCGACGCCGTTAAGTTGTCTATGTCCACGGTCTCCAGCCTCTTGCGTTCGAAGTATCGTGCGTTTTCCCGCCTCACAATCGTCAGCAGCCATGGTTTTGCTGCCGCGTCGTCGCGCAATGATTCCAGCGACTTCCATGCTCGCAGCAGCGCTTCCTGTACGACATCTTCGGCTATCGCCTTGTCCCGACTCAGCCAGGCGGCGTAGCGATACATATCCCGATGAAATACACCCACGATTTGATCAAACCTCTGACGCCGTGAGGCGGCGGTTTTGCTGCTATGCATAATCAGTTGACCCGTACCTTTGTAAATTTATTACTGAATCATCAAAGAAACTGCGGTTCAGACGTGGAATCCCTGTCTAAATACAGGGAAAATGGACAGTTATTGTGTTTATATCCACTAGCTATGAGTACATCAAATATAGGTCAGTTCCCTCAGGTTCGTCTCCGGCGCAGCCGGCGGACCGCCGCATTGCGAAACCTGGTCGCAGAAACCGAGCTCGGGCCCTCGGATTTAATTTACCCCGTATTCGTTCTTGATGGCGAGAAACGCACCCAGCCGGTGCCCTCTATGCCCGGAATTGAGCGCAAGAGCGTCGACGTCCTGCTCAAAGAGCTCGAACGCGTGTCGGAGCTCGGAATACCCGCAATAGCACTTTTCCCCGTGATCGAAGCCGACAAGAAAAGCCTGGATGGTGCCGAGTGTGCCAACCCGGACGGGCTCGTCCAAACCACAGTGCGCGCGATAAAGGCCGAATTTCCAGACCTCGCCGTGATGACGGATGTCGCTCTGGATCCCTACACGACCCACGGCCAGGACGGCATTATCGATGACGCTGGCTACGTGCTTAACGACGTGACGGTTGCGATGCTCGTGCGCCAGGCGGTGTCCCATGCAGAGGCGGGCGCTGACGTTGTCGCGCCATCAGACATGATGGATGGACGCATCGGCGCCATTCGCAAAGAACTCGAAGCCCAGAGCCACAGCAACACGATAATTCTGGCCTACGCCGCGAAATACGCATCCTGCTATTACGGGCCTTTCCGCGATGCGGTGGGATCTACACTGAATCTCGGTGGTGGTGACAAATCAACGTATCAGGTTGCGCCCGCCAACAGCGATGAGGCGTTGCGGGAGGTCGGTCTCGATCTGCAAGAGGGTGCTGATATTGTCATGGTCAAACCGGCGATGCCGTATCTCGATATCATCCGGCGCGTCAAAGAAACCTATGGCGTACCAACATTCGCCTACCAGGTTAGCGGTGAGTACGCGATGCTAAGAGCGGCAGCCGACAACGGCTGGCTCGATGAGCGTGCTGCCGTGCTGGAAGCTTTGCTCTGTATCAAGCGAGCCGGCGCCAACGCCATCTTGTCGTATTATTCGATGGCTGCGGCGACGTGGCTGGCTGAATGAGCGAAACAACCACTATCGATCGCTATGGAGTAATGGGCTACCCGGTGTCTCACAGCCGTTCGCCCGTAATTCACCGCTTGTTTGCGTTACAAACCGGGCAGGACATGCAATATGAGCTGTTGCAGGTCACACCGGAGAATCTCGAGACCGCCGTTCGCCAGTTTCAACGCACGGGCGGCAAGGGTCTAAACATCACGGTGCCGCACAAAAGCGCTGTAGCCCGCCTCGTCGACAAGACCAGTGAGCGCGCCGCAACAGCTGGTGCCGTTAATACGCTTTCGTTCAGGGACGGCGAGATCCACGGTGATAACACCGACGGCATCGGCCTTCTGCGAGACCTGTCCGTCAATCTTGGCGTTAACCTTGAGGGCGCGAACATACTTGTTCTGGGCGCCGGTGGCGCGACTCGTGGCATCGTCGGCCCGCTACTCGAAATGAGCCCCGCCTCGCTGCGAATCGCTAACCGGACTCTCGGCAAGGCACAGGCAATCGCTGAACATTTCGCACGGTTTGGGCCGGTGACCGCCTGCGGCTTCAACGTCGTGCCGGTATCAGAGCCCTACGACCTGATTATCAACGCCACATTTGCCGGTCTGCAGGGCGCCGCACCACCGTATCCTGCGGCCGCGGTCACAGAGCAAACCTACTGTTACGACCTGTCTTATGGCCTCACTGCCACGCCGTTTAGCGTCTGGGCTCGCGACAATGGCGCGGCTCACTCAGTTATGGGCTGGGGGATGCTTGTCGAGCAAGCGGCCGAATCGTTTCATGTCTGGCGAGGCATTCGACCCAATACAGCGCCCGTCCTCAAACAGATGCACATCAACGCATAGTAACGAGCTCTTCAGCGTTTGACGGGTGAATCGCGACCGTATCGTCGAAATCTGCCTTGGTAGCACCCATGCGCAGCGCAACCGCGAAGCCCTGCATCATTTCATCGGCACCCTCACCGATGACGTGACAACCCAGCACGCGTTCATCGTCTCCGGCAACCACGAGTTTCATGACGGAGCGTTGCTTCTTGTCGCCCAGCGCGTAATACATCGGCGTAAAACCTGACGAGTAAACTTTCACAGCATCGCCGTACTCGGCCCGCGCTGCGTCCTCTGTCATGCCAACAGTCGCTATCGGCGGATGGCTGAAAACGACCGTCGGAATCAGCTTGTAGTCGAGGTGACGGCCGTCCATTCCGCCGTACAGCCGATCAGCGAGTCGCCGACCCGCCGCGATCGCCACGGGCGTCAGCGCCGCGCGGCCTGTCACATCGCCCAGGGCGAAAATGTTCTCAACGTTGGTTTGTTGAAATTCGTCGGTTGGAATGAAGCCGCTGTCGTCCGATAGCACACCCGCACTACCAAGCTCGAGGCTCGCCACATTCGGTGAACGGCCGATGGCCCACAAGAGGCAATCGACGGGCCCAAATGTGCGACCGTCTTCTGCGTGAAGCACGAGCCCATCCTCTGTCTGCTCTACCGACGCGGGGATCACGCGCGTATCGATGCTGACACCGTCCTTTCGCATCGCCTCCATCAGCTGCTCGCCGAGCATCGAGTCGAATTCCCGAATGATGCTGTCTTTGCGAACGACCAGCTGCGTCTCGCTTCCCAGGCCGTTGAAAACACCGGCAAGCTCGACCGCGATGTAGCCGCTGCCGGCAACCAGAACGCGGCGTGGTCGCTCCTCCAACTCGAAAAAATTATCCGACGTAATGCCCAGCTCGGCGCCCGGAATATCGGGCACTATTGGCTGCCCGCCGGTCGCTACGACAATCCGGTCTGCCTGGTAGTGCTGTTCTTCAACCGCCACGGTATGCGCATCAACGAAGTGGGCGGTACCCGTAATCGTTGTAACGCCGCTCTTATCGAGATTGTTTTCGTAAATTCCATTGAGCCGATGCACGTAACTGTCGCGACGGGACTTGAGCGCCGCCCAGTCGTGCCCGTTGACTGAAACATCGAAGCCGTAGTCCGCCGCATGCTCAAAGTGGTGTGCATGACTCGCCGTGTACCACATAACTTTCTTTGGCACGCAGCCGACATTGACACAAGTGCCGCCAAGCGGCCCATATTCAATTACAGCAACGGTCGCGCCGTACTCTGCCGCTCGCCGCGCATGCGCGATTCCACCGCTGCCGCCGCCAATAACAAGCAGATCAAATCGATTAAGCACTTACTTTCTCCATGAAAACCAATCAATAGCGTGTGCTAATATTCTGCGCCTTACTGGAACATCAGCCACTCGCATGCCCAACCCTTTACTCGACACCGCGTCGCTGCCGCGATTTGGTGACATTTTGCCGAAACACGTTGCGCCAGCGCTCAGCGAGCTTATCGCAGCGCATCGAGAAAAGCTCAACGAGCTTCTCGACAAAGCCGATGACCCGACATTCGAATCGCTTGTTGCGCCGCTCGAGGAAATGGATCACGAGCTCTCGCGAGTCTGGTCGCCGGTCAGCCACCTGCAGGGCGTGCTTGGATCTCGCGAATGGCGCGATGCTTACAACAAGGCCCTGCCCTTACTGACCGAGTACGGCACCGAATTATCACAGAACTCACGTTTGCAGAAAGCCTACGCGGCCGTTGCGAAAGGTCTCGAAGGCAATGTCAGCTCGGCAAAGAAGAGCGTTGTCGCGCACGCCTTGCGCGACTTTCATCTTGCCGGTGTCGACTTACCCGAAGCCGATAAGGCGAGATTCAAGGCCATAATGCAACAGCTGGCCAAGACGCAGGCAGCTTTCGAACACAACATCCAGGATGCGTCAGACGCCTGGAGCCTGCACATCGATGACGAAAGCGATCTCGAGGGACTGCCCGAACATGCGTTGCAGCGCGCCGCTGCCGAAGCTCGCAAACGGGATCGTCAGGGCTGGCTGCTGACGCTTGACTACCCGACCTACGACGCGATCATGCGGCTCGCCGAGAAGCGCTCGCTGCGAGAGACAATGTACAAGGCCTGGGTAACGCGAGCATCGGACAAGGGCGCCGATCCGGCCTGGAACAATAGCGACAATATTGAGGAGATCCTGTCGCTGCGCCACGAAGCGGCGAACATTGTCGGCTTTAGTAATTATGCCGACTACTCTCTCGCAACGAAGATGGCCAGCACACCGGCCGAGGTAATCGACTTCCTTCGGGAACTCGCGTCACGCTCCCGGCACCCCGCCGAGAAAGAGCTGGTCGAACTCACCGAGTTTGCGGGTCGGACGCTTGCACCCTGGGACGCTGCTTTCTGGCTCGAAAAGCTGAAGCAGAAGAAATACTCGATATCCAATGAGGAGCTACGACAGTTCTTCCCGGCACAAGCGGTGATTGATGGCCTGTTCAATCTTGCCGAGCGCCTCTACGGCGTGACGCTAAAACGCGAGCAAGGAATTCCGACGTGGCAAGAAGACGTTCACTACTACAGCATTAATGATGAGCACTCAGTTCTGATCGGCGGCTTTTACACCGACCTGTTCGCTCGCAGCGGCAAGCGTAATGGCGCCTGGGTCGATGAGTGCATTAATCGCAAGAATCTCAATGGGCATACAATTTTGCCTGTCGGTTACCTCGTGTGTAATTTCCCGCCGCCAGACAGCAGCAATGACAAGCGCTCGCTGTTAACCCACGAAGATGTCGTAACGCTGTTTCATGAATTCGGTCACATGCTGCATCACTTGCTGACCCGAATTGATTACCCGAGCGTCGCCGGGATAAATGGCGTCCCGTGGGATGCTGTGGAACTGCCAAGCCAGTTCATGGAAAACTTCGCCTGGAACTACGAGGTGCTGGAGCAGTGTTCTGCGCATGCTGAAACAGGCGAGCCACTACCGCAGCATTTGTTCAGAAAGCTGGAAGAAAGCCGGCACGCCGGTGCGGCAATCGCAATGATGCGACAACTCGAGTTCGGCCTCTTCGACTTTCGGCTGCACGCTGAATACGATCCGTTAGCGGGCAAGACGGCCCTCGACGTCCTCGCCGAGGTTCGCGATGAGGTTGCACTTATACCGTCCCCCGATTACAACCGTTTGCCGCATGGCTTTTCGCACATTTTTGCGGGTGGCTATGCCGCCGGCTACTACAGCTACAAGTGGGCCGAGGTGCTGGCTGCGGATGCGTTTGGCGCCTTCGAAGAAGCTGGCGTGTTTGACGCGGATACCGCACGGCGTTTCCGCCGCGAAATCCTCGAGGTTGGCGGCAGTTGTGACATCATGCAGGCGTATATCGCTTTTCGTGGCCGAAAGCC
>Ga0316194_10002786_pt1 | contig 12213 bp, 10 predicted proteins | sample CroRivsedime1_MG_FD_204936 | JGI IMG/M metagenome (GOLD analysis project Ga0316194, IMG submission 204936) | Coastal sediment microbial communities from Maine, United States - Cross River sediment 1 | ecosystem: Environmental > Aquatic > Marine > Coastal > Sediment | place: USA: Maine...
ACATTGCGGCCATGGGCGCGACACCTCGTTGGATGACCCTTGCATTAACACTCTGGGACAAAGACGAATCCTGGGTGCAGGATTTTGCGGCGGGGCTACTCGGAGCCGCGGCGCAATACGGCGTCACATTGGTTGGCGGCGATACAACACAGGGCGATTCTGTTGTAGTCACTGTCCACGTGACTGGTGAGCTGCGGGAGGGTGCAGCGGTCCTGCGGTCGGGCGCCACGCCAGGCGACACGGTCTATGTCAGTGGGACGGTTGGCGACGCGGCCGCCGGGCTGGAGCTCATCAAGCAGGAGATCTCCGATGCTGCCCTGGAGCAGCGCTTTTTGAGACCGACGCCACGGATTGGGCTGGGCCAGTCATTGGCGGGGCGCGCGCACGCTGCGATCGACGTATCGGACGGACTGGTTGCTGACCTGCACAAATTGCTGGACGCCAGCGGCACCGGGGCGGAAATCGATATTGACCGGATTCCGCTGTCCCCGGCCTTGCGGGCACGTTTTGACCTGGATACCGCTTACCAATTCGCAATGACCGGTGGCGACGACTACGAGCTGTGTTTCACAGCGCCCGCGGAGGCTGTTGCCGGAATCGAAGGCATTACAGCGATTGGGACGGTTACTGAAGATGGCGCCCTGGTTTGCCGGCGCGACGGGAACATTGTGGAAGTCGACACGAGCGGGTACCGTCATTTCGCATGAGTGACTGCCGATGAACAAAGAACCCGACAATCTCGCGCGTGCCGTAATGACCGATCCGGTCAATTTCCTCGCCTTCGGCTTCGGCACCGGTCTGGCGCCATTCGCGCCCGGTACATTCGGGTCCATACCCGGCCTCGTCCTTTTCTGGTTGACCATGGATTTCGGACTTTATGTTCAAGTGGGAATCGCTGTCTCGATGACGCTGGTCGGCATCTGGATCTGTGGCGAGAGTGCGCGGCGCATTGGTGTGCACGACCATGGCGGAATCGTCTGGGATGAAATCGTTGGGATGTACGTCACACTTATGGTGGCGCCGGTGAGCATCGTCGGTTTTGTACTCGCTTTCATCCTTTTTCGGATCATGGATATTGTAAAACCATGGCCGATTAGAGACCTGGATCACAGTATCCATGGGGGTCTGGGAATTATGCTGGATGACCTCGTAGCCGCGCTGTACGCCGCATTGTTATTGGGTTTGTACGGGTGGCTCATGACTTGAATTGTGAGACAAAATGTCCAGTAAGGTTTCTGAAATCCAGCGCCCGAATGACGTGCCCGAGAAGATCGGCAAATACGTCATTATCAACAAGATCGGCAAGGGCAGCACTGGCACCGTCTTTTTGTCTCATGACCCGTATTATCGCCGCGACGTCGCGATCAAGGTCTACAACATTGAAGAAGATAGCGACGCGGAGCGTGCCAAAGTTTCGCGGAAGATGTTCTTCAACGAGGCGCATATGGTCGGCATGCTGCAGCATCCGAACATCATGCCGATCTACGACGCGGGCGAAGAGGACGGCAGTTACTACGTCGTAACCGAGCACATCCAGGGCGCACGCACATTGGCTGCGTATTGTCGCCCGGACAATCTCCTGCGCGTCGACGACGTTGTCGAAATCATTTACAAATGCGCCAAGGCCCTGCATTACGCTCACGGTCGCGGCGTCATTCATCGTGACATCAAACCATCGAATGTCATGCTGACGATCGACAACGATGTGCGCATCATCGATTTTGGTATTGCCATCGTCAGCGACTCGGAAGTGTCGCGCATCGAAGGCATCGCGGGTTCACCGAGTTACATGTCACCCGAACAGGTGCAATCGGAAGAGCTGACGCCACGCTCGGATCTCTACTCACTCGGCGCCGTTATGTACGAGCTGCTCACCGGGTTCCGTCCGTTCCGCGCTGACAACCTCTCCAAGTTACTGCACCAAATTGTGTATGCGACGCCGCCGCCGATTCACACGTATCGCGACGATCTGCCTGAAGAGCTCGAGCACGTCGTCATGACGACGATGCAGAAGGAGCCGAACAAGCGGCTCGTTACCGGTAATGCGATGGCCGCCGAACTGACGCGTGTCTACAAGGACCTGCGCCAGAAATACGACAGCCTCGACAACCAGGAGCATTTCGATCTTCTGCGTTCGCTTACGTTCTTCCACGAGTTCTCGCACGCGGAGATCTGGGAGGTACTCCGTGCCTCGGACTGGCACGAGTACAAGGATGGGGAAGATATCGTCCGTGAGGGCGAAGTCGATGATCGCTTCTACATCATCGTTGCCGGCTCCGTAAAAGTGCAGGCGAATGGTCATGATGTTGGAACGCTGAACAACGGTGAGTGTTTCGGTGAGACCAGTTACGTACGCGGCGCAAAGCGCCAGGCGTCGATCCGGGCTCAGGGCCAGGTCACGATTCTGCGCGTGAGTTCCACACTCATGGAACAGGTGTCCTCAGCCTGTCAGTTGCGCTTCAACAAGGTCTTCCTGCGCTCGCTGATTAATCGCCTGCAAGGCACGGGCGGCGCCAACACCTGATCACCTGATCAGCAAACCAGGTTTCTATCCCGTAATCCGCAGTGACCTAAGTACAATTGTGTATGGTCGTCATGCTTATTACACGCAACCATCCGTGCATGCGCCGGATTTTCCTGTCTGTTCTTCTCCTGGCATGCTGCTTACTGCAGGCGCACGCCGAGGACCTCGGAGCGGACGCCTTTCCGCTGCGCAATCACAACCCGTTCCTGCAGGTCTTCGGTTTGCCGAAGTTCCAGACCGCTGAACTCGTTCGTCCAGACCGATTCGACCTTGCTATCAGCTACGACATTTCGAACGATGCTGACGTCGCGGAGCGGACCGAGGGTGACCTGGTTATCGACGGTGAGATGCAGACGCTCTCATTGTCGCTGAGGCGTCGCGCGTTTGAACGCATGGAATTCGGCATCGACGTTCCGTACGTCAGTCTCTCTGGAGGCTCGCTCGATAGCGTGATCAAAGGCTGGCACAACCTCGTTGGTCTTTCCAACTCGATGCGAGAAGATCCGAACGACCAGATTCAACACAGCTTTGCACTGGACGGTACGACCTACTACGAACTGCTTGCCCCGGAGTCGGGCCTGGGTGACGTCCAGTTGTCAGCCGCGTATGCCATGCAAAACGTAACTTTCCGGGCGGGCATCAAGTTGCCAACCGGGGATCCCGACAAGCTGACCGGCAGCGGTGCAGCGGACTTCTCGTTTGGCATCTATGCCGGCAGCACAACGACGTTTTTCGATCGCGCGTTCGATTACTCGGGGTTCCTGGGTGTGTTGGTGCTCGGCGATGGTGATGTATTACCGGAATTCCAGGAAAGCGCGGTTCCTTACGGCGGAGTCGCACTTCGTTGGCACGCGACGGATCGCCTGTCCCTCGCAACCCAGTTGTCGTTGCAAGGCTCATACTTCGACATTGATATCTACGAAATCGGTGGCAACACGATTCAGTTCGCCGTTGGCGGAGATTACCGATTCAAGCGCACGCTGCTGCGTCTCGCGATCATCGAGGATATTGCCGCCGGCGCGACTCCGGATTTCGCGCTGCACCTCTCGATCCGTAGTTTCGGGCGCTGATTTCCGGTTACACTCCACGTCCAACGAAATTTGGGGGTTCCCATGATCAAACGCGTTTTCTGCCTGTTGGCAGTCCTGTTCTCTGTGCCCGCATTTGCGAGCGAGCTCTCAGATGCGGTCAGCGAGGATTACACCGAACACCTCGGCGACCTTTTTGACCATTTTCATCGCAATCCGGAACTCTCGACAATCGAGCATGAAACCGCTCGTCGCATGGCCATGGAACTGAGCCTCGCGGGCTTCGACGTGACCGAGGGTGTTGGCGGAACGGGTGTGGTGGCCATGCTCGAAAACGGTGCCGGGCCGCTCGTCATGATGCGTGCCGATATGGATGGATTGCCCGTCGAGGAAAAGTCCGGCCTGGAGAACGCCTCGCGCGCGAAGCAGATTGATCCGATTACGGGTAACGAAGTATTCACCATGCATGCCTGTGGCCATGACGTGCATATTACGAGCCTCGTCGGTACGGCTCGCCATATGGCGGCAAACAGGGATGAGTGGACCGGTACGTTGATGCTCCTGGTGCAGCCAGCCGAGGAGCGGGTACTGGGCGCTCGCGCGATGCGCGACGACGATATCTGGGAGCGCTTCGGTAAACCGGACTACGCGCTGGCATTTCACGTCTCGTCGTCGGGTGTTGCAGGAATCATCAACGTGCAGGAAGGGAGCCCGTACGCGGGTGCAGACACCGTCGATATCATTGTTCACGGTGTTGGCGCGCACGGCGCGAGCCCGCATCGTGGCAAGGATCCGATCGTTCTCGGCAGCCAGATCGTGCTTGCACTGCAGACACTGGTCGCTCGCGAGCTGTCTCCACGTGACCCGGGCGTCGTTACGGTTGGCTCATTCCACTCGGGCACCAAGCACAACATCATCTCCGATCGTGCGCACCTGCAGTTGACCGTGCGCAATACGAGCCCGGAAACGCGCCGGACTCTGCTTGAAGGCATTGAGCGCATAGCCGTGAATATGGGGCGAGTAGCAGGCCTGCCGGAAGACAAACTCCCTGAGGTCATCATCTCCAACGAAAGCGTACCGCCTGTCGTAAATGATGCTGCATTGGTTCGCCGGCTGCGGTCCGCGTGGATTGAGAGTATGGGTGACGAGGCAGTTGTCGACATCCCGACCAAGGGCATGGGCGCCGAAGATTTTCCATTCTTTACGATGGATCCGGAAATCTCGAGCGTCTACTGGTCCATGGGCGGAACGCCGCAGGAAGCCTTTGACGTTGAAGCCGCGGGCGGAGAACCCGTGCCGAGCCATCACTCGCCGTTGTTCAAGATATCTCCGGAACCCTCGGTGACCAAGGGCGTCGAGTCTACGGTCGTAGCGCTTAAGGCCTTGATGCAGGAGTAGGTTGGTGATTGCGCGAGCAGGTCAAATTTGCGCGATCTGGGTTCTGTCGGTCCTTTCGGCAACAGCGGTCATGGCGCAGGAGGCCGAAGTCGCGCCGGAGGCTGAGCCTGAGCAAGCTGCGGACGAAACGGTGCCTGAGAAGAAGGGCTTTCTGGCGCAGATGAAGGACCCGGAAGATGGCAAATTCGACATCAGCCAGTACCTTCTCGATAACCTGGTCGGTTTCCTGCCGGTACCGCTAATTATCACCGAACCGGCTGTCGATAACGGCCTGGGACTTGCGGGTGCCTTCTTTCACAAACCGAAGGCCGACCAGATGCAGGTTCGCGACGGGAATCTGATATTGCCGAACATCTCGGTTGTCGCGGCCGCCTACACCGGCAACGAATCGTGGTTCGTCGGTGGCGGTCATCTTCGCAACTGGTCAAAAGACCGCTTTCGCTATGAAGTGATGGGCGGATACGCGAATATAAATCTGGACTGGTACGGAAGCGATGGAGGGCCAATCGAGGACACCGGTCTCCGGTTTAACGTCGAGGGCGCGATGTTGGACCAGAAATTCCTGGTGCGGATTGGCGATAGTCGATGGTACATGGGACCTGATTTGCGGATCCTGAATAGCGACGTCTCTTTCGACCTGGGCCTGCCGGTCGACTTGCCGACCGTGGAGAACTCCGTTGTGACGCTGTCGCTGGTCACGATTTATGAGAACCTCGATTTCAAACTCAGTCCGCGTAGCGGTCTCCAACTGGAGTTCGATGCGTCCGTCAGTCGCGAAGCGATCGGTAGCGACTTCGACTATGAGCAGCTCTCGTGGAAGGCCCGACAGTTCTTCGAGTTTGGCGACAAGTACTTCTTCGGTTGGCGACTGGACGGGTCAACGACGAGCGGCGATGTGCCTTTCTACCTGGAGCCTTTCGTAGAACTCGAGGGAATCCCCGCGATGCGCTTCCAGGGACCGACCGCGGCCACCGCCGAAATCCGTGGAGGCGTTGACATTACTCCCAGATGGTCCCTGCTCGGTTTTGTCGGTTCTGGCCGCACGGGTGACAGTGTGTCCGATCTGTCGTCAGCCGAATCGCACTCGGCGTACGGTGTGGGCTTTCGCTACTTGATGGCCCGGAGGCTAGGCTTGCGACTTGGTCTCGACGTCGCCAAAGGTCCCGAAGACACGTATGTCTACCTGATTGTGGGATCCGCTTGGCGGTAGCCCTTGATTGGCTACAAACCTCGGAGGTTCGAATGCGCTTTTGCAAAATTATTGTGGCTACCTGTTGCGTGCTCGTTTCGGCGGCTTGTTCGCCAACTGCGACTGACCATGGGACGGATGCCGAAACGGCTTTTCATGCATTGCTTGATGAGCACTGGGCTGCCGCGAGTGCGGAGAAAGTGTTCTTTCGAACAGATCCCGACGCCTGGCGAATGGATGGCGAACTCTCTGAACACACGCCCGAAGCTCGAGCCAGGCGCCAGCAATACAACGAGGTAGTCCTAAGCAAGCTCGCCGACATCGATGTCGATGATCTTGGCGCCGACGATCAACTGTCGTATCGCATTTTCAGGTACGAACGCGAAACGGAACGGGAGAGCTACGCACAACGCGATCATCTGTTCCCGATAACCAGCATGTTCGGGTACCACACGTACTTTGCCGAAGCGCCGTCAAACATGTCGTTTCTGTCGAGCAGTGACTACGACGACTACCTGGTGAGCCTGGCTGACTTCACTCGGTACAATCGTGAGTACATCGGCTTATTGCGTGAAGCAATAGAGGCTGGCTACACGCACTACTGCGAAAGTATTTCCGGCTATGCCTCGACCATCGAGGAGCATATCGTTGGCGACGCGACGCAAAGCCTTCTTTATGTGCCGTTCACGCGCTTTCCCGGCAACGTCAACGACGACCAGCGAGCGGAGTACTCGAGCAAGGGCATCGAATTAATCGATGCTGTGATCGTGCCCGGCTACGAAGAGCTGCTGGACGTCTTCGTTAACGAGTATCTGCCGGCCTGTCGAACAGACGTCGCGATATCGTCGCTCCCTGGCGGCGATGACTACTATCAGTACCTGATCCGTTATTTCACAACCACCGACATGACGGCAGCAGAGATACACGAGCTCGGCGTGTCGGAGCTGAGTCGTATCCACGCCGAGATGCTCGAAATTATTGACGCGGTCGATTTCGAAGGCGATCTCAAGGCATTTATCGACTATCTCCGCGAAGACCCGAAGTTTTACGCCAGGTCGGATGAAGAACTTCTGGGTCGCGCGGCGCTTATCAGCAAGACGGCTGAAGGCGAACTACCTCGCTTCTTCACACTATTGCCGCGTGCGACCTACAAGATTGCCGGCAACGAGAATCGCGGTGCCTATTACATGCCGCCATCCGGAGATGGGACGGACTCGGGCACCTATTTCGTGACGACCGGCGATCTGACGAGCGTGCCACTGTACACGCTCGAAGCACTGTCGCTGCATGAGGGCGTTCCCGGTCATCACCTGCAATCAACACTCGCCCAGGAACTGGACCTGCCGGAGTTTCGGCGGGGTCTGTACCACTCTGCATTCGGTGAGGGCTGGGGGCTCTATTCCGAGCGTCTGGGCAAGGAAATGGGCTTCTACACCGATCCGTATGACGATTTTGGGCGCCTGACCTACGAAGCCTGGCGCGCGTGCCGACTGATTGTCGACACAGGCATGCATGCGTTTGGGTGGTCGCGCCAGCAGGCGGTGGATTTCATGCTGGCGAACACGGCAGCAAGTGCCAACGACGTCAACAGTGAGATCGATCGCTACATCACCTGGCCTGCCCAGGCGCTGTCCTACAAGATCGGCGAATTGAAGATTCGTGAACTGCGAGCCAGGGCGGAAGCCGAACTCGGCTCATCGTTCGACATCAGGCGGTTTCACGACATCGTCGTTGGTAATGGGTCACTGCCGATTGCCGTGCTCGAAGAGACGGTCACCAACTGGATTGCCGCCGAGAACCGCTAGCGGGAGAGGTTTAGTCCTCGACCTCGAAGTCGGCCAGATCCTCGCCACCGGCACTTTTCAGGAGAATCTCGACTTTCTGCTCGGCTTCCTTAAGGGCCGTCTGGCAACCGCGCGTGAGCTTGATGCCTTCCTCGAACTTCTTCATGGCCTTCTCGAGCGGCAGGTCGCCGGACTCGAGTTCCTCGACAAGGTTTTCCAGGTCGGCCAGTGATTTTTCGAGATTGAATTTCTTTGTCGAGCTCATGCGTTTTATCCATCTTGATTGCGAGGCCACGCTACAGCGCCAGCCTTTTGCCGTCAATGCCCTGCGGCGAGCCACAATTGACAGATATTGAGGGGGACAATACAGTAGCTGATTGTTGGACTGATTCTAATTCGAGAGGAAAAACAATGTCCCTGAAAGGCAGTAAGACCGAACAGAACCTGAAAGACGCGTTTGCCGGTGAATCCCAGGCGAATCGCCGCTACCTGTACTTCGCAGCCAAAGCCGATGTGGAAGGCTACAACGACGTTGCGGCAGTATTCCGGTCCACGGCGGAAGGTGAAACGGGCCATGCGCACGGTCATCTCGAGTATCTCGAGGAGACAGGCGATCCCGCCACCGGACTGCCGATTGGTTCGACATCCCTGAACCTGGCCGCATCAATTGCGGGCGAGACGCACGAGTACACCGACATGTATCCGGGCATGGCCAAAACGGCCCGTGACGAAGGTCATGACGAGATCGCTGACTGGTTCGAGACGCTGGCCAAGGCTGAGCGCTCACACGCCAACCGTTTCCAGAAAGCCCTGGACTCGCTGGACGACTAATCCATCCGGAGAGCCGGGCCGCAAGGCCCAGCTTCCACTCCCATGAGTGATTCACGACGCGAGGGTAGCCTCGAGGCTCCGACACGCCACCCGCTTGATTGGCAATCGGACGAATTCTACGACGACAAATCCCTGTTCGAAGAACTCGAGCGCGTGTACGACATTTGTCACGGCTGTCGGCGCTGCTTCAACCTCTGTAACTCGTTTCCTCTCCTGTTCGATCTTATCGACGAGTCGGACACGATGGAGGTCGACGGCGTTGCAAAAGACGACTACTGGCAGGTGGTAGATAACTGTTACCTCTGTGACATGTGCTACATGACCAAGTGCCCCTACGTGCCGCCGCACGAGTGGAATGTTGATTTTCCGCACTTGATGCTGCGTGCCAAAGCGGCACGCTTCAAAAAAGAAGGTGCACCTGTTCGGGACAAGATACTTAGTGCGACCGACAAGGTTGGAAAGCTTGCTGGCATTCCCGTCGTCGTCAATGCGGTCAATGCCGTGAATCGCAGCAAGACCGGTCGCAAGCTCCTGCAGGGCGCTCTGGGCGTGCATAAGGATGCACCAGTGCCGCCGTATCATTCGAAGACGGCCAGGAAACGTCTTGCCCGACTCGAAAATGTCGGCGATGTCGAGGCTCAGCCAACTGAATCAACGCGTGGCAAGGTCGTGTTGTACACAACCTGCTACGGCAACCGTAATCACCCGGCAATCGATGAAGACCTCGTAGCCGTGTTCGAGCACAACGGCATAGCAATGGCATTGGCAGACAAAGAAGTCTGCTGCGGCATGCCCAAGCTCGAGCTGGGCGATCTCGAGGCAGTTGCGAAGGCCAAGGATACGAATATCCCGATCCTCGCCGCGATGGTCGATGATGGTTGGGACATCGTGACGCCGATTCCGTCGTGCACCCTGATGTTCAAGCAGGAACTGCCGCTGATGTTCCCGGATGACCCGGACGTCATCAAGGTTCGCGATGCGATGTACGACCCGTTCGAATACCTGCTGTTACGTCACAAAGACGGCGTGCTGAAGACAGAGTTCAAGGCGTCGCTTGGCAAAGTGACGTACCAGGTCCCGTGTCATCTTCGTGTCCAGAATATCGGGCTCAAGACCCGGGATGCACTGCAGCTGGTGCCCGATACGACGGTCGAAGTCATCGAACGATGCTCCGGCCATGACGGCACCTACGCCGTCAAGAAGGAATTCCACGACACGTCGAAGAAGATCGCCCGGCCAGTCGTCAACAAGCTGAAGAAGAGCGAGGCCGACTACTTCACGAGCGACTGCCCGATGGCAGCTGAACAAATCGTGCAGGACCTCGACGATCATTCCGCCAACAACCCTATGAGCCTGCTGCGCAAGGCCTACGGAATCTGACAGATGCAAAAACTTACCCGTGAAGACCTGTACAGCCTCGAGCAGTATGCGGATCTGCGCCCCGAATTCCGCCAAAAGGTCATGGAGCACAAGAATGACCGTCGGCTATTGCTAGGCACGAATGCTGCCCTGTATTTCGAAGACCGCATGACGATGCAATACCAGGTCCAGGAAATGCTGCGAATCGAACGTATCTTCGAGGCCGAGGGCATCAATGAAGAACTCGATGCCTACAATCCGCTGATTCCGGACGGCAGTAACTGGAAGGCAACCTTCATGATCGAGTTTCCGGATGTTGAAGAGCGCCAGCAGATGCTCTCGCAGCTGGTAGGCGTCGAGGATCGCGTGTACATGCAGGTCGTCGACTTCGATCGCGTTCACCCGATTGCGGACGAGGATCTTGAACGTGATACCGAGGAAAAAACCTCGGCCGTGCATTTCCTGCGCTTCGAGCTGCCGCCGGAGCAGGTGGCAGCCCTCAAGGGCGGTGCCGCATTAATTGCGGGCATCGATCACGAAAACTACCGGGTAGAGATCAGCCCGGTTCCCGATAACATCCGCGAATCACTCGTCAACGATCTGGATTAGAGATATAGTTCTGCCGGGCACTTTTCTGGCAATCCGTACTCTGGCTAAAGGATTGAATGACTAAGCGATACGATGCTGCGGACATTGAAGTCCTCAGTGGACTCGAACCTGTCCGGCGTCGACCGGGCATGTACACCGACACCTCCCGTCCGAATCACCTGGCGCATGAGGTTGTCGACAATTCCGTCGACGAGGCACTTGCAGGCCACTGCAAGAAGATTGAGGTCACGATCTACAAGGACGGCTCCGTCGAGGTCAACGACGACGGTCGCGGCATGCCCGTCGACAAGCACCCCAAGGAGAAAATCCCGGGCGTTGAACTGATCCTGACGCGCTTACACGCGGGCGGCAAATTCTCCAGTGAGAATTACCAATACTCGGGCGGACTGCACGGCGTCGGCGTTTCCGTGGTCAATGCCTTGTCGAAGAATCTGGAAGTATGGATTCGTCGCGGCGGGAAGGAATACAACATGAGCTTCGCCGGCGGCAAGAAACGCGGCAAGCTCGAGGTTGTCGGCAAGGTTGGCAAGGCGAACACAGGTACGACCATTCGCTTTTGGCCCGACGAACAGTACTTCGATACGACCAAAATTTCCGTCAAGAGCCTCAAGCACGCACTCAAGGCCAAGGCGGTCCTGTGCCCCGGACTGAAAGTCAGCCTCAAGGTCGAAAAGCCCAAGGAGAAATTCGAATGGCAGTACGAAGGTGGGCTCGAGCAGTACCTGCTCGAAGAGATCGGCGGCGGGGAGACTTTGCCTGCGGAGCCGTTCTCCGGGAGCCTGTCCGGTAACAACGAAGCTGTCGACTGGGCGCTGGTCTGGACGACAGACGGTGGCCCGTCCGTCACCGAGAGCTACGTCAACCTGATCCCGACTCCACAGGGAGGTACTCACGTGAACGGCCTGCGGACCGGGCTCACCAATTCCCTGCGTGAGTTCTGCGATTTCAGGAACCTGTTGCCACGCGGAGTTGCGATTGCACCCGAAGACGTTTGGGACGGGCTTAGTTTCGTGCTCAGTACAAAGCTGGAAGACCCGCAGTTCTCCGGGCAGACCAAGGAAAGACTGTCGTCGCGCGAATCGGCCGCGTTCGTTGCCGGCGTGATCAAGGACAACTTCTCGCTGTGGCTGAACCAACATCCGGAAACGGGCGATCTGATCGCACAGCTCGCGATCACCAAGGCGCAGAAGCGCCTGAAGTCGGCGAAGAAGGTTGTTCGCAAGAAGATCGTGTCCGGCCCGGCGCTGCCGGGCAAGCTTGCCGACTGTACTTCCCAGGAGCCCGAACTCTGTGAGTTATTCCTCGTTGAGGGTGATTCTGCCGGCGGTTCCGCCAAGCAGGCGCGCGACCGTATCACGCAGGCGATCATGCCGCTGCGTGGCAAAATCCTGAATACCTGGGAGGTCGACACGTCCGAGATCCTGGCGTCCGCGGAAGTGCACGACATATCTGTTGCGCTGGGCGTCGACCCGGGCAGCGACGACATGAGCG
>Ga0316194_10002788_pt1 | contig 12205 bp, 10 predicted proteins | sample CroRivsedime1_MG_FD_204936 | JGI IMG/M metagenome (GOLD analysis project Ga0316194, IMG submission 204936) | Coastal sediment microbial communities from Maine, United States - Cross River sediment 1 | ecosystem: Environmental > Aquatic > Marine > Coastal > Sediment | place: USA: Maine...
GTACTTGTGCACGAAGCCTTCGCGCTCCATGGTCTCGAGAAACCCGATCTCCGCGAACACCCGCGTCGTCGCCGTGACCATTGACTCACCAACGTGTGCGCGCGGATGCACCGCCGACTCGATGATAGTGTTGGGGATACCCGCCATCGATAGATAGCAACCGAGCGCCGCCCCCCCGGGGCCGCCGCCGATGATAACCACTTCGTCGTGTTGATTAACGTTGCACATCATAAACAGTAAAAATCAAATACTGTTGTGTTAGTTAATGCAGCTAATCTTAAGAAATTGATAACACCATTATATTCCATCTCCCGGGAGCAGCCTGGGTCTTTCGGACACATCCTTGTTCATCCACTTTTCATAGTACTTACTCTGCTTCGATTGGATACTCGCCATATTACTACTTGCCCATTCATCCGAGGCAGCCGTTTTTTCTACCCATTCGCAAGCTTCTTCCCATTCGGTGAATTGCGAAGTAGCAAGCTCATTAGCATGCACCGGCTTTAGAGAGAACCTTGCTTTCCACGCCCCCATCCTGGGTGTAACAAGTGCGTAATAAGTTTTATTGGCCTCTAATTCGGCTGACATGAAATCTGCACTTTCACCAACAACCATAAAAAGATGTTCCCCAGGTTCTAACTGATGAGATACCTTTGTCTTTGCGGCAACAATGCCAACCAGTGAAGGCTTATCGCTTTTAATTTCGAACACGCTGGATTGAATGGCGAAACCAAGGCCTGATGGACGCATAAACACAAGCAACGACTTCCCTTCCTGCGGTGCAGAGACAATACTTTCAGGCGGTACAGGTTGCATGTTTTTTACTGTACCCGCACAGCCAGATACAAGTAGTGCCAGCATGCAGACTGAAAAACAACTCAAGAAATATTTAGTTATGCAAGTCATCACTTACCCCCTTCGCTTAGCAAGGAGCAGGACACACCCCAGCAGCAAGCTGACAAGCAGAGATGACCCGAGATTCCGCGATATGCCTGACATACGTCTCCCCTGTGTTGTTTATAATATCCATCCACGTTGGCGATACAGCAAATGTATCCGGCTTTACCCTGCTTCGAGCATGGCAAGTTACTCTCCTACCTGTGCAGGAAGACTAGTCCCTGTTCAGAAATAATACTTTGATTTAGGTCAATTCAGGATTAACAAGCTGCTGCAGGATTCTTCACCACCAGCAGCCTGCTGCAAGACCACCGGCTAAAGCCGCTGGCTTCGGGTTACGGTTAACTGTCCAATCGCCAGATTATCCCTGTCTCCTGTCCTTCTCCCAAGGGAACAAGCCCCATATTTCCAGCGTCATATCAGAAAGCCGGCAGCTTAAGTAATCCATGCTGCCGCCGATGTCCGGGTGTTGCGCATGCATACCGGATTCCCGCGGAGTGCAACGCGCATCAATCTATCCGTCCCAGATGAATGGTATTAAAGGTATGAAGACACAAGCCACCCACAGCATGCCGGCAGCAACCCTCGGCATCCTGGATGAATGCCACGATATCGTGCTAAAACACCTGCGTCCGCATATCAAAAAGCTGTTTGAAAGCAGCGACCTGGCCTTTATAGAATTTGCCGAAAAATCCCAGTCCAGCGCTTCTCAACTGCGCTTTTTCGAGGCCATGACGGTCATTCAGAAAAACCGCGACAATACAGAAGACATTTTTTACCGGGAACTGGGCAGAAGCTTTGCGGATTTTGGCTGCGGCAGCCATCACTCGCAACAGACAGATTACACAGAAATCGATTCCCTGGCACTGATCAGCAAGGAAGAGACGGATATAAGGGTCGCCATTCAGAACATGGTCGCCGGCGCATCCCTGGGATCGGCACAGGAACTGGTTGCCGTGCGCCAGCGGCTAGCCGTGCTGAATCATGGTCAGCAACTGGCAGAAAAGGATATTCCCGGCGGGCCCAGCTGTCTTGCCAACGCATTTCACGAGGCTGCCGCCGGTCTGCTGCTCGAGCACCAGACCCGCCTGATTGTCTACATGCTGTTCAACAAGTTCGTACTGAGCAAGACAACCCCGCTGTACGATGAATACAACAAGTGCCTCCTGAAGGCCGGTCTGTTACCAAACCTTAAATACCAGGTCCGCATCGACCCGGCCAGGGTACAAGCGAGAACAGCGCCGCAAGCGGAAGCCGCAACCGGACCCGTCACCCAGACAGATCTCCCTGACACCGGCAATCAGTCACTGGGCGATGAACTCTTCGGAAGTATCATGCAGCTGCTGTCACGTCGCGACGGCCAGGAGCAGACGAACACCAGTGGGCAGCAACAGGGGGTGATCCATAATCCGATACCGCAAACAGAGCTGGTGTCTGCACTTCAACAGCTACAACGGTCCGAATGCACGGAAAACCCTGTCGTTTCCGGAAACACGTGGGCAATCAAGAGGGTCGAGGAAAATAATCAGCTGATAGAAAGCCTGGTGGAAAATCTGTCCGCAGATCGTGAGCGGCTGTTTGCGGGCATTGACCGGCGCCGACTGCCGGCAGCAGACACCCAGCTGATCGATCTTGTCGGCATGATGTTTGAGTACATGCTCAACGACAAGGAAATCCCCAGCGTTGCCAAGGTAGAACTGAGCCGTTTGCATACGCCCTATCTGAAAGTGGCGATTATCGACAAGGGCGTCTTCACCGACACCCACCATCCCGCACACGAACTCCTGAATGAGCTTGCCAATGCGGCTGCAAGCTGGGTAGTTGAAAGCAACCTGGAACGTGGCATCTTTCCGTCCATACGCAACGTCGTTGAACGCATCACGACCGATTTTGAGAGCAACATTGACATTTTTGGCAATCTCCTGGAACTGTTCCGTGCCAACGTACGTGACATGGAGAACAAATCCTCCGCCATCGAAAAGCGCACTCAGCAGGCTGCCCAGGGAAAAGAGAAGCTCGGGCTCGCCCGCCAGCATGCTGCCGCTGCCCTCGATAAATGCATGGCAGGACATAATGTTCCGGCCCCCGTCAGAAAGTTGCTCAATGATGTCTGGCAGGAAAAGCTCATGTTCATCTATTTACGTGAACCTGAAGCCGGAGAAAGCGACTGCTGGAAGCTTGCCATTGAGGCAACAAAGGCGATTATCTGGAGCGTGGAACCACGCACATCCCTTGCCGCGCAAACAGAACTCCGGAACAGGCTTCCCGAGGTACGGAAACAGATTGAACTGACCTTTGAAACACTTGCAGCCTACGGCAATTATGATACAAGTTCCCATCTCGCGTTGCTCTGGGACGTTCAGGAAGCCATCCTGCATAAACCGGTAACCGAATCTCGCGACCCGGAACAGCCCAGCCAGCCGGTACCGGAAGATCCACAACTCGCTGAAACGTGCCACGAGGAGGCCAGCGATAATGCAATCAGCACCGGACCTGCAGAAGGACAACTGACACCTGAAATACAGGCGGCCATGTCCAGACTGAGAAAGGTCGCCTTCGGGACCTGGTTTTCCATTCAGGAAAATGAGGATGTACTGCCAGAACGCGTCAAGCTCTCATGGTATTCACACATGTCCGGCAATTACATGTTTGTCGACAGTATGGGCATGAAGTCCAGGATCAGAAAACACGCGGAGCTGGCTACCCTGATGGCAACCGGCAAGGCCAGCATTATACAGGCAGAACAGCGGCCACTGGTGCAGAGAGCGCTGCAAGCCATCCGGCGCATGCTGGGTAACGAAGAAAGAGTGCCTGCATAACCTTCAAGTTCTGGAGAAACACAAGATGAGTGGAATTGAAAATTCAATAGAGGAAATGCGCGGCCACAGCCGTGTGGAGGTCTCTGAAGTCATCCGCGTGATTGACCGGCAGACAGGCTCTGAACTGGGGCGGCTGGTTAACATCAGCGAGGAAGGTTTTATGCTGCTGGGATCACAGCCCGTATCCGAAGACAGCATTCTCCAGCTTTCCCTGAAATTCGCATCCGGAACGAATGCTGCCAGCCCGATACTGATCGGGGCCGAGAGCCTGTGGTGTCATGCATCGAACGATCAAACACAATACTGGGCCGGGTTTTATATCATCGATATTTCCGACGAGGACCTTGAACGCGTCAGACACCTGACGGGGTAAGCTGACCCATGGCCAGCCGGGATCAGCATGCCTTTCCCGCAGTACCGGCAGCCACGACAGCAGTTACCGCGTCCGTCAATTTGCGCAGATCAGCTTTATCGATAACGTAGGGCGGCATGAGATAGATCAGTTTCCCGAAAGGCCGCACCCAGACCCCCGCTGCTACAAACTGTGACGGTACTGTCCGCATGTCCACGGGCACTGCAAGTTCCACGACACCGATAGCACCCAGTACCCGCACATCAACCACATCCGCCAGATACCGGCATGGTTCAAGCCCCTCGCGCAAACCCTGCTCAATACCCGCAATCCGTTCCTGCCAGGGTGACTTGAGCAACAGGTCGATACTGGCAAGCCCCGCCGCACACGCCAGCGGGTTGGCCATAAAGGTCGGGCCGTGCATGAACAATCCCGGCTCACCGGCACTGATGGCCGCACTCACCGGCGCAGTCGTCAGCGTCGCCGCAAGTGACAGGTAACCACCGGTAAGCGCCTTTCCCACACACATGATGTCCGGGACAACGGCAGCATGCTCGCAGGCAAACAGTTTGCCGGTACGACCAAAACCGGTGGCGATCTCATCATGGATCAGCAGCACCCTGTAGTGATCACACAGTTCCCGTACCTGGCGCAGATAGTCTGCTGCATAAAAACGCATACCGCCCGCCCCCTGGACAACGGGCTCCAGGATAACAGCGGCCAGCTTCCCGGCATGCGCAGCCAGCTGCCGGGACAAGGGTTCGATATCCTGGTCTTCACAGGGATCTCCGTAACGACAGGACGGAGACTCAACAAAGAACTGTTGTGCCAGTACCTCGTTAAACAGGGCATGCATACCGGTGACCGGATCGCAGACCGACATGGCCCCGAAGGTATCCCCGTGGTAGCCGCAACGCAGGGCAAGAAAATGCTGCTTGCCGGATTGCCCCCTGGCGTGCCAGTACTGAATGGCCATTTTCATGGCCACTTCCACCGCGACCGACCCGGAGTCGGCAAAGAAAACTTTCTGCAGTGGTGCCGGCGTCAACTCGGCCAGTCTTGTTGCCAGGTCAACGGCAGGCTGATGCGTCAGCCCGCCGAACATGACATGGGCCATCGCCTTGAGCTGGGACACCAGCGCACGATTCATGGCTGGATGGTTATAACCGTGAATGGCACACCACCATGAAGACATGCCATCGATGAGTTCCCGGCCATCGGCCAGCTGCAGACGCACGCCCGCAGCGGAGGTCACGGGATACACCGGCTGATCGCCACCCATTGCACTGTAGGGATGCCAGACATGCTCGCGGTCCAGTGCGAGCAGCTCCGAGACCAGGTCACCCGTCATCAAACTGTTATCACTCATTCCCCGACATCCAAAAAAAAACCCACCGGCCGGCTACGGACGGTGGGTTTAGAATACTACCCGGTGTTGATCAGTTAGCGGGCTGCGTTATACCCACATGGATATCAACACGGCGGTTCTCCGCGCGACCTTCCCTGGTTGCATTGCTGGCAACCGGATTGGACTCGCCCTCACCGGATACGTCGATAATCGAGGGGTCCACACCTTCACTGACCATATAGTCCCTGACAGCTTCCGCACGGCGTATCGAGAGGCCCATGTTGTATTCTTCACTACCGTCACTGTCGGTATGACCGATGACATCGATATCAACCACGCTTGCACCCCTGGCCTTGATGGATTCATCCAGGTCGTGCAGTGCCGCCTTGCCTTCATCCTTGAGGTTCGACCTGTCATGGTCGAACAAGGCAGATGCAGACATGGTGTTCTTCTCGTACTTGACAACGGTAGCAGGCGCAAGCAGCACGTCAGTCACATAATCTGCCATGGCAGCAGACGATGCCAGCGAAGCGGCATCTACCGAAGAACCGCAACTGTTGACACCGGCCAGTGCCGCAGTCAGATCACCACGCTGGACAGCATCACCAACCTTGATGGTGTGAATACACAGCCGGTCACCATAGTCTGCCTTCAGTGTGTCTACCGTTGCGATAACGGCATCGCTGTTGATTTCCCAGAAATCACTGACGAGAATCAGGGCAACCTTGCCCGAACCTTTTACCGCGCCGCCACCGACATCGACTCCGTCCGCCATCGGCGTGACACCGCCGGCACACTCGAGCATGGCCAGCCCGTTGGAAAAATCATCACGCTGATAGGTTGCCGGGCCATAAACCACCCTGGCATCCTCGCGGTTAACACAGGATCCGGAACCGAAACCCACCAGCGCAGACTGGTAGCCCAGCTCCGGAATCGTCTGGTTCAGGTGGGTAACCACGTCCTTGGCATTGTAGAAATTACTGCGATCCTCGTAGTCGAATTTCATTGAAGATGAAGCGTCCATCACCACCACGAAGGCATCGACTTTCGCGGCGTAGGACGAGGTGTCAATAGTTGCCGCTGTAAAGGGTGCAGGGCTGTAGGGGGTGCCCGCACAACCGGCAAGAAGCGCGGCTGAGGTAATAGATAGTAAGGTTGATTTTAAGGATATGGTCATATTCTTCTCCCTGTTTTTGCCACTCCCGCTGCAATCAGGGAGAGTCTCTCTTGGACTTCGTATTCATACGGCAATCTCTGCAGTCTGAACAGGTCAAAGTCTAGTTTCAGTACTAACCCAAGTCAATCAAGGAAGGAACATGACATCTATTTACAACTCACAGCTGGTTTAAAGTGTGGAGTGTAATGTTATCAAGACGATGGTTACGCCCTATCTCCGCTATCAAACGGCCGTCCACACCACTTGCCTGCGCAAACTCCGGCCACTTGCTGACCGCAGCTGCAACCTCGTCTATCAACTCGCCCGGCCTGGAAATACTGATGGACTCTCCCACGGTGATTAAATCATCGCGGGTGAAGTGATCGCGCTTGCCGTTAATGCTCATCTGGTGCTGGTTGGTCCACTTGCCCGCCGGGTTGTGCGCGTAGATCACATCGAAGGCAGGTGACAGGCGCCACTCCCCGTCGGGGCCCATGAGAAACGCAATGTTCTTGGTGTGGTCATCCTGGTTGCGGGCCAGCACGTTAAAGACCATGCGCCGGTATTGCTGGATGGCCTCGGCCTTGCTCAAATACAGTTGGCGCATCACGGCAAAGGCCTGCTCATAGCCGTAGGCGCCCGCCATGTTAAAGTCGTAATGTGCGATCCCGCACAGGGACTGCATGTGTATCTTCCTGCCCGCCTCGCGGTCAAAGCGTTTTGTCAGGAAGTGGGCGCGACCATTTTCCTCGAGCAAGCGGCATTCCTCCATCTCGATACCGGCGGCTTTTGCCATCAGGTGGTAGGCATACTCGATGCGGCCATAGCCCCGTGGTTCTCCCAGCTCCAGGTCACTGACACCGTCAAATTTAAGCAGCCAGTAATCGTAACCGGCAGGAACCTCTGCCTGGCCCGACACCACGTTGCCAGCGGCATCTATCGCGATGACCGCCTTGGGGCGCGCACCACCCGCCGACGTACCCACGCGCAGGATATCCATAATCGCCTCGGCGTTGCCCTGTTCGTCGCTGCCAAACTCAACATCCAGCGCCATGCGTTGCATCATCACGCCTTGTGCCAGTTCGACAAGTTCCGCCACCTCGATGGGCACGGCCCGGTTAAAACGCTGCTGTACCGGTGGTGAAAACTCCAGCGCTCCCATGCCACGTTTGCCGATATAACAGAGGCGTTCAACCGGACTGAAGCTGCTGCCATCTCGCCCGTTACGCGCCAGCCACGCATTGATAATACTGTTGCCGAACTTGTCCGGCAGCGCATCGGCCAGCAACCCCGGCAACCCCAGGAAGGTGTCATTCGTCAGGGCAGGAAATGAAAAGATGCCATCACCCTTGCGGGCCGCATCGAGTCCCATGTGCAGCGGCGAGATATCGATGCCCTTTTTTAAAAAGGCGGGCTCATATTCAAAGACGGCATGGGCGCGCTCATCGAGCCAGGCAACGGCCCCGACCTGCTCACCCCAGAGTGTTACGAATGCCGTTTCAACGCGGGCTACCATTCATCACGTTCCCTGGCATGCTTCACCCGCTTGCCGGAGGCGCGCTGGCGCTCCTTGCCATGCTGTCTGGCCAGTTGTAACGGGCTGATGCCCGGTTCGCGAATAAAGCGGTCCAGATCGTCGAGCAACCTGAATTCCCGCAGCACGGCGATCAGACTGGAGAGTTTGCCTTTCCCCGCTTCCAGCGACTTGATGACGTTCAGGGACAGGGCCGTCGCATCCGACAACTGCTGCTGCGTCAGATTCAAACGCAGCCGCCACGCCTTGATCCGGGCACCCAGCTCCGTCTCAATCGCCTTATCGCTCATCGAATTGTAGTCCATAACGGTATATATTCGGTCTATTAAATAATTAATACAGGATAAAAAGCCTGTTAAAAAGCTATTATAGTCATGGATATCGGAAGGTCAATCGAAATACTTTAATAGACTATTTTTAGTACATTATTTACATTTTAATGCCTTTATAGTCTTTTTTATTGCTCTTAATATAATACCCCTGCACACGTAGGATGTGCTGAGCGTAGCAAAGCGCATCATTTCGCGATCGATGCGCTTCGTTTCACTCAGCGCATCCTACGGTCCTACACCCCCATCAGGTTAAACCGGCACCGGCTTCCGAAGCACGCCGATGTTCCCTGACCAGCAACACACCCGCCACCAGCCAGCAAAGCACCAGGAACACGTTGAAGGCAAAGAATTCCGCGGTGGCCAGGGCCAGCACGTGCACACCGACCAGCACCGTAATGGCCGCCAGGCCATCACCCAGCCGCACGTACAGGGTATCAATCGCGGGTTTACCGCGGAACTTCATGACAGAACTCACCGGCAACCACAGGACATGTCGAGAGGTATTGTTCAGTGAATAGTCGGTGGCATTCTCGGCAATCTTCATCACCTTGACGACCGCCAGCACCGGCAGCAGGGCCATCACCGAGTAAGACATCAGCGCGATGACCGGCAGGACCAGCAGGATGGCGGCAAAGCCGCCGTACTTCAGCAAGCGGGAAGCGACGAAGGCCTGCAACAGCAGCGCAACGATATTGACCCAGAAATAAAAGTTGCCATAAAAAGCCGTGGTGCCGTCCCGAATGTACTCCAGCAGGGGTTGCCCCCCGGCAATGCCCTGCTCCTGTGCCGTGACGGCCAGTGTCTCCTGAATCACCCGGAACAACAGGTTCTCGCCATTGGTATTGACCCAGTTGGTAAACAGGGTCACCAGCGCCGCCAGCAGCAGGAACTTGCTGACCAGCACCAGTTTCGCGCCACTCCAGATGCTTGCCTTCTCCGCTAGTGCCCCGGAGCCGGCATCACCGTCTGCCAGCGCTTCGGCAACGGGGCCTGCAGGCCGACCTTCCTGCTGCTCAACCAGGCGGACCAGTAAAATGGAGACAATCAAGGGTACGATAGCCACCAGCAAGAGCGCCTCGGTTGGCACCAGGCCCGACTTCACCAGCTGATCCACCAGCCAGGACCCGGCCGCCGCACCGGACGTTGCGCCAACGGCGATAAAGGGCAACATGCGCTTGCCCCGCTCGTCTGTATAGATGTCGGCACAGAAGGTCCAGAACTGGGCAACCACAAATACGCCGAACATCCCCACCCACAGGTAATACACAATCCCCGAGAGCGGCAATTGTGCGAAAAAGAAATTTGGCTGCAGGAACCAGAAAACAATCATGTTGGAGATGCAGAACAGCGTCGCGCGGGTAAACAGGGTAACCCGGTCCCAGCGATCTGCCAGGTGCGCATACCAGCCAACGACAAACAGCAAAAGAATACTTTGTGCGAAGCTGGAATAGGCCTTGACCTCCATCTTCGACAGCCCTTCCACATCGGACACCGCAATCCAGCCCTCGCGCAGGGGCTTGATGAAATAGTAGGCCAGCAGGATCAGGAACACATTGGCGAACATCATGACTGCAGTGGCGCCCTCGCCGGGTTTCACTTCAGTGAGCAGGCATAGCATGCGCTCGGTTCTTGAGAGTTGCGGCATATACGTGGAATCGAGGCAGCTCTCTCGAGCACCCGCGACAATCTCCATGATGTAAAAGGGGGCATAGTACTAAGTGACTGCCCGGAAAGATATTCAGTTGCCGCCACCATGAAGCGGGCGAACCCTGACAGTGGCCTTCAACAGGACGACCGTCGCCAGCCGGCGCGGATTCCCTGCAGGCGGATCTGCAGCGTCCCCACCCTTACATAGCTGTACAGCCAATTAGCAATAATTCCTAAATTACTGTTTATAAATATTATTTATTTTTAAAGTTTCTGTGAACCTAGCCGATAGCTGCTTGACTAATAAGTATATTAGACTATACTGATGAACATATTAATTTAGACGAGGTATATATATGAATATCCTCATAGTTTTGAGAAGAGTGATGACGGTTTTCATCGCTATCGGCTGGTTGTCGCTGGCGCACGCAAATTCAGATGAAAACGACCTGTGCACGCCTTTTAGGGATGGCAAGGTCGATGCGTCGCTACTCTCCACCATGCTGGAGGCGGCCCGTGATGGCTATCTCTACCGGATAGAGAATGACACCTCGCAGGTCGGTTTCTGCGTGTCGAGCAAGTTTTCCGAGGTAAAGGGCCACTTCCACACATTCAGTGGCGGACTTGCACTCACACCACCTGGCGGACGGGCAAATACCGAACAGGCGATGATTGTCATCAATACTGCCAGTCTCGACACAGATGGTTCGCTTGTTGAGAGCATGATCAAGGGTGAGCGCTTCTTCGATGTTGAAAAGTACCCGGAGATCCTGTTTGTGAGTCATGACTTTGAATGGACCGGTAAGGATACCGCAACCATCCACGGCGACCTGACGGTGCATGGCGTTACCAGGCCAGTGAAATTTGCCGTGACGTTAACCCCCGTCAAGGCGTCAGCGGGCAGCGAGGAACGCATGGTCGTCAAGGCAACGACAACCATACAGCGCTCAGAATTCGGGATGGACAACATGTCGAAGGTTGTCGATGACTCTGTCAATCTCTGCATGAGCGTCGAGGTGGTGCGCTACACGTCCTGATCAGTGCTGGTAGAGGATAATGGATGCATTGTCCTGACCGTCGTGACCGACGGCCTCGATGGAGGTCGTCAGGTCTTCGGCCAACTCCTGCAGTGATCTGTCCCGCGGATTTTTCAACACAGTGGCCAGTTCATCCCCGGTCAGTGTCTCGACACCGTCGCTGGCCAGGATAACGATATCCCCTGCATGCAGCCGCATGGGTTCCGCGCACAAATCGACCAGCTCAATCGCCGTGCCTGCCACCGCCGAAAGCAGCATATTCCTGCGCACATCCACCAGCGCCGCCTCTTTGTCCATGCCACCGCTCCTGACCATCTCATCCAGCAACGGCACCATGGAATGGTCGGCATTGAGGCGCTGTAACATGCCTTCACGACATACCCACAGGGGTGAATCCCCCACGCTGATCCAGTACAGCTGATCCTCCCTGATGACGCAGCCAATCAGCGTGGTACCCATCCCGCTGAGTTCGGGCATCTCCGCTGCGGTATTCGCAAGCGCTTCATTGGCGACATCCAGACAGCTGCGCAGGTCCACAGGAACATTCCCGGTACTGTTTTCGTAGGCCGTGCAGAAGTGTTCCACCACTACCCCGCTGGCCACTTCACCACCGGCATGCCCACCCATGCCATCCGCCAGCACCAGCAACAGCTCATCTGCACGCCCGTCCGCTGCCAGCGCCTGCACGGCCAGCGTATCTTCCTGGTAAGCACGCGCACCCCTGATCTGTGCAGTTGCAACGGTATTCGGTATAGCCCGTTCAGTCATTGTTTTGTCCCGTTCATGGCGCACAGGGTAAAAGAGCCAGCCGGCCACGGCAAGGCCAGTATGGCAGCAGACTGACCGCTACGTGGGTGCCAGCGGCTGCAGTTTGTTTTTCATGCCATGGCCGTTACTATTGACCCTTCGCGCCGCTGCAATTTGCAAAGCCAAGGATCAGGAACACGAAATTTACATGACAACCCAACAACCGGCAGGCGTCAGCAGGTTACGCTGGCAACCCACCGCAGTGTCTGCTGCTGCGCTGGTCAAGCGCAAACACCTGTGGCGCGTGCTGCCGCTGCTCACCTTAATGTTCTTCCT
>Ga0316194_10002789_pt1 | contig 12204 bp, 9 predicted proteins | sample CroRivsedime1_MG_FD_204936 | JGI IMG/M metagenome (GOLD analysis project Ga0316194, IMG submission 204936) | Coastal sediment microbial communities from Maine, United States - Cross River sediment 1 | ecosystem: Environmental > Aquatic > Marine > Coastal > Sediment | place: USA: Maine...
GCGGCATGGCCCTTGTACTCGTTTTGTTGCTCTTGTTCACGGGCATCCTGATGATGTTCGCATACGAACCGACGCCTGAACGCGCGTGGCAGTCGATCGCTTCCTTCCAGGAAGACGTCCTGTTCGGGCGCCTGATTCGCGGTGTCCATTATTGGAGTGCAAATCTGCTCATTCCCGTGGTGGTTTTGCATTTGCTACGCGTCTTTCTTACGGGCGGGTTTCACGCACGACGCCGGTCAAACTGGCTGATCGGTTTGAGCGTTCTGGGATTCATTCTGCTGTCGGGATTCACCGGCTACCTGCTGCCCTGGGACCAGACGGCTTATTGGGCAATTACGATCTGTACCGAGATGCTGGGCCTGGTGCCGGGCGTTGGCCAGGGGCTGCAGAGTGCTGTTGTCGGCGGCAGCCAAATCGGCTCGGCGACGATCATCAATTTCTATGCGCTGCATGTGGCTGTGACACCCATGGCGCTTATCGCGTTATTGTCCTGGCACTTCTGGAAAATTCGTATGGCGGGAGGAGTCGTGCTGCCGAGCGCGTCAGCCGACAACCCACGTGCCGCGTTTCGAACCGTGCCGTTCAAGCCCGACCTCCTGCTGCGGGAAACTGTCGTCAGCTTGGTGCTCATCGCGTTGGTGCTTGTTACTGCGATCCTATTTGCTGCGCCCCTCGGCGAGCCGGCTAACCCGGGAATCAGTCCGAATCCCGCCAAGGCGCCCTGGTACTTCCTGGGCTTTCAGGAACTATTGATTCACTTTGACGCGATGTTCGCACTAATAGTCATTCCGTTGCTCGTCGTGGCCGCGCTTATTGCAATTCCTTATTTGTCGTACGCAGCAGATATCTCGGGTGATTGGTTTCTGACATCGAAGGGGCGGCGCATGGCAGTCGTCGCGGCGGCTACCGCCTTGGTGCTTGTGCCGTCGTGGGTGCTTCTCGATGAGCACCTTATCGGGCCAGGCGGCTGGCTGCCTGGGATGCCTTCGCTGATCAGCAACGGACTGGTTCCCTTCGTATTGCTCCTTGCGGGCATAATCGGCTTCTATGTGCTTATCAGGAAAAGTTTTTCCGCGACCAATAACGAGGCGGTGCAATCCTTGTTTGTGTTGGTATTTGTCGCTTTCTCGCTGCTCACGGCAACCGGTATCTGGTTCCGTGGGCCAGGTATGAGCCTGGTGTGGCCATGGCAGATGTAGATCCTGGCCGTCGCAAATTTATTCGTCGCCTGATGCGGGTGCTTGGTGTCGTGGCGATTCTTGAGGCCGGCTGGATTACGCTGTCGGTGTTGGCCCCCGGGAGGCGCAAGGGCCGGCCTGCAAATGGACCTGACCTGGAAGTGGCCGGGCCAGTTGAGCGCTTTGAGCCGGGCAGCGTCACAGCGTTTCCGGATACCCGGTTCTACCTGGTAAGGCTCGAAGATGGCGGCTTTCTTGCCGTACACCGCAAATGCACACACCTTGGGTGCAGCGTGCCCTGGATCGAAGACGAGCAGCGATTCGCATGTCCATGCCATGCCTCGGCGTTCGATATTCGTGGTGACGTTATCAATGCGCCTGCGCCGCGGCCTTTGGATATTTTCCCGGTTACCGTGGAAAAAGGCATGGTGATGGTCGATACAGGCCGCCTGATTCGGCGAAGCGCCTTTGAGACCAGCCAGGTTACGCGAGCCTGACTGATTCCTTGTGAGCGCCGACGTGATCGGCCGAAACTGATGGCATCTAAGCAACTACTCGCTCATAATTTTGACCTATATCGAGACAGTGGAATTGAGGTGTGGATATGAAGCAATTGGTCAGTTTGACGGTAAGCGTTTTTGGTGTGTTTTTTCTTGCAGCCTGCACCGAGGCACCATCTGGTGGCGAAGCGCAATCGGCAGCCGATTCCGGCGACGAGGCGGGCATCGTCATGGTCGATGGCAAAAAGAAAAAACGCATCGAAGGCTTCGGCGGCATTATTTCCGAGCGCTATGACGATTCCGAGGAGTGGTGGCCGCCTTACGAGGAGCCGAACGAGGATGCTCCGAATGTCATCATCTTCCTGCTCGACGATGTCGGCTTCGCACAGGTCGGTAGTTTCGGCGGTCTGATTGAAACACCCAACATTGACCAACTCGCATCGAATGGCCTGCGGTTCAATAACTTCCACACAACAGCACTTTGCTCGCCGTCACGCGCCTCTCTGATGGCCGGCCGCAATCCGCACTCGATCGGGCTTGGCAGCCACGCACTCACTGCGATGGGCTTCCCGGGCTACAACGCGGTCATGCCGGAGTCGGCAAAATCGGTTGCGAACTACCTGGAAGAAGCCGGCTACGTGAACTACGCACTCGGAAAATGGGACCACACGCCGTTGTACGAGGTATCTCAGGTCGGTCCGTTCGATCGCTGGCCGAGCGGCGAGGGCTTCCATCACGCCTACACATTCATGGCAGCAGATGTTCACCAGTTCGTGCCTGTCATGTGGAATGACCATACGCCGGAGCCTTATCGCAAGTCTATTCACCTGGATCAGGATCTGGCTAACAGGGCCATCGAATGGATTACCGGACACAAGTCCATCAAACCAGACCTGCCGTTCATGATGTTGTGGGCGTCAGGTTCCATGCATTCGCCACATCATGCCCCCGATAGTCACATCGACAAGTACAAGGGTAAGTTTGATATGGGCTGGGATGTCGCTCGTGAACAGATTCTCAAGCAGCAGATTGAGGCGGGTGTCGTTCCCGAAGGTACGAAGCTGACCGAACGCATAGATCAGATTCCCGCCTGGGATTCGTTGTCGGAAGAGGAGCAGAGCTTATATGCCCGCCAGATGGAGGTATTCGCTGCACAGATGGAATGGGTCGACCTTCAGATAGGCAGAGTCGTCGACGAACTCGAACGAATTGGCGAACTGGATAACACGCTGATCTTCGTCACAGCCGACAATGGCGCATCCGGCGAGGGCGGACTGGCTGGCACATTCAACGAGACCTATGTCTTGAATGGCCTGCAAACGCCACTTGAGGCCAATTTCCGTGCCCAGGAAGACTGGGGCCGCGAGAATACGTATCCCCATTACCATGCGGGCTGGGCTATGGCAGGCAATACGCCATTCCGGTATTTCAAACAAAGTGAACATCGCGGCGGGCAACAGGATGCATTGGTCGTGCATTGGCCGAATGGCATTCAGGCGCAGGGCGAGGTGCGGAGCCAGTATCACCATATCAGCGACATTGCCCCGACCATAATGCAGGCGGCCGGCATCACAGTGCCGGAGGAATATCACGGCGTTGAACAACAACCGATGGATGGCGTCTCGATGATGTACGCCTTCAACGACGCTGATGCGCCGAACCAGAAGGAGCGCCAGTACTACGAGATGTTCGGCAACCGCGCAATCTGGGTTGATGGCTGGAAGGCTGTGACTCTGCATGCGAATCGCATGCCTTGGGACGTCAATGTCGTCCTGCCTTTCGAGAATGACGAATGGGAGCTCTACCACGTTGCGGAGGACTTTTCCGAGAGCACGAACCTGGCTGATGAACATCCGGAAAAGCTCGCCGAGTTAGTAAAAATCTTTGACGAAGAGGCATGGAAGTACAATGTCTATCCACTCTACGACGACATGATCGCGCGTCTCGGCGCACAGCAGGATCGCCTCTTTGGCGATCAGACTGAGTTTGTCTATTTCGCGCCCGGCGCGGTACGCATCGCCGAGAAGTCATCCGCACCGGTCAAGAACCGCGCTCATACTATCGAGACGACTATCGATCTGTCTGGAGAAGACGAGGGCGTGATCGTTGCAGTCGGTGGCATGACCGGCGGGTACACGATGTTCATCAAGGACAACAAGTTGTACTACGACTACAATTTCCTCGACGGCGTCCATTACATTCTGGAGTCACCGCCGCTGCCCTCAGGTCCGACAGACCTGAAATTCAATTTCATATTGACACAAGCATTTGGTGGAACCGGTGAGCTCTTCGTCAACGGTGAGAAAGTCGACGAGGTTGAGATGCCGCAAATGCACATCAGTACTTACTCACTGGCCGAGACCTTCGATGTCGGTAGGGACACCGGTACGCAGGTATCGGATATGTACGACGATCCATTCCTGTTTACGGGGCTAATTGACCGCGTAATCTTCAATGTTTCTGATGATGACGTCGTGCCGCCGAGGGATATGCCGACGCAGAATTACTAGGCCGGATTGCTGTCAGGTCGGTCCTGTCGGGCCGGCCTGCATCCGCCGATGCTAGATCAGAAGAACATCTGGAACCTTATGGCTCCTCCGCCGAAGCCCTTCGCACTGACTTCGTGAGCAACAGACACGTAGATCTGTGCATCGTCTGAGAATGCGTATCGCCACCCGACCATGAGTTTGTCCCAGTAGTCGTCAAGGTTGTAGTTCTCCGCGTCGTCGGGCGCTCGGAGTGCGATGTCGGGCTGGCCGAATCCGTATCCAAAGGTCGCACTGCTGTTGGGCCACAGGTATTCATAAAAAGCACCGCCAAGAACGTCCGATCGATCGTACGTGTGCTCTTTGAATCCGACAGACTCGGCCTTTTGGTCAACGTAATGTGCAAGAAAACGTAGCCGGTGCCGTTCCCGATACACTCTTGCGTGCTCAATCGCGAAAACCAACTGCGTATTTTGATAGTCGTAGTCGAATGTTGGTTGCCTGTACTCCATGACCTCGGTGAAGTCGTACCAGTCAACCCATGCCGACCATGCGGTGCCATCTTCCGTGGAGCGCGATACCCTTAACAGGGCGGTGTTTCGACGTTGATCGTGACGAGAGATATCCGGGGACCGGCTTTCGTCCGGGTAGACCCGCTCAAATCCACTCCCAACCTCACCCGCGCTGTACAGAAACCAGTTATTCGCCAAGGCCTGGCGAACCATCCACTGCAGAGCTATCGGGTCCTGTTCCGAAATACCGCCTGTATCGGTCTTGGTTTGATAGTTGACGTCCTCAAACAACACCCCAACGCGAGCGTACTGCTCCCGGTCGTCCCGATACAGCGTGTACCCGGCGGCAATGTCGAGGAACTCCTTGCTGTATTCAGGATTGACCGTCAGATAGATCGCCGAGGAATCAAATACGGACCGTTCAAATCCCAGCATTAAACGTTCTTCGACCTGGGGCCATTGTCGCAAGCCGGCGCGCCTGAAACTGCCCTGGAAGCGCCACTTGTCGTTCAGCGGCTGATTAATGTTGATATCAGTGTCTGTAAGTAACTCTTTTGAAGTGACGCTGCCCGTCTTGATGCGCAGGGCATTATCGGCGAGTTGCCGACGTTCCCAGTCGAACTGCCACTGGAGATCGTGTGAATAATTGACCAGGGAGTGGAGATACAGCATTGGGTCACGATAAGGCGCGTCGTATTCCCAATTGGCAGTCGGTACCTGTGCCATCGCGCCTGCACTCAGCAGGCTAACCGCCAGTACCCATTTCCCGCCGAAACGCATGCTTACGCCCCGAATTTGGCTGTGACTGAGGACCTATTGTACCTGCTTCTCACTGGTAAACTCGCGCCAGTCGGACTCCTGGGGTTTAGGTGTAAGCAGGCTCACAACGACCAGCGTTGTTACGGAAATAATAACGGCCGGAATCGCGATGTAGTCCGTGTCCATCGGAAAGTCGAACCCAAGGATTGTCGTCCCGCTGTCCCGGAAAACAGAGTTCAGTACCGTTATTGTAATGACTGACAGCATGCCCGCCGCGATCGATAGCACGCCGGCAATTCGCGTTACGCGTTTCCAGAAGAAGGCAGCAAGCAGCGCCGGTGCGAGGGATGCACCGATCATGGTGTACGACACCAGCGCCATCTCGAGGATCGTCTCAAACTGACTCATCAGCAGGTAGGCGAGAACGCCGATTCCAACGATGCATGCACGCTGAATCCAGACAACCTGCGACGAGGTCGCGTTCTTGTAGAAGAACGCCTGGAATATGTCGCGCGTGACATTGGTCGACGTCACCATCAGGAACGTGTTGCCCGTAGAAATTACGATTGCCGCACCGGCCGCCAACAACAGCGACCCGATGATGGTTGGGAGTTGCTCGAAGCCGATGCGCAGGATGATCTCCTCGGCCATTGCCCGGTCGATGCTCCCGTCCGCAAGGAAGAAACGCGGATCGTCTGCATAAATCGCGAATCCCACCAGGGCGATAAGCATCATCATTGTTTCGACCAGCACGACACCGATGAACATGCCCATAACCGCGCGCTTGGCATTGCGTGCATTATCGGCAGACGAGAACTTCTGGTACATGCTCGACTCGCTCATCAACAGCAGGAAGGTCGGTAGCGCGATGCCCACGACCCAAACTAAATCGTGTCCGCCCATGATGGACAGATGCGTCGGTTGTTGCTGCTGAATGGTTGTAATGACAGCGTCGACGCCACCGTGCCCCATAATTGCGAAGGGCAGGGTGACGATCATTGCGAGCAACATGATGCTGCCGTTGAAAATATCGATGGATACGATCGAGACCATGCCCGCGAGGACAGTGAATCCAATAATAAGTGCGGCGGCAATGATCATGCCGGTCTCCGGTGTGATGGACCCTTCAGAAAGAATCGCAATGAAGCGTCCACCGCCTTTGAACTGGTAGCCCGCAATGACCATGTACGCGATGATGATCGTAATCGTTCCAAGGACCTTGGCGACTTGGGAATAGCGTTTCTCGAGAAGGTCGGTCAGCGTGTACTTGGCGATACGGCGCACGCGGGCGGCAATCGTATAGACGACCAGGATGCCTACCCAGGCTCCGGCCGAGAACCAAAGTTCCGAGATGCCCGTCCTGAAAGTGAGCCCCGCCGTGCCAAACAAACTGCCGGAACCAATCCAGGTGCAGACCAAAGTGGCAACCAGCATGTAAACGGGTACACCTCGACCGGCAACCATGAAGTCTTCATCGGTCTTGACGGAGCGGCTCTTGTAGACGCTGATTCCGAGCAGCATCAGAACGTACAGGGATACGACGACGATATAGATCATTGGATTTTCTCGTTTCTTTCTTGCGAATCACTTGCCGGATCGGGCGACAATATCACCAATATACGCGATACTTGGATGCTCAGAATACAGTTTTCTCCAACGGTGAAGCTATGGCCAACGACTCCACTCGACACGTCACTTTCCGACTTCGCGATGTCGTAGAAATCGCATTGGGTGCCTGCATCATGGCTTTTCCCACTGCGTCGACCGAGGAGATTTGGGATCTCGGGGCCGAGTTGTCCTTGTCACGCGCACTTCTCTTCTCGGCTGCGTCCATCTTCTTCCTCGCAGTGCTGATCTACGGGATTCACGGACACGATACCAATAACAAGGTGGTGTTTTGGCAACGGGTCTTCGCGACCTATGGTGTTACATTCCTGATAGGCATGGCGCTGTTGTTCGGCATTGACCGTCTCGATCTTCTCAGTGATCCGCTGACCGGCCTCAAACGCGCCATTCTTGTCGCGTTTCCCGCGAGCTTCGCCGCAACCGCCGTTGACAGTTTTGGCTCCTCGAGCTCAACGGAGCAGAGCTAAAGCAGCCAGTCGATTGGCAGTAGACGCATGAACCACACTGCGACCCTGGTTCCTGCGCCAACATTGGGTTCCTTGTCATAGGTGATGGGTTTGCCGTCTTCGATGCTGTGCCACCGCAAGGTCTCCTTGCCGTTTTCCGCCGTAATGAGTTCTACCTTGAACGCAACGTCTTCGATGTTAGCGTCGAACTTCTCGGTTGCGCGCCCTGCAATATCCTGCTGCTCGAACACAATGCCTATCTCTGTATTCAAGTAGAGCGAGCGCTGGTCAAAGTTGAAGGAACCGACGAACATCTTCTGCTTGTCAAATATCATCGTCTTCGCGTGCAGGCTTGATTTGGCCAGGCCGGGAAGCCAGGCGAATGCGCGACGCTCATCGGTCCTCAAGTGCTCGTCGAGTTCGTAGAGTTCTACACCGCAGCGCAGTAAGTCTTCGCGGTGCTTCGAATATCCGGCGTGCACGGCAGCAACGTCATTCGAGGCGAGCGAATTGGTAAGGATTCTGACCTTCACGCCATCTTGCGAGAGCTTACAGAACATGTCGACGTCCTCTTGCCCGGGGACGAAATAAGGCGAAATCATGATGACGTCATCTTTCGCAGCCGTGATATGTGGCCTCAGCTGAGAAATCAGCAGGTCGTCTTCCCATCCTTCATAAGACTGGTCTCTCTTCCTCCATGAATCACGGACGATCGTACCGGACCCCCACTCGAATCTAGCTGTACCATCACGCAGGCTCTTGGCGAGGGACCCCTCCTTTACCCCATCGGTGTATCTCTTGGTGTCCGGGTTGGCATACAAAGGGTCGGCTTCGTTCCTCAGCGATTCCAGATCCGAATCGGTGGCTGGACTCAGAAGCGTCGCGACAGGATAGGCGTAGTCGCCGTTCCAGTAGTCGTTGAACTCAGCAGATACCTGTTGAACGACAGGTCCCACAGCAAGAACGTCATTGTCGGCGAACGCCAGTTTGGGGTCCGCATCGAAATACTCGCTGCCGATATTGCGGCCGCCAACGATCGTAGCCTGATTGTCGGCCGTGAATGTCTTGGTATGCATACGAGCGTTGACATCCTTAAATCGCGTCAGGAACTGCAAGTACTTGGGTTGTCGGCGGGAGTAAGGAGCGAACAGGCGGACTTCAATATTCGGATGCACGTCCATCGCCAGCCATGTGTCCTGGCCATCGCTGCCGTACATGTCGTCCACGAGTACTCGTACACGCACACCGCGATCCGCCGCCTTGATGAGTTCGAAGACCAGGAGGCGACCGACAGTGTCCTGATGCCACATGTAGTATTGGGTGTCGATGCTCTTGTCGGCCGTCCTGGCAAGTACGGCCCTGCCCGCAATCGCGTCCCGGCCATGAGGCAGTTCGATGATTCCATTTTCGTTATCGTTGTCGCCTTTTCGCCCGTCAAACAGTCGCCCAAGGCGAGTATCTCCCGTGTCGGTGATCGTTTCGGATGTCGACCGATTGTCGATATTTGGCAGACCAGTCAGGGATGAGAAAATAGCCATGATGACGACTCCCGTAATCAGAATCAGAGCTGCCTTTCTAAACGTCCGGCGAGGGAGTTTGTTGGGCATAATAAGTAGTATCCGTTATTTGGAGGCCGGGTAGCAGAGACTAATGTGCCGTTTAGGCCGCAGGTTATCAACATGGATTATCACGACTATTACGAAACTATGGGCGTGAGCCGGGATGCGACGCAGGACGAAATCAAGCGTGCGTATCGAAAGCTCGCTCGCAAGTACCACCCCGACGTCACCGACAATCCCGAGGGTGAAAAGCGATTCAAGGAAGTTGGCGAAGCCTACGCCGTGCTGAAAAATACGGAGAAACGAGCGGCCTACGACCAGTTGGGCGCTAACTGGCAGGCGGGGCAGGACTTCCAACCGCCTCCAGGGTGGGATGAAGGTTTCGAGTTCGCAGGTCCCGGTGACAGGGGGTTTGGCGGTTCGGCTGGCTTTAATGATGGTGCACACAGTGAATTCTTTGAAGCCTTGTTCGGCCGTGGTCAGGCGGGGGCCGGTTTTGGTGGCGCAGCGGACGGTTTCGGTCAGAATCGGGATACACATGCGCGCATTACCATTGAATTGAGTGACAGCTATAACGGTGCGACTCGGACTATTTCCCTTACCGACCCCGAGGTTTCAGCAGACGGGCATGTCACCACACGGAAGCGAACGCTCAATGTGAAGATTCCTAAAGGGATCAAAAGCGGGCAGACCATCCGACTCGCTGGGCAAGGCGTGTCACAAGGTGGTCAGGCGGGGGATCTGCACCTCGAGGTCGATATTGGGTTAAACAATCGATTCCGAGTCGAGGGGCGCGACGTCCATATGGACTTGCCTGTCGCCCCTTGGGAAGCAGCACTCGGTGCTCGAGTCACCGTGCCAGTGCCGTCCGGCGATATCGAATTGAAGATCCCGGAGAACTCCAATCAAGGACGTAAGCTACGTTTAAAAGGGAAGGGTATCCCCGGCAAACAGCCGGGAGACTTCTACGTCGTACTCGATGTCGTCCTGCCGCCTGCAGATAGCGAAGGTGCGAAAGCCCTGTACAAAGAAATGTCGAAGGAGATGGCGTTCGACCCACGTGCGTCTTTGAGATGAGACAATGACAACGAGAAATGAAAATATATTGATCGGCGAGATATGCGACGAGTGCGATGAGATTACGGTCGTTGAACTCTGCCGGATCTGTTCTGTCGACGAAGAACTTGTCGACGAGCTAATTGCCGAGGGGATTCTCGAGCCAACTAGTTATTCGCCCGAAACAACGGTACTGCCGTACAGCAGTGTTCGGCGAACCCGAACCGTCATTCGAATGCAACGCGATCTGGGCCTCAATCTTCCGGGCGCAGCGGTGGCGCTGGATCTGATTGACCGCATTCACCTGCTTCAGGCTCGAATCGGCAGATGATAAGCCGCCCTCTGTGAAGAGGACGGCTTTCCAGCTAGGTATTAGCCTTCGGAGTCAGACGCGTCGTCTGACGTGGCATTGTCCTCGGCGTCAGCCGCTTTGGCTATATGAAAGTGACTGGCGATCTCGTCAGCCCAGCTCTTGAGCAGGCGATCTGCCTCCCGAATATTGCTCGACTTGGTTGCGTACGTCATACCCGGTGCAGTCCGACGAGCGGATTTGGCATCCAGTACCTTTGCCTGCAGTGCGCCGCTAACACCATCGTAAAGTTCGAGGTACAGAGTCATCTGCCCTGCATCGGCCGTGTAGGTGTGTGAGCGCGTCGCGGACTGAATGTCCGGGGCATTGACCTGCAGGTTGACGATCGCTGGACGCAGGACAACCACGTCAGAACCAACTTCGGTTACAACTTCCAGACCGTTATCGATCATTGCCTGGGTGAAGACCTCTTTGAACTCGGTGGACAGCTCATTCTTAATGCGTTCTACGTCTTTGTCCGAGACCTTTCTGGACAGGTCTCGTTCATTCCGGTTGTAATCACGCTGCCAGTTCTTGGCGAAGGCGACGGCAGCGTCGACGATGTATACCTTGGTGTAGACACTGAAATCAGCGTCATCGGCCAGGTAGACAACCCGGTGTTTTTCGTTCTTGACGAGTTTAAGACCTTCCGGTGTGGTCTCTGGTAAATCTCCGGCCGCTGTGGCAATAGTTACACCGGTTAAAAGCAATGCCGTCGCCAGAATCGTGGCCAAGCCTTTCGAAAGCGAACGGGCGCTCATGGGATTAGAGGTCATTGGGGTATCTCCTGTGGGATTGTCGGATTACCGGGTCTTTGAGCGCGTCCGGCTCGGAACGTTCAAAGTTTGGAAGCATCGTCCAAAACTGGCAAGATGATAAGCGCAGCACCTATTCAGATCAAGGATCGGGGCCCAACCATGACCTCCATAAAGTGCGTCACAACCCTTATAGCACTGGCATTCCTGGCAACATCGGCGCGTGCTGAGGTTAGTGAATCGCCGGATCCCCTTTTCCAGGCCAATGACCCACTCAGAGTGTATCTTTCCGGTCCTTTCTCCACGCTTGTAAAAGAGCGGTCAAAAGAGGACTACCTGCCGGGTACAATCAGCTACGAAAACGATGACGGAACTCCAGTGCCGCTGGACGTCCAGATCCGAACGCGTGGGCACAATCGACATCAGAACTGCAAATACCCGCCGGTTCTGCTGAACTTTAAAAAGAAACAGACTCGCGGAACAATCTTTGAGGGACAGAACAAACTAAAACTGGTAATCCCCTGCAAGTATTCCTCGCGCTACGAGCAGCACGTTCTACGCGAATACCTCACGTACCGAATATTCAATGCCGTCACGAATTTAAGCTTTCGAGCGCGCTTGCTGCAGGTTAGTTTTGAGAATATCGAGAAGGATAAAGAGCCAGAGGTTCGCTATGCGTTCCTGATTGAGCACAAGAAGCGCCTGGCAGACCGCTATGGCATGGAAGAGTTGAAAATAGAGCGAGCAAAGGTAAAGGATATCGCCCCTGATCGACTCAATCTGACGTCGGTATTTCAATACCTGATCGGCAACACGGATTTCTCACCAGTTGCGGGCCCCCCTGGCGACAACTGCTGTCACAACTACGTGCTATTCAACACGGAAGATACCGATCTGATACTTCCTGTTCCTTATGATTTTGACCAATCCGGCTTTGTTGATGCTCCGTACGCGAGTCCGGCGCCACAGTTCAAGATT
>Ga0316194_10002792_pt1 | contig 12195 bp, 14 predicted proteins | sample CroRivsedime1_MG_FD_204936 | JGI IMG/M metagenome (GOLD analysis project Ga0316194, IMG submission 204936) | Coastal sediment microbial communities from Maine, United States - Cross River sediment 1 | ecosystem: Environmental > Aquatic > Marine > Coastal > Sediment | place: USA: Maine...
ATTGCGGCGCAGGCTGGCGCAGGTGGGACCGGTACGGCAGCCCCGCCGGTGCCTGGTATGCCAACGCCACACTCGCCATCGTCAGTCTCAGCCAGCAAGGTGAAAGCAGTATGAGCGACTTCGCGCTGACAACCGACGGCGACCTCGACATCAGCCGCGACGATATCTTTTTCGTCACCGGTGCCGACGCTGTCGCGCAGCACCTCAAAATCAGGCTGCGCTTCGTCAAGGGCGAATGGTTCTTGGACCAGCGCGTTGGCATTCCGTACTACAGCCAGATATGGGTCAAGAACCCGAACCTAGCGGCCATTCGCTCAACCTATCGCAACGCCATTCTCTCAACCCCAGGCGTCGATGCCATCGAGCGCCTTGACCTGGGCTTTGAGGCCGCAACGCGCGAGTTGACGCTATCGTTCTCGGCCCGACTAGAGGGCGAGTCCGTCGCGCGCGATTTCTCGGAGGTTTTCACGCTATGAGCTCGTTTGGCGTTCTCAGTACAGGCTTCAACCCAAAACTGATTGCCGACATCCTGTCAGACATTGAGACCAGGCAGAAGGCCGATTGGGGCTCGCAAATCAATGTCGGCGGCGAATCCGCTCTGGGCCAGAACAACGCCACGTTTGGCGCCAGCGTCGCCGAGGCCTGGGAAGTTCTGTTGGCGGTTTACCGGTCGCTGTATCCCGACAGCGCCACGGGCGAGGCGCTCGACAACGTCGCAGCCATCACTGGCGTCACGAGGCTGCCGGCAACCAAGTCAGACGTTACCCTGACCTGTAGCGGTACGACTGGTACCGTGCTGCTGACCGGGCGGGTGATATCGGTAGACGCGACTGGCGACCGCTTCGTTTCGATCGAAGACGCTACCATCGGCGGCGGCGGCTCGATTGACGTGGCGTTTGAGTCTGAGGAATACGGACCCATCCCACTAACCACGGGCCAAGCCCTGACCATTGAAACGCCCGTTGCCGGCTGGTCGACAGCAACCGCTGGCACCGATGCCGAGCTCGGCGACAACCTAGAGACCGATGCCGAATTGCGGTTGCGGCGCGCTGAGTTGCTATCGGTTGCCGGCGTCGCGACAATCGAGGCAATCCGCGCTGACATCCTGGCGGTTGATGACGTCGTGTCGGCGTACGTTTTCGAGAACGTTTCAAACGTAACCGATGGCCGCAATCTGCCGCCGAAGTCGATTGAAGTCCTGGTCCAAAAGGCATCTGGCGCTGGCGCCAGCTTCGACGCTGACGTTGCCGAAGCAATCTTCGAAACCAAGGCCGCCGGTATTGAGACCTATGGCCATGCGCCCAACGACGTTACAGAAACCGTAACCGACAGCATGGGTTACACGCACACCATCAATTTCACCTTGGCCGACGAGGTGCGCACATATGCGCGCGCGGATATAACGTACGACGCGGCGACCTACCCGGTTGATGGCGATGACCAAATCAAGGCGGCGCTGGCCGCCCTGGCTGATGGCCTAGAGCTCGGCCAGACCATGGTTTATGAGCGGTTCCAGGCCGAGGTTTTCGCGGTGTCCGGCGTCGTCGATTGCCCGGACTTCTTTATCGACACATCAACGCCGCCAACCGGTACGGCAAACCTGACCTTCGATATTCGCGAGTTGGCAACGCTTGATACGGGCGACGTAACCGTCAACTCAACCCCGGCATAGGTGAACCGATGACCGCGCCAACGCCAGACCCGGCCTTTGCTGCAAACGACGATTTCACCGGTGATGCGATACGCCGGCTGGTCACGCAATTTCGCAGCGGCGGCAATTCGGCAGGCAACGACCTAGAAAGGTTGGTCGCGTCATACGCGCCGGAGTTGCAGGAAATCAACGACGCGGCAACCGACCTCTTGACCCTGGTGTTCCTCAATGATGCCGCGGTTGGCGTCCAGCTCGATGGCCTGGGCGAGCTCATCGGCGTTGAGCGCCAAGGCCTGGGCGATGACGAATACCGGTCGCTGTTGCGCGCGCAGGTCCAGGTCAATAAGGCCGGTGGCACCATACCGCAACTGATTGAAATCGTGCGCCTGGCGACCAACACAACCCTGCCAGACCAGGCTATCGAACTAACCGAAAGCTTTCCGGCTGATTTCGTTATCAAGGTCCTGACGCTACTCGACACCGATGTCGGCTATATCGCCGCCGAGGCGATGTACAACGGCAAGGCCGCTGGCGTGCACGGTATCCTCAACTTCTACCAGACCGAGCCGGTGTTTGCCTTTGATGGCGCCGGCAGCAGCAAGTTTGACGGCGGCTACTATCTGAAAACCGCAATCCGTAACCGCGCGGCGCGCGAAAGCGAGATACTCTAAATGGTCGAGCCACAGCCAACCAAAAAGCCCGAGTGGAACACTGGCGGCGCTAACCGGACCGAACCGGCCGCAGGCGAGAAAACCAGCGGCTGGGCCGTCGACGACGAGCCGCCCAGCTCGTATTTCAACTGGTTGCAATACTACACCTATGCCTGGCTGGAATGGCTCAATGAGCGGTTTTACAAAGGCTCACTCGAGGTCGACCTGATTATCAAGGCGTTGCAGCCTGACACAAGCGGCAACGGCGGTCGGTTAGTGCTAGATGGCGGCAACGCTAACACCAGCGGCGCCGGTGGTTATGTGCATATGACCGCCGGTGATGGCCTCGGTTCAACTGGTGGCGATATACGGGTTCGGGCTGGCAGCAGTAACACCGGCAACGGTGGCCCTGTTGATATCGACGCCGGCTTTTCGACGTCAGGCGCGGGCGGTGATGTAACCATCGACGGCGGGGCAGGTGCCACCGGTGGCGGCGATGTCGATATAAATGGCGGAGATGCAACAGCCGGCGCGGGTGGCGACATCAGTGTAACCGCGGGCGACAGTGTCGGGTCCGAAGGCGGCGACATCAATATTGCCGCAGGGCCAAGCGATACGGGCGGCGGCGGCGATGTCGAAATCGGCGGCGGCGACGCAACAACTAGCGGCGTCGGCGGCGATATAGAACTGACTGGCGGTACAGGCATTGGGTCCGAGGGTGGCAATATTAACATATTAGGCGGTCCCGCTGACGTTAACGGCGGCGACATCTTTGTCGCGGCTGGCAGTTGCACGGCAAGCGGGCCCGGTGGCTTTGCCAAAATTAAAGGCGGTACAGCCGTTGTAGGCGATGGCGGCGATGCGACTCTCGAAGGTGGTAGCTCGTCGTCTGGGGCCGGCGGCGATGTATTCATTGACGGCGGCGAAGGCGTCAACGCAGAGGGTGGCGACGTTGCGATTATTGCAGGTCCCAGCAATAGTAACGGCGGCGACATCGTAGTAACAGGCGGCGAGAATACTGGAACCGGCGGCGGCGGCGACGTCGACGTTTCTGGCGGTGATTCTACAACAGGCACCGCCGGCAGCGCGTACCTGAACGGCGGTGATGTTCAGATTTTGGGCGCCGGCGGCCTCGCGCGCGTGCGAGGCGGCAACGCGTCTGGTCTTGACCAGTCTGCCGGAAATGTAACGATATCAACCGGCTACAGCACAGGCACCGATCGCGGGTTCATTCAAATGCTCGTTGCTGAATCAGAAAGCGGGGGCGTCGGTGCCGGCACTTATACAAATATACCGGCGGCATATGTCACAATGAGCGGTCAGACAGGCAATAAGTCGATTGTCGTTGATCGTTTTACGCAAATCAATAATTCTGTGGATAGTGTTCGTGGCGTAATGCGTCTAGTGCCCAAGGCCAAACCGACCACGCCCAGCGCTGGCGACATTTATCCAGACAGCAGCGCCGACCAGCTGAGGTATTATGACGGGTCGCGGTACCATGGGCTATCGCCGAACGTGTATGGGTTGCAGGCATATTCGCTAACCGTTGACGATGCAACCGCAGCCGAAAAGGCATTCCAGCTAACGGGGCCAGTTGACCTAAAATACACCATACCTGGAGGCTATCTTGACGTTGGCGCTGTAATACGGGTGCGTGCGCAATTCGTGCGCGCCGGTACCCTTGCGGGCGAACCGGGTTTCAGGATAAGACTCGGCAGCTATTCCGGATTAACTGGCGCAGTCGTTGCCCAGGTTTCGTCAAACGCATCAGGCGCAACGCTTTATGAATTCGAGCTGGACACGGAATTCGCTGTAACCCTTGCGACGGCAAGCGGCAGCATTATCGCAGCAACCAGGGGGGCCGCCACGCCATCGGCAACAACCTGGTGGACCGATTTTACATGCTTGCATCAGACAACGGCAGGTTCGATTGATTTCACTGGCAGCCTTGAGCTCTACCCTACGGTAGTCTGGAACGCTGTTGGCACGGGTTTGCAGACCATGCAATGCCGCCAGTTCTCGGTTGACATCATCTAAGGCAAAGCAATGACGGGCTGGGCTGAATACCTCTTGCGCATTGAGCATATGCTAATCATGGTCGCGGTCTCGGCCCTGATTGGCTTGGCGCGCAGCGTATGGCCCGGCCTTTCCGGCAACCCGGTCTGGGTCAGAGCGTTGCCGGCGCTGCCGATTGTGGCGTGCTCCGTCGCGGTTTGGGTTCCAGGTTTGACCGACGGCGAACCAGCCGAACGCGTTTTGCTCGGCATTGTGCTAGGATCGGTTTGTGGCCACGCGCACAAACTGACAAAGCAAGGCGTTTTCGGCAATGACAAGCGCATTCGCGACCATCCTCAGAGGCTGTAATTGGTGTTTAAGACATTGGTACATACCATTGCTTGCGCTGGCCGCGGTTGCCGGCTGGCTGGTCGGTCGGCGCAAGCAATCGCCGAACGAGGTAATCATCGATGAGCTGGCGGCAATCAACCGGGCTCAGCGGCTGGACCGCATCGCCGCTGAGAATAAGGCCGAGATTGCCAACGCCCTGGCCGATGACCAGTATCGCAGCGTGCTGGCACGCCTGGACGCCAAGCAACGCTGCAAGGCCGAGGATTTGCGCCGCCATCCTGGCAAGCGCCTTTTGTACCTGCGCCGCCTCGCCAGGCAGCTCGAGCGACGCGACCGAGCTGCGGCCAAACGATACCAATGAAATCACCACCCTAGCCCAGGGCGAGCCGGCGCCATTCGTTGGCGACCTATTCCCTATTCGTGATTCAATCGCCTGGGCGCTCGAGATTGAGCGTTGCGCCGAACACGCCGCGGTCGAGCTGGAGCACGCCAGGGCCGTGTATCAAATCGAGCTATCGCGGCAGCGCGCCCTGGCCATTGCCGATGGCAGGGCCGACCGGTTGCGGGTCGACGTCCTGACCGCCGAGCTGGCCGAGGCCAACGCCTGGTACCGGTCGCCAGCCTTTGTTGCCGCGGCTGCGGCCTCGGTCGCGGTTGCAGCGTTGCTAGCGTCAACCATATTGGTGCAAGCTACGGGCGAGGTACGACCGTGACAGTTGATATGTTGCAAATCGCCGCAGCCTTTTGGGTTGGATTGCTGGTTGGCTGCGCCCTGGCCAGGCCCAGGCGCCGCTGGCCTCCGGCATACCGCGACCAACGGCGCGAGGTGCAACCATGACCAGCCAACTGACCAGCGTCGGCGTCGGCGGCATTCTGGCAATTCTGATTTTGCGCCTCGTGTTCGATTTCCTCAAGAGTCGCCGCAACGGCAACGGCCGTGGTCGACTGTCGACCGATAAGGTCAAGGGCATCGTGAAGGACGTTGACTCGGTCCTGATGCGCATGGACCATATCATTGACCGCCTGGACAACCTGACCGACGCGACCAAGGCAGCGCGCAAGCAATCCGAGATTGCAACCGAACATACTGAACGCATGACACGCGCTGTCGACCAGCTCGAACGTTCGTTTAACAATTTTGCAAACCGCCGCAATGCGGATACAAACCCTGCCATAGGAGGCTAGACCATGGGTTCTTTTGGTGACTATCTCGAAGACGAACTGTTGGACCACGTTTTTGGCGCCGCAGCCTACACCGCGCCGGTAACTCTTTACCTGGCGCTGTCGACCGCTGACCCGACCGACGACGCCAGCGGCATCGCTGAGCCGTCGGGCGGCTCCTACGCGCGGTTGGCCGTAACCAACAACGCGACCAACTTTCCGGCTGCCAGCGGTGGCTCAAAAAGCAACGGCGTGGACATGACTTTCGCGACCGCCACGGGCAGTTGGGGAGTGATAACCCACATGGCCATCTATGACGCATTAACGGGCGGCAACATGCTTGCCCATGCGGCTTTGACGGCTTCGAAAACCATCGACTCGGGAGATACCGTTATTTTCGAGGCCACGAATCTGACGATTACGTTAGACTGACATAGGCGCGCGTTGCGTCGTAACAAGGAGGTGCCGCGATGGCATCTGGCCAAACCCTATTGGTGTTTACGCCGCAGGCAGGGGTGCCTCCGGCGTCGAATTTTGCGACGCTTGCCGCGCGCAACAATCATACAATCTGGCAGTTTGACGCCGCAGCCAACGAAATCCTGGATTTCGAAGGCGTGCTGCCACGCAACTACAATGGCGGCGGTCTGACCGTAACGCTGATATGGTCAGCCGCCACCGCAACCAGCGGTGTCACGCGGTGGCTTGGTTCGTGGGAAAGACACCAGGAAGACACGACCGACACCGATAGCAACTCGTTTGCCACCACTCAGGCCGTCAGCGCAACGGCGCCGGGTACCAGCGGCACCAGGGCATATGACGCCATCGCTTTCACCGATGGCGCTCAAATGGACAGCCTGGCGGTCGGCGAATCGTTCCGGTTTCGGGTCGAGCGCGATGCAACCGACGCGGTCGATACCATGGCCGGTGATGCCGAGCTCGCCCGCATCGAAATCCGCGAAACCTGATAGATAGGAGGTCGCCGCCATGGCTCGAAGATTTGTTGCGTCGTCGTCGACGCACATCAAGTTTGCGCACGGCACGCCGGTCGAGCCTGCGTCGTCGGCCTGTACCTGGGTTTTTTGGTTTCGTCAAAACGGCACGCCGTCGGGCAATGAAAGGATTTGTGGCAAGAGCGAGGGCGGCGGTTTCCCTGGCATGCAGTTGGTCTATGTTCAAACGTCAGATGAATTGCGCGTCAGGATAACCGACACCGGCAGCGGCGACGTGACCGCCAACGCGGTCGCTGGTACGTACAACCTATATGATGGCAATTGGCATCATATCCTGTACGACAGAACACCAGGCGTTGCCGCCGCTGGCAATGTCCGGATTTGGGTCGACGGTACACTGGCCGATACCCAAACCGGAACCAATCAGGACTTGAGCAACACGCGGGACTTATTCATCGGCATTACCGATGGCTTGACGGTACCATGTGATGGCGATATCGCAGCGCCCGCAATATTCAAGCGCGTCCTAAGTAACGGCGAAATCGCGGCGCTACAGACCGGCATGGCGCCACATATGCTCCGGCCGCTGCCATCCTTTTGTGTGCCTGATTTCGGTGAGCACGGCCCAGAGCGCGACATCATTGGCCGAACCGCTGGCACGCTGTACAACGCGCCGGCCAGGGTCGACGGCCCGGTTATCGTCGTGCCGCGCGGTACGTACCTTGGCCAGGACCTATGGTATGAGTCGATGGCCGCGACCATTGACGGCCAGAGCAGCGTAACCGCTGACCTGACGGCCAACGCGCCGGTTGCGGCAGCCATAGCAAGCCAATCGGCGACAACGGCGGCGCTGAGTGCCAACGTGCCGCTTGCGGCGACCGTGGCAGCGCAATCCGCGGTGTCGTCAACGATGCTCAGGCAACGCCCTGGTGTTGCGACCGTGGCGGCGCAGTCGGCAACGACATCCGTGGTTACGCGCGCGCGCCCGGGCGCGTCAACCGTGGCCGGGCAGTCAGCGACGACCTCCACGGTCATCAGAGGCCGGACCGGTACGGTAACGATTGCAGGCGTCGCTGGCATCAACGCGCCACTATCGGCCACGATACCAATCAGCGCCACGTCTGAGCCAACGCTGACAATTACGCCCAACGCGACCCAACGCCAACCGGCAGCGGTGGCCTTTGCTGCGCAGTCCGCGGCCACGTCAACGGCAACCAAGCTGACGCCAACCAGCGCGACAGTTGCGGGGCAGTCGGCAACGACCGCCCAGGCAACCAGGGTCCAGCCGGGCGCGGCAACTATTGCGGCACAATCTGCGACGAGCTCGGCAGCAACCCGAGCTCAACCGGGCGCAGCAACCATTGCCGGCCAGTCGGCAACGACCTCGACATTGACACGAGGTCAGCCAGGCGCGGCAACCATTGCCGGCCAGTCGGCAACGACAGCGGCGGTCAAGGTCATCGCGACCCAGATTGCCCAGATTGACGCCCAGGCAGCCTTGACGGCCGCGCTCTCAGGCACGGTTCCGATGGCCGCGACGATAGCCGCCCAGGCCGGTGTTACGCCAGCGGCAACCCGGGTCCAGCCCGGGGCGGCAACCGTGGCTGGTCAGTCGGCAACGACCGCCCAGGCAACCAGGGTGCAACCAGCGGCGGCGACCATTGCCGGCCAGTCGGCAACGACCTCGACCGGTACGCGCGGCCATATCGCCAACGCAACCATTGCCGGCCAGTCCGCAACAACCGCAGCCATCACGGTGTCCGGCAGCATGGCCGCCACAATCGCGAGCCAATCGGCCCTCGCGGCGGCGCTGTCTTCCAATGCGCCGGTTGCGACAACCATCGCAGCGCAGTCCGGCGCTACATCCCAGGTGACGCGCGTACAGCCGGCTTCGGCAACCGTGGCAGCCGCTGCCGGTGCCAGTGCGTTTATGACCGCGGCCTCGCCAATCTCGGCCACGATTGCAGCCGTTGCCGGGTCCAGCGTGTCACTATCAGCCGCCGCACCAATAGCAGCGGCCATCGCGGCACAGTCGGCAATGACAGCCGACGCAACAGCTGACGCGCCATTCATCGCGACCATTGCAGCGCAGTCAGGCGCGGCGGCTATGATGTACCGCGTTGGCGAGCGCAGAACCCTAACCGTCGGCGGTCGTATCCGCTGGCTGTAGGAGTCGACGCCATGACATCAGCCTGCGCAAGCCTGGTCTGTAGCGCAGCCACGGTTCAGCCGGATTGCGTCAACCTGTCCATTGTTCGCGGTACCCAGAACCGGTTTGAGGTCGTCATTACGGACGGGTTCGGCAGGGCCGTTGCCATCAACAACGACACGATCGAATTCATCGTCAAGGACGAACCGAATGGCACCTCGGTTTTCACGAAATCGAACGGCCCGACCGAGCACAGCAACCCGGGCCTGGGCGAGACGATTTTCGACATCGACGAAGCGGACACCGCCACGGCCAGCGAAACCGAGATGACCTATTGGGTGTATGAGGTGCGACGAACCAACCCGGTCAGCGACGTGTTTGTGCACTTGACCGGGCAACTAATTGTGAGGCCAACCATATGACGACCTGCGCCGCAATCTATCGTGTCGCTGGCGACGCTGGCGCTGACCTCTATTCAGAATTCGAAGGCGTCGACCTGACCGATAAATCGGTGTCGATGACCGTTCGCTATGACTCCGGAGGCGAGCTCAATAAGGACGCGGTCATTGACGACGCCACGGCTGGCACGTTCCACTTCGTCTGGGCGACTGGCGACCTGGTCGAAGGCGTTCATCGTCTCGAATACGTCCTGGTCGATGGCACGTCAATCAGGCGGTACCCGTCGGATTCAACGCTAGCTCTAGTTGTGAGGGCGCAGGTATGACCGAAATCAGAATCATTGAGCAAGGCGTAACCCTGAAAATCGCGTCGTATTCGCCCATTGGCGTAATGAATGAGGGCGACCTGGACCCGGCCAACATGAGCAGCGGCAGCGCCACAGTTGGCCAGGTCCCCGTTGCTGACGGCTCTGGCGGTGTCGACTGGTCGGATGAAAGCGGCCTTGGCGACGTGACCGGGCCAGCCGGAGATGTCGTTGACAGCGGCGTCGCGGTGTACAGCGGCACGACCGGCAAGGTCATCAAGAAGCCAGTCGCCGCGGTCGACTTCAACGCGCAGGCCATAACCAATGTTGGCGCGGTCGCGGGCCACGTGCAGACCAGTCGGCAGATTATCGATGGCACAGGTATCTCGGGCGGTGGCGACCTCTCAGCGGACCGGACGCTATCAGTCGACCAGTCAGCGCTGGACCCTGCGAACATGGGTAGCGGCAGCGCGACGGACGGCTACGTGGCGACGGCCGACGGCCTTGGCGGCGTTGCCTGGGAGGCCGGCGGCGGTGGCGGCGGCGGTGATGTTACCGGGCCAGGTTCCAGCACAGACCATGCGCTTGCGCGTTGGGACAGCACGGGCGGCGATACGCTATTGAATAGCGGTGTCACGCTGTCCGATGCCGGCGCGATGGTTTTTCCGAGCGGTGGCAGCATTAGCAAGCCCAGCACCGGTGCGGCATCTGAGGCGTTTGGGTCTGGCGCTCTTGCCGGAGGCGATAACGCCCTAGCGGTTGGGACCAGCGGTGTAACGGCTGGCGGTACCAATTCAACTGCAATCGGTAGCTTTTCCGAGGCCGGCAATACTCTAAGCACAGCATTAGGACGAAGCGCCAAGGCCAACGGTCAATGGGCAACGGCTTGCGGTCCGCTGGCCGAAGCGCGCGCCGATGGGTCTATATGTCTCGGACGGTCGGCTATAGTCATAATAGACTCGCCCTACGGGATGGCGCTTGGTTACGCCGCCCAGGTTAGAGGCGGCGCTGGTTATAGTATCGCTATCGGTCGGTACACTGAGGTTACCACGAATAACACTTATGGTATTGCGATGGGTGATAATTGCTTTGTCAATCACGATTACGGCATGTGTTTCGGTCGCAGCGCGGTAAGCACTGCTGCCAACCGCGCCACGTTCGGCACGATTGGCGGCTCCTACGATATGGAATTGCAGTGCGGCAAGGGATTCGCTTGTTTCGGTGCGACGCCGCCGGGCTCGCAGCCAGCCAAAATCAACGACCCAAGCGGCGGGGTAACCGTTGACAGCCAGGCGCGGACCGCCATCAATTCTATCATCAATGTACTGGAGGGCGCCGGGTTATCGGCTGCAACATGACCGTGAAAAAGAAACTGGAAAAAATCGATTTAGACACGTTGCGCGAAAAGCACCAGGCCGCGCAGTTGGCCGAGGCCGAGCTGGCCGTGCTGCGGGCCCAGCTCGAGCAACACGTTGCCAAGCTATTCGTCGGGCACCGCGTCTTACAGGGCCAATCATTCATCTGTTTATACTGCGGCCAATTCAACCCGCGCAACGCCGCCTGCCCTTGCCTTGCTGATGGTTGACGTTATCATCGACCAGGTCAGCGATGGCCGGGCGCAATGGCGCAGTATCAATAGGGTCGTCGGGTTGATGATTCATCGTTGCGGCGTCAACCTGCGGACCGGCGCTGTCATTGGTTACGATGCCCCGGTAATCTGCGACGCGTTCACTGGCCGAGCGCCGCGATGGTGTGATGTTGCAAAGGCGACCAATGGCCAGAATCCGTATACATTCTATATCGGCGGCAATCTCGGCCCAGCCGAGCTCGATGGCAAGGTCTGGCAAGCGCTGCCATTGGATGAAATCGGGCACCATGCTTTGCGTTGCTCGGCCGACCATATCGGCATTGCGCTGATAGGCGATTTCAGGGTCGGGCCCGCCAGTGACCGCCAATGGAGCGCAGCGGTCGACCTATGCGCCGACCTGTGCCTGATGCTCAGCCTGCCGCCTCGGCACGTCGTCGGGCATGGTGAGATGGCGCAGGCGCATAAAGGTATCAAGGCGCCCGGGCAGCCTGGTGCATGCCCTGGCGACTTATTGGTTATGGATGCATTTCGCGAACGGGTTCACGACGAAATGCGCGCCCGGGCCCGCGCTGATGCGATTTGGCGGCTCGAGCAAGTCAACGTGCGGTTGCTCTAATCGGCGCATTTAGGCCCGTCCAGAGCTCGGCAAAGCGGCGCGATACGCCTGCGGTTTGCCAGGCATGCAAGACGCCCATGCGTTCGCCTGACGCGGTTTCGCGCCAGACTAGCAGCGTAAATAATCGCAACGCGCAAACAACTCGTTTCGCGCGCCATAAAGTCAATCGCATCGTTTGACCTATTCCTTTCGGTTGACCTAGCCCTGCCGAATAACCCAGTAAACGCCTACCGCCGCGCAGTCAGGCCATGGTCCAAGCGCTGCCATAATCGCAACCGGGTTACCGGTTCTGTTGATCCCGTCAGGCTAGGCGGGCGGTGATTGTCGGTATCGGGCCATGCGCTGGTTGTCAACGCTTGCCGGATTTGCTTTTTTGGAGCG
>Ga0316194_10002794_pt1 | contig 12190 bp, 9 predicted proteins | sample CroRivsedime1_MG_FD_204936 | JGI IMG/M metagenome (GOLD analysis project Ga0316194, IMG submission 204936) | Coastal sediment microbial communities from Maine, United States - Cross River sediment 1 | ecosystem: Environmental > Aquatic > Marine > Coastal > Sediment | place: USA: Maine...
CCACTATCTGGGAGTGCCTTTCGATCTCTCGGAGGTGCAGTTCATCTGCACCGCCAACTACCTCCAGAACATTCCGGGGCCGCTTCAGGACCGCATGGAGGTGGTGGATTTTGCCGGCTACACCGAAGCCGAAAAGCTGGAAATCGCCAAGCGTTATCTGACACCGCGGCAGATCAAACAGACCGGTCTGAGCGACGAGCAGATCGTCATCACCGATGACGCGGTACGCGCAGTCATCACCGGTTACACGCGCGAATCCGGTGTGCGCCAACTCGAGCGTGAGATCGGTCGTCTCGCCCGCAAGGTGGCGCGGAAGATCGCCGCTGAAGAGCTGGAACAAGCCGAAATTAATGCCAAAGAGGTCGCCGAGCTCCTTGGACGACCCAAGGTCCATCCCGAGCGGGCGGCCGACAGCGACCAGGTCGGGGTCGCGACCGGAATGTTCTACACCCCGGTCGGCGGCGACATCATGTTCGTCGAGGCATCGCCGATGCCCGGCAAGGGCGATCTCGTGCTCACCGGACAGCTTGGCGACGTCATGAAGGAATCGGCACGCGCTGCCTGGAGCTACGCCAAGGCCCACGCGGACGAGCTCTACATCACCAAAAATGCCTTCGAGCAGGACGTCCACATCCACGTGCCCGCCGGCGCCATTCCAAAGGACGGACCGTCGGCCGGTGTCACCATGGCGACAGCCCTGGTGTCGGCGCTCTCCGGCAGACCGGCCCGCAACGATGTGGCGATGACCGGCGAGCTCACCCTCTCCGGCAGGGTCCTTCCGATCGGTGGCCTCAAGGAAAAGGTCCTGGGGGCAGTACGGGCCGGTATCTCTACAATCGTCCTGCCAAGAGTCAACGAGGCCGACCTCGAGGACCTGCCCGAGGAGATCCGCGGTACGCTGACGTTCCACCTGGTGGAGGAGCTCGGCGAGGCGCTCGCCCACACCCTGCGCGGTGGCGAGTTTCGCGAAGGCAGACTGCAGTTCACGGGATCAGCGCCAAAGAAGGGATCGAGTCCCGACCTGCAGCACTAGGCATCGGACGGACGAAAAACCACAGAGTCACAGAGAGGCACAGAGCCGCACAGAGGAAATCAAAACCTGTAGTTACCGATAGGAAGCGCGGACGAGTCTGCCCATCGAGCCAAATGGCGGGAGCGCCAGCTCAAAAATAACTCTGTGTTATCTCTGTGTCTCTGTGTCTCTGTGGTGATTCCGCCATTCCGTCAGTCGCCGGAAATTATCTCGACACGATCAATTTCGACGAATTGCTCCAGCGGGTCAACTATCGACGGTGGTGGGTTGTCGAGGTCGAGCTCGTAGGTGCGGTCGTCCGCGGTTCGCACCGGTTCGCCAGACGGGTCGAAGACGTGGTTGCCGGCGCCCGCGAACTCGTTCTCTTCCACCGAGCCGGCAATGCAACAGCCCAGGACCCAGAGCTGGTTCTCGGCCGCCCGCGCCTGGAGCAGGGTGCTCCAGATGTGATCGCGGCGCCACGGCCACCAAGCCGGCACCACCAGCAGGTCACAGCGTCCCTCGAGCTTGAGCGCCCGCGCCTGCTCGGGAAAGCGGATGTCGTTGCAGTTCATGAGTCCGATGCGGAGATTACGCCACTCGAAGCCGACGTAGCTCTCGCCCGCATCCCACAGCTCGTGCTCACAGTTGGGGTGAAAGAGATGGACCTTGTCGTAGAACGCGAGCTGATGGCCGCCGGTCCATACGGTGACGCGATTGCGCCGCGTTTCGCTGATCGAACCGAAGACGAAGAGGACGTCGGGCGCGGCCGCCGAGACCTCGGCGAAGACGTCCCGTGCGTTCTGCGAGTCCAACGGCCGCGTGTAGCCGGTCAGAAAAAGCTCGGGGAAGATCACTATCTCGGCGCCATCGTTCGCGGCCCCGAGCGCTTCCTGCCGCAGGCGTTGCAGGTTTGATTCGACATCCACACATACCCATCGGGAGAGATGAAATTTCATGGGGGTATTTCAACACAACCTCGTTGTTCCGGCTCACGTTGACGCAGACGCTATAGTTGAAGCATGTCATCTGGCGCCGCGGAAAACGGGGACGCAGCGGCCCCCACAGCTAATAGAAGACGCCAAATCCACCTCGTCATCGGTCTGGCCCTTGTCTTCCTCGTTGGTCTCACCACGCTCAACGGCGTCTACCGACCCCTCGGTCCACCCGGCATCGACCCCGGCTGGCAGTGGGCGGTGAATCAGGCCGACAGTGCCGGTCTCGTCTTCGGCCGCGACATCGTCTTCACCTACGGCCCCCTCGCCTTTCTCATGGCACCGCTGGACATTGCCTCGAACCTCCTCCTGGCGAACCTGTTTTTTTTAGCAGTTCAGGTGATCTTCGTGGTGACGCTGGCGGCACAGTTTGCTCGGGATCGTAACCTAACGACGGTCGCGGCCTTCGCCGTTCTCTTCGTCATCGCTCGCCACCAGGGCCTCGCTATAGAAGGGTTCTTCCTTCTCGTGGTCGGGCTGCTCGCCTTGCTTAGCGTCATGTACGGCCGCCGAATACCGCTTGCGGTTGCGGCCACCCTTACGGCGATCCTGCTGCTCGTCAAAATGTCCCTCGGGGTTGCGTCGCTGGTGATCCTGGCGGCTGCGCTCATCATCGCTCGTGTTATCTTTCACCAATCCTACCGACTCGCCCTCGGCCTGCTCCCGTTCCCAGTCACCCTGATCATCCTCGCGCTCCTGCTCTTCGACGGGCCGGGCACGTTTTTCCAGTGGTTCCTTCTTTCGGCACAAGTCGTCTCGGGCTACAGCGTCGCCAACAGCATTACCAACGCCGTTACCAATGCGGGCGTCCAGGTCGCAGTAGGGGTGATCACGGTAGCGGCATGGATCGGGCTGTCTGTTGTACTCCGGCGCGACCGACGGCTTCTCGCCTGCAACCTCATCTTCGCGCCAGTGGTCTTGATTCAGTTTCGTCTCGCTTTCGTTCGGCAGGATTTTCACCAAATCCAATTCATACCCTTCGTGCTCGCTCTGATTTCGATCTCTGCGTTGTTCACTCGCAACCGGAGAGCTGTTGGGGCACACATTGCAGCCTTTGCCGTTCTGCTTGGAGTCGGAGCCGTCACCGACCTCGTCGACCCGGTCACACGTGGCCTGTTGCCAAGAGATCTGCTCAGAGGCAGTTCGGGATCGCGGGCTTTGTCGCAACTGGTACACCTCGGCGAGACACGCGAGAAGCTTGCCGTTGAAAGCGCCGTCAACCTGGAGCCGTTGCGGTTCGGCGACGACGTGAGGGAACTTCTGGAGGGCTCCCGCAATGGTGTCGGCACCCTCCCGTGGGAGATCCAGTACTGTCCAGCGAATGATCTCGAGTGGAACCCTACGCCGACACTGCAGCTCTACTCGGCCTACACACGGGGCCTCGATCTCTGGAGCGCCGAGCATTACGCCGGCGAGAGCGCTCCGCAATTCATCATCAACTCTTTTGCGGCGGTCGGAATGCGACGCCAGCTCTTCGACGCTCCAACCACCTGGCGAACCGTCTTTCTCAACTACCAAATGCGTTCCGTCGGGTGGGAGCCGGAGCCGGTTCTTCTGCTCGAACGCCGTCAAGAATCGCTGAAATGGAGTTTCGAGCACGTCTCACAGGGCACCCTGGCCCCTGGAGGGGCGTCGATACCCGTGCCCACAACCGATCACCTCCTCTTTGCCGACATCGACCTTCGGCTGAACGGTCTGGGCCGGTTTCAGAAGAGCCTCTTCAGGGTAGCAACGGTCGTCCTCGTCATGAACCATGAAAGCGGTCACGTCTCGATCTGCCGGCTGATCCCGGGAACCGCCGGGAACTCGTTGCTCATCAACCGTTTTCCACGCGATTTTCGGGGCTACCGGCGGCTCTGGCAGGGTATTCCGGACGACCCGGTCGTGAGGGTGGCCATCAGCGGCGACGGAACATCGTCCTTCCGTCCGAGGACAGCCATTACCTGGCGTGAACTCCGGGTTGCCTGGCCCACTCCACCGTCTGACGGAGACCTTCCCCAAGAGCAACTTTCGGAGTCCAGTCCAGAGTCTCCCGCAGGGCCGTGACGTCTGCCGCGGAGGACCGCACATCACCCTGTTGTTGCTCGCCCTGTTCCACCGGGTAGGTCGAACGTGAATGGCCGAACTGACCCAGGACCGCATCACAGAGGGCGTTGATCGTGGTCGGGATCCCGCTCCCCAGATTGAGAACCTTGCCGATCGATCGCGGGTCGTCGAGGCACGCGACCCAGGCTCGTACGACGTCGTCGATGAATACGAAATCGCGCGACTGTTCGCCGTCACCATCGATCCTGATCGGCTCGCCGCGCAGCAGATTTCCGAGGAAGATCGCCAACACCCCCTGGTAGGGGTTCGACAGGCTCTGCCTGGGGCCGTAGACGTTGAACATCCGCAGGCAGCTCACGGCAAGGCCGGGGTCGAGATCGGTGCGGGCACCGGTGAGGTGAACGTAGCGCTCGGCGGCGTACTTGGTGGTGCCGTAAAAAGAGACTGGCGTGGGCGGTTCGTCCTCCGGGGTCGGTACCCGAAGAGGATTGCCGTAGACGGTCATCGAGCCAGCAAACACGAGCCGCGGCACCCCGCGCTCGAGGCAGTGCTCGAGGACCTTGATCGTGCCTCCCACGTTGACCCCGAGATCCTCTCCCGGATCTGCGTAGGCGAGCTTTATCGATGCCTGGCCAGCAACGTGAAAGACCGCATCCGGGGCGGGATCGAAGGCCTTCCTCAGATCGTCGTCGGAACGCACGTCACCGCGAACGAAATCAGCAGCGGCAGCGACATTGCTCTGACTACCGGTACTTTCGTTGTCGATGACGCACACCGAGTTACCGTCTGCGAGGAGACCGTCGACCAGATGAGAACCGATGAATCCGGCGCCGCCGGTTACGAGGATTCGTCGCTGCGGCATCAGCCCTCACCCTCGCGAGCGCCACCCTCGTCCTCGCGCCATGGACTGAAAGATTCCGATGAAGGGCGCCGGTAGTCACGGCGCACGAGGAGCCACTCGAACCATACGCTCAGCAGCACGAAGAGGTAACGGCTCCCCTGTTCCTTGAGGAGAAGGCTCGAGGTGCCGGCGGCGCGGTTGCGCCATCCGATTGGAAGGACCTCATAGGTGTAGCCGCGGGTGATCGCCTTGAGCGGAATCTCGATGGTGAGGTTGAAGTGGGGCGAGACGAATGGCCGGCACCCGTCGACGACGCACCGTCGGTAGCCCTTGAAAGCATTGGTCACATCGTTGTACCGCAGCCCGAACATCAGTCGAATCAAGGTGTTGACGACGCGATTGATGCCGAGCTTGAACCCGGGGTAGCCGCTGCGCCTCGCGCCCCGAATCCATCGCGATCCAAAGGCACACTCGGCACGATCACGAAGTATCCGGTAGTACTCAATTACATCGGCGGGATCATCCGATGCATCCGCCATGGTGACCACCACCGCATCGCCCGTATACCGTTCCAGCCCGACCCGTACCGCGCGTCCGAACCCGTGCGGTCCGGAGTTTCGCTCGACCCGAATGCGGTTGTCCGTCCCCGCCATCCGGTCGACAATACCCGCGGTGTCGTCGGTGCTGCCATCGTCAACAACCAGCACCTCGAAATCTTCGATCCCATCACCGTCGAGGGCCTCGATGAGGCCGCTGATCGTGGCGCCGATTTGCTGCGCCTCGTTGCGTGCCGGGATGACCAGAGACAGCTTCACCGGGACTCCTCTGCAAGGCGCCGCTGCCAACTTTCTACGATCTCTCCGAAGATCTCGTCGAGTCCTTTCGTCAGCTCCCATTTCGGTAACGAAGATCGCAAACGGCTGAGATCGGAGATATAGCAGATGTGATCGCCCCGTCGCGCCTGGTCGGAGTATTTCCAACGCATCGGCGTACCGGTCAGGGCTTCGGTCTTTGCGAAGGCTTCCAGGATCGAAATCGAATTGGCACGTCCGCCGCCGAGATTGAAGACTGCTGCCGGCTTCGGGTCCTCGTAAAACAGCTCGACACAGCGAGCAACATCATAGGAGTGGATATTGTCGCGAACCTGTTTGCCCTGGTAGCCGAAGACCGTGTACTCGCGCTGTTCGAGGTTGCACCGAATCAGGTAGCTCAGGAATCCGTGGAGCTCCACCCCGGAGTGGTTGGGACCGGTCAGGCAGCCGCCGCGAAGACAGCAGGTACGAAGTCCGAAGTAGCGGCCGTATTCCTGGGCCATGACGTCTGCGGCAACCTTGGACGCGCCGAAGAGCGAGTGCTGCGAGCCGTCGAGGGACATCGTCTCGTCAATGCCCTCGAAGTCGGCAGGATCGGAATAGTCCCAGCGAGTCTCTTTCTCCACCAGCGGCAGGGTGTTGGGCCGGTCGCCGTAGACCTTGTTGGTGGACATGTGGACGAAAACAGTCTCCGGCGCGGTCTGGCGGCATGCCTCGAGGAGGTTGAGAGTACCAACCGCGTTGACGTCGAAGTCCTCAAACGGCCGCGAGGCGGCAAGATCGTGGCTCGGCTGGGCCGCGGTGTGGACCAAGAGCTCTGGCTGGAGCTCCTCGATCAGCTTTCGAACGCCGTCGCGGTCCCGGATATCGAGCTCGCGATGGGTGAAGTCGCGGCACGTCCCTTCCAACCGTTTCTGATTCCAGCGGGTATCGCCGGCAGGGCCGAAGAACTCGGCGCGCATATTGTTATCCACGCCCACGACGCGCCAGCCACGGCTATCGAAGTGGGCCACGATCTCGGAACCGATGAGCCCGTTCGACCCGGTGATCAGAACAGTGCTCACAAGCTCGCCTGTGCAGGGGGTTTCCTCGGCATGGGGTTCAATTATATCCCCCGTCTCCGTCCCCGTGCCCGTGTCCGCGTGGATCCCTCGGAAACGGAGACGGAGACGGGCACGGAAAAAGGAATATGTTCACCGATTTCACGATTCTAGAAGGTGCCGGTGTCACGCGGGGAATATCCCGCCGCGCACCAGCGATTTATTGACGGCACCGCGACATCCGTCGCGTCTTGCGATCGAGGGGGAGATGGCTACTCAGGACAAGCTCATCGAAGAGTTCGCAAACCGCGAATACGAGCACGGCTTCGTTACCGACGTCGAGCAGGATACCCTTCCGCCCGGCCTCGATGAGGACGTGATTCGGCACATCTCGGCTCGCAAAGAAGAGCCCGAGTGGATGCTGGAATGGCGGCTCAAGGCATACCGTCACTGGCTCGAAATGATCGAGCCGCGATGGCCGAATGTGCAGTATCCGGAAATCGACTATCAGGCGATCTCCTATTTCGCCGCCCCAAAGGAGAAGCTCGAGGGCCTCGACGAGGTTGATCCTGAGATCCTCGCAACCTACGAGAAGCTGGGCATTCCCCTCGACGAGCAAAAGATCCTCGCCGGGGTCGCGGTCGACGCCGTCTTCGACAGCGTCTCGGTCGCGACCACCTTCAAGGAGAAGCTGGGTGAGCTCGGGATCATCTTCTGCTCCTTCTCCGAAGCAGTTCGCGAACACCCGGGCCTGGTCAAGAAATATGTCGGTTCGGTGGTCCCAACCACCGACAACTTCTACGCCACCCTCAACTCCGCGGTCTTCACCGACGGGTCATTCGTCTATATCCCCGAAGGGGTGCGATGCCCGATGGAGCTGTCGACCTATTTCCGCATCAACGCCGCCAACACCGGCCAGTTCGAACGGACCCTGATCGTCGCCGACAAGGGCTCCTATGTCAGCTACCTCGAGGGTTGCACCGCCCCGATGCGGGACGAAAACCAACTGCACGCGGCGGTAGTCGAGCTCGTGGCACTCGAGGACGCCGAGATCAAGTACTCGACGGTGCAGAACTGGTACCCCGGCGACAAGGAAACCGGCCAGGGTGGAATCTTCAACTTCGTCACAAAGCGCGGCATCTGCAAGGGTGACCGGGCGAAGATCTCCTGGACCCAGGTCGAGACCGGTTCGGCAATCACCTGGAAATACCCGAGCGTCATCCTCAAGGGCGACGACACGGTCGGCGAGTTCTACTCGGTGGCGCTCACCGCCGGCCGCCAGCAGGCCGACACCGGCTCGAAGATGATCCACCTCGGCAAGAACACCTCGTCGACCATCGTCTCCAAGGGGATCTCGGCCGCCAAAGGACAGAACACTTACAGGGGATTGGTGAAAGTCGGTAAAAAGGCCGACAATGCCCGCAACTTTTCGCAGTGCGACTCGATGCTGCTCGGCGACCGCTGCGGCGCCCACACTTTCCCCTACATCGAGATCGGCAATCCTTCGGCGCAGGTCGAGCACGAGGCGACGACCTCGAAGATCGGCGAGGACCAGATCTTCTACTGCAACCAACGCGGCATCGAGACCGAAGATGCGGTGTCGATGATCGTCAATGGCTTCTGCAAAGAGGTCTTCCGCGAGCTGCCAATGGAGTTCGCCGTCGAAGCGCAAAAGCTTCTGGGCGTGAGCCTGGAAGGAAGTGTTGGATGAACATCCGCGCCCGAGTCCGCGCCCCCGTCCGCGTCCGATTCGGGCACGGACTCGGACTCGGACTCGGGGAAAATCTGGAGCATCAATGGCATTACTCGAACTAACCAACCTCCACGTCTCAGTGGACGGCAACGAAATCCTCAAGGGGATCGACCTCACGGTCAACCCGGGTGAGGTGCACGCCATCATGGGGCCCAACGGCTCCGGCAAGAGCACTCTGGCAAGCGTTCTCGCTGGACGCGAAGAGTATGAAGTCACCGCCGGTGAGATCCACTACGCCGGCCAGGACCTCCTGGAGCTCGACGCCGAGATCCGAGCCCGAGAAGGACTCTTCCTCGCATTCCAGTACCCGGTCGAGATCCCCGGTGTCAGCAACACATACTTCCTTCGCGCCGCGCTCAATGCCATCCGCAGCCACCGCGGCGAGGAAGAGATCGACGCCATGGACTTCCTGGCCCTGGTGCGCGAGAAGGTCAAGGTCGTGAAGCTCGACGAGTCACTCCTCAAGCGGCCAGTCAACGAGGGCTTCTCGGGCGGCGAGAAGAAACGCAACGAGATCTTTCACCTCGCGGTCCTCGAGCCCAGGCTGGCAATCCTCGACGAGACCGACTCTGGCCTCGATATCGACGCCCTCAAAATCGTCGCCGATGGGGTCAACTCGCTGCGCGACCCGGAGCGCTCCTTTGTTCTCATCACCCACTACCAACGGCTCCTCAACTACATCGTGCCGGACTTCGTCCACGTCCTCATCGACGGACGCATCGTGCGTTCCGGCGACCGCGAGCTCGCCCTCCAGCTCGAGGACCAGGGCTATGAGTGGCTCGAGGTCGAGCCCGCCCAGGCGGCCAGCGCATGACCCAGGCTTCCACCGACACTGGGGCTTTCGCCAGCGCCCTCGATGCGGTCGCCGGATTACCAGCGCCCGAGCTGCTCCAGGACCTGCGAACGCGGGGCCGCGAGAGCTTCGCCACTCTCGGCCTGCCGAACCGTCGCCAGGAGGACTGGCGCTTCACCGGGCTCAAGGGGATCGAGGGCGAGGTCTTTGCATCCCCAGCGGCGGTCGCGCCTCGCATCGATGTCACTCCGTGGCGAGTATCCAACGCCCGTCTGTTGGTCTTCGTCGACGGGATCTTTGCCCCCGACATTTCCGAAATCGGAGATCTCCCGGACGGAGTCGTCGTATCCAACCTCGTGCTCGGTGCCACATCGGGATCGGAGGCCGTCGCGCAGCACCTCGGCAGCCTGGCGCCGCTCGAGGAGCATCCGTTCGCCGCCCTCAACAGCGCCCTCATCGCCGACGGCGCCTTCATTCACGTTCCGGCCGGGATGGAGTTGGATCGACCAATCCAGCTCGTCTTTATCTCCGGGTCCGGGGGACGAGCCACTCTGAGTGCACCTCGTATCCTGATCGTTGCCGAAAACGGAAGCCGGGCGACTGTGTTGGAGCAGCATGTTGGTGACAGCGCCTCACTCAGCTGCCCGGTATCGGAAATCGTGATCGGCGAAGGAGCCGTTCTCAATCACCTGATTGTGCAGGAGGAAAATCTCTCGGCCCACCACCTCGCGGTGCGTGAAATGAAGCTCGCCGCGGACAGCCGCTACTCTGCCCAGTCCATCTCCCTCGGCGGGGCGCTCGCGCGCACCGACATCGGGGTCGTTCTCGACGGCGAGCGGGCCGAAGCATCGCTCGACGGGCTCTACCTTGGTGACGGCAGCCAACAGGCCAACACCCAGCTCACGGTGCGTCACGCATCGCCCAACTGCAACAGCCACCAGCTCTACAAGGGCATTCTCGCGGGTCGCGCAAAAGCTGTCTTCAACGGCCGGATCATCGTCGATCAGGATGCACAGAAGACCGACGCCAAACAGTCCAACCGCAACCTCCTGCTCTCCGATGACGCGGTCGTCAACTCCAATCCGCAGCTCGAGATTTTCGCCGATGATGTTCGCTGCACCCACGGGTCCACCGTTGGTCAGCTCGATGAGGAGGCGGTCTTTTACCTGCGTTCGCGCGGCATCGGACACGACGAGGCGATCCAACTCCTGACCCTCGCTTTCGCCGGAGAGATCCTGGAACGGGTCCCGGTGATCGAGCTCCGCGATCGCCTCGAGAGGGTGGTCGCAGCACGGCTGGCCGCGATCGCGGATCCCGAGGGCAAAAAGTGACAACGCCGGCGGCAACCGCCGCAGGTCCGGCGGCTCTCGACGTCGAGCGCGTCCGAGCCGACTTCCCGGCCCTCCACCAGGAGTCGCACGGCCACCCGTTGGTCTACCTCGACAACGCCGCAACGACCCAGAAACCGCGGGTCGTCATCGACGCTGTGCGGAACTTCTATGAAAGGGATTGCTCGAACGTCCACCGCGGCGTACACCTCTTGTCGCAGCGCGCGACTGTCGCCTACGAGCAGGCCCGGACCACGATCAAGAACCACATCGGGGCCGCCGACAGCCGCGAGATCGTATTCACCCGCTCGACCACCGAAGGCATCAATCTGGTCGCAGCGAGCTTTGTCCGGCCCCGGCTCGAGGCCGGCGACGAGGTCCTAATCTCGCATTTGGAACACCACTCGAATATCGTCCCCTGGCAGCTCGTTTGCGAGGAGCGCGGGGCGACTCTCAAGGTCATCCCGATCGACGATGACGGTGACATCATCCTCGAGGAGTACGAGCGGCTGCTGTCAGAACGCACCAAGATCGTCGGAGTGGTCCACGTCTCCAACGCCCTCGGCACCATCAACCCGGTGCGCAAAATGATCGAGCTCGCCCACACTCGCGGCGTGCCTGTCCTGGTCGACGGCGCGCAGGCGATGCCCCACCTTTCGGTCGACGTTCGGGAGCTCGACTGCGATTTCTTCGTCTGTTCGGCCCACAAGGTCTACGGCCCGACCGGGATCGGCGCTCTCTACGGCAAGCGCGAGCATCTCCTGGAGATGGTCCCCTACCAGGGCGGCGGCGACATGATCCTGTCGGTGACCTTCGAGGGCACGACCTTCAACGAGCCGCCACATCGTTTCGAGGCCGGCACTCCCAACATCGAGGGCGCCATCGGCTTTGCCGCAGCTCTCAGATACCTCGACGCCCACGGCCTCGATACCGTCGCTGCCCACGAGTCAGAGCTTCTGGCCGAGGCCACGCAAGCGGTTCTCGCGTTGCCGGGTGTGCGTATCGTCGGTTCGGCACGCCGCAAGGCATCGGTGCTGTCATTCGTGATGGAGGGCGTCCACCCCCACGACATCGGCACAATCCTCGACTCGGAGGGGGTCGCGGTTCGCGCCGGCCACCACTGCGCGCAGCCGGTGATGGCGCGCTACGGTCTGTCGGCAACGGTGCGCGCCTCCTTCGCCCTGTACAACACCGTTCAGGAGATCGATGCCCTGGTGGCCGGTCTCAAGAAAGTCAGGGAGGTCTTCGGCTGATGTCCGATATGCGCGAGCTCTATCAGGAGGTCATCCTCGACCACAACAAAAAGCCGCGGAATTGTTACGTCATGGACTGCGCGACCCGCACCGCCGACGGCCACAACCCTCTCTGTGGCGACATCGTCAAGGTCTACCTGCGGATCGAGGATGGGGTCATCGAGGAGATCAGCTTTCAGGGCCATGGCTGCGCCATCTGCACCGCCTCGACCTCGATGATGACCGAATCGGTCAAGGGCAAGAGCGTGACAGAGGCGAGGGAGATCTTCGAAGGATTCCACGAGATGTTGACCGGGGTCGCCGAGGAGCAGGGTGTC
>Ga0316194_10002795_pt1 | contig 12188 bp, 8 predicted proteins | sample CroRivsedime1_MG_FD_204936 | JGI IMG/M metagenome (GOLD analysis project Ga0316194, IMG submission 204936) | Coastal sediment microbial communities from Maine, United States - Cross River sediment 1 | ecosystem: Environmental > Aquatic > Marine > Coastal > Sediment | place: USA: Maine...
AGTCGATGCGAAGCAGGAGGCATTGCGCAGTGAAGAAGCGCGCAAGCAAGCCGAACTGCTCGCACGCCAGGCGTCGGATCTTGCTGCGAAGGAAGATGCACGCAAGAAGAAAGCTGAGCAGAAAGCCGAGAAGAAAGCCGAAGAAGAAGGGCCGAAACCAGCCGTTGAGGAAAAGGTAGTGGCAGCCGCCAAGGAGAAAGCTCCGGAAGTGGCAGCGAAGAAGGCCGGCACGGAAGGCACCCTTCACAAACCTGACGTTAAGCCAGCGCCCAAGAAGCCGGTAAAACGTACGCCGCCACCGTGGAAGGACGATAACAGTCGCCGCAGAACCATGAAGACGCGCGGAGCCGTGTCTGTTGGCGGCGAAGGTTGGCATACACGTAACCGGCACAAGAACCGATCGCATGATCATGCGTCCCAGGAGCAGGCAGCGCCGGTCGAGCCCATTGTTCGTGAGGTGTTGATTCCCGAGACAATCACTGTCGGTGAATTGGCTCACAAGATGTCGGTCAAGGCGGCTGAGGTCATCAAGATGCTGATGAAACTCGGTCAAATGGTGACAATCAACCAGGTGATCGATCAGGAAACGGCCATGATCATGGTCGACGAGATGGGCCACAAGGCAAAGAAGGCCAAGACCGTAGATCCGGAGTCATTCCTGGAGGAAGAAAGCGGTGAGCTTGATCTCCAGCTGGAGCCACGGGCACCCGTGGTAACCGTCATGGGCCATGTCGACCACGGCAAGACATCATTGCTTGACCAAATCCGGCGCAGCCGCGTCGCCAGCGGTGAAGCCGGGGGTATCACCCAGCACATCGGCGCGTATCACGTCAACACGGCGGGCGGAATGGTGACTTTCCTGGATACTCCGGGGCATGAGGCCTTCACTGCAATGCGGGCACGGGGCGCCAAGGTGACGGACCTGGTGATACTGGTTGTGGCTGCTGATGACGGTGTGATGCCACAAACCATTGAAGCAATTCACCACGCGAAGGCCGGCAATACACCGATCGTTGTGGCGGTTAACAAAATCGACAAGCCCGAGGCTAATCCCGAGCGCATTAAACAGGAACTGGCCCAACGCGAGGTCGTGCCTGAAGACTGGGGCGGAGACACAATGTTCGTCGAGGTGTCCGCGAAGACCGGACAGGGGATCGACAAACTACTCGAAGCCTCGTTGTTACAGGCCGAGATTCTCGACCTCAAGGCGCCGAAAGACGCGCCTGCGCGTGGAGTCGTAATTGAGTCGCGGCTGGACAAGGGCCGAGGGCCGGTTGCCACGGTGCTTGTGCAAGCAGGTACGCTCAAGCGTGGGGATATAGTGTTGGCTGGAGCCGTATTCGGACGGGTGCGGGCAATGCTCGACGAAACCGGCCATCAGATTCAGGAGGCAGGCCCCTCGATTCCCGTTGAAATCCAGGGTTTGTCTGACGTGCCGATCGCAGGAGAGGAAGTCATCGTCCTCGGCGACGAGCGTAAGGCGCGCGAGATTGCGTTGTTCAGGCAAGGCAAGTTCCGCGAGGTCAAGCTGGCCAAACAGCAAGCCGCGAAACTCGACAACATGTTTGACCAGATGAAGGCTGGCGAAATGAAAACGCTTGCCTTGATCATCAAGGCTGACGTGCAGGGCTCCAGTGAAGCGCTGGCGCATGCGCTTCGAGGCCTGTCGACCGAAGAGGTTCGCGTGAACATTGTTCATTCCGGTGTGGGCGGAATTACTGAGTCGGATGTGAATCTGGCACTGGCATCGAACGCTGTGCTCATCGGCTTCAATACGCGGGCTGACGCAATGGCCCGTAAGCTCATCGCGGCGCACGGCATTGACGTGCATTATTACAACGTCATTTATGACGCTGTTGATGAAGTGAAGGCAGCACTCAGCGGGCTGCTCGCGCCAGAGCAGAAGGAAACGGTTCTTGGAATCGTCGAAATCCGCCAGGTTTTCCGGATATCCAAAGTTGGTGCTGTCGCCGGTTGTTATGTGCTTGAAGGGAGCGTCAAGCGGGGGGCGTCCGTGCGCATTCTCCGCGACAGCGTGGTCATTCACGACGGTGAGCTCGATTCGCTGAAGCGCTTCAAGGAAGATGTGCGCGAAGTGAAAGCCGGCTTCGAGTGCGGGTTATCGATCAAGAACTTCGCTGACCTGAAAGAGGGTGATCAGCTCGAGGTCTACGAAGTCGTCGAGGTTGCCCGGACGCTTTGACCGGCAGTCTTGTCGCAAGCGCCCTGGTAAAGCCGTTTTGGCAAAAAACACCTCCCGAGCAGGACGGCTCGCCGATCATATCCAGCGAGAGATTGCGGGGTTGATTCACGCAGAGTTGAAGGATCCGCGAGTCGAACTGGTCACCGTCACGGATGTTGAAGTCAGTGGGGATGGTCATCATGCGCAGGTTTTTTTTACAACCCTGCGTGGCGAAGACGCAATTCAGCCAGCACTTGAGGGATTGCATAGCGCTTCGGGATTGTTGCGCTCTCGCCTGGCGAAGTCGTTGCGCATCAGGACGGTTCCCGATTTGCATTTTGTCTACGATGAGTCGATAGAACGCGGCGCGCGACTGTCTCGCCTGATCGAGCGGGCCGTTGGCGACTCAACCGACGAGGGTTGACCGCCTGTCAGATGTCGTCAGCCAGGGACCGGGTAACCCGGGCAGGATCAGCGGTGTCGTCCTGCTTGACAAGCCACCGACGCTGACATCCAACGCGGCAGTGCAGCAAGTGCGTCGGATGTTTGACCGCGCAAAGGCGGGTCATACCGGTACGCTTGATCCTCTCGCTTCAGGCCTGCTGCCGATTTGCCTGGGCGAGGCGACAAAATTTTCCCACCCGTTGCTTGAGTCATCCAAGACGTACCGCGCCAGCCTGCGGTTGGGGTGGCGCAGTTCGACCGGTGACGCGGAGGGCGAACTCTCTGCCGGGGTGCCACCCGATTTCGACGATGCCAGGCTGCACCTCGCGGTCAAGGCACTGACAGGTGAAATCGACCAGCTGCCGCCCATGTATAGCGCCGTTAAGGTCAATGGCCGACCGCTCTATAGTCTCGCCAGAAAAGGCATCAGCGTGGAACGCGCAACCCGGCGCGTCCATATTCTGGAATTTGAGGCGACGCGGCAATCGACAGAGACGCTGGAGATTTCAGTCAGGTGCAGCAAGGGGACCTACATTCGGACCCTGGCTGAAGATCTTGGAGATCGACTCGGGTGCGGCGCGTACCTGACGGGTTTGCGCCGCATGGCGATTGGGTCAATCGAGGTCAGCGAAGCCGTCGGGCTGGAAGCGCTAGACCGAATGCCGCTGGCGGGGCGGTTGGCAGTGCTCAGACCGATCGATCTGTTGCTGGGTGATATGCCCGAAGTGAGATTGACCCTGTCCGACAGCACACGGCTCGGGCACGGCCTGCGTGTTTTCGGGCTGGATAATATCGCGCCAGGGCAGGTTCGGGTGTATTCGGAGCAGGGTGATTTCCTCGGTTTGGGGGAAATATCCAGCGACGGATCGCTGAAGCCGAAACGTCTGGTGTCGTCGGCGCCGTAGTGCGTTGTAAATACGGAAAATTGCTTGGAAAACGAGGTTTTGGCGGTTATAATCGCCGCCTTTCTTGCGGAGACAAAGAGTAATGGCTATAACGACGGTCCAGAAAGCAGAACTGGTGACCAGCTATCAGAGGGGGAAGAGTGACACCGGTTCTCCCGAAGTTCAGGTTGCACTGCTGACAGCACGCATCAATGATCTGACCGGGCATTTCAAGTCTCACGCCAAGGACCATCATTCCCGTCGCGGCCTGCTGAAGATGGTAAGCCAGCGCAGGAAACTGCTGGATTATCTGCGCAGATCGGACGTTGGCCGGTATCGTCAGGTCATCGAAAGTCTCGGGCTGCGCAAATAGCCGGGCCGTGTCCCGTCCCCTGCAGCACCCTGAAAATTTCTATAAATTCTTGCGGGCAATTCATTGTCCGGTGGTTTGGCGCGGATAACGTTTCCGCGCCACTTTTACATTTGAGGGCAGTCTTTTGAACGCTATTCGGAAAACCATTCAATACGGGCGACACCAACTTACTATCGAAACCGGCGAGATCGCCCGTCAGGCACATGGCGCAGTCATGGTGCATCTTGACGACACCGTTGTTCTCGTCACCGTCGTTGGCAAGAAAGAAGTCCGTCCAGGGCAGGCTTTCTTTCCCCTGACCGTCGACTATCAGGAAAAAACCTACGCGGCCGGCAAGATCCCCGGTGGATTTTTCAAGCGCGAAGGCCGTCCGTCTGAAAAAGAAGTCCTTACCTGCCGTCTGATCGACCGGCCTATTCGACCGCTCTTCCCTGATGGTTTCCTCAACGAAGTTCAGGTCATTGCCACCGTCTTGTCTTCTGACAGTGAAATTGATTCCGATATTCCGGCAATGATTGGCGCGTCAGCCGCACTTGCGATCTCGGGAATCCCGTTTGACGGCCCGATCGGTGCAGCCCGTGTGGGATATATCAACAGCGAGTATGTGCTCAACCCGACACTTACAGAGTTGAAGGAAACCCAGCTCAACCTGGTGGTTGCCGGAACGCAGCAGGCTGTACTGATGGTCGAGTCTGAAGCCATGCAACTGCCAGAGGACGTCATGCTCGGTGCGGTTATGTATGGCCACGAGCAAATGCAGGCAGTCATCGCGATGATCAACGAGTTGGCGGACGAAGCTGGTAAACCGTTGTGGGACTGGGTGTCACCCGAGAAGGATGAGGCGCTGGCGGCAAAGGTACGTCAGGCAGCTGAGCAGCATTTGCGTGATGCGTACCAGACCAGGGAAAAACAGGCGCGGACCGCAAAGATTGATGAAGCGTACGCCAGTGTGGTCGCTGAACTCACTACGGAAGATTCCGACAGTTCCGTGGCGGGGGCGATCGAGGACGTAATGGGCAGTATTGAAAAGGAGATCGTCCGTGGGCAGATCCTGGGAGGCGAGCCGCGAATAGATGGCCGCGATACCCGCACCGTGCGCCCGATAAACATTCGCACCGGGTTGCTGCCGAGGGCACACGGTTCCGCATTGTTCACACGGGGTGAAACCCAGGCAATGGTGGTTGCCACACTTGGCACGGCACGCGACGAGCAAATCGTTGACGCGCTGCAAGGCGAGTACAAGGACGGCTTCATGCTCCACTACAACTTCCCCCCCTATGCCACCGGGGAGACCGGTCGGGTGGGCACGCCCAAGCGACGCGAGATTGGACACGGCCGGTTGGCGAAACGGGCGCTGGTTGCTGTGCTGCCTTCGCCTGAAGAGTTTGGTTATTCATTGCGGGTCGTTTCAGAGATCACCGAATCGAACGGATCAAGCTCGATGGCATCGGTTTGTGGCGGCTGCTTGGCAATGATGGATGCCGGTGTTCCGCTCAAGGCACACGTCGCTGGTATTGCCATGGGTCTGATCAAAGAGGGTAATCGCTTCGCCGTACTCACCGACATACTGGGTGATGAAGATCACCTGGGCGACATGGACTTCAAGGTCGCCGGCAGTGAGGCAGGTGTCACGGCGCTGCAAATGGACATCAAGATCCAGGGGATCACCAAGGAAATCATGCATATCGCCCTTCAGCAGGCACGTGAAGCCCGGATGCATATTCTCAAGCAAATGAACGAGGCACTGCAGACGCCACGCAGTGAGTTGTCTGCCTACGCACCGCGGATGATTCAAATGAAAATCAAACCGGAAAAAATCCGGGACGTGATTGGTAAGGGCGGTGCGGTAATTCGCGCCATTACTGAAGAGACCGGCACAACCATTGATATTCAGGACGATGGTTCCGTCACGATTGCCTGTATATCCTCAGCGGGCGGTGAAGCCGCGCAAAAGCGTATCGAGGAGATTACTGCGGAAGTGGAAGTCGGGCGCATCTACGATGGCGTGGTGCTGAAGCTTCTCGACTTTGGTGCAATTGTCAGCGTTCTTCCTGGTAAGGACGGCTTGCTGCATATTTCGCAGATTGCGGAAGAGCGGGTCAAGGCGGTTTCCGATCACCTCAAGGAAGGTCAGCAGGTGCGGGTCAAGGTACTCGAAGCCGACGATAAGGGGCGGTTGCGCTTGAGCATGAAGTCGGTGACTGCCGAAGAAAACGCAGCGGACGCGAGCAGCTAGAGTCTGGCCGCTACAATTTCTGCGAAGGGGGAAGCCCGCCGTTATGGCGGGCTTTTTCGTATGGTTGTGCCTTTCATGAACGGTACGCTGATCCGATTCCGGTAAGCGGTCTTTGATGCCTTCGAGGCGAGCGGGTCGGACTGACAATGCCTTGGGTATAATCGAAATGGTCAACAGAGGGAAGTGCGATGAAGCAAAGTGGATCGAAGCGAAGCGGTGGTCAGGTTCTTGTAGACCAGCTCAGAATTCACGGGGTTGACACGGCTTTTTGTGTGCCGGGTGAGAGCTACCTTGATGTCCTGGACGCACTTTACGACCATCGCGAATCGATACGCCTCATTGTCTGCCGTCAGGATGGGGGCGCGTCATTTATGGCCGAGGCATACGGCAAATGTACCGGCAAGCCTGGTATTTGCCTGGTGACCCGCGGGCCGGGTGCAACCAACGCCAGCATCGGTGTGCACACGGCTTATCAGGATTCGACACCGATGATTCTGTTCGTTGGACAGGTTGGTGGGGATGTGGTCGAGCGCGAAGCATTTCAGGAGATCGACTATCGTCGGATGTTCGGGCAAATGGCCAAATGGGTGGCACAGATTGATCGTGCCGAGCGCATTCCCGAGTATCTAAGCCACGCGTTCCATCTCTCGATGTCAGGCCGTCCCGGCCCGGTGGTTCTGGCGCTACCTGAAGACATGCTGGTGAGCGAGGTGGATGTGGCCGACGCGCAGCCATTCACTGCGACCAAACCGGCACCCTTCACGGGTGCTATGGAGCAGATGCGGGACATGCTTGCGGAAGCGAAGCGGCCACTGGTGCTGCTCGGTGGCGGCGGCTGGTCGGCGCAGGCCTGTGATGATATTCGGGAGTTCGTTGAGGCGAACAACCTGCCGGTAGCCTGCACTTTCCGGCGACAGGATTTGATTGATAACCGGCATCCGAATTATTGCGGTGATGTTGGCATTGGTATCAATCCCTTGCTCTCCAGGCGGGTGGGCGATGCGGATTTGATCATCGCCGTCGGGCCCCGCCTTGGGGAAATGACGACCAATACCTATACCCTGTTCGATGTTCCACGGCCGGCCCAGAAAATGATTCATATCCACGCCGGGGTGGAAGAACTGGGCCGTGTCTATCAGGCGGATCTGATGATTAATTCCGACATGGGGGAGTTCGCTCACCTGGCGGCGCGGATGTCCCCGGTCGACTCGGTTACGTGGCGTGACTGGACCCATGGGGCGCATAAAGACTACTTGACGAACATTGAGCCGCAGTCATCGCCAGGACCGGTTGATCTGGCTGAGGTGATGACAGAACTGCGCAAGCAGTTGCCAGTCGACGCAATCATGACGAATGGCGCCGGTAATTACAGCGGCTGGGTGCAGCGCTACTGGCAGTATGGGGGGTTTCGCACCCAGCTGGGGCCTACCAACGGAGCAATGGGTTATGGCGTGCCGGCGGGCGTTGCGGCGAAAGTGGCTTGTCCCGAGCGTGTTGTCGTGAGTTTTTCTGGCGACGGTTGTTTTCTGATGAACGGTCAGGAAATGGCTACGGCGGTCCAGTATGGGCTGAAGGTATTGTTCATCGTCATTAACAATGGCATGTACGGCACCATCCGCATGCATCAGGAACGAGATTATCCCACTCGAGTGCATGGAACCGAGTTGCATAATCCGGATTTCGCGGCACTCGCACGAGCTTATGGCATGCATGGCGCGGTTGTATCGCACACGGCAGAGTTCGCCGGCGTGCTTGCCGAAGCGCTGGCGCAGGAGACGTCGGCGCTGATAGAAATACGTATCGACCCCGAGGCGATTACGACCCGCGGAAAGCTCAGCGCAATCCGGGACAACGCCTTGAAGCAGAAAAAAAACAGCTGATACTGGTTTGCTTCCGGTGAGGCTCTGCGTTCAGGCGGCGGATTGCTTACGGCGAGGTGTCGCTGCCGCCTTACTGATCCGGAGGAAAACCCCTCTTTAGAATCCTACCGCCTGGCCATCGCGTCGCGGCTCCGATGCAGCGGCGTATCCCGATTCGAGCTTTCGTATCAACTGCGCAGCCCCAAATTCCTGGCTGCCGTACGGTCTTGCCACCACCTTGTGCCCCAACTCTGCGAGACGACTCAAGGTTGCCTCGCCATAGCTTTGCTCGATCAACAGGGATTGGTCATAGGACACCTTCCAGCGTGGCGCATCGGCGGCCGCTTGTGGATTCTGATTGTAGTCCGCGGTCCTAACCAGCATCTGCAAATGTCCCTGGGCCTGCACGTCGGCACCCATGACACCGAAACTCATGAACGGGTCCGACCCCTGTGTCACGAATCCTGGAATGATGGTGTGGAACGGGCGTTTTGCGCTCCCGACGCAATTGGGATGATCTGCTTGCAGCTTGAAGGCCGCACCGCGATTCTGCATGCTGATACCGGTTTCCGGAACGACGACACCGGAACCAAAACCCATGTAGTTCGACTGAATAAACGAGACCATCATGCCGGAGGCATCGGCGGCAGTGAGATAGACCGTCTCTGACTGGCTCGGCTGTCCGTGCGTGTACGCAATCGCCTTCCGGGGATCGATCAGGGCAGCGCGTTTGCGAAGGTAGGTTTTGTCCAGTAGTTGCGAAACGGCAAGATCCATTGAGGCCGGATCGCTGACGTAGCGATAGACGTCAGACAGCGCAAGTTTCATCGATTCAACTTGTAAGTGAACCATTGCAGCTGAATCCAGCTCTATCCTGCCAAGCTCAAATTGATCGAGAATGCCGCATGCCATCAGAGCGGCAATACCCTGGCCGTTTGGCGGTATTTCATGCAAGGTGAGTGCCCGGTAATCGGTACACACCGGCGTGACCCAGTCAGCGCGATGTGATGCCAGATCCTCTGTCGTCATGGCCCCGCCGTGGCGCGCACTGTCCGCGGCGATCTGTTCGGCTAGATCTCCACGATAGAACGCATCGCCTTGCGTGGCGGCAATCTTTCGCAGCGTGCTCGCATGATCGGGCAGGCAGACGCGTTCCCCAACAGCGGGAACCCTCCCTCCCGGGAGAAAAGTCCCGGCAAATCCTGGTTGCCCCTTCAGTCGCGGTGCCTGGTTACTCCATTGGTCGGCGACAACCGGGGACAATGCAAAGCCGTTTTCGGCATACTCGATTGCCGGTTCAAACAATTCCGCGAAAGACAGTTTGCCAAACCGCTCTGACAAACTGACCCAGGCCGAGACGGCACCTGGAACCGTGACGCAATCCCATCCTTCCGTTGGCATGCTATTGCGGCCGTTAAAGCGCGCCAGGTTCCATGCCCTGGGTGACCGGCCGGACGCGTTCAGTCCATAGAGGCTGTCTCCATCGCAAACAATGGCAAACGCATCCGAACCGATGCCGTTCATGGTCGGCTCAACGACAGTGAGTGCGATAGCGGTGGCGACTGCTGCGTCCACTGCGTTGCCCCCTCTTAGCAACATGCGCAAACCAGCCTGCGCTGCAAGTGGCTGCGATGTGGCGACGGCGTTGCCTGCCAGAACCGGGCTGCGTCGCGACGGATACGGGGTGTGCCAGTCAATTGGAAGCATGTTCATAAGTTGTGGGGGAGCCTGGTGATAGCGGATTGTGGCAAACCGGATGCAAGCAGTCCTGGCCATGCAGAACCGTCCGCAAACGGACAGTTTACCGTTTTCGCGGCTTAATCCCTGAGCGGGCTAGTGGTTGGCGTTGACGAGTATCGTCCCGGGGGAATCCGCACTCGACATGCTGGTGCAAAGGGGCACGGTCATGGCTTGCAGGCTTTCTCCTGAACTGGTGTTCTCCGCAAAGACTGCCAGGCCGATAGAGGAGGCGTCACCGTATGCGCTCAGATCGAACTCCAGTTCGTGCTCGAGCGATTTCCCGGGCGCCACCAGCAAAGGGCCTCCAAGTTCACGAACAACGAACTCGTGGTAAAGCTTCTTGCCGGCGTTCTCTCCGGCCTTGATTTCGCTGTTCAAGCCATTCTCGAACAATGCCACGAACAGATGAGCGCGGTCGGCATCGCGGTTGACAGCGTGCACGGAGACGCGAACACGGCTCGCTTCCCGTGCTTGCGCCAGCGTGATACTGATACGGGCCTTGCCTGTGTTGACATCTCGCAGTGTTTCCGCGAGCCCGCCCTTTTTCCACGGATGACGGAAATCCCGGCCATTCAGCACGAATTGCGGGGTGTAGATAAAAGAGGCCTGATTGCGGGTCGCCAGCAAACGTTGCCGCTGTGAAAATTCGGGCTGCGCGAACCGGTCTTTCCAGCCGATGTAATCCCAGTAGTCGACATGAAACGCCAACGGGACCACCTGATTCGTTCCGGTTCCGCGATCCTGAAGCCCGTTTAGCCAGCGATCAGCGGGTGGGCAACTGTTGCAACCCTGGGAGGTATAGAGTTCGAGCAAGGCAACGCGGTGTGCGCTGCTCATGGCGACGCACTGTGCGGAGTGTGCTGGTGAAAGAAATACCGTGGTCAGAAGGAGGGCGAAGCCACAAACGCTCCGCCATAAACCGCCTTGCAGAAAACGGATCGGCGGGAGGAGTTTGCTATGATGTCGCTTTGGCACGCGGAACAATAGACGTTGTACTTGCATTTTGGCGGCAGAGGCGTTTCCGGCAGACAGTCGGGGTGTTTTTCTTTCCATAATTCGGTACGCGTCAGGTCGATCGATGGATGTAGGCTCAATGCAGGACGGTTGCATGCCTCCCAGCGATGTCGACCAGGATTCTGAAGCCGCAGTCTCCTCACTCAGCGCAACTTCACACTCAGACGCAGTATCTTCCGATGGCAAAGTATCTCAGGATTCATGCCGACAGTCCGCAGCTAAGACTCGTCAGGCAAGCGGTCGAAGTCCTCCGTTCCGGAGGGCTGATCGTCTATCCTACAGACTCCTGTTACGCGCTGGGTTGCCACATAGGGGACAAGAATGCGCTCGAGCGCATGCGAAAAGTGCGTAACCTTGACGAACACCATCATTTCACGCTGGTGTGCGGGGGGTTGTCCGAGATATCGCAGTACGCCAGCGTCAGCAACGTACAGTACCGTCTTCTGAAAATGACCACTCCCGGCAGTTATACCTTCATCCTCCAGGCCAGTCGTGATGTGCCCCGGCGCATACTCAATCCCCGGCGCAAGACAATCGGGCTTCGCGTGCCGGCGCACCCGGTCGTGTCGGCCTTGCTCGATGAACTTGGAGAGCCAATACTGAGCGCGACACTCATTCTCCCCGGGGAGGATCTGCCTCCGGCGGACGTTGATGACATTCGCGATTTTCTGGATAAGAAAGTGGACGTGGTCATTGACTCGGGCTCCTGCGGCGTTGACATGACAACCGTGATCGACCTGACCCAGGATTCACCGGAGTTGATCCGCACTGGAAAAGGCCCGCTGGCGCCATTCGGGTTCGGCTCGGCGGGCGGCTGATGGACATTGCGAATCTTGTCCAGCTGATCGCGCTCTATGCCATTCCGGCCATTTTTGCGATCACCCTGCACGAAGCCGCGCATGGCTATGCGGCACGGTATTTCGGCGATCCGACCGCTTATCAGGCGGGTCGCATCAGCCTCAATCCGATTCGCCACATCGACCCCATCGGCACTTTGCTCATACCCGCGGTAGTGCTTTTCGCCAGTGGCGGCAAGTTTGCCTTCGGCTGGGCGAAACCGGTTCCGGTTAACTTCGGGAGATTGCGTCGCCCCAAACGGGACATGCTTTGGGTGGCTGCGGCCGGCCCTGGTGCCAACCTTTTTATGGCGATAATCTGGGCGATGCTGTTCAAGATTGTGGCGGTCATGCCGTTTCACTATTTTTCCGAGCCCGCTTTGCGTATGGCGGAGGGCGGCATCATCATCAACCTGGTGTTGATGGTTCTGAACCTGTTTCCCCTGCCACCTCTGGATGGTGGCCGTATCGCAGTCAGCCTGTTGCCACACAGGCTGGCATACCAGTTCGCCCGGATTGAGCCATACGGAATGATCGTTTTGATGGTGCTCTTGTTCACCGGTGTTCTGGGCGCGGTAATGCTGCCGGTAGTCGGGGCGGCATGGTTGGTTCTGAAGTTC
>Ga0316194_10002797_pt1 | contig 12184 bp, 13 predicted proteins | sample CroRivsedime1_MG_FD_204936 | JGI IMG/M metagenome (GOLD analysis project Ga0316194, IMG submission 204936) | Coastal sediment microbial communities from Maine, United States - Cross River sediment 1 | ecosystem: Environmental > Aquatic > Marine > Coastal > Sediment | place: USA: Maine...
AAAACAGTATTGATTCAGGAGTTGATTAATAATATAGCTAAAGGTCATGGTGGTCTTTCGGTATTCGCAGGTGTTGGTGAGCGTACGAGAGAAGGAAATGATTTGTTACGTGAAATGCTCGAATCCGGAATCATTAAATACGGGGATGACTTTTTGCATTCAATGGAAGAAGGCGGATGGGACTTATCTAAGGTTGATAAGAAAGTTATGAAGGAATCCAAAGCGACGTTTGTTTTTGGACAGATGAATGAACCTCCGGGAGCTCGTGCAAGGGTAGCACTTTCAGGTCTTACAATTGCTGAATATTTTAGGGATGGAGCAGGAGAAGGACAAGGTAAAGATGTGCTATTTTTTGTTGATAATATTTTCCGTTTTACCCAAGCAGGTTCAGAAGTATCTGCCCTTTTAGGGAGGATGCCTTCTGCGGTAGGTTACCAGCCTACTCTTGCCACAGAAATGGGAACAATGCAGGAACGAATTACATCAACAAAAAGAGGTTCCATCACCTCAGTACAAGCGGTTTACGTGCCAGCGGATGACTTAACAGACCCGGCGCCGGCAACTACTTTTGCCCATTTAGATGCTACTACTGTTTTGTCGAGGAAAATTGCGGAACTTGGTATTTATCCGGCGGTTGATCCTCTGGATTCTACTTCAAGAATTCTTACCGAAGAGATATTGGGAAAAGATCATTATGCCTGTACTCAAAGGGTTAAAGAACTTCTGCAGCACTATAAGGAATTACAGGATATTATCGCTATTCTCGGAATGGAAGAACTCTCAGAAGAAGATAAATTGGCAGTTGGCAGGGCAAGACGAGTACAGCGATTTTTGTCGCAACCCTTCCACGTAGCGGAACAATTTACCGGGATACCGGGTGTTCTGGTTGATATTAAGGAGACAATAAAAGGCTTTAATATGATTATGGATGGGGAATTAGATCATTTGCCTGAAGCCGCCTTTAACCTTAAAGGAACTATTGAAGAAGCGATTGAAGCCGGTGAAAAAATGTTGGCTGAAGCTTAATAAGAATATTTAAATTATGTACCTAGAAATTGTATCCCCTGAAGCTGTATTATTTGCTGGAGAAGTTATTTCTGTAACCGTACCCGGAATAAACGGGGAATTTCAGATGCTTACCAACCATGCACCCATAGTTTCAATACTTCAGGAAGGTAAGGTGAAGATTCAAGGAGAGATTCAGATTGAGGAGGAGTATGAAGATAAGTTTACTAAAGATTCTAATGGTAAAACTATTCTCCATATTAATAGTGGCACAATAGAATTAAATGATAACAAATTAATAGTTCTTGCCGATTAAAGTATTCTGAAAAATATCTAAAAAAGCCATACAACTTGTATGGCTTTTTTTATTTCAGGGCTAATAAACACCATTTCCTTCCATTGTAATTATAAGTCTTAAGTTCGATGAAACCAACCGCAAAGTGTGCGTTAAGTGAACGCTTATTTAATGCATCTACCTCAGTAATAATGCAATTGTAATTTGTCTTGAGAACATCTTGCATTTTCTTGTAAAGCTTCTGGAAAACTCCCTTTTTCCGATATTCTTTCTGAATACAAACCTGTCCCATTACCATGAATTTTTCACCAGGGGGCAAGACAGAATAAATTTCTTCAAACATAGGTTTTAGTATATCAATTTCATTATTAAATTTAGGATGCATACACAAGGCATATCCAATAACTTCATCATTTTCCTTGGCAATAATATGTGGGCATCTACTATTCATACGATCCAATAAGTCCAGGGAATGAGTTACAGTTAGAAAACCTTCCTGTTCTATTTCTTTTATAGATAATGCCTTTGGAATGTTTTTTTTCTGCAGGGAAAGAATTTGTTCCAATTCCAATCTGCTTTGCACACGGCCAATTTGAATTGTCATTATTTGGAGTTTCTATGATTCAATATACTATTTAAAAATAGGATATACTACATTTGTGAAATGGGTCATTTTCCGGAAAAATTACATAAAAAATTAACCGAACGGGAGAAAATCAATGCACTTAGAACCTTGCCAGAAGGTAATTTGGGAATTGATTTTTCATCTAATGACTATTTAGGAATTGCACAAAATCATATTGTTTTTGAAAAGGCAATTAGTATTCTTTCTGAACAGGGAATAAATTATAATGGTGCTACCGGTTCCAGGTTGCTTACGGGAAACAGTATTTTATTTAGTGAGGTGGAAAAACTTCTTAGGGAACTACATAAGGCAGATTCGGCCTTGATTTTTAATTCGGGATATGATGCAAATATTGGCCTGTTTTCGTCAGTGCCGCAAAGAGATGATATAATATTATACGACGAGTTTATTCATGCCAGTATTAGAGATGGTATTAAAATGAGTAATGCCCGGAATTATAAGTTTAAACATAACGATCTTCATGACTTATTATCGCAGATCCTGCGAGGACAAGAAAAAGACACTAATAATGGCAATAGGGAAATTTATATAGTTACAGAATCTGTTTTTTCAATGGATGGAGATTCACCAGACCTGAAAGCATTGTCCGAATTATGCCAAAAATACAAATGTCACCTGATTGTTGATGAAGCGCATGCTATTGGCTTATTTGGTTCAAATGGCAGCGGCAGGGTTCAGGAATTGGAATTGCAGGAAGGTGTTTTTGCCAGGATTATCACTTTTGGTAAGGCCCTGGGATGTCATGGTGCGGCAATTTTAGGAAGTGCAGACCTGAATAAATATTTAATGAACTTTGCAAGAAGCTTTATCTATACCACCGGGTTGCCACCTCATTCCGTAGCAACTGTTATGGCGGCATATCAGTTTATGAAAAGTCCTGCAGGATTTAAAGAGAGAGAATTGCTTCATGAAAATATTGCATTGTTTAATACACAGAAGGAGCTTCTGGGTATTTCTTCTTTATTTATTCCCAGTAACTCAGCCATTCATTCATGTATTGTTAAAGGAAATAGTGAAGTAAAGCAAATAGCGCAAGAAATTCAAAAAAATTCATTCGACGTTAGGCCTATTCTATCTCCTACCGTGCCTGAAGGAGAGGAACGTTTACGTTTTTGTTTGCATAGCTTTAATTCAAAAGAGGATATTTGCATTATATTACAACAATTAGTACTTGCAATTAAAAAGATATGAATCAGGAATTTTATACGCTTGGTGCATTTGAATATGCTGCCGATGTGCAAATTATTAAAGGGAAACTGGAGTCTGAAGGCATTCGGGTATTTTTAAAGGACGAAAATACTATAAATACAGATCCTTTGATAAGTCAGGCTATTGGTGGGGTAAAGTTGCAGGTTTACTCAAAAGATAAAGACAAGGCTTTGAATATATATAATGAAATAAGAAGTTATGCTCTGGACAGCAAAGGAAATCTAATTACCTGCCCAAATTGTAAAGCACAAAGATCTGAAGTATACTATAGCAGAAAGGGCATAATTAATAAGCTGTTTCCATTTTTTGAAAAGAAGAAATACAAATGTCTGAAGTGTAATATGATTACCCAACCGTAAAGTACTATGAAGCGAATATTTGTTACCGGTATTTCAACAGATGTTGGGAAGACCATTGCCTCGGCGATTATCACAGAGGCTTTGGAAGCAGATTACTGGAAACCTATACAAGCAGGCGATCTTGAGCATTCGGACAGTCATAAGATCAAAGAATTGATTTCCAATAAGAAGACTGTGGTTCACCAGAATAGTTATGCGCTAAAAACGCCAATGAGTCCTCATGCGGCTGCAGAAATAGATAATCTTACAATTGATATAGCCCAAATTATAGAGCCACAAACAACAAATCATCTTGTAATTGAAGGAGCAGGCGGTTTAATGGTCCCTTTAAACGAAGAGGATACCATTCTAGATATCATCAAAGAAAATTATCAGGTAATAGTAGTTTCGAGACATTATTTAGGAAGTATTAACCATTCATTGTTAACCATTGAAAGCTTAAAGCAAAAAGGGTTTAACGTGGCTGTTATATTCAGTGGTAATGAACATCCAAGCACCGAAGGCATCATAATTAAAAAGACAGGGGTAAAGGTATTAGGCAGGATTGAAGAGGAAACTAACTTTGATAAACACCTCATTAAACAATATGCTGCTAAATTCTATCCAATGCTGAAAACACTTTGAGTGTTATTATGATTAAGTCTAATCAAAGGTCAGTCATTAAAACTGACAATTATAATCTGAAATATTGAAAAACTTAACGGAAAGAGATAAAAAGCATATATGGCACCCGCTTACGCAGCATAAACTTAATTCTGATATGCTGGGTATAGTAAAGGCGAAAGGGGCTATCCTGTACGACGAAAACGGTGGTGAATACATAGATGGTATTGCATCCTGGTATACTTCAATGTACGGACATTGCAATGAATATATCCTTGAAAAGGTACAACACCAAATGGCGGTACTCGATCAGGTAGTATTTAGTGGTTTTACCCATGAACCAGCAATTAAGCTATCAGAAGAGTTAATAAATATATTACCTTCTAATCAGCAGAAAATATTCTTTTCAGACAATGGCTCTACAGCTACAGAAGTTGGAATTAAAATGGCCTTACAATATCATTATAATCAAGGTAATAAACGAAAAGTACTTCTGGCTTTTGAGGAAGGCTTTCATGGAGATACGTTTGGGGCTATGTCTGTCTCCGGACTTTCCGTTTATAATGGTCCGTTTGAAGATTATTTTATTAAAGTAGAACGTATTCTGACCCCAACGAAAGAGAATGTGGGAGATATTTTACTTCAGCTGACGGAAAGACTTAGTCAAAACGATATAGCGGGATTTATCTATGAACCTCTGGTACAGGGAGCAGCGGCGATGAAGATGCATGATGCAGAAGGCTTGAATATGATTCTTGAATTGCTTAAAAAACATCAGGTCCTGCTAATTGCAGATGAGGTCATGACCGGATTTGGTAAGACGGGAAAGAATTTTGCCTCAGATCATTTAGCTGTTAAGCCAGATATTATATGCCTTTCTAAAGCACTTACTGCCGGTTTAATGCCTATGGGTGTAACTTCATGCACTCAGCAGGTCTATGATGCATTTTATAGTACTGATATTGCTAAAGGACTTTTCCATGGCCATACCTATACTGCAAATCCATTAGCTTGTGTGGCGGCCTTGGCTGGCATTGAATTACTTCAATCTGAACAAATTCAAAAAGACATCCGGCGTGTCATTAAATCTCATCAGGAGTTTGGTTTGAAAATTAAGGGACATCCGAAGGTGGCTGAAATTCGTCAGTGCGGAATCATCTTTGCACTGGACTTGAATATTAAAATGGAGCGTTATGGTAGATTACGGGACCGTTTGTTTAATTTTTTTATGGCGCATGGTGTGTTCTTACGGCCATTAGGGAATACAATCTATATTCTGGCACCATATACCATTACTGCATCTCAGTTAAAACGGGTATATGATATCATTGAACTTGCGTTGGATTCGGAAGTTTAGGATTTACAAAAAACCTTAGTCCCATTCTTCGTCCAGGAGGTTTAGCTCTTCATTATCCTGTATAACGACCCTAATTTCGTGATAGGTCCAATTATCGCCTATAGCAGTAGCTTTAATAAATAAAGTCCCGGTATCCTTAGGCCCCTTAACAGGAACTTTCATATTAGCACTTTTTTCATCACCGGTCCAATTAAATCCCCCTTGAATCATTCCGTTTTTTTCTATGGGAGAACCCATTTGTTCAATGATGTTAGGGTCCGCGTTAATTTTTTCAAGAGCGTATTCCAAAGGGACCGAATCTTCCAGCATAGAAGTAACTCCAAAAAAAATAGAACCAATAGAAACCCCTATAATTATCAAAACAGTTAAACACCCACCTACTGGGACAGCCCATGACCAATTTCGTTTCCACCAGCCCTGTTCAGGCAACAATTCATTGTTCATTGTTTTTCATATTGTTTTTATACATTCAAGGTAAGAACTTTTATTTTTACTCTAAATAAGAATGCCGTGGCTCAACCTATTACTATTACATCAATTGCTTCCATTTCCCCTTTGGGGATCAATAAAGAGGATATTTGGGCCAGTTATCAACATGAAAATCATCTTTTTAAAAAAGTGACTTTTGGGGATAGGCCTGCATGGGTAGGTTCCTTATCAGAATCTGGCAGATTAGAAATAGAGATGCTTAGAAATAGTAATTCCAAGTATCAGAAGCTGGACGATAGCGTACTTTATGGTATTTTTTCAGCCAGGCGGGCCGTTGCATATGCAGGCTGGGGAGAAAATGAAAATTTTGGAGTTAATATTGGTTCCTCTCGTGGTGCTACAGGGCTTTTTGAAAAGTATCACAATGAGTTTTTGCGTAAGGGTTCTACCGCTGTTTTAACATCTCCGACCACCACATTGGGAAATATTTCTTCTTGGATAGCCCATGACCTTAAGTCAAAGGGCCCCAACATTTCACACTCTATTACTTGTTCTACAGCACTGCATGCGATTTTAAATGGCGTGGCATGGCTTAGAAGTGGCATGGCAGAAAAATTTCTTGTAGGAGGCAGTGAAGCACCATTGACCTCTTTTACTATTGCTCAGATGAGGGCTTTAAAAATATATGCTCAGGAAGATAATAGCGAATACCCCTGCAGAGCTCTTGACCTTGATAAAGGAAAAAATTCGATGATCCTGGGTGAAGGGGCAGGTGCCGCATGTCTGGAATTTGGAATTGGGAAAAACGCACTCGCTATAATAGAAGGTCTCGGATTTGCCACAGAATCATTAGAACATAATATTTCTCTTTCCGCAGACGCTCAGTGTCTGCAAAATTCAATGCTTATGGCTTTAGGAAGTATAGATTGTAAAGAAGTTGATATTATTATCATGCATGCCCCGGGAACTATAAAAGGGGATACAGCAGAATTTGCTGCAATTCAGAAGGTTTTCGGAAATTCCATACCCGCTCTTACCACAAACAAATGGAAAGTAGGACATACTTTTGGTGCATCCGGAATCCTAAGCGTAGAAATGGCTATTTTAATGCTACAGCATCAAAGATTTTCAGGGGTTCCTTTTATGAAGTTTAATCCACCTCAGAAAATAAACAGAGTACTTATAAATGCAGTAGGTTTTGGTGGAAATGCGGTCAGTATTTTATTAAAAAACCCAAAAAACTGAGCTGGTAAGATCACCACAATTAAGATTTGATTTATCGATTTTTTTACGGATTAAAGATTATTTTTGATGTTTATATAAAATTCTTACATATGGGTGCAGAACGACATAACTGGACAACACAGGAGATTCTTGAAATATATAATAAACCCTTGATGGAATTATTATATGAAGCAGCCACAGAACATCGCAGGTTTCACGATCCGAATACGGTGCAGGTATCTACTTTACTTTCCATTAAGACCGGAGGTTGTCCTGAAGATTGTGGTTATTGCCCCCAGGCAGCACGTTACCATACAGATATTGAAAACAATGACTTAATGACTGTTCAGCAGGTAAAGGCGCAGGCATTGCGGGCTAAAGAATCCGGAAGTTCAAGAGTCTGCATGGGAGCAGCATGGCGTAATGTAAAGGACGGCCATGAATTTGAACAGGTTTTAGAAATGGTAAGAACCATCAATAAACTGGATATGGAGGTTTGTTGTACGTTAGGAATGCTAACGGAAAATCAGGCAAGGCGATTGGCAGAAGCCGGTCTTTATGCTTATAATCACAACCTGGACACATCTGAAGATTATTATAAGGATGTAATATCAACAAGGGCTTTTGACGATAGATTAAAAACTATTGAAAATGTCAGGAAAAGCAACGTAACTGTTTGCAGTGGAGGTATTATAGGGATGGGCGAAAGATTAGAAGACAGAGCAGGAATGTTAGTAGCCTTATCTACCTTAAATCCTCAACCGGAATCTGTACCTATTAATGCACTTGTAGCTGTAGAAGGCACACCCATGGAGGACATTGACCCTATTTCTATCTGGGATATGATAAGGATGGTTGCTACAACCCGAATTGTTATGCCTAAAACCCAGGTAAGATTATCCGCCGGCAGAACAGAAATGACCAGGGAAGGACAGGCAATGTGCTTTTTTGCAGGAGCCAACTCGATTTTTGCCGGTGATAAGTTGTTGACAACCCCGAATCCTGATGTAAATGAAGATTTGCGTATGTTTGAACAATTAGGCCTTATTCCGCAAAAACCATTTGTTAAGGCACCACAACCAAAGACGGTTGAAGCTAATGAATCTAAGTTGCAACCAATTGGTGAAAAGCCAAAATGGTCAAGACCGGAACATAAGATAGAGCGCAATGAACTTGCAAAGGCGAAATCCAATCCAGGAAGCCTGTCATAGCAAGATCATTACCATGAAACCTTTATTAGGTTTTTCGACTTTCAAATTTAATATACCTCTTAGATTTTGCATTTAAAGGATATACCAAGAGTAAAAACTATTAGCAGGGAGGACTTTATAAAAAACTATTATAAGCCTCAAAAACCTGTTGTAATTGAAAAATTCATAACAGAATGGCCGGCCTATTCTAAATGGAATTTTGATTATATGAAACAGGTCGCAGGTGATATAACAGTGCCTCTGTATGACGACAGGCCTGTTGATTATAAGGATGGATTTAATGAGCCTCATGCCAAAATGAAGATGGCAGATTACATAGATCTTATTCGACAGCAACCAACGAAATACAGAATATTTTTATGGAATTTAATCAAGGAAGCTCCGCAACTCCAAAAAGATTTCTCTTATCCTGATTTTGGTTTGCGATTAATGAAAGGTCTTCCAATGTTGTTTTTTGGAGGAAAGGATTCGCATACTTTTATGCATTATGATATTGATCTTGCCAATATTTTCCATTTTCATTTCGAAGGTAAAAAGGAATGTATCCTTTTTCCTCAAACTGAAAATAAATTTCTCTATAAAGTGCCTCATTCACTAATAACACACGAAAGTATAAATTTTTCTAACCCAAATTTAGACGAATGGCCCGCCTTGCAATACGCCAGTGGATTCAGGACCCAATTAAATCATGGAGAAGTCCTCTATATACCGGAAGGTTTTTGGCATTATATGAAATATATAACGCCCGGGTTTTCAATGAGCTTACGAGGGATTGCTCATAGCTCCAAAAATCTTAGCAAAGCAGTATACAATGTCTTTTTTATGAGACATTTTGATAATCTGATGCGAAGAATTAGAGGGCAACAATGGATTGACTGGAAAAATGACCAGGCAATAAAAAGGACGAATAGGATATTACTTTAATTTCATATTTAGAAAGCTGTTAAAATAAAAATTGATGACCACTTTATCTTTTCTTTCGATTTATGATTATGTTTACATTTCTTTTAATTGTATTTAATGCATCTTGTCGAAGTAAAGTCCCACCGCGATTGTAAAAGATTCGTTTCTTTCCCAGTTGATCTTTACAAAAATCAAAAACAATATATAAGACCTCTAGATAAGGATATTGCAGATATTTTTGATCCTTTGGTCAACAAAAACTTTGAACGTGGTAACTGTGTCCGATGGCTTTTATTTAATGATGATAAAATTATCGGTCGTATTGCGGCTTTTATTTTAAGAAAGACCTCTGCAAAGGGTGAAACTGAATCCTTTGGCGGGGTAGGTTTTTTTGAATGTATTAATGATCAAAATGCTGCTAATATATTGTTCGATAAAAGCAAAAAATGGTTATTAGACCAGGGCGTTGAGTTTATGGATGGACCTATAAATTTTGGAGCAAGAGACAAATGGTGGGGTCTTTTAACCAAAGGGTATGAACTGGAACCCAATTATCAATGCAATTACAATTTTCCTTATTATAAGACACTCTTTGAAAATTATGGTTTCCGGACCTATTTTGAGCACTATACCTTCTTAAAAGTAATAAAGGAAGATGTGAATCCAAGATTAGAACGAAAGGCCACTATTGTAAACAGTAATCCTGATTATTCGTTTGAACATTTCAACATGGAAAAGTTTGAAGAACAAACAGATAGTATAATTGATATGTACAACAAGGCATGGGTTAATCATGAGGGAGTTTCGGCCATATCCAGGGAACAAGGGCATTTACTGATGAATAAATTGAAGCCAATTATTGATGAAAAAATAATTTGGTTTGCCTATTATAAGGGAGAACCGGTAGCCTTCTACATAAATATTCCAGAAGTAAATCAATGGTTCAAATATGTCAACGGAAAGTTAGATCTTATCGGGAAATTAAAATTCGTTTGGCATAAATGGCGTAAAAGAAATAAAAAAATGTTGGGATTTGTATTTGGGGTTGTCCCGGCACATCAGGGTAAAGGACTGGACGGCGGAATAATACATGCATTTCATAATATGGCTAAAAGTCTATCCAACCAATATGAAGTTATTGAAATTAATGGAATTGGTGATTTTAACAGAAAAATGATTATTGTAGTAAAGCAGGTAGGGGGTGAGATATGTAAAATACATACCACTTATCGATACTTATTTGATAGAACAAAACCTTTCGAAAGAATGAAGACAATAAAATAGAATTCTAAATTATGCCAATTCTTCTTTTTTGCCTTTTACCTTAGCAGGAGGCATAGTTCCAAAGACTTTATCCCAAAAAGTATTTGATACACCGAAGGCCTTATCAGGATATCTGTAATGGTGCAGACTATGATGCTGCCATAAATTCTTGAATCTCTTTGGAGGTCGCATGATGTGTGTGGCCCTGTGAACAAATGAATACATTAAATAACCTGTGAAAAATCCAGGAAAAAAACCAAAGGATAACTGAGATATTCCAAGCACCCAGAAAATAGAATAGAATAGAAGAAATAAGACACTTGCCATAATTAAGCCCGGAACGGGAGGCATTAACAAGCGTTCTTCATCTCTGGGATAATGGTGGTGGGAACCATGCATAACAAAATGAAAACGCTGAGACCATTTTGCTTCCGTAACCCAATGGAAAATAAAGCGATGTAACATATATTCCGCAAATGTCCAAAAGAAAACACCAGTAATAAAAAGGCCTATAATTTCTATAGGAGATAAACCTATTTTTATATAAGTAAAGGAAATCATTGCTATGATGGTAAGTCCATAAACAATGATATTTTGAATTGGATTTGTTTTGGTAAGACTTTCCAAAAACGGATTTTTGAATATTCTTGCCTGACCGTGATGAAACTCTGTCGTAACTTTTGGCTTCATATCATTTAATTTAAGCGGCAAAGTTACGAAATACAGCCCTAAATACAAGTGTTTTGTTCCGGGAACGATTAAAAATTGAAACTTTGATATTCTAGGATATAAGTTTAGAAATTTTTGAATAAACCAAATTTATTTCCCAACCCCTATATAATAAATAGTCAGCCAGCTTTTTTCTCCTTTTTTGCAGATTCTGTTCTTTAATTTGTATTAACCTCTTCCGGGCTATCAAGTCTAATTTTTGTACATAATCTTCTTCATCTATCTCTTCTAAAGCCAGTTTTATGTTGAATTTTGATATGTTTCGTCGTTTCAATTCTGCGACGATTTTTACTTTGCCCCAATTTTTTACATTAAATTTTCCTCTGGCGTAACTCCTGGAAAATCGTTCTTCATTTAAAAAATCATTTTGAATTAAATGTGTGGTTATAAGATCTATCGCTTCGGGAATCATTCGCATTGATCGTAATTTCGTTATAACCTCCAAATGGCAACGCTCCTGATAAGCGCAATACCTTTCTGCCTTTTTTTTGGCTTCATTAATCGAATAAGATTTTTGAGAATAATTCATAATGAGGACAATGATAACAGTTTTATTAAGAAGCCATACACAGATCCATATTTTTACAATTATTATTCAGAGGCTGTTTTAACTTCAAAGACCGGGTCTTTGGAAAGATAGATTATTTGATTTTCAGTTGTGGTTATTTCTGCATTACCTTTTACCATCTCGTAATTTCCATTTTCTATTTTTGGAAGCACTATTTCCAATGTCCAGTCATTTTCTGTTTGAGTTACTTTTACTGTGGTTATTTTATCTTTTTTCTCAAAGAAAACAGAAATTTTGTTTTCTGCGATAATCACATTTTCTAAAGTAGCTGAGTTCCATTCATCGGGCATTTGAAGCTTAATCTGTACTTTTTTTTCTGATGCCATGGGTCTGATACCGAAAAATTGATGAATTATTGGAATTGCAAAACTATAGATATTCCA
>Ga0316194_10002798_pt1 | contig 12184 bp, 16 predicted proteins | sample CroRivsedime1_MG_FD_204936 | JGI IMG/M metagenome (GOLD analysis project Ga0316194, IMG submission 204936) | Coastal sediment microbial communities from Maine, United States - Cross River sediment 1 | ecosystem: Environmental > Aquatic > Marine > Coastal > Sediment | place: USA: Maine...
CATCTCTGGCTCTTCGGCTACGGCTCCCTGATCTGGCGGCCCGATATCGACTTCATCGACCGGCGTCCGGCCCGGGTGCAGGGCTGGAGTCGACGCTTCTGGCAGGGTTCTCACGACCATCGGGGCGTGCCGGACGCACCCGGGCGGGTGGTGACGTTGATCCAGGAAACGGCCGCTTTCTGCGACGGCATGGCCTACCTGGTGGACCGGGAGGTCGTCGACGAGACGTTCTCCCAACTCGATCATCGCGAGAAGAACGGCTATGAGCGCCATCAGGTCAGTCTCGAATTTCATCGGTCGGGTGGGGATGCTGAAGGCGTGGTCTACATCGCACCAATCGACAACTTCGCTTACCTGGGCCCCGCACCGCTCGAGGACATGGCCAGGCAGATTCACCGCTCGGAAGGGCCAAGCGGTCACAACGTCGAGTACCTGCTGGAACTCGCCGACGCCCTCCGTAAACTCAACGCCGAGGACGAGCACGTCTTCGAGCTGGAGGCCGCCGTCAGGGAGATCAAGACATGAATATCGGTTTCAGTACTGAGCACGAGAACTTCCGTAATGAAGTACGCGCCTTTCTGGCCGAGGCGCTGACAGACGATCTGAGCGAAGCGCAACAGGCCTGTCCGGGCATCTTCCTCGACTATGAGCACAACATCCGCTGGCACCGCATCCTGCACGCGAAAGGCTGGGTGGCGCCGGCCTGGCCAAAAGAATACGGCGGCACAGGCTGGGATCTCGTCCAGCGCTACATCTGGACCACCGAGACCACCCTGGCCAGCGCCCCGGCGCTCGCGCCCATGGGACTCGGCATGTGCGGCCCCATGCTCATCGGTCACGGCACCCAGGCGCAGAAAGACTATTACCTGCCGCGCATTCTGTCCGGAGAGGACTACTGGTGTCAGGGCTACTCGGAGCCAGGCTCCGGTTCCGATCTGGCGTCCCTGTCTTTATCCGCCCGCCGGGACGGCGAGCACTACGTGCTGAACGGCACCAAAATCTGGACCACTCACGCGCACGTCGCCAACCGCATGTTCGCGCTGGTTCGGACCCTGGCGGGTGACAAACCCCAGCACGGGATCACCTTCCTGTTGCTGGACATGGACTCGCCGGGCATCACCGTGGAGCCCATCGTCTTCGCATCGGGCACCCATGAGGTGAACCAGGTCTTCTTCGACGACGTGCGGGTGCCCATGACGAATCGGGTTGGCGAGGAGGATCAGGGCTGGACCGTGGCCAAATACCTGCTGGAGTTCGAACGCGGTGGCGGCGGCACGGCCGCCCATCGCAGCGCGTTGACCCGCGTTCGCCGCCTGGCCGAAAGAATCCCCGCCGGTGACCGTTCGCTGATGGAAGATCCGGACTTCAAATCCCGGGTAGACGAGACGGCCGTGCAGCTCGAAGCCAACCAGTTCACCGAATTCCGGATCATGGCTGCCCTGTCCAGAGGCCAGAATCCGGGCCCGGAATCTTCGATCATGAAAAACCTGGGCGCCGACATCGGCCAGCGCATCACCGAGCTGGCGGTGGAGGCTGTAGGCTATTTCGGCGCCGTGCAATCCGGCTCGACGCCTGGTGAGAATCAGCCGTCGCCAGGGCCCGCGGGGGGCGCAACGGCATTCAACCGCTACTTCAACCTGCGTGCCAGCTCGATTGCCGGCGGCAGCAACGAAGTGCAGAAAAACATCGTCGCCAAACTGGTGCTCGGTCTATAGCCCCGCGAGCAGGCCGGCCGGAGCTCAGCGGAATCGGTTGGGTGCGATGGCTGCAGCCAGCGCGTGATCCTCACCTTTCAAGAGGCCTGCCGCTACCTCACTGAGACAGGGTGCGGTCTGAATGCCGAAGCCGCCCTGCCCCACCAGCCAGAAGAAGTCGTCCACTTCCGGGTCGAATCCGGCGGCAGGGCACTCGTCCGGCAGGAACGACCGCAACCCGGCCCAGCTGTGATCCATTCGCTTCACCGCCACATCGGTGAGCTGCATGAACCGATCCGCCGCCACGGCCAGGTCGAACTCCTCCGGCTGCGCGTCGCAGGGCGGGCTCGGATGAGTGTCTGCCGGGGAGACCATGAGCATGCCGGCTTCAGGCTTGAAGTACAGATCCCCCTGCACCCTGTGCACGAGCGGCCAACGGTTGACGTCTTCTGCCAGGTCGAGGAGGAAAGCCGAGCGCCTGAGCGGCTGGAGCCCCAGGGGGCGGACCCCCGCCAGCGCCGCCACCTCATCGCCCCATGCCCCCGCTGCATTCACCAGCAGATCCGCTTCCAGTTGACCGCCGTCCCAACCAAGCTGCCAGCCAGCCGTGGTTCTCTCGATCTGCGACACCCGGGCATTTCCGATCAGCTCACCGCCACCGTCTCGCAACGCTCTGCGGAAACTTTCGAGCAGCGCATGGGCATCGAGAGATAGCGCGTCCCGCTCGATCATCGCCCGAGCCACCTGATCCGGCCGCAGTATGGGCACGGTTTCCAGAAGGGTCGGAACCGAGATTTCCTCCAGCGAATCGCAGACAGACGACCAGCGGGCCTCGAAAGCGCCAAGCTTCTCGAGACCCGACTCATCCGCCACGGTGACGCTACCCACGACCTTGGCACCGTTGGCCAGCTGATAGTCACGGCCCGGCGCCGTCAGGGCGCTGACCACCTCATTCTCATAGCACTCTATGGCCACTGCCGCAGAACGGCCCGAGCTGTGATAGGCGGGCTGGGATTCCGCTTCGAGCACGGTGACCTGAAAAGCACCCGCTGCACGGGCCGCCAAAGAGATGCCCGCCATGCCGCCGCCGATGACTGCCAACCTGGGTTTCGCGCCGCTCACCTTGTTCCCCGCCGTAAAAGCCGTGCATTATCACTGAATCGCAACGGATCGGGAGCCGGACATGTCAGAAACACCGCTGGTAGACAGAGAGGATCAGGACGGCCTGGCCATCTTGAGCCTCAATCGACCCGAAGCGCTGAACGCGCTTTCACCCAATCTGTTCGTGGCGCTGCGCGCGCACCTGGAATCCCTCAGGGACGCCACAGACGAGATCGGCTGCGTCATCCTCTGCGGCCGCGGCCGTTCCTTCTCCGCGGGTAACGATCTGAAAGCAATCCAGGCCGGCGAGCGGCCGCCCTCGGCACACTTCCAGGCGGAAACCCTGGAAATCATCGAACGGCTGCCGCAGCCGGTGATCGCTGCCGTTCAGGGTCATTGCTACACCGGGGCGCTGGAGCTCGCCATCGCCTGCGATCTGATGATCGCCGCGGAATCCGCCCGCTTCTCAGACACGCACGGCAAGTGGGGCATGTCGCCCACCTGGGGCATGAGCCAACGGCTACCGCGACGGGTCGGCCTGCTGGCAGCCAGGGAGATGATGTTCAGCGGCCGCGTCGTCGGCGGATCGGAAGCAGCGAGCATTGGTCTGGCGAACCGGGCCGTGCCCGAAGAAGAGCTGATGCCCGCTGCCATCGAAATGGCGCGAAGCTTCCTGGAGAACTCCTGGCACACCCTGCGCATGGACAAGGCGCTCATCAACGGCGGGCTGGACCGGCCCCTCGATCAGGGACTGGCCTGGGAACGGGAAGTGAGCCCGGGTTCCGGACCGGATACCGCCGAACGATTGAAGAACTTCGGTAAGTAGCCCGGCCGCTCCGTGCAGCGTTGACCGCACGTTCACAGGTTCAGTGTTGGGATACCCACCCTAATGAGCCAGAGAAATACCCGTGCCACTGTTCAAGCGCGATCCCACGAAGAAGCTGAGGAAAGCTCATCAGATGAAGATGGAATCAGCCATGCATGCGATGCGGAAAGGCGACATCCGAGAGAACGCGAGGCTAGTAGCGGAAGCTGAGTTGCTGCAGAAAGAAATCGCGGCAGTTGAAGCCGCTCACCACTAGCCCTGGCTTCGGGCACTAAACGCCTTCCATCTTTCGGCGGAGCTGTATGTAACCGGTCTTGGCCGTTTCTGCAGAGTTGAAGAAAAGGGTCACCTAAGTGGCATCAGTGAACACCACGCGAATGTGTGCGCTGTCCCGTTCCAGCTCGACAAAGGCGGCATTGTCCAGGTTGACGATATGCAGCTTGCCGCTCGTTGGATCCGTGTGCTCGTAGACCAACATGGCAGCGTTTCTATTCAACGGAATCGAAATCTGAGCATACTGAACTGTCGATGATCCGGCTCTAAGGAGTAATACGGACTAACCGCATCATTCCCTATCGTGCCGTCTACGCGTACGCCAGTGCCACGGACACTGGAATCAAACGAGGCAGCCATAGGGGAAAGTCCCGATGGTGCCGAAAGCTCTGCAACGAAAGACTCGCACCTTTCATCTAAAGGTTTTCAGTCATGATCAAGCAGTCAATCGCGCTCGTCGCGTTGATCTCTCTGTTCGCCAACGTACAGGCCGCCCCCGGCAGCGAGGGAAGCGTCGGTCGCGGCGGTTCAAAAGCCGGAGAGGCGCAATCCCAATCGAAAGAACGCACCGAAACCAAAGCTAGAGAGCAGAAACGCGATAATGCGCCTGATGCCGCTGAGAACGAACGGAAGCAGCAGGAACAGACCGAGCGAAATCGCAACGAAGCAAAGCATCAAGGCGACCAAACGTCAGAAGAGATGCAGGCTCGCCGTGAAGAGCGCAAAGAGATTCAGGAACAGTATCGAGATGCGGATGCTGGCAAAACCAAGAAAAAGCCCTGGTGGAAATTCTGGGAGACAGAATCATCCTGAAGGAGGCAACTGGTTGACCGTTTTCGTGCCGAACATCAGGCACGTTCACCGGGGACGGTTCGCATAAAGCCTGCCGTGACTCTCGCCAGCTCATCGAAGACATCCTCCTCCGATTGCCGGCTGCGCTTCAGTATCTTGTAGCCGTGGTCGGCGGTATCGAGCCAGTGCAGCTCGGCACGCGGGATCCCGGCAACCACCTCCTTCAGAAGCGCAGGCGTGGCCAGCCCATCCCGGGTGCCGCTCAGGAACAGCATGGGTAGATCGATGTCCGGCAGGTGCGCAGCCCGTTCGGTGCCGGGCTTTTTCGGCGGGTGCAACGGGAAGGAGCAGAACACCAGACCGGATACCGCTGGCACTGTGTCTTCCAGCATCGCGTGTGATGCCATCCGTCCCCCGTAACTGTGCCCGCCGAGGAAGAGTGGCAGATCGGGTGCAGCTTCCAGGGCGGTATCGAGCGCCGCCAGAATGCAGGCGACGGAGGTGGCCTGACTGTCGACCCGACGCCGGCCTTCTTCCGTGAAGGGGAAGTTGAACCGGAGGCTGGCAACCCCCTGGCGGGCCAGCGCTTCGCTGATGCCGAGCATGTTGGCGTGGCGGAAATCGGCGCCAGCCCCATGGGCCAGCACCAGCAGCCGGTCTGCATCGTCAGGACGGGTCAGTTCGGCGGAAAGTTTTACGCTCACATTGAGCGCATTCACTTTGAGCGCCGCCAGCTGCAAGCCGCCTCCCCTGCGACAGCGCCCTGATATAGCGGTCTAGTCCAGATCGCCCATGTTCTGAATGATCTGGCCGACGATACCGTATTCCACCGACTCCTCGGGGCTCATCCAGTAATCACGATCCGTATCTTTCGCCACGCGCTCGAGCGGCTGACCGGTGCGCTCAGCGATGGTCGCGTTGATCCGCTCCCGGGTCTTGAGGATCTCCCGGGCGTGGATTTCCACATCTGCCGCCGTGCCGCCGAAGCCGCCGGCAGGCTGATGGATGAGGAAACGGGTGTTGGGCAGGCAGAAGCGATTTTCCTTCTCCGGCGCCAGGTAGATGTGGGTGGCGATGCTGCCGACCCAACCAGTACCTACGGTTCGCACCACCGGCTTGATGAAGCGGATCATGTCGTAGATGGTGTCGCCGGATTCCACATGGCCGCCGGGGGAGCCGATGTAGATGGTGATCGGATCATCGGACTCGAAGGAAAGCGCCAGCAGCTTCTCTGCCGTGCGCCGGGCAACTTCCTGATTGATCTCGCCGAACAGGGTTACGGTCCGGTTCTTCAGGAGGGTCTGTTCCAGGAAGCCGAACTGCTTCGCCGCATCTGCGATCTCTTCTTCGGCGTCCAGCATCCGCGTGGTGTCTTGGGTCATGTCTGCTCCGTTCCCCGGCCTCTTACCGCCGGTTGTGATTGCTCGAGAAAGCGCACATTCTACATCGAAAGCAGCCCAATCAATCAGGAACAGAAAGGGAGAAATCGATGCCGCTCGCACCGGAATATGAAGCCATGTTCAGCGCCCTGGCCGAGGAGCCGGGGCCGAAGATCAGTGACCTGAGCCCTGCCGAAGGCCGGGAAATGTACCGGGTCATGCGGGCGGTCAATCCGGAGCTCAGCATCGGCGCGGTAGAAGACCGGCAGATCGAGACGGAGGTGGGCAGCATCCCGATTCGCATCTACCGACCGACTGCGGAAGGTCCTCTGCCCATCGTCATGAATTTTCACGGTGGTGGCTGGGTGATCGGCGATCTGGACACGGCCGACTCGGTCTGCCGCGGTTTGAGCGAGGCGGCCAGCTGCATCGTCATCTCCGTGGACTACCGGCTGGCGCCGGAGCACGTCTATCCCGCCGCGGTGGACGATGCCTATGCCGCCACCTGCTGGGCGGCCGCCAACGTCGATGAGCTCGGCGGGTCCGGGAAGCTGGCGGTCACCGGCGAGAGCGCCGGCGGTAACCTCGCCACGGTGGTCTGTCAGAAGGCCCGGGACGAAAACGGGCCCAGGATCGATTTCCAGTTGCTTGCCTATCCGGTGGTGGATCACGACCTCAGCCGGCCCTCTTATGACGAGAATGGGGAGGGCTATCTACTCGAGAAGAGCACCATGGTCTGGTTCTGGGATCACTATTGCCCGCCCGAACGCCGCAACGAGCCGGCGGCCTGCCCGCTCCTCGCGCAATCCCTGGCGGATCTGCCGCCTGCCGTGGTCCTAACGGCCGAGTTCGACCCCCTTAGAGACGAAGGCAAGGCGTACGCAGACGCTCTGGCCGCAGCCGGTGTGCCGGCAAAGCTCATCTGCTACGACGGCCTGGTGCATGACTTCCTGGCCACGGCGGCGGTCTTTCAATGCTCACGAGCCGCCTTCGAGGAGGCGGCCGCGGAGCTGAGGCAGGGACTGGCCTGAGCCCCCAGGGCCACCGGGGAGCAGGTCTTGGAACAACGACAGGAATCTCAGTCATGAAATACATACTCATCTGTGAGGACAGGAAAGACAGCCTGGAGGTGCGTCTCGGCAACCGGGACAGGCATCTGAGCTATCTTGGCGAGCTGGGCGACCGGGTCAGCCTGGCCGGTCCCATGCTCAGCGACGATGGCGAGAGCATGGTCGGCTCAGTGCTGATCATCGAGGCGGAATCTGCGAGCGAGATCCAGGCCATCGCCGACGGCGATCCTTACGCCCTGGCCGGACTCTTCGAAACGGTCACCATCCGTCCGTTCCGTCAGGTGATTCCTGGCGCATGATTCCGGACCTGAGAGGGGCGCCCACCTCAGCGCCCGCGCCGGAGGCGCTGGAGGTTTTCGAGACCGCGCTGGCGTCTCTCTATCAGAACCGGGGAGAGCCGCTCGCACTGATCAAGCCCTGCATCGAGCAATGGCCACAGTGGTCGCTGCCACACAGCTTCAAAGCCATCGTGCTGCTCGGCTTCACCGAGCGTCGCTTTGCCCTGGCCGCGGCGAAGAGCCTGAAGGCAGCCGAGCCACTGCTGGCCAGCGCCACGGAACGGGAGCGAACGATACATGCCGCTGCTAATCAGATCCTCGCTGGAAACTGGTCCGCTGCCTGCGCTCTGTTCGAGCAGCTTCTGATCGAGCATCCCCTGGATATGCTGGCCCTGCACAGCGCGCAGAACCTGGATTTCTTCCGCGGTGATCTCTGGGCGCTGCGCAATCGGGTGAACCGGGTCCTGCCAGCCTGGCGCGCAGAGACAACGGGCTACGGCTTCGTGCTCGGCATGCACGCCTTCGGCCTGGAGGAGTGCAATCAGTATCCTGAAGCAGAATCCGTGGCGCAGGAGGCGCTCGCACTGCATCCGGAAAATCCCTGGGCCGTGCACGCGCTTGCCCACGTATTCGAAATGCAGGGTCGGGTCGAGGAAGGAATCGAGCATCTGAGCTCGGGCGCGCATCTCTGGGCCCCGGAAAGCGGCTTCGCCTACCACAACTGGTGGCACCTGGCGCTCTTTCATCTGGAACGGGGTGACGATGAAGCGGTGCTCGCGCTTTACGATCGGGAACTCGGCGAGCCTGAGGCCCGCTTTGCGCTCAACATGCTCGATGCGGCGGCGCTGCTCTGGCGACTGCATCTGCTGGGCATCGATACGGGTGAACGGGCTCAGTCCGTGGCCAGCTGGTGGCGTGATCAGATCGAAGAGGGCGGCGGCTACTACGCATTCAACGACTTTCATGCCGCCCTGGCGCTGGCACTCGCCGAAATTCAGAACGGCGAGCCAGACGCCCTCGAGGCGCTCGAAGCGCGGCTGCAGCCGGCGCCAGGCGGAGATGGCGCAGAGGACGGTCGGACCCGTATCACGCGCACCATTGGCGCCCCGCTCGTCCGGGCCGTCAGAGACTACGTCGTCGGCAACTATGCCCAATGCGCACAGGCTATGGCTTCACTTCGGGACGCAGCACAACAGTTTGGGGGCAGTCACGCCCAGCGGGACCTGATTACCTTGACGCTGATGGATGCAGCCGCCAGAGCCGGCAATCGGAATCTGGCCCGGCACTACCTCAACGAACGGGAAGTGCTGAAACCGGCCAGCGTGCTGAGCGAACGACTCCGGACAAGACACGCCGAGCTGGCAGCCTGAGGCCGCGAAAAAAAACGCGGCCGAAGCCGCGTTTCTTTACTGCATGCTATTCACATGCATCGGTCGAATCAGTCGACACGCGCTTCCGCGTAGCCAGATAACACCACTGTGCCATCCTGATTCTTGGTTTCCACCGCGAAGCGGGCGATGCCATCCTCAACGGACTCGACCGTGGCGGTGCCGGTCAGGCTGTCGCCCGGCCAAACCTGGTTGGTGAAGCGCACGCCGTACTTGGTCAGCCGTCCGTCACCCACGTAGTTGGTGAGCATCCCACCCGTCATGCCCATGGTCAGCATGCCGTGCGCGAAGACAGTCGGGTAACCGGCTACCTTGGTCGTGAAGATTTCGTCCGTGTGCAGCGGGTTGTAGTCACCCGACGTTCCCGCGTACTGGACGATCTGGGTCCGTTTCAGGTCTTCGACCAGGCTCTCGCTGTAGGTGTCGCCCACGTTCAGATCACTTGCTTTCAATGCCATTGCCGCTACCCCCTAGCTGTCCACCGGACGTTCGGTGCGAACGCCGACACCCGTGGCCGTGATGACGAGCTCGCCGTTCTGATCCCGATACTCGGTGACCGATTCAGAGAACATCAGCTTGCCGGCCCGCTTGGATTCTTTTTCCCAGGTCTTGCCCGGCTTGGTTTCCGCCGTCAGCACGTCACCGGGCTTCAGGTGCCGGTGGTACTCGAAGTGCTGCTCGGCATGAAGGCCACCGCCGCCTCCACCACCACCGCCGCCACCGGCTTCCTTCTTCACGCCTGTGGGCTCCTTACCGGAGCCGAACCAGCCGTCGCCACCCACTTTGGGGCGGAGGAAGTAGTCCGGGTCGAATTGAGCACTGGCCTGGGCAAAGGTCGGCGGCGCGATGATCGTGCCGGGCTCGGTGCCTTTCGCGTACTCTTCGTCGTAGTAAATCTGATTGTCGTCCCCTACGGAGCGAGCAAACATCATGATGTGGCTCGCCTCGACGGGAAATTTGTCAGCAGCCATATGATCCCCCCTATCCTAAGATCTTGTTAAAAGCGGACTGGCGAGTTTAGCGCCCTTTGAATTCCGGATCACGCTTCTCCAGAAAGGCGCTGATTCCCTCCATCTTGTCCTCGGTCTGCACCAGCGCGCCCTGGGCGTATTTCTCCAGCATGAGGGCGCCGGCCAGGCTCGCCTCCATGCCGAAATTAACCATGGCCTTCATGGTCCTCGGCACAAAGGGCGCGTAGGCGGCAAGCTGATCCGCCATCCGCCGTGCTTCGGCGAGCAGCTCCTCCGGCTCGACAATGCGGGTGATGAGGCCGATGGCCAGTGCCCGCTCGGCGCCGATCGGATCCCCCATCAGCAGCATTTCCATGCCCCAGCCACGACCGACGATGCGCGGCAATCGAGCCGTGGCGCCGCCGCCGGGGATGATGCCGAGCTTGCCCTCGGGCGTTGCGAATCGGGAGTGCGGCGTGGCGATCCGGAGGTCACAGCCAAGCGCCACTTCCAGACCACCCCCCATGCAGATGCCATCAATGGCAGCAATGGTCGGCTTTGGCGTCCGCTCCAGCTGATCGGCCAGACCCTGAACGATGGGCTCCAGCGCCTTTCTGAAGTCCCGGTGCTTCACTTCCTCCAGGTCGGAGCCGGAAGCAAACGACTTGCCGCCAGCACCCGTGATGGTGATCACCCGGACCGCATCGTCCTCCGCTGCCGCGGCCACGGCGGCCTGCAGCTCAGCAAGGGTGCCGAGTGAGATCGCGTTGTGCCGATCGGCGCGATTGATGGTGATCAGGGCCATCGGGCCCTGCACCTCATAAAGTATGTTCTCGTAGCTCACCGGTCGAACATGCCCTTCAAACCCTCGAGGTCCGTGCCGACACGTTCCTTGAGCTCCTGATCCAGACGCTCCTCGGCGCCGGCCTTCAGTTCGTCCACGTTCAGGCTTTCCTTCGCCAGAGCTTCCGTGGAGGCCTGCACGATGGGCGAGAGGAGCTGGTTCAGCGCCTCTTTGATCGTCACACCCTGCGATTTCTCGCCGATGCCAGAGAGCCGAATGTCCGGAATCTCCACGGCCTTGTCGCCGAGAATGTCTGAGCTCAGAGACGTGCGGGCATTGGTGAAGGCAAAGTTTTCAATGATGATCTTCGGCTCCCGGCCGGCCGCTTCTTCCGCCGGTGCTGACTCAGCCGGGCTATCGGAACTGAGATTGGCCATCAGCGCCTGAAGATTTGTGTTGGTGCCTTTGGCGATCATCGCCAGGTCCGCCGAATCGATCTCGATATTGCGCACCCTGATCAACGACTCGCTCTGCGCCATGGGATCGATCCCCAGCTTTATTGCGCCAAGGCTGAAGGCGTGGGGGCCGTCGAAACCCTCCGGGTTGCCGATCACCAGCCCTCTGAGCTCGCCGGTACCTTCGGTGAGGGAAATGTCCGCCGAACCGAGCCGGACATCCACGCCCAGATACCTGGGTCCGTAAGTTTCCACCGCGGACTTGATCAGCCCGCCCGAGTGCATCACCACGTAGACGCCCAGGCCGACGATGACCAGGAGCAGGATTCCGATCAGCAATCCAATGGCTTTCATGTTTCACCTCCAAGCAGTTGCATGTCTTCGATAAAGGCCTGGCTGCGGGCGATGGAGGTTTCCATGTCCCGGATAAGCGCGGCCACATTGGTTTCGATCATGCCCAGCTCACCTTCCAGCGAAGCAATGGCCTGGGCGTTGAGGTTGTGCTTCAGAAACAGCACCTGATCCTGGAATGCAGTCAGCACAGGTGGCATCTTCGACTCAGCCCGACGCATGGACTTGATCAGGTCGTCGTACTGCCGGCGGGATTTTCTGAGCTGGTCCGAACTCGCCGAACGAAGCCGGGAATTGCTGATCTGCTCGATCTCAGCCTCCCACTCCCTGAACAGATCCTCAGACACGTCCTCCACGGAATCAATCCGATCACTGACTTCCTCCGCTCTGGACTCCGCATCCTCGAACGCCTCCGACAGCTCCTCATAGGTATCCTTTAGATCAGAGGGTGGCACGCTGACCACACTGGAGAACTTCTCAAGCGCGCTGACGAACTCCTCCTTGGCCTCTTCCTGGGCCTCGGCGGCATCCTCCACCCGGTCCACCAGAATATCCCGCTTGTGCACCCCCACCTTTTCCCACGCCCCGTAGTAGGCGCTCTCGCAGCTCGCCAGCAGAAGCAGAGCAGCGATGAGTCCGCCGCGGCGGGCTTGGGCGGCGATTCTGGCGCGCCGGCCCGTGACTGGCGACTGGGCGATCTGACGCTGACTCATCTTGGGTCCCCTGCGGAAAAGGAGCAAGGTTAGGGGATGGTCGGAGGCCTGTACACAGGGCCGCATATCATGGCAAATCCGGATTGTGTCAAACAAAGTGCTTGGGCATTATTCGCGCCGGACACTACTG
>Ga0316194_10002799_pt1 | contig 12183 bp, 10 predicted proteins | sample CroRivsedime1_MG_FD_204936 | JGI IMG/M metagenome (GOLD analysis project Ga0316194, IMG submission 204936) | Coastal sediment microbial communities from Maine, United States - Cross River sediment 1 | ecosystem: Environmental > Aquatic > Marine > Coastal > Sediment | place: USA: Maine...
GCTATGCACAGGACGCCGACACCCTCGGCAGCAACCTGAGCCGCCTGTTCCAGCACACGTTCGCCGTGGCCAAGAAGATCCGCACGGATACCGAGATCGGCGCAAGCCCCGTTTCGGTGGCGTCAACAGCTGTTCATCTTGCCCAGCAGTTTTTCGCCGGTTTCAAAAAGCACACGGCCTTGCTTGTGGGCGCCGGCGTAACGATCGAGCTGGTCGCCAAGCATCTCGTCAGCCACGGCATAGGCCGTCTGTTTGTCGCGAATCGCAGTATCGATCGCGCCCAGGACCTGGCCGGCCAGTTTGGCGGATTCGCCCTGCCCTTGTCCGAGATCGAAGGCACGCTGCCCGAGGCAGACATTCTGATTACATCGACGGCCGCGACCGAGCCGGTCATTACGGTCGCGCAGATCGAGAGCGCCATCAAGGCTCGCAAGCGCAAGCCCATATTTGCGTGCGACATAGCGGTGCCTCGCGATATCGAGGCCGGTGCGGGCGATCTGTCTGATTTCTACCTCTATACGATCGACGATCTAGACAAGGTCATCCTGGAAAGCCAGGGTAACCGGGAAGCCGCCGCCGTCGAGGCGCATCGGCTCCTGGACGACGAAATCCGGCGCTATGCCGCCATCGAGCGATCCAAACAGGTAGCACCGATTATCGCGACACTGCGCGACGAGCATGAAGCACTTCGCAAGCAGGTGGCCAAGAAGGCCCGCAAGCGCATGGCCAAAGGTGAGTCGGCCGAAGATGCCATCGAATTTGCGACTGCAGCGCTTATGAAGAAAATGCTACACAAGCCCAGCGTTGCCCTGCGCAAGGCCGGGGAGGCATCGGACGAAAAGCTGATCGACTCCGCTCGCAAGCTGTTTGGCCTCGACGACTGATTGCATGAAAGAGTCTATCCGCTTCAAGCTCGAGTCCGTCCGCGATCGTTTCGAAGAAATCGCCGGGTTGCTCGCCGATCCTGACGTTATCTCGGACCAGAATCAGTTTCGCGACCTGTCGAAGGAGTACGCGCGCGTCGAGCCCGTTGTGCAGTCGTTCCAACAATACGAAGGAATCCTGGGTGACATCGCGGCCGCCGAAGAAATGGCGAGCGACAGTGACGACGATGTCCGCGAGATGGGCAAGGAGGAACTCGCCGGTTTGCAGGAGCGGCGCGACCAGTTGTTGCTCGACCTGCAGAAGGCATTGATCCCGCCTGATCCCTACGACGACAGCAATGTCTACCTTGAGGTCCGTGCGGGTACGGGCGGTGACGAGGCCGCGATTTTCGCGGGCGACCTGTTTCGCATGTATTCAAAGTTCGCCGAGTCGGCAGGCTGGAATGTCGAAATCCTGTCGGCGCGCGAAGGCGATCACGGCGGCTACAAGGAAATCATCAGCCGCATCACGGGTAACAGTATCTTCGCGAAGCTGAAGTTCGAGTCCGGAGCACACCGCGTGCAACGGGTACCGGCGACTGAGTCGCAGGGCCGGATTCACACGTCGGCGTGTACAGTCGCCGTCCTCCCGGAGCCCGACGAGGTCGAGGAAACGGAAATCAATCCGGCCGACCTGCGCGTCGATACCTACCGCGCATCCGGCGCCGGCGGGCAGCACGTCAACAAGACCGATTCGGCCGTGCGCCTGACGCACTTGCCGACCGGCATTGTGGTCGAGTGCCAGGACGAGCGTTCACAGCACAAGAACCGGGCACGAGCGATGTCATTGCTGCAGGCCCGCTTGCTCGACCAGCAGGTCCTGGCGCAGGAAACAGAACAGGCCGAGAAGCGCAAGCTGCTGGTCGGATCGGGAGATCGCAGCGAACGCATTCGCACCTATAACTACCCGCAAGGTCGAGTGACCGACCACCGCATTAACCTGACTCTCTACAAGCTCGATGAAGTCCTCGAGGGCGGCCTCGACCAGGTTATCGGTCCGCTGACCAACGAATACCAGGCTGACCAGCTCGCCGCACTCGGCGACTAATCGCGCCGTCTGCCACGATGTCTGACTTCCTCGATGATTACGCGACGACCCGCGTGCCCGAGGACCGCACCATTGGCGGCGTTCGCATCGGCATGATCAACGGCGCATTGTGCTTTGCGCTTCCGGGCCTGGTCGCGGGCGTTCAGATCGGTGGATCGCTCGGCCTGGAGAGAGGGATCAAGGTTTTCCTGATCGGCGGGCTGTTCCTGTCTGTCGTCGGCACCATTGTCGGCATAGTCGGCGTCCGGAATCGCGTGTCGTCCTACATACTGACGCAGTTTGTTTTCGGCCGCGCCGGCGCCGTCATTCTGAATCTCGCCATCGTGGTCGCGTTGCTCGGCTGGTATGGCGTCAACATGGATCTCCTGGGCGCGACCGTGCAGCAGATTTGCGAGCAGCTGTTCGCGTTCGCCCCGCCCGCCTGGGCTGTCGAGGTATTCGCCGGGATGATCATGACGGTGACCGCGATCTTCGGCTTCAGCCTTTTGAATCGGGCGGCAAGCTACGCGGTACCGTTCCTGTTCCTGTTGACCCTTTATATAGGTATCAAGAGCCTGGCGGCGTTCAATGGCGACATGCAGCTCGTCGTTGCGGGATCGCCGTCAATGACCGACGGCGAGGCGGTCACGGCGGTGGCGGGCGGCTTTATTGTATCGGCCGTGTTGATGTCTGACTTCAGTCGATTTGCTCGTACCGATGCCGATGCCGCCACGGCCGCGTTCCTGCCATTCCTGGGCCTCTCGAGTTTCGCCTACGTCGGTGCCGCGCTTGCGGCGATCGTTTTCCAGCAGTCGGACATACTGCTTGTAATGCTCGCGATGGGGCTCGGTGTCTGGGCATTGGCCCTGATTTTCGTCTCGACCTGGATTACCAATGTCGTCAATCTCTACAGCTGTTCGCTCAGCCTTTCCGCGGTATTCAAGAAGCAGAAACACTGGCACCTGACGGTTGTTGCAGGAATTCTCGGGACCGGGGCTGCCCTCATGAACATCCTCGATGCTTACACGTCGTTCCTGTTCGGGCTGTCAATCATCTTTGCGCCGATTGGCGGAATCTTCATCGTGGAGTTCTACGTGTTGCGCAATATGCGGCCACATGACCTGGAGTCAGAACTCGATGCGCCATTTCGTCCCGCTGCAGCATTCGCCTGGGCGGTCGGCACCGCTGTCGCTTTGCTCTCGACCAGCTCGGTCGTGACGCTGACAGGCTTTGAAGTTGCGGATGCACTGCTCTCCGCAGGCTTTGCCTATTTTGTGCTCGCCTGGTTCACGAGCGCGAACCTGCGACGCGAGCCTACTTCCTGATCACCGGCCGGTACGGGCTGTCCAGACCGAGGTAAGAAGGGCCGAATACGGCCAGCGCTTTTTCCGTCAGGAATTGTTCGGGCGGCGGCAATACGACGACCGCGCTGTGCACTCCTTTCTTCAGGTTCGGGTTGGTGACGGGCTCATCGCTCTTGAGATCTACGACAATAATCAGGTCGGGGATCGTGGCGTGCAGATTGCCGTCCTGCCACGACGCCATGTTTTCGTTCTTGACGCTGACTCGGTACTCGGAGCCGGCATAGTCGTCGCTACCGGCGAGCACGATGTCGCCGAGGGTGAAGCCATCTTCATCGCGGTAATCGGCCCGCGTAATTTCGCCACGAAATACGATTTCGCCGTCGCCAACGGCTGCGATCCTTTCCGCCACGTCATCGCCGCTTGCATGAGCCTCGCGAAACGCCCTGCCGAGTTCCAATGATTTCGTTAGCGTTCCCTTTATTAATGAGCCATTGACGTCGGCGACCGGGAGCGCGTGATCGATCACGGATACATCGTTGCGACTGACCTTGGCCAGTGCACGGACGACAGCCTCCGCCCGCAGGTCGTCGTGCAGGTTCTCCAGGATGAAACACTCCCCGAATTCGTTGGCTAATACGGCCGGCGACGCGTCGAGGCCATCCAGGTAGTAGGTCGAATGCGTGATCTCCGGGACAGCGCGGCCCGCAACGTCCGCGTCGACCAGGCAGACATCGGTCATCGCGGCGACATAAGCGGCTACTGCGGTATTGGCACCGCCGAGCTCGCAGGGAATCATGCCCTGGAACGATTTGCCCGTGTACGACTCGAGTCGACGGAAGGCCGTCATGATTGCAGGCGTGTCCGACTTCGGCAGACGCTCGTAATCCTGCGGGGAGTCGCCATCGGAAGGTACCAGCGCACCCAGTAGGTACGGCGTGCATACCATCGCGTCATCCGCCAACTCCTCGACGCTCACCATCCGGAACGACTTGCCAGCTGCTTCAGCCGCATCAATGTATTCGAGACCTTCGTCGATGTCACCGCCACCGCCCGTGCCGAGAATCGCCGAGCCGGTCAACATGTCAAGAACATCTTGTCTCGAAAGTTCTCTCATATTCTGCAATCCTTGAGCCGCGGGGGAAAGGCCATAGGCATACCGAGATTACACGAATACATCGGTATGGATGTATCTTCGCTGAACCGGTCAATGCTAGGGGGGAACAATAATGACAAACATTTCTCGCAGGCGATTCTTTGGATCTGCGGCAGCGGCGGCGTCACTCGGTGTTGTTCCCAGCGCTTCGCTGGCGGCAACGCGGGACGCAACCGGGCCGGCGGACCTCATCCTCACAGGGGCCAACGTACTTTCCATGGATCCCGAGATCCCTGCTGCGACTGCTGTGGCGGTGCGAGGTCAACACATACTGGCAGTTGGCAGTGACGACGACGTCCTGAATCTCAAGGGTCCCAATACTGAGATTGTCGATGCACGCGGTCACACGGTCACGCCGGGATTCATCGACGCCCACAGTCACCCGCTACTTGCCCAGGAAGGCATATCGGCCAATGTAAATTTACGTCGGATCTCGGATGTTCAGGCTGCGCTGAGAGCTCAGGCGAACAAGACTCCACCGGGCCATTGGGTGCTCGGTTCAATGTACGACGACACGAAGTTCGAGGATGGCCGGCCATTGACTCGAGAAGATCTCGATGACGCGGTACCTGAGCATCCCGTATTCGTGCGCCATCGCGGAGGCCACACTGCGGTTGTCAATTCGAAAGCCTTCGAAATGGCAGGCGTCTCGATCGAGACGCCCGACCCTGTCGGCGGCCGGTTCTTCCGAGATGGAGGACAACTCACTGGCAAGATTGCCGAGCCTTCCGCCATGCAGCCATTCCTGCAAGCCGGCGTATGGCCGGTGCTCGATCGGGGCGCTCGGCGGAAATCGGTTGAGCTGACGTCCCGCAACATGGCAGCCGCGGGGCTGACATCGACCACGGACGCCTGGGGTGCGCTCGATGACTTCATCGCGTTTCAGGACGCGCGTGCAGCCGGCGAGATGCACTACCGCGTGTCGTTCATGCCGTTTGGCGGCACCGATGTGTACGACGGATTGAAACTCGCGCGTATGGCTTCCGGTTTCGGCGACGACATGCTGCGTATTGGCGCCGTTAAATTTGCCGCCGATGGGTCTGCGTCGGAACGAACGATGAGTCGCAGCACACCCTATGAAGGGCGCCCCGACGACTACGGCATCCTGACGATGACACAGGAAGAAATCGACGCCGCGGTGGATGACGCCGTCGCGCACGACTTCCGGGTTGGCATCCACGCCAACGGCGATGTCGCTATCGACAGGGTGCTCAACGCCTACGAACGGATCCTCAAGGACTGGAAGGGAGAGAACCCGAGATTCAGGATCGAGCATTGTTCGCTGGTCAATGAGTCACTGCTAAAGCGAATCAAAAAGGCCGGCGTTATCCCTGCACCTTTCTATACCTACGCGTACTACCACGGCAACAAGTGGCCGGAGTACGGAGAGGAAATGATGGAATCGATGTTCGCGCATCGAAGCTTCCTCGACTACGGCATTTCGGTCGCGCCTGCATCGGACTTCACGCCCGGACCGTATGAACCCATGATGGCTATCCAGAGCATGGTGACTAGGAAGGATACACAAGGCCGGGTATGGGGACCCAGCCAAAGAATCTCTGTGACCGAGGCCATGCAGATTTGCACTATGAATGGCGCTTACGCTTCATTCGAAGAAGGCATCAAAGGGTCGCTGACGCCCGGCAAGCTCGCCGACATCGTGATCCTCGAGAACGACCCGCACGACGTCGACCCGGACAGCATCGTCGACATCAAGGTACTTCGCACGATTCTCGGCGGGCGAACGACCTACAGCGCGTGAATGATTGCCGAAACTGGCAACTATGCGACTCTTGGCAGCCAGTGATCCCCCCGCGGGGGGACGCTATCGGCGAAACTTAAAGTGAATTCTAGGGATGTTCCCGCGGTAACGTCGACCGGTTGAATCCGCAGTCACTAGCAGTCGTTTGGTGCATATTACCCGAATGGCTGATTGCGGGCGTAAATCGGCCTACCGTATCTCTAATCCTCAGAAAACAACCAGCTCATGCCTTGCCGAAAGGATGCAGGTGGTGCGGACATATGGGTATGTCCATCCAGATTCATGGTCTTGAGCTGCCAGGGTTTGTCGTCATAGTTGGACCAATACTGAATCCACTCCAAGGCAGGTACGCGGAATCTCGCATCATCCATTGATCCGCTTCCGACGAACAGCCTGGACTGCTCGCCGGCTGTTGCCGCCGTCCCATGCATTTTCAGGAAGAATGGCAGGTTCCGATGTAGCGCTGGATTGCTGGCGACATGCCCCCAGAAAAGATCCGGTTTGGTCAGCGCCGTGTACAAGACGAACTGTCCACCGATCGACTGCCCGAATATGACTCGTCGGTCAGCGCGTGATCGGTAGATTTGTTCAACCACTGGGAACAACTCGTCACTCAAAAAGCGCTGAAACTTTTCGGCACCTCCCCAGTAATCCCGCTCCGTCGATTCTGCCGTGTAATCTGTGGAGCGAAAGTTGCCATCCTCAAAGTTATCGCTTCCGTAGGAAATACCGACAATAATTGCGTCGGGAATTTCCTGTCCGAAGTTCAGATACCTGTAGTAAGCCGATAAGAGAGGAAACAACGCACCTCCATCCAGCACGTAAATCGTTGGATAATATTGTTCGGGGGACCCATCGTAGCCATCGGGCAACATGATGAAAAGGTGATAAGGCCGCCCTATGATTTCCGAATCAATTTGGTGGTAGCGGGTATCGCCCAAGCCCTGCATGAAACGGGTTTCTACGGCCGACGACGGTGAGATGGTCAACAAGGAAAGAACTACGCAGCAAGAAATGAATCTCATCGCGCAGATCTTTGACGGTACAACTTCTTAATCCCCGAGGGCCTGGTCGAGGTCGGCAATCAGGTCCTCGATTGCTTCGATGCCAACCGATAGTCGGATGAGCGTATCGCTGATGCCTAGTGCAGCGCGTTCTGCCTCCGGCACACTCGCGTGCGTCATGATGCCGGGGTGATCGACCAAACTTTCAACACCACCCAGGCTTTCCGCCAGCGCGAACACTTTGCAGCGTTCGAGGAATCGACGCGCATTCTCAAGATTTCCCTTGATAAGGAATGTCACGATGCCACCAAAGCCGGGCATTTGTTCTTTCGCGAGTTCATGCTGCGGATGTGACGGCAAACCAGGGTAAATGACACTCTCGACCCGGTCGTCGTTCTCCAGCCATTTGGCAATCTCTAATGAGCTATTGCAATGCCGTTCCATGCGCACGTCGAGCGTCTTTAGGCCCCGCAATGCAAGGAAGCTGTCGAACGGGCCCGATACCGAGCCGATGGAATTCTGCAGGTAGGCCAGCCGTTCGGCCAGTTCATCACTCGATGTCGCGACGACACCGCCAACCATGTCCGAGTGCCCATTGATGAATTTGGTCGCCGAGTGCATGACGATGTCACAGCCGAGTTCCAGAGGCCGCTGCAGGTAGGGTGTTGCGAACGTGTTGTCGACGACAACAATCGCGCCGCTCTTTTGCGCAAGTGCGACTATTGCCTTCAGGTCGACCAGCTTGAGCAGTGGATTTGTCGGCGTCTCAATCCAGACCATCGCCGTGTCGTCACGGAATGCCGCCGCGGCTGCGTCGAGGTCGCTCAGATCGACGTAACTGAAATCGAGGCCCGCACTGCGTTCGCGCACGCCGGAAAATAAGCGGCGCGTACCGCCGTACAGATCGTCCATCGCGATGATATGGCTACCGGAATCGACGAGTTCAAGAAGCGTCCCCGTCGCCGCCATGCCGGATGCAAACGCGAAACCGTGCGTGCCGGATTCGAGATTCGCGACACACCGCTCGTAGGCCATACGGGTCGGATTCTGCGTCCGCGAATACTCGTAGCCCTTGTGTACGCCCGGGCTTTCCTGGACATACGTCGAGGTCGCATAAATTGGCTGCATGATCGCGCCGGTCGTCGGGTCTGGATCTTGTCCGGCGTGGATTGCGCGAGTCGCGAATTTCTTCTTCTCAGTCATTCGATCTTCCTACATCTGCCGGCGCAGGTAATTGAGTACGTCGGACCGCGTAATCAAACCAAGAAAGTCGTCGCCATCCATTATTGCGGCATAAGGCTGGACGCGAAGCATGGCGACGAGATTATTCAGGCTCTCGGTCCTGTCCAGCTTGATGAAGGCCGATTCCATCGCATCTTCTACTGGCGCGGTCATCAAGTCCGGGTGTCCGTAGACGAATTGGATAATGGCGTCCTCCGTGACAACACCGACCAGTTTGCCCTCGTGCATTACCGGCAACTGCGAAAACCCGGCGTTGCGCAAACGATTGTGTGCCGTCGTCAGTATGTCGGTGGGTCCGATCGTGATCGTCGCACGCTCACCATGCGGCCGGCCGATCAGGTCGCGCAGATCGCCACACTGTTCGCGAGTGATGAAACCCTGGTCTTCCAGCCAGAAATCGTTATAGAGCTTGGACAGGTACTTGTTGCCGGTGTCGCATGCGAACGTGACCACAGTTTTGGCCTCGGTCTGTTCGCGGCAGTATTTCAGCGCCGCGGCGAGCAGCGTCCCTGACGAGGAGCCCGCCAGAATGCCTTCCTTTCGCAGGAGCTCGCGCGCTGTCTTGAACGACTCGGTGTCCGATATCGCGTACGCCTTGACGACTTTCTCGAAATCGGCGATATCCGGGATGAAATCCTCGCCGATACCTTCGACCAGCCAACTGCCACCCTCACCGATCTCACCCTTATTTATGTAGTCAGTCAGGATGGAGCCGACCGGATCCGCCAGTACAAGGTCCACATCCGGCGCGTTCTCGGCGAGATACTTGCTGATGCCGGACACGGTGCCGCTGGACCCGACACCCAGAACGATCGCATCCAGTTTGCCGTTCATCTGCTCGACGATTTCGGGCGCGGTCCCGATTTCGTGAGCCAGCGGGTTGTCCGGATTCCCGAACTGGTTGATGAAATAGGCATCGTGCTCTTCGGCGACACTCTTGCCGAGGTCCTGGTAATACTCGGGATGGCCGCGGCCGACATCGGAGCGCGTAAGAATCACTTCAGCGCCCATGGCGCGCAGATTGAAAATCTTTTCCTGGCTCATCTTGTCGGGCAGCACGATGATGAGCTTGTAGCCTTTCTGCGCCGCCACCAGCGCGAGACCCAAACCGGTGTTGCCGGCGGTCGCCTCGACAATCGTGTCGCCCGGCTTGATGTCACCGCGTTTCTCGGCCTCCTCGATCATCGTGATGCCGATACGATCCTTGATGGAGCCGCCCGGGTTCATGAGTTCGAGCTTCAGGAACAACCGGCAGGGACCGGTATCGATATGTGTTACCTCGAGCATCGGCGTTTTGCCGACCATGTCGAGGACATTGGAATACACGTTCATGGGCGCATCAGTTACATTAGAAATTTTCGGCGAGTGTACTCCAACATGAGGCTTGATGCTGCATTAGCAGACGCGACGGATCGGCTGCAGCCCATCAGTGAATCGCCCCGGCTCGACGCCGAGGTTCTGCTGTGCCGAACCATCGACATGCCCCGCAGCTACCTGTTCGCCCATCCCGAAGACGAACTCGACGAGCTGACGCAGGAGCGCTTTGAGGACGTACTTGAGCGCCGCATCGGCGGCGAGCCCATGGCGTACATCATGGGCATGAAAGAATTCTGGTCCCAGGAGTTCTTTGTCAGCCCGGCAACGCTGGTACCACGACCGGAAACCGAACTACTCGTTGAACTGGCGCTCCGGGAGATTCCGCGCAAGGCCGAGTGGGAGATTCTCGACCTCGGCACCGGCAGTGGCGCGATTGCGATATCCATCGCCGGGGAACGCCCATTGTGCCAGGTCACCGCTGTCGACGTGAGCGAAGATGCGCTGGCTGTCGCCCGTGAGAACGTGCGGGCGTTGTCGCAGGGCAATGTCACACTCGCGCCTGGCAGCTGGACAGAGCCGGTCCAGGGCCGCCAATTCGACATCATCGTTGCCAATCCTCCCTACGTTCGCAGCGACGACGAGGCGCTCCGCGACCTGCAGCATGAGCCGCAGTCCGCGCTGGCCGCCGGGGACGATGGCCTCGATGCCATTCGCGCGCTGGCGGCCGACTGCCCGGCGATTCTCGTGAACCACGGCATGCTCCTAATCGAGCACGGCGCGGACCAGGCACCTGACGTAGCTGCGCTGCTCGAAAGCCACGGCTGGGCGGAAATTTGCTGCCATAATGACCTCGCGGGCCTGCCCCGCGTGACAGCCGCGCGCTCAGGTGGTAAATAGGCGACCACTTATTAACTCCTTATCGAGACATCATGATCACAATCAAAACCAACCACGGCGACATTGGCGTCGAGCTGTTCGAAGACAAAGCGCCCATCAGCTGCGAGAATTTCCGTCAGTACGTGACAGACAAGCACTTTGACGGCACGATTTTTCACCGCGTCATTCCGAATTTCATGATTCAGGGCGGCGGTATGGAAAAGGACATGTCCTCGAAACCGACCCGCGACCCGATCAAGAATGAGGCGGATAACGGCGAGTCGAATGTTCGCGGCACACTTGCTATGGCGCGCACCGGCGTTGTCGACAGCGCCACATCGCAGTTCTTCATTAACCTGCGGGATAACGACTTCCTGAATAATGGCACGCGCGATTTCGGGTACGCCGTATTCGGCAAAGTATCGAGTGGCATGGATGTCGTCGACGCGATTGCGGCGGTCGCTACCGGCAATAGTGGCGGCCACCAGGACGTTCCTGTTGAGCCCGTCGAGATCATCGAAGTCACTATCGACGACTAATGACCTCCGCTACGCTGAGCCGCGACGCACGACATCTTGCCTTGCCGCAAGTGGGTGCGGACGGCCAGCGTCGAATCTCGACAAGCCGTGTCCTGCTGATTGGCGTGGGCGGCATCGGCTGCCCAGCGGCCGCTTACCTCGCGTCGAGTGGTGTGGGCCAGATTGCCGTCTGCGATTTCGATACGGTGGACGAGACAAATCTCGGTCGCCAGGTGCTTTACGGGCCGGACCATATTGGCGAACTGAAAGCCGATGTGGCTGCCGCGCGGCTGCGTAAGATCAATCCGTCAATTGACGTCAGCGCGATAACGAAACGACTTGACGGCGATGCGCTGGCGAAAGCTGTCGCTTCCGCCGACGTGGTTCTCGACGGCTGCGATAATTTCGCGACTCGATTTGAGGTGAATGACGCTTGTGTCGAAGCGGGTCGTCGCCTTATTTCGGGTTCGGCTATACGTTTCGAGGGCCAGCTCGCTGTATTCGGACCGGACTACTCGGTTTCGCCCTGCTACCGCTGCCTATATAAAGAAGCCGACGAGTCGCTCGGCACCTGTGCCGGCAACGGCGTGCTCGCGCCTGTTCCCGGCGTCATCGGGACGATGATGGCAGTCGAAGCACTGAAGTTCCTGGCAGGCGTCGATTCGCCGGCTCCACTGCTGCGTCTGTACGACGGTGTTGCAAGCGAGTTCCGTCACCTCGGCGTCAGCAAGCGTCCGGATTGCCCGGTATGCGTGGCAAATACGTGAGCGCAGTCGGCCTGCTGCAGGCCGCTGCGATCGTTACGATCGTATTCTCGATCGTGACCGTGTTACCCATCGATCACTATGGCATCCAGCTGTTTACGCACTTCAAACCGCACTACCTGGTTGTCGCTGTCGCGCTTTGCGTTGCATTTGTATTGCTCCGCCAGCCGGTCTACATCGGGGGCCTGCTTCTAGCCATCGGGCTCAATGCCTTCTACGTGATTCCCTGGTACACGAGCAGCAATGCGATCCAGGCGGAAAAGCCGCTGAAGTTGCTCCACGCGAACGTCCTG
>Ga0316194_10002800_pt1 | contig 12182 bp, 9 predicted proteins | sample CroRivsedime1_MG_FD_204936 | JGI IMG/M metagenome (GOLD analysis project Ga0316194, IMG submission 204936) | Coastal sediment microbial communities from Maine, United States - Cross River sediment 1 | ecosystem: Environmental > Aquatic > Marine > Coastal > Sediment | place: USA: Maine...
TTCGTCCCTGGGTCAATGCTCGTTCCGCGGCGGACAAGGGCCAAAGCACTGACGAGTATGCCGCCGGACAAGCTGCGCTGTGGAAAAAGGGCCTTGGCGAGTGGGGCCAGACGGGCGAGCGCATCAAACAGCTGCGCAAAAACGTCGACATGGCGATTTATACCCCCGGCAGCAACGCCGGTTTGCCGATTTCTGTGCTGCAATCTTTTACCGCACCCGACGCCGCGCTAATCGACGACGTTGATCTGTATCGCGAACGCGTGCAGGCAACAGCAACCGGCATATTGACCTTACTGGATATCGATGCCGACCCGGTGGCAAGTCGCGAACATATATTGCTATCGCGACTTCTGGATCATGCGTGGCGCGACGGCCGCGACCTCGACATCGCCAGCCTGATTGCTGAAATTCAGGATCCGCCGATCAAGAAAGTCGGCGTCATGACGCTCGACTCGTTCTTCCCGGCAAAGGACCGCTTCGCGCTGGCGATGCGCCTGAACAACCTGCTTGCTGCGCCGGGCTTCGAAGCGTGGATGCAGGGTGAGCCGCTGAATTCGAAGAACCTGCTGTATACGCCTGAGGGCAAGCCAAAGATTTCGGTGATGTCGATCGCGCACCTTGACGAAGCGCAACGCATGTTCTTCGTCTCCATGTTGCTCAATGAACTGATTGGCTGGATGCGCGCGCAGCAGGGCACCTCGAGCCTGCGCGCCATTCTTTATATGGATGAGATCTTCGGCTACATGCCGCCGGTCGCAAACCCGCCGTCGAAAAAACTGTTCCTTACGCTGTTGAAGCAGGCGCGTGCTTACGGACTTGGTCTTGTACTCGCCACCCAGAATCCGGTCGACCTCGATTACAAAGGTCTGTCGAACACCGGCACCTGGTTCATCGGCCGGCTGCAAACTGAACGCGACAAGGCCCGCGTTATGGAGGGCCTTGAGGGCGCGAGCGACGGCAACTTCAACAAACAGAAAATGGAGCGCACCCTTGCGGGGCTCGGTAAGCGGCGCTTCCTGCTGCACAATGTGCATGAAGACGAAGCTGTCGTGTTTGGTACCCGCTGGGTTCTGTCCTACCTCGCCGGACCGCTGACGCGCGACAACATCAAGGCGCTGATGTCGAAGATCAAAACAAAGTCCGATGCGATCTTGCGCAAGGCCAGCAAACCGAAGCGGCGCAGCAACACGACCGCGCCCGCCTTACCGCCCGACGTCGAGCAACTGTTTGTTGCGACCAGGGCTGACGATGTCGTTTATCACCCGCGGCTTGTGGCCGCCGCTGACATTCTCTACAACAGCGCGCGTTACAAGATTGAACAGGAGCGCAGCTCGCTCTACACGGTTGAGTTCGAAGATGGCCCGGTCAGGGTCGACTGGGACAACAGTGAAATGATTGAAGTTGATGTCGACGCCCTCAAGAACGAAGGTATCGAGACGGCAACGTTTGCGGACTGCCCAAGCTGCGCCGGCGCTGCAAAAAACTACACGGCCTGGGGGCGCGATTTCAAGCGCTGGGTGCGTCAGAACCAGACGATCTCCCTGTATCGCAGCAAGCGCTTCAAGCTTTCGTCCGATGCCGGAGAGACTGAAGGCGACTTTCGTGCGCGCCTGCAAACTGCTGCCAATGAGAGCCGCGATCTGGCAGTTGCGAAATTGCGCAAACGATGCGCAAGTAAAACCACGACGCTGGAAAATCGTCTGTTGCGCGCACAACAGGCCATCGAACGGGAGTCGCAACAGGCGACCAAGAAAAAGCTCGATACGGCCGTATCTTTCGGCACTGCAATATTGAGCGCGGTGCTTGGGCGCAAACGCGTTTCTGCCACATCAGCGAGCAGGGTAGGTACGGCGATCAGGTCAGCGAGCGGCGCACACAAGGAGTCTGCGGACATCAAACGTGCCGAACAAACCGCCGCAAAAGTGAAAGCTGACATGGAAGCATTGAGTCGCGATCTCGAAAAAGAAGTTGCGACCCTGGAAACCTCTTTTGACGCGCAGGCTGAAGAACTGGAAGAGATTGTTGTCCGCGCGAAAAGCACGGATATTCATGTGCCGTTGCTCGGTCTGTTATGGATGCCATATCAGGCAGACGAAAAGGGACGGCTAAGACCAGCCTGGTAGCGGTCGCGGCTAAGGTTAGTCGCCTACGCAAGAGCCAGCGTAGGCCTTGTCCACCTGAGCATTGTCCAGCTGACATTCATTGTCGTAGGTAACGCCGTCGCGCCCACATACGGGTGCGTAATCTCGCGGGCAGTTCCTTCCCTGTCCTTCACACATGCCAGCATAGTCGATGCGCATACCACGGCGCTCAGCCTGGCAGGCGTTGCTGTATGTCAGGCCATCGGAGCCACACACTGGCACGAACAGTTTTGGACACGGCCGAACATTACAAATGCCCTCGGTAAAGCCAATGACACCGACCTTGTCGGCGTGGCAGGCGTTGTCGTAAGTTATGCCATCGTCGCCACAAACCGGGGCAAATACTTTCGGGCAATTGTCGATATCACACAGCCCCTGCCGCTGCACCGGCACGCGACTGACATCGGCCTCACAGCGATTGATATAAGTGCGTCCATTCATGCCGCAAACCGGTTCTTCAATGCTCGGGCAACCATTGGCCGTACACGCACCCAAACCGGCGACCTGCACGCCCGTCAGACGCGCGAAACACTCGTTAATATAGGTGTTGCCGTCGATGCCACAAACTGGGTCGAAGACTTCACCACAACCGGATTCGGTCGGGTCGCTGCTCTGGCACATGCCTCGTGCAGCTACTTCGACGCCCGCTACGCCGGCGACACAGTCATTACTGTAGGTCTGGCCATCGGAGCCACAAACCGGATCGTATTGCATGGTGCAGGCAACCGCATCTGCTTTTTCCGCCTGCGGCGGCGTTTCCTGGGCAAATGTGGCGCCGCTAAAAAGCAGGCAACCAAACAGAATGAAGGCGGGTAAAGTTTTCATCATTGTCATTACGTCATTAGAGCGCATACATCAGATGCGGTTCAATGGCTTTGGCAGTAATTCGCTAATGGTGACCAGTTCAAAACCTTCGTCCATTAACCGCGGCAGCTCGCGTTCGAGCAGGTCAAGCGTCTCCGCAAACGGATGCCCTATGGCAATTGCCTGTCCCTGCTCAAGGGCTTTTGCTTTCAGACGCTCGAACTCGCGCAATATCGCCTGCGGCGTGCGATCGTTGTCGAGGAACACATCGCGGCGCGTAGCCGCAACGCCGGCCTCCGCCGCCATGCGCAAAGCAATGCTCTCGTGCGTTGTGTAGCTATCAATAAAAAACAGGTTTTCGCGTGCAAGGATTTCCTGCATGAGCCATTGCATGTGCCCGGGGTGGCGGGTTAACAGACTGCCACGATGACTGCTGACGCCGATGGCAAAAGGCACTGTTGCTATTGCTTCGGCAAACGTCGATTGAAACGTCGCACGACTCATGTCGAGCATTATCGCCCCTGGCTCTGGCGGACCTTGATAGTCAACGGCCTCAAGCGGCAAGTGCAACAACACCTCTTTACCTTGCGCATTTGCCAGCTGGGCAAGAAGGCTGCCTTGTGGCGTACCCGGCAAGACGGCGAATGCAACCGGGCCGGGCAATTTGATGGCGCGGCGACCCGCCTGCAGCTGATAGCCGAGGTCATCAATAATGATTGCGATGCGCGGCAAGGGGCCGGCCGTAGACGGCAGGGCAATCAGCAAAAATAAAGCGAGCAGGAGCCGAACTGGGCTCATAAGACCTTGCTGTGCATCACCTGTTGCCGCCGCAAGCGCTCGACTGCCGTCACGAGTTGTACGTCCAGCTCCCGATCCACACCGCCATTGAGGCTGAGGTCTGGAAACCCGGGTGTGTCTTCCACATACACGTCAGGCGTAATGCCAATTTCATGTATCGAGTCGCCGGACGGCGTGTAATAACGCGACGTCGTCAATTTTATGGCGCGGCCCTTGGACAGTGGCATGACCGTCTGCACCAGGCCCTTACCAAATGTCGATGTGCCAATAACAAGCGCTCTGCCATGGTCCTGCAAGGCGCCGGCAACGATCTCCGACGCGGATGCGGACCCATGATTTACGAGTACGACCATCTCGGCGCCGTCGAGTATGTCACCGCGATGTGCGGTGCGGCGGAATCGTGAGTCGACGGTGCGTCCTTCTGCGGAAACAATGACGCCCGAATTCAGGAACAAATCCGACACATCGACCGCGGCATCGAGAACCCCGCCGGGATTGTTGCGCAAATCGAGAACGAGGCCGGCGAGCATACCGTCGTTATCATCCTGCATGGCGTCGATCGCGCGACTGAGTTCGCGCGCCGTTGTATCGCTGAATTGGTTGACGCGCACGTAGCCATAGGCCGGGCCAATAAGCTCGTGATGCACGCTGGTAACGCGAATGATTTCGCGGCGCATGTCGTAGTCTATGACCTCTGTGTCGCGCGCAACGCTGACGCTGATCTTCGAGCCCGCCTGACCACGCATACGTTCTATGGTGTCGCGCATGCTATCGGTCTCGACGCCGATCCCGTCGACGGCGACTATTTCATCGCCGCTGCGGATTCCAGAGCGCGCCGCCGGCGATCCCGCCATTGGCGTGACCACCACGATCATGCCGTCCCGCTCATTCACCTCGATGCCGATTCCGGTGTAGCTACCCGTGGTACTGGCGCGGATGTCGCGGTATTCCGCCGCATCAAGAAACTGAGAATGCGGATCGAGATCACTGACCATGCCGCGAATGGCATTATCGAGTAACTCGTCCTCGTCGATATCCTCAACATAGTCGTGTTGCACTCGCTGCAAAACCTCTGCGATGAGTTCCGCCTGACGCAGCGACGCATCGGTGTTTTCAGATACTTGTCGACTCGCCATCAGACCGCCACTGAACGACAAACTCAGCCCCATGACCGTCCCGACAACGACAACCAGAATCGCTCTGGTTTTCAATAACATATGGACCTCCAGCTAGTCCCAACCCGGCCCCGAACCATACCCGGCTCCCGACGATAGCACAGCAACCGGGCGCGCCCTACACACACGGTTCACGTTTTCATTCGCCTGGCTGTCGTGTAACCCACTGGCGCGGGTTCTGCGGCACAGTGCCGCGCCGTATTTCGAAATACAGGCTGGACTGGTTTTGCCCACCGCTATCGCCCACCGTTGCGATCACGTCACCGGGGGCAACCCAGTCGCCGGTATTCTTGAGAATGGTCTCGTTATAGCCATACAGCGTCATATAGTTCTCGCCATGATTGACGATAACCAGAAGGCCGAGCCCGGCAAGCCAGTCCGCGAAGACCACCCGGCCGTGGTACACCGAACGAACCTCCTTGCCGCGCGGCGCGGCCAACACTACGCCATTCCACTTCAGCTGCCCGCTCGCACGCGGCTGACCGAAATCACTGATAAGCCGGCCAGCAATGGGCCAGGTCAGGCGGCCCTTAAAGTCTGTAAACGGTTCCTCGGAGCTAATCGGGTAGTCGGACAGGATGCTCGTTAACTCAGCGATTAATCGCGATAAGTCCTTCTCCTGATCAGCAAGTCGCTTGACCTCCTGACCCTCATCGCTGATTTTTGCCTGCAGGCTGGACAGCAGTCCCTGGCGCCGGTCCTGCGCCACACTAAGTTCAGTCAGCTCTGCGTAGCGCCGCTTCGCCAGGTTGGCGCGGCGTGCTTCCTCGGCGGCAACTTCGCTACGCAGCGTCGCAAGCTCGCGGATCGCTGCAGTCACTTTTTCGATATTTTCACCGCGAAAGTCACTCAGGTACCCGTAGTACGCCATTATCCGGCCTAATGTTGCCGGGTCCTGCTGGTTGAGTAGCAGCTTGATCCGCTCCTGGTCACCGCTCATATAGGCGGCGCGAACCTGTTCAGCGAGCTCTTTGGACTCCTCATCAAGCTCAGCTTCGCGGCTGGACAATTGCGCATCGAGTTCGGCCCTGCGGCGAGCGCTGTAGTCGCGCTCGCGCTCCAGCTCTTTGAGTCGAATACGCTTTTCGGAAATCGCGACCTCCGCCTCCTGCAGCTCTGCCGTCAGACGGTCTCGAGTCGCGGTGCTATCGTCCATGCTCTTTTTCAGCGCACTGATACGCTCGCGGACCTCTTCGAGTTCACGCTCCTTGATTTTTGCGAGCTCGTCCTCAGATTCCTGAGCTGCCGCCCCGGAGGCAAGTGCCAGGGCAAATAATAAAAGGTACTTGAGCGACTTCATGTTTCGGCAGTTTGGTATAATGCGTCCTTTGCCACAAGCCGGGCACACGATCTCCCGCCCCAAATAATATGAATACACTTCTGGAATTCACCGGCAACCACACTTTGCTGGTGCTGGCCCTCATGATCAGTTTTTTTGTACTGGTCTTCACCGAGCTACGGCGTAAGGCCAGCGGCCTCGTTGCTGTTGACCCAGTGGCAGCCGTTTCCCTGATTAACAACGACGCGGCCATCATTGACCTGCGCAGCGCCGAATCCTTCGGGCATGGCCATATCGTCAACGCAATGAACATCCCGCTTGACGAGTTCGACGTGACACATGACAAAGTGAGCAAACTGAAGGACAAGCCGATTGTCGCCGTATGCGATAGCGGCGTGACGTCAAACAAAGCCGTCGCAGACCTGCGCAAGTCCGGCTTTGAAAGCGTCTATGGACTAAAGGGCGGCATGAGCGCATGGAATCAGGCAGGACTTCCGGTGGTGACTGGCAAGAAAACCAAAAGCAAACGCAAAAAGTAGACTATCTAGGAACTCAGCATGGCAGACGAAAACAACAAAGAAGCAGAAAAACACATTTCCATTAACAAGGTCTATCTCAAGGACTTTTCCTTCGAGTCACCGCAAACTCCTGCAGTGTTTCGCACCGGTGAATGGAAGCCGCAGACAAACCTGAACCTGCGCAGCAGCCACAACGAAGTCGAAGGCGACATTCATGAGGTCGTGCTGACGATTACCGTCGATGCCAAGGAAGGAGATTCGACATTGTTCCTGGTAGAGATTCAGCAAGCAGGGCTGTTTTCTATCGGCGGATACGAGGGCGAGGAGTTCAGCGCAATCGTTGGCAGCTTTTGCCCGAATATCCTGTTCCCCTATGCGCGCGAGGCCATTGCCGCGATTATTCAAAAAGGGGGCTTCCCCGAATTCGTGTTACAACCGATCAACTTTGATGCGCTGTACATGCAGTCGCGGCAACAGGCGGCGGCGCAGGAATCTGCCGGCACGGAGAAGCACTAATAGTTACAACGTCCGCACAAAAGGTTGCTGTCGTCGGCGCCGGCTCCTGGGGAACGGCGCTGGCTCTGCAGCTCGCACGCTGCGGGCGCGACGTGCGCCTCGGTGGTGTTCTTGAGCTCGACTTGCTTGAGGCTATGGCGGTGGATCGGGAAAATGTCCGCTACCTGCCCGGCGTCGAATTTCCGGACAATCTTGTCCCTTATGCCGACATTAAAGATTGCATTGATGGCATCCGCGACATCCTCGTCGTCGTTCCCAGTCACGGTTTGCGTAGCACGCTGACGATCATTGCACCTCTGCTTGGACCGGAATCTCGAGTCTGCTGGGCAACCAAGGGTTTTGAGCTGCACACCGGCAAGTTGCCACATCAGGTTGCCGCCGAGGTGTTGGGCGCCGAGCGCCCTATGGCCGTTCTATCCGGTCCAACATTTGCCAAGGAGGTAGGCGCTGGACTGCCGACGGCGATGACCATTGCGGCAAGCGATGCTGAGTTTGCAGAAGATCTGGCCGTTGCGCTTTCCGCAAAAAACTTTCGCGCCTACACATCTGACGACATGACCGGCGTCGAAGTTGGTGGCGCCGTAAAGAATGTTCTTGCCATCGGTGCCGGCATGTCGGACGGGCTTGGTTTCGGCGCGAACACGCGCGTCGCACTTATCAATCGTGGCCTTGTCGAAATGACGCGCCTCGGCGTCGCGCTGGGCGCGAAACAGGAAACCTTTATGGGTCTCGCTTGTATGGGCGACCTCGTGTTGACCTGTACCGACAATCTCTCCCGCAACCGGCGTATGGGCCTCGCGCTCGCCAGTGGTATGTCGATAGACGAAGCCAAAGAGGAGATTCAGCAGGTTGTCGAGGGCGTTATGGCCGCCGAGGCCGTTAACGAGGTGGCCGAGAAACTCGGCATTGAAATGCCCATCTGTCATCAGATCTATCGCATTATTCATGAAGGTGCAGACCCGCGCGAGGCGGTCGAGGCGCTTATGGGGCGCGCACTCAAGTCAGAAAACTAATAAGAAAGGGGCTTAGCTATGGAGACACTGAATCGGGTTGTGCTGTTCTTTTTCGCGATTTTTGCACCGTTCCTAATGTTACCGTCCACGGCGACGAATGCAGATGAATTACAGCGCGCGGTCCTGGTTACCGGTGCAAGCACCGGCATCGGCCGCAAAATCACAGAAAAACTCGCCGCCGACGGACACTTCGTTTACGCGGGAGCAAGAAAGCCCGACGACATAGCGGCCTTAAGCGCAATTGACAACGTTCAGGGTGTTCGTCTGGATGTGACAGTCCAGGAAGAGATTGACGCCGCTGTGCAGCTGGTCGAAAAAGCCGGTCGCGGCCTGCACGCCGTCGTCAACAATGCCGGCGTAAATGTTCTTGCGCCCCTCATTGAGATTGACGAGGAAGAGCTCGACTTCCTGTTCGACGTTAACATCTACGGCCCATACCGCATCACCAAGGCCTTCGCGCCCTTGGTCATTGAATCGCAGGGCAGGGTCGTCAATATCAGCTCGATCTCCGGCACCTTGTCAGGCGGGCTGTACGGAATTTACAGCATGAGCAAACACGCGCTTGAGGCATACACCGATTCACTGGCGCGGGAAATGGCGACGCTAAACGTCAAGGTCATCGGCGTAGAGCCGGGCAATTACAAGACCAACATCTTTCATAACCGCTGCGATCGTATGATGGCGCGCGGCTACAATGCGGAAGATTCGTTGTTTGCGGAGCTCGTCAAGCCCAGGGTCGAAATGTGCCGAAATCGACCGGAAGACACGGACCCGGAGCCAGACCAGGTGGCCGACGCTGTGGCACACGCGCTTTTCTCTGACAGCCCCAAAGAACATTACCTGGTCGTACCCGAGCAACGCCAGGCCGAATGGACCATACGCAAGGCCATTGAGGAGCTTGCCAGCCTCAATGAGGACCATGAGTTCAGCTACAGCCGTGATGAGCTCGTGCAGATGCTCGACGAGGAGCTGGATCGGCCAAGACTGGATTAGAGCGCTGCCGGTCGACGTGCTGCATCGGCCCGAGACTGGTAAACCGGCTGGAATGCTCTAATATTATTCAGATAAAGAATAATAAGCTTATGGGGGTAAGCATGGACCGACGTAGATTCTGTCGTACGGCAGTCGCGGCCAGCGTGGCTGCGGCAATTCCAATTCTCCCCGGTTGCAGCAAAAAGGCACCAGTCGCGTCCCAGGCTAATACGAGCATTCGAGCAATTTCACTCGACGGCGCGGAAATCGAGCTTGAAAGGGCTGCCGTCAAAGAGCTCGGCGAAAGCATGACCGGGCCGGTACTGCTCTCGAACCATCCCGAATACGACACGGCGCGCAAAATCTGGAACGGCATGCATGATCGTCGACCGGCGCTGATCGCGCGCTGCTTAAATAGCACGGACGTGAGCAATGCCGTCACGTTCGCGCACGATCGCGGCATGTTAACGGCCGTTCGCGGCGGTGGCCACAGTTGGCCCGGTAAGTCTGTTGCCGATGACGGCCTGATGATTGACCTCTCACAGATGCACACAGTGACCGCCGACCCTGAAAAACGCAGGGCCTATGCGAAAGGTGGCGCGTTACTCGGGGCGCTTGATGCCGCCTCGCTCGAGCATGGGCTCGTAACAACAGCAGGTGTTGTCTCGCATACCGGCGTCGGCGGCTTCACGCTCGGCGGCGGCATGGGACGCCTCAACCGCAAGTATGGACTGGCGATCGACAACCTGCGCTCTGCTGAGATCATTACCGCCGACGGCCAGGTGCGCCGCGCCAGCGCTGATGAGAACTCAGACCTGTTCTGGGGTATTCGCGGCGGCGGCGGCAACTTCGGCGTTGTTACCGAGTTCGAATTCGAGCTGCACCCGTTTGAACGCAATTTGCTCTCAGGGATGCTGCTTTGGCCGCTCGCCCAGGCTCGGGACGTACTCGAGTTCTATGCCGAGTGGTATCAGACGCTGTCCGATGAGCTGTACGTCGGGCCAGCTTTGTTTGCTTTGCCCGAGGTCGGTGGTGTCGTTGCCATGGAGGTGGTTTATAACGGTGACCCTGCGATCGGCGAAAAGGAGCTAGAGCCCTTGCGCAAAATCGGTACGCCGATGGATGACGGCGTAACGATGCAGGACTACAACGTCATGCAGACGCAGGAAGATGCAGGGCTTGCCCATGGCGTTCGTTCGTATATCAAGAACGGTATGGTCAACGAAATTTCGCAGGGCCTGATCAATATGATGGTTGAGTCCTATGACGGCGATCCACGCCTCTCGATCTTTACGCACACGCTTGGCGGCGCGGCTCAGCGTGTTGGCGAACTCGACACGGCCTTCCCGCACCGCAACGCGGAGACAATGCTCGGCGTCGGAGGTGGCTGGATGGATCCGGCTGATGACGCGTCGGCTATTGCTAAATCGCGCGAGTGGTACTACGCACTCGAGCCGTTCATGGGTGGCTACTACGACAACATCGATTTCGATGGCGCTGAAGCGGTTGGCAACTACGGCCCGGCTTATGAGCGCCTGAGCAAGATTAAAGGCAAGTACGACCCAGGTAACCTGTTTCGCCTGAACAGCAATGTTCATCCGGCGTAATTAAAAATTAGAACAAGGGGAAGAAGCATGGATCGACGAAAATTCTGCCGTACGGCAATCGCGGCCAGTGTGGCTGCGGCAATTCCAATGCTGCCCGGCTGCGGCAAAAAAGCACCGGTAGCAACGCAAGCCGAGGCGAGCATTCGGGGCATCTCGCTCAGTGGGGCCGAGATTGAACTGGAAAAAGCAGCGATCAGGGAGCTTGGTGATGCTATGACCGGCCCGGTTCTGCTCTCGGGACATGCGGACTATGACGGCGCACGCTCAATCTGGAATGGCATGCATGACAAACGGCCCGCGCTCATTGCGCGCTGCCTGAGTGCTGACGATGTCAGCCAGGCGGTCACGTTTGCCCGTGAGCGCGAATTGCTCGTCGCCGTTCGTGGCGGCGGCCATAGCTGGCCCGGAAAGTCCATTTGTGATGACGGTCTGATGATCGACCTGTCGCAGATGAATTCCGTGACGGTCGATGAGAACACACAGCGCGCCACAGCACAGGGCGGCGCTTTGCTTAGCGGGCTCGATGCTGCTGCGCTTGGGAAGGGCCTTGTAACAACGGCCGGTGTGGTTTCGCACACCGGCGTCGGCGGCTACACGCTGGGTGGTGGCTTCGGCAGGCTCAATCGCAAGTACGGCCTGACCGTTGACAATGTCACTGGCGCACGAATCGTTACGGCAGACGGCACTATTCGTCGTATCAGCGCCGAAGAAGAGCCGGATCTTTTCTGGGCGATTCGCGGTGGTGGTGGCAACTTTGGCGTGGCTACCGAATTCGAGTATCAACTGCATCCGTTCGACCGCAACGTCCTTTCGGGCAGTATCGTCTGGCCCGTGGAACAGCTTCGTGATGTGCTCGAGTTCTATGCCGAGTGGTCGGCTGGCCTGTCCGATGAAATGTACGTTGGGCCAACCATCGCTACAACGCCTGACGGCGCACGCGTCGTCATGATGGATGTTGTGTATAACGGCGATCCTGTCGCCGGCGAAAAAGAGCTCGCTCCGTTGCGTGCTGTCGGTTCACCGATAGCGGATGGCGTCATTGTCCAGGACTACTCGGTCCTGCAAACAATCAACGACGTAGCATTCGGCCATGGTGTTCGTTCTTACGCCAAAAACGGCATGGTCAAAGAGTGGACCCAGGGTCTCGTCGACGCCATCATTGAGTCCGACGACCCGAGGATTTTCGTTGCCAATCACGTTGCTGGCGGTGCGGTCAAACGTGTCGGCGAGCTCGACACCGCTTTCCCGCACCGTAATGCCGAGATCATGCTGGTGATTGTCAGCGGCTGGATGGACCCGGCGCAGGACGACGAGTTCACAGCGGCGACACGGGCAAACTTTAAAGCGATTGAACCGCAC
>Ga0316194_10002806_pt1 | contig 12170 bp, 6 predicted proteins | sample CroRivsedime1_MG_FD_204936 | JGI IMG/M metagenome (GOLD analysis project Ga0316194, IMG submission 204936) | Coastal sediment microbial communities from Maine, United States - Cross River sediment 1 | ecosystem: Environmental > Aquatic > Marine > Coastal > Sediment | place: USA: Maine...
GTCTCCTCCGCCCACCACACGCCGAGATCGACGATCTTGTGGAAGCCCTCGTCCTGCCAGGTGAGCTGGCCCTCGTGGATCACTACCCCCGCATCGACCTCGCCCGAGCTCACCGCCGGCATGATTTCGTCAAAGGCAAGGGTCACCGTCTGCAGCGCCGGGTTCCACATTTTGAGGGCGAGAGATGCCGATGTCAGCCGTCCGGGGATGGCGACCTTCATCTGAGCGAGTCCGTCCGGATCGGCTGCTTCACGTGCCACCAACACCGGACCATAGCCGTCGCCCATCGATGCTCCCGATCCGAGCAGCGCATAACGATCGTCGAGATGAGCATAGGCATGGATTGACACCGCGGTCACCTCGTAGGTCCCCTCGAAAGCCTCACGATTGAGCGTCTCGATGTCGGAGAGCACGTGCTCGAAGCGCAGCTCGCCGGTGTCGATGAGCTCCTTGGCGAGTGCATAGAACATGAAGGCGTCGTCCGAGTCCGGCGAGTGCGCCACGCGAATCAGGGTCATGAATCCTCCGGTCCCCTTCGGGAGAGTCGGCATTCTAACCCGGACGGTCGTATCACCACAGAGGCACAGAGAGCACAGAGCCCACCAACCTACATCACAACCACGAAGGCACGAAGACACAAAGAATTCACAAAGCCGCCCACCCACCCATTTTTGCCCGCAGATCACGCAGATAGACGCAGATAGTGCAGCCTGATTTGGATACTCCGCCGTTTCCGCCAACGACTCAGAGAAGTCCGACCATCAGAAAATGCCCACAGATCACACAGATCGACCCAGATAAGTCCGTGCTCGCTTGCTTCGTGCGGCGAGGTTCCGGCCGTCGGAAGACGGCCGGAAACCGCTGGGCCAGGAAACCGCCCCGAAAACGAGCTTTCGTTCCAGTTTCCTGGCCCAGCGACCTGCGCTCTGCGAGCGCAGGCCTCGCCGCTTCTCTTTTTCATTCAATAACTTGGGAGGAATACACGTCTCTACTCATTAGAGAAGAAGTAAGGCAGAACCGACGTGCCTCGGGCACGTCGGCCGGGGAGAAGACCGGGCGCTACGAATGCTGGCATCCGGAACGATCGGGCTTCTCCCCGGCGACACGCGATCTTCAGATCGCCTGTCGTTCTGCTGCCAAGAAGGGGGACCGCCTGTCAAGCTCAGCGATCGCCTCTTGGTGTCTTGGTGGTTGCGACGTGGGCGGGTGGGTGGATCTGTGTGATCTGTGGGCAGCTCTGTGTCTTCTCTGTGTATCTGTGGTTCAGTCGCTATCCTGACGGGCGGCGAAGCGTTCGATCAGGGCCCGGGTCGATCCATCGTGGTGCGAAAGCTCGGCATCACCGTTCGTGAAGAGGTTCTTTGTTTCGCCGAGGATCTTGCCCGCCAGAACCTTGCCCAGCTCGACCCCCCACTGATCGAAGCTGTTGACCCGCCACACCACACCCTGAACGAAGAACTCGTGCTCGTAGAGCGCGACCAGCATCCCCAGCGATCGCGGCGTTACACGGTCGAGCAGGAAGGTATTGGTCGGTCGGTTACCCTCGAAGATCTTGTGCGGTGCGAGCGCCCTGGCCTCCTCCTTGTCGAAGCCGCGAACGAGGAGCTCCTGTATCACCTCGGCGGCGGTTCGCCCCACCATCAGGGCCTCGCTCTGCGCGAAGCAGTTGGCAATCAGCTTTCGATGGTGGTCACCGATCGGGTTGTGAGAGTTGATGACGCCGATGAAGTCGCACGGCACCAGCTCGGTGCCCTGGTGGACGAGCTGATAGAAGGCGTGCTGGCCGTTTGTTCCCGGTTCGCCCCAGACCACGGCGCCGGTTCGGTAGTCGACCCTGTTGCCCTCGCGGTCGACCGATTTGCCGTTCGATTCCATGTCGCCCTGTTGGAGGTATGCCGGGAAACGGCGGAGGTATTGGTCGTACGGCAACACTGCCCTGGTCGAAGCGCCGAAAAAATTCCGGTACCAGATGCCGAGCATCGCCATCACGACCGGGATGTTCTCCTCGAGCGGTGCCTCGACAAAGTGCCGATCGACTGTGTGGGCACCTTCGAGGAGTTCGGTGAATCGATCGAAGCCGACTGCCAGCGCCACCGTCAGGCCGATCGCCGACCAGCTCGAGTAGCGGCCGCCGACCCAGTCCCAGAATTCGAAGATGCAATCGGGATCGACCCCGAAGGCCTCAACCGCTTCGTTATTGGTGGAGAGCGCTACGAAATGGCTCGCCACCGCTGCATCGTCGCCGAGGGCCTCGACCAGCCAGCGCCGTGCGGTGTTCGCGTTGGTCATGGTTTCCTGGGTCGTGAAGGTCTTTGACGCCACCACGAAGAGAGTCTCGGCAGGGTCGAGACCGCGGGTCTTCTCGACGAAGTCGGTAGCATCGACATTGGAGACGAACCGGACCTGTGGACCGTCGCAGTACGGCGTCAGCGCCTCGCAGATCATCGCCGGTCCCAAATCCGAGCCGCCGATGCCGATGTTGACAACCGAGGCAATGCGTCGCCCAGTGAAGCCAAGCCACTGCCCCGAGCGGACCGCCTCGGAAAAGCCCTCCATCTTCTGGAGGACCGCGTTGACTCCGGGCATGACGTCCTCGCCGTCGACCTCGATCGGCGCACCGGCACGGTTGCGCAGCGCCACATGGAGCACCGCCCTGTCTTCGGTCCAGTTGATCTTCTCGCCCGCGAACATCGCGCGCGCCGCTTCCGGCACACCGCTTGCCCGGGCGAGATCGACCAGCAAAGCCATTGTGGTTTCGTCGATGCGGTTCTTTGAGTAGTCGAAGAATAGGTCGTCGAGTTCGAGGGAGAAACGATCGAATCGTTCCGGGTCGGACCCGAAGAGCTCGCGCATGTGAACCTGGCCGATTTCATGGAAGTGCGTTTCGAGTGCCTTCCACGGCCCTGTTTCGGTCAGCGGAGTTCCGCTACGCACCGCCTTGTCGATGTCGGAATCAAACAGCATCGCTTCGCCTCCTCGGGACGTTACGAGGATAGCGCAGAAGGGCTTGAGGCTTGAGATGCAAGATACAAGATGCAAGATGCAGGGAACGCCTCCCAGTCCCGGACATGCCGCGGGCGGGCGGGAGGTACTTGTATCTTGGATCTTGTATCTGGGTGGGTGGGAGGGTGGGAATCAGCTACTTGCCCACTCGAGCGCGCGGGCGGGGTCCTCTGCGAGCAGCTCGAGCACCTCGTCGGTCGGCATGCGGCCACGAGTGGTGTAGTGCTCGAGATAGGCCTCGACGGCGGCAAGGTCCTCGTTTGGAACGTATCCGGACGGCAACGCCCTCGCGCCGTCAAGACCAATCTTCCACAGCTTGCAGGCCAGATCTCTCAGTTCAGGATCGCGGACACCGTCGAGCGCCGCCCTCCGCCAGATCTCCGGTAGCTCCCCGCGGTGGTCGTGCAGCAGATCGAGAGCCGCTGTCCGGGCGCCGTCGTCGTAGAGCAGGGCCGCGGTCAGGGCCACCGGCACCGCCCGCCACCGGTCGGGCAGAGCCTCACCTGCTCGCAGCTCGAGGAATCCCCGAGGTCGAACCTCGAAGAAGAGCGTCGTGAGGTGGTAATCGAGATCATCGATAGTCGGCCAGCCCCAACGAGGGTGCCCGTTGCGAACCCACTTCTCGAAGCTGCACCCCTGACAGCCGGGTTCGAAGTGGTCGCCATTGACGCGATAGATCATCACATCAGCTTCGAGGGCAGCCTGCCCCCACTCGCCGCGCGGGTCGTCTCCCGGCCCCTCCACCAGGAGGCTCGGGAAGCCGCTCCTGGACGGATCGAGTCCCTGCCAGGCTCGGGCGCGGCTGCAGACCGCGCCGAGCCCCGGGCTGGAGGCGAACGTGGCGGTCATCAACGGACTCAGCAGATTTGCGAGCAACCACCGCTCCTGCCACACCCCATCGGGTCCGAGATCGAGATTGATCTGGAGGCTTGCGGTGTGGCGCATCATCACCGCACCCCAGTGGCCGCGCTGTCGATAGTAGGCGGCCTGCGCGGTGTACCTTCCGGCCCGAAGTTGCTGTGGAACCGTTTCGACATCATGCCACACGTCAACACCGATGGCAGCGAGGGCGACATCGTGGCGCCCGAAAGCGCCGCGCAATCGGCCAAGGATGTCTCTCACGTCGGAGCAAACGCTGGCAACGCTTTCGAAGACCGCCGTCGAGTGCTCCACCTGGGCGCCCGGCTCGAAGGTCAATCTTCCCCCGCCGTCGACCGGATACTCCACCGGACCGAGCGGCCCGCTGCTGCGGGCGCCAATGCGATCGTCTGACGCGGCGAGCTCGTCAACCACCTCGAGCACACCGTTGCCGTCGGCCTGGGTCAAAAGGAGGCGGCCCTGAGGGCGTCCCTTGGCATCGCGAACGATAGGGAAGAACTCGGGCTCAAGCCCAATACCGCCGAGGCGCTCGGGCCGGAGGGTTGCAGGAAATGCCTTTAGCCCCGCGCGGTGTCGCGCCTCGTCGAGCGAGATAGCATGCTTGCGATCTTGTGTGGGCATTCGTCTCCAATCGCGTCACGAAAAGATACACGGCGAGTAGCGCGTTGCCAAGTACAGAAGCTCGCACCTGACGCTGGATGCTGGATGCTGGATGCTGGATGCTGGATACATCAAAAGCATGAATTCGTTGCCGCCAGTGTCAATGGGTGGGTGGGCGGATCCAGCATCTAGGATCTAGCATCCAGTATCGGGCGGGCGGGTGGAAAACAAAAAAGCGCGGCCGAAGCCGCGCTGTATCGGATATTGAAAGGCCCTCGGTTATTCGCCCGGGGGATTCTTGAACTCGTGGATCGCTTCCTTGTTGTTGAGCTCGTCGGCCATGACCTTTTTCGTCGCGTGATCTTCGCCCGTGTGGCAACCATCGCAGGTCGCCTGGGTCGGAATCACGAGGCCGTTGGCAACCGCCGCTTCGCGGTCCTTCATGATGCTCATCTTCTTGAAATCAGCACCCGCTCCATGGCATGCCTCACACTGCACGCCTTCGAAATCCTCGCTGGCGTTCGTGGTGTGGCATTTCGCGCAGTCGGCGCCCCACTCACGATCGGTCCCGGCCTTGGCCGTCTCGGTCGCCTTGGCGTGCTTGGTGCCCTCCCACGATGCGTACTGCACCTTGTGGCACATCTTGCACTTGGCGGCCCCAACGTACTCATGATCTCCGGCGTAAGCGCTGGACGACACCGCCACAACTGCCAGAACGATCGCGATCCAAAGAATCTGTTTCTTCATCTGTATCCTCCAAGATCTCCGGTTCAGCCCGACGGGGCCTCCGGCACTCGCCGAATCTACCACCGTCTCAACGACTGATCAAGATCGACGCTCCTGTGACATATACAGTTCAACGGCCTGGAAAATTCCACTCGGCAACAAAATGGCACCACGAGAACAGGAAGCGAATATACCGTAAGATATTGACAAAAAATATGTTAACAACAAGAAATAGAAAAGGCGCCTACCAGCGGTCGGGGTCTAGGCCCTCAAAAACCAACAACCCGCTGAAGGTCGTGCGCCGATTCATGACCAGGTCGCCGGTCATCGGATTGACGGTCAGCGGCAGGTGTTCGAAGTGCGACGCCGCGGGTTGCCCGAAATCGAGAACCGAACGACGGGACCACGACCAGTCACCCGGCTGGGATTCCCATAGCTCGATCAGGTCGCCGGCGCGGCGCAGCTGCCACAAAAAGCTCCCCCTTCGGCTCCACACCAGTCGAGTCGGCTCGCGACCGATTTTGAGTGGTGAACCGCCGGCAGCCGGGACCACCCACGCCCCCTGGGCGGGATCGGAGTCCTGGGTCCAGACCGAGTAGGCGATCCAGCGGCCATCGGGGCTCCACTGCGGATAATCGCCACCCTCCGGTGTGAGCTCCGTTGGTTCCCCGCCCGCTGCGGAGACCATCCACACTCGAATCGGCGAACCTGCAGCATAGGTGAGGTAGCGTCCGTCAGGAGACCAGCTCGGGTACTCCGAAGCCTCGACATCCGTGGCAAGGGTCACCGGTTGGCCGCCACTTCGCGACACCACCCTGAGTACGGTGCCCTCATCCGGATCCTGTGCCAGGTACGCCATTCGATCGCCATCGGGCGAAACCGCGGGACACGACGCGTCTTCGCCCGGCTCGGTGAGCGCGACCTCGGACCCTGAATCATCACGTAGAAATAGAGTCGCACTTCCGGCTACGTAGCGCCGGTAGACGACGGAGCCGTCGGAATCCACACTCCCCCACCCGCTGTTCGAAACGCCACACAATTCGCAGTTCCATCCTTTGCCGTTCGGGTCCACCGCAACGAGATCGTTGGTGGTGTTGCGCCGAACAACCGCCAGACTTCGTCCGTCGGGTGACAGGGACGGGTACCACAGGCGATCCACCCGCGGGACGACGGGTGCGCCACCATTCTCATCGACCCGAACGAGGTGACCGTCCACCGAGGCGACAAGTGAGCGGCCCGAGTTGGTCCAGTCGATTCCGTAGATCTGCTCTCCGGAAGCCAACCAGGCCCTCGTCTGGCCCGAAAGCTCAGAGGCCACAAAGAGGCTGTCCGGTTGGCCGGCCGGCCCTGCCAGGATGGCGAAACCGCCACCGGGTCGAGCAAGGGCCCGGTACCACGAAAGGCCCCCTTCGGAATCCCGAACCCGGACCGCCTCTCGCCGGCCGACTGAGAACCGATAGAGGCTGAAGCCGGTTGCTACGTCCTCACGCGAAAAAAGAAAGCTGTCAGAATCCAACCAGCTCCCGCCACCCGCGTTGATCACCTCGGTAATAGGAGGTCCACCGACGGCCGGAACCACCCGCAACAACGATTCGCCCGCCGCCACCGACTCGATCAACAGTGCCTTGCCGTCGGGAGAGTATTGGGGCAGACCAAGGCCTACACCCGGATCTCCCGTAAGCACACTCCGGGTGACGCCCGTGGCGGCCTCGACGGCGATCACTTCGCTGTTGCCTGCGTCATTTCGGGCGATGACGATCTCGTTCCCCGCCGGGCTCCAGTCGGGGTCATTCAAGTTCCCCACCGTGTCCAAGAGGGATCGAACCTGCCACCGGCCCGGGTCCGGGCGCCTCGTTTCAGCGCCGATGCGTGCGATCACGGCGCCGACGACAATTCCGGCCGCCACCGCAACCGCTGCGATTCCTGCACCACGAAAGGCGAGCCGCCGCCTCCGCACGGAAACCGCCTCGAGTCTGCCCGTACTGATGGCCAGTGTCGGGGCCTCGGCGAGGCTGACATCGTCCGTGCCCTGGAAAATCGCCAGGTCTTTGGCCAGATCGGCGCTCGAACGGTAGCGGCGCTCGGGCTCACGCTCCAGGCAGCGATCAACAACCGCCACCAACTCCTGGGGCGTTTGCGGAGCCACCTCGGAAAGTGGGCGATACTCCGAACGCACCACCGCCTGCAGGACCTCGAGCGGCGTCTGCCCTTCGAAAGCGCGGACTCCAGAAAGTGACTCGTAGAGAACGGTGCCGCAGGAAAAAATGTCCGAGACCGGGGAAATGCCCTTGCCCAGCGCCTGCTCCGGCGCCATATAGGGGCACGAGCCGAGGACCATCCCCGGCGAAGTCAGGGACTCGATCGGAGTCTCACCCTCACGCTGCATGAGACGAGCAAGACCGAAATCGAGAACGGTCACGTGGCCGCCGTCCGAGACCATGATGTTGGAGGGCTTGAGATCACGGTGGATCACGCCGACCTCGTGGGCGGCGGCGAGCGCGAGACTCGCCTGCTCGATGATGCGTGCGGCCTTCCTCGCCGGTAACGGGCCTTCGGCAATCAACTCGTTGAGCGAGCGCCCACGGATCAGCTCCATCACGAGGTAGGGCAACTCCTCCCCAACACCGGGATCGAAGGTGCCGAGATCGAAAATACTGACCACGTTCGGGTGCTGCAGCCTCGCCATGGCCAGCGCCTCGCGCTGGAACCGGGCTTCTGCCGCTGGTTCGGTCACAAGGATTCTGGGCAGCAGCTTGAGCGCGACCTCGCGATCGAGACGCTCATCCCACGCCGCCCATACCGACCCCATGCCGCCGCGCGCGAGTTGCTGCCGGAGGCGGAAGCGCCACACGTTCATCCCGGGCTTGAGGTCGGTGATCATAACCGTCCCATCATACGATGACCACAGGCTAGTTTGATGAGTTGCGTTCCAGGACAAGGACCGTCAGGTCGTCGGCCGCTGGCGTCCCGTCGGCGTGTTCCGCCAGAGCTTCCAGAATGGTCGTCGTCAGACCGTAGCCCGGACTGTCCGTGGACGCTCCCACGACCTGTTCCAGGCGTTGATACCCGAAAGGCTCGCCGTCGGGCGACACCGCCTCCACCAGACCGTCGGAGTACAGGATCAGGCGGCTGTCGACCGGGAATTGGCGGACCAACGATGTCGGATTGCAGAGGCGGCTGCCCATCGGCGGCGAACCCGCCAGGAGCTCTTCCAGCCTCCCGTCCGGGTGGATAAGGAGCGCCGGACAATGGCCCGCATTGGCGAGCACCAGTCGGCCTTCGCCGAGCTTGATTTCGACCACCGCCAGGGTGACCATCGCGCCCATCTGACCGTGCTCCATCAGCAGGTGGTTGACCTTTTCGATGAGGTCGGTCCCTCCATAGCCCTCGTATACCAGCGCCGCCACCGAAGATTTGAGGCTCGCCATCAGGAGGCCTGTGGAGAGGCCGTGGCCGGCGACATCGCCGATCGTCACCACCAACCTTTCCTCTGAAATGGGAAAGACATCAAAATAGTCGCCACCGACCTCGGCCGCGGGCTGGAAGGTGGCTTGCAGACTGACCGGGCCGACCTCGAGGAACCTGGCCGGCAGCAGGCTCTCCTGGATTTCGCGTGCCAGCTCGAGCTCGCTCGCGAGACGCTCCTTCTCCGCCACGTCTGACAGCATCGATTGGACCGAATCCGTCATGTGATTGAAGGTCCGCGCGAGGTCGCCGAGTTGATCATGGCGTTTCACGGGCACCCGGTGGTCGAGGTCGCCGCGTTCAATCGCTCGAGCTCCAGCGGTCAGCCGCGATGTCGAACGGGTAATGGTGAGGATCATTGTCGCCGAAGTGACCATCGCGACTCCGTAGCAGACGAGGAAGAAGAGCCCGATCGCCGTCACCGCGCTCCACAGTTCGGATGCGAGCTCGTACCTCGACAGAGTGAAGTCCTCCCAGACGTTGCGCGGCGAGGTACGGATCAGAGCGAGGTGATTCTGGTCCTCGATTTTTTCGCCCGTTTCGAGGTCGACGAGGTCGACGATGACCCGGAACCACACAATCCACGGCATTGAAAACAGACCCGTGCCACCTTCGGTCCACGTTGGCCAGATCTCGTCTCCGGAAACCTCCTCACCGTCAATCGAGAAACTCAGTGCGCCGTCGCTCGATGCCTCGGCAGTGATTTCGTCCTCATCTTCTCCTTCGCTCCCCGCCACACTGGCATGGCCCTCTTCGAAGGCGAAGAATGCAACATCGAACCACCATTGAGAGCTCAGATCGGCACCGGTTGTTTCGTCGAAGGGGATGAGGGCGGCAACCCGGTCGCCCGCCGGTGAGCGATAGGCGGTCACCGAATATACCGTTGCGCCGTGCCTCACCGTCGTCCAGGAGGTTCCCTCCGAAAGCCATCCGAAGTCGACGGAACCAAGGTCACCACCAACCACCTCCGTACGGTCACCGATCTGCGCCCACCAGAGGATTTTGGACAGCGGGTGAGGAGGGTCTGCCGCGAACTCATCAAGGGAGGCAAAGGCGGCCTCGGGTCCCGCGTCAGAGGCGATTTCTATCACGTTCTCACAGTCGTCCAACAACGTCCAACCGAAACGGTCGAACTCGGAACCGACCCGCACCGATGTGTACTGGCCCATCAGGATGTAGAGACCGAACGCCCCCAGGGCCACCGCGAAGAACACGGGCAACACGCCGATCAGCAGATAGGTAATGAAGAGGCGCACCCCGACCCGATACGTCAACCAACGCCACATACCCCAGGCCAGGACCCACAGGCTGATCGCCACCCAGATCCAGGCGAGCGTAGTTACGAAGATCGAGAAACCCGACCCGGAAGCAACGGCCGAGATCAGGAACGCCATGACGACGAGGGCAGCGCCGCCGATCCACCACCATCGGCGGTCGAGTTTCAAACCGTGTCCTCCGCGTCAGAGCCATCGTCGGCCGGTTGGATCAACCAGGGTTCGCTCGCGGGCGGCGCCCCATCCGGCTCGTGACAGCGCCGGCACCGGGCCTCGTAGGCCCCCGTCGCACCCACCACGACCAGCTCATCGCTTTCGATCAAACGCTGGGTATAAGCTGCCTGCGACCCACAGCTCGTACAGATGGCGTGGATCTTATGCACTTCCTCGGCCACCGCCAACAGTTCGGGCATCGGCCCGAACGGGATTCCCCGATAATCCATATCGAGGCCGGCAACGAGCACCCGCTTACCGAGGTTGGCCAGGTGTCCGCACACTCGCGGCAGCGAATCATCGAAGAACTGTGCCTCGTCGATTCCAACCACTTCGGTCCGCGGATCGAGCCGCGGCATGATCTCGTCGGCCCGTTCGACCAGCTCGCAGGGGATCCGCATCTGGGTATGGGAGACCACATCCCCCTCGGAGAAGCGGTTGTCCAGCTTCGGTTTGAAGACCTGGACCCTTTGCCGGGCAATCGTCGCCCGCCGCAGCAAACGGATGAGCTCCTCCGACTTACCCGAAAACATCGGGCCGGCGATCACCTCGATCCAGCCCGCACCTGGTCGCGTGGGATTCATCAGGACGCTCCCTTCGAGGCCAACAGATTAGCAGGGAAAAGGGCTTGGGGCTTGGGCCCTGGGGCTTGCGGATATTTTACACCCGCCTTCAGACCCGAACTGTTCGATTCTCAAGCCTCAAGCCTCAGGCCTCAAGCCTTCCGCTTACTTGTTTACCATGTGGACCGCCTGCCCCAGAGCGCCCTCGATAGCTTCTTGCAGCGCTTCCGACATCGTCGGATGGGGATGGATTGTAAGTGCCACATCCTCGAGGAACGCGCCCATCTCCAGCGCCAGCGTCGCTTCGCCGATGAACTCGCTGACTCCGCGCCCAACGGCGATGACGCCAAGCAGTTGCTTGGTGTCGGCGTCCGCGATCGCCTTGACAAAGCCGTCGGTCGAATCGAGGGACATGGCGCGACCCGAGGCCTTGAACGGGAAGTTGCCGGTGACGACGTTGTAGCCCTCTGCGGTTGCCTCGACTTCTCCGAGACCGACCCACGCCACTTCGGGATCGGTGTAGATCACCGCCGGCACCACGTTATCGAAGGCCGCCGGTTTACCCGCGATGACATCGGCTGCGACCTTGGCCTCCTGATAGGCCTTGTGGGCCAACAGCGCACCGCCAACCACGTCGCCGACAGCGTAGATGCCCGGAGCGTTGGTCTGCATGCGGTCATTCGTGACGATGAACCCTTTGTCGTCCGTCGTGACCCCTGCGGCTTCGAGGCCGAGGCCTTCCACATTGGGCACCCTGCCCACGCTCATCATCACGACATCGGCCTCGAGTCGCAGCTCCTCGTCCTTTGGCCCCCGGGCGACCACGATCGACGGATCGCCGACCTCGAAGGACTCGGCACGGTGGCTGAGGTGGAGCTTGATCTTGAGTTTCTTGAGCTGGCGCGTGAGGGCCTTCCCGACCTCCGGATCGAGATCCGGCGCCACCTTGGGCAGGAACTCGACGATGGATACCTTGGAGCCGAGCTTGGCGTAAACGGTGCCCAACTCTAGGCCGATATAGCCCGCCCCGATGATTACCAGCTGTTTCGGCACCGACTGCAGGGAGAGGGCCTCGGTCGAACCAATGATTTTCTCGCCATCATGCGGGAAGGCGTCGAGCGCCATCGGTCGCGAACCGGTGGCGATCACCGCCTGTTCGAACTCGATCTCGACTCGGTCCTCTTCCGACGCCACCACCAGCGAGCGGTCAGAGAGAAATTCGGCCGCGCCGTACACCACCTCGACGCCGTTCTGCTTGCACAGGAAGGCGACACCCGAAGTCAGCCGCTCGACGATGCCATCCTTCCACTCGACCATTTTCGGTAAATCTACCGTCAGGTCCTTGACCGAGAGGCCCATATTGTCGGCGTGTTGCACCTCGAAGGCGAGGTCCGAAGCGTGAATCAACGCCTTGGACGGAATGCAGCCGACGTTGAGGCAGACCCCG
>Ga0316194_10002809_pt1 | contig 12164 bp, 9 predicted proteins | sample CroRivsedime1_MG_FD_204936 | JGI IMG/M metagenome (GOLD analysis project Ga0316194, IMG submission 204936) | Coastal sediment microbial communities from Maine, United States - Cross River sediment 1 | ecosystem: Environmental > Aquatic > Marine > Coastal > Sediment | place: USA: Maine...
CAGGCTCAGACTCGGCACCCATCACCCAGTTCGCCTCGTCCTGTTCGTTTATCTCCAGCAACAGGTCGACGTCGCGCAGCCGGAACTCCTTGACCTGCACGGGTCCCGACAGCAGCGACCACAGACCGAGTCGGGCCGAGATATGGCCAATTCTTACCAGCTCCGGCTTGGACCCCCACTCGGCATTCGTCAGGCTCACATCCTCGAGGACGATCGCCGGCGAAGGCACGATGTCGATGTCAAACGTACCGCCGAGCTTCAGCGTCCGTCCCGTCGCATCGGCCGCGGCCGATTCGATATGGGGTTTCAGCCAGTTCAGATCTGCAAAACTCAGGTAAAGAATGGCCGCCACAACTGCGACGATGAAGGTCATGCTGATCCACTTCAGTAGTCGTAAGATGGACATCTGTGATCCTCCTCCAAGATCGACTGGCTACGACCTCAATCACTGCACGTTTAAAGCATGCCGGAATTTGTCAGACTGACAGCCGATCCTCGCTCGGCGTGTGTGGGCCTTTCAGTCCTCTGAGTCAGTATAGTCAAAACCCTGCGCTGGACCTGCCATTATTTTGTCATCACATGCGCCAGCACAATAATGAGCCTCACCTTCCAGCGCATCCATAGTGATCACGGCGTGTACCTTCACGTTCACCGCAAACACCAGCATCAACAAGATCAGGTTCAGCACGACCAGTTGCGGTGTTTCCATCGTTCGCTATCTTCGTCAGGTTAATCACTCACGCGATCATCACGCATCGACGACTTTCATTTATTGTGTCTCCTCCCCACCAGATCAAATTCGGCAATTGGAACTGTCAACATACAGGTGGACATTAAGACAAATAATAGACCATAGAATCGTCTTGCAGATATCCAGTTTTCGAAAAAATGAACAGATCAGTCGCTGATAGCCGTAGACAATTCCTGGTAAGCACTCAGGGGGCAAGCACCTCCAGCTTGACCTTCCCGTGACCATCCTCGACCAGCCCAACTGCCTGGGCCGCCGCCCCGGACAAGTCTATTATCCGGCCTTTGGCGTGCGGACCACGGTCGTTGATCACCACTTCCACCGATTTTCCCGTTTTCAGATAAGTTACCTTGACCTTGGTGCCGAACGGCAGCGAGCGGTGTGCGGCGGTCATACCATTCTTGTCGTAGGGCTCGCCACTGGCAGTCTTGTTGCCGTGCAGGCTGTCGGCATAATAGCTCGCCTCACCCGTCTGCACATTGATGGCCGCCCCGGCGTATACACTCGCATTCACCACAAAAAGCAGCATCAGCAGAATCGGGTTCATCACTATCATTTGTCGGTTTTTCATGGTGTTTGCTCCATCTTATGGTTAAATCACTGGGTCGCCGTCGGTGTCCTGGACCGGCTTCAGAGTTGATGCTCTACCGGCAGGATCATGATGAAACCAGACATAAAACGCTGCCCGAAGGTGGTCTCCGGCTCATCATAGTAACGCACCTCTTTGCCGTCGACCTCGCTGACCCAGTAGAGGTCTCCGTTCTCATCCAGCATCACCCGGTAGCTGTTCTCCGGCCGCACGCCCTCATCCATATAGTCGATCACCTGCCGGGCCAGCTCGGAACTTTCCACATAAAGACCCGCTTCGGTATTGATACTGCCCGAGCGAGGATCGAGGTTGAAACTGCCGATGAACACCGACTCCCGGTCAAAGACAATGGCCTTGGTGTGCAGGGCAGCCTTGGACTCACCGCGGTAGACCCGCGTCTTGCTTACCCGGGAATCCGGGCGGTATTCGTAGATCTCCATACCGGCCTCGATGAGTTCGTCGCGGCGCTTGGCGTGGCCGGCGTGGGCGGCCACCACGTCGTTGGACGCCAGCGAGTTGGTCAGCAACCGCATTCTAACCCCCCTCTCATGCAATTGTTTCACGACCTCAACGCCCTTGTCCCGTGTGACAAAATAGGCTGACTCGACGAGCAGCTCACTCTTCAACGCGTGAATTTTATTGAACAGCGCCTTGACCATGGCGCCCTCAGCGATACCTTCTTCTATAGCCGCCGGGTCGTCCCAGACAATTTGCCCCTGCGCCCAGATGAACTGGTCACGTATCGCAGTCAGTTCGGCGTTCAGCGCGGCGACATCCCGGTCCAGGGGATAGGGGTAGTTTTCTGCTTCAATCTGCTCGCGCAGGTAGTCTCGTACCGACTTCAGGTCGGACTTTGTGTAGGGCCGGTCCACCACGGCGGCAATCGGCACCGCCCAGTCGCCGTTCCAGAAATGGTCGAACACGCCGGAGATCTCCCGCACCACCGGACCCGCTGCAGCGATATCCAGATCGCGGAAGTTGGCATCGGTGGCCACACCGAAGTAATGATTACCGATGTTACGCCCGCCGACAATCGCTACAGCATTGTCCATGACCATGATCTTGTTGTGCATGCGGTGATTGACCCGGTCCAGATCGAAGGCAAAATCAAGCACACGCGCATCGCGATTGGCAAAGGGATTGAAGAGGCGGATCTCGATATTCGGATGAGCATCCATGGCAGCGACATTCGCATCGCGGCCCGCCAGATTGATGTCATCGAGCAGAACGCGCACCCGCACCCCACGGTCCGCGGCCTGGATCAGGCGTTCGGCCAGGATGCGACCGGTAGCATCGGCCTCCCAGATGTAGTACTGCACATCCAGGCTCTTCTCGGCCAGTTCGGTCAACGCCACACGGGCCGTGAACGCCCTGCGACCGTAGCGGATGATGGCAAACCCCGATTCACCGGGGTGCTGCGCCGCCGCCTCTTCGAACAGCTGGCCGACGCTGGTGTCCAGGTAATCCTCGAATGCCGTCGACGAGCTGCGCGGATAGTCCTTGGGAACACTCGCGCAACCCGTGAACAAAAAGCCGGTCACCAGGAGCAGACAACAGAACTTGAAAATGTCTGGGCCAGAAAGGATAGCCTGCATATCCCCGGAGTCGTACCGACCGGCACGGGCAGCAGAGATAATCGAGTCGAGACCAGGATTGTGGCTGACCATCATCACACTCTCTCCAATTTGTGATCCCACTGTAAGCGCAGGACGATAAGATTAACCGGGCAGTTCAACAGGCTCCTAGTACCCCATTTTGCTTCCGGGATACAGCTACACATTATTGTGGACTACAGACCGGTATCCCATTCTTCTAGAACGTATATCGCGCCGTCCCGCCGAGAAACAGGACGTAGTTCTTATCGAACTTGCCGGCCGCACGCACTCCCTGGGCGGTCAGATCGATATCGCCATCACCGATCAGGTACAGGGTGGAGCCGAGTGAAAAATCCAGCTGCCTTTTGCCTTGCCAGAAGTAGGACGCCGACACCTTGTAGAGTTCATCGACGGGCAGATCGAAGGTGCGGTGTTCGTTCTTGACCGGTGAACTGTCATAGGCAAAACCGACGCTGTAACCCGGCTTCGTACCCGCCCGGTGGCCGAAGGCAATTCCGGCGTGCCAGGTATCATCCCACTGGCGGTCCAGCGTCGCCACGCGCCCATCCACGGTCAGCTCGTTCTTCTCGCCGAATTCCGACCAGTCCTGCCAGCCGCCGTTCAGAAACAGATGGTTGTCCTCGGACAGCCGGTACCTCAGACCCACCTCCAGCCACTGCGGATTGTCCCAGCCGATATCGATGTCATTGGCAGCGGGTTGCGGAATGATCAGGTTGCGGAAATTCAGGTCGCCTTCCAGCTCCACGTTCGCCTTGGCCCGGTAGACCACCCCCAGCAGGGCGCGATCGGTAAGCTGGGCCGTCATCCCCAGAAACGGCTGGTAGCCCCAGTCGGTGGCATTCTCGATCTTGACCTTGCCATCCGGGGTGCCTGGCCCGGCCAACGCGGCCTGGTTGAGCATAATGTCCTGCTCGAACTTGGTATAAATGATCGACACCCCGGCACCGACCGAGAAGCGGTCGCTGATCTTGTAGGCGAACGACGGCGCTATGCTGACTGCAGCCAGAGTGGCCTTGCTGGTCTGGTAGCGACCGGCAAAATTGTCGCCGTAATCCACGCCGCCCCCCTGGGGAGCCGTCATAGAGATACCGACTCGACTGCGCTCGGATAAACGCTTGACGTAAAAGAGACTGGGAATCACGGCTCGCTTACCCGCGTTGCCACCGTCGTCACCGCCAGCCGTCGCCACGGACGCCTGGAATTCCATCTTCGGCAGTACGACTTGCAGGCCGGCGACCATCGAGTCACTCTCCAGACCGGTCATGCCGGCTGGGTTGGTCCAGGCGGCATCAGCGTGATAAGTATTGGTCGGGTTCGCCACACCACCCGTACCCAGACTTGTCGGTGTACCGACCTCGGCGATGTAAAATCCAGCCGCCATGCTGTTGTGGGCTACCAGGCCCGCATACGCCGCCAGCAAAAGCGCATGAACATTCCCTTTACGTGTTTCTGTCATTTAAGAATCCTCAATATGGATGTTCGATTTCATCATACCCAGTACCCGTAGGTCCGCTCAATAAGCCAGAAGCATGCCACGGTTCCGATGACATAGGCCGCGGGCAATGACAGCTTGCCGGCAGCGTCCCAGGTTGCGGCTGTGATTCTCTGGCAGCCGGTATCTGGTAGTGCCGACAGCGATTTCGATAACACCCACACCAGCGCGAAGAAGGCCGCGATAAAAAGCAGCTGACCGGCTTCAACGCCGATGTTGAAGAAGGCCAGCGCCAGCGGGATGGCGTGCTCCGGCAAGCCAACTTCACGCAGCGCGCCGGCAAACCCGAGTCCGTGCAGCAAACCAAACACAAACGCGACCACCCAGGGCATACGGGCGGCAAGTCCCGGATGTCCCCGACGGGCGTGCAGCACCTCGGCGGCGATGAACACGATGCTGAGCGCGATGGCGGCCTCCACCGGGGCCTGCGCCACCTGCACCCATCCCAGGGTCGCAGCAGCGAGCGTCAGACTGTGCGCCACCGTGAAAGCAGTGACGGTGCCGATCAGGCGTGGCCAGTTCCTGACCAGGAACAACAGCGCCAGCACGAACAGCAGGTGGTCGATGCCGGACAGGATATGCTCGACGCCGAGTTCGAAATAGGTCTTGATCACTTCCCTGGTACCGGCCGCAGCCGAGACGGTGAAAGCGGGATTCTTTGGTGTCAGGCGTATCGTCTGCGAGCTACCGTCGGCGCGCTCCACACGGGCCAGCACGTCGGTGCGGGTGGCGGCGAGCCCGTCGATGGTAATACGGCTGCCGGTCAGGGTGTCATCACAGCGACTTTGCCAGCGTTCAATGTAGGCGCCGCCCGTGAAATGCGACCTGGGTTCGCTGCTTTGGCAATGATCGGGCAGCCCGACGTACAGTCCGAGCCGCCGGTCGCCCTTGGCGGGAACCTTCCACAGCACGTCATAGTTCCCGCTGCTGACCTCACGTAACTCAAGATAGCCCGGTCTCACCTCATGGGCATGAGCGGTGCCCAGCGCCGCCCAGGCGAGCGCCAGGAACACGCGAAACAGCTTTGGCAGATTCACGGCTGGCGGACCGCCAGTTTATCGCCGGCGGCCGGCAGCCGAATTTCCACCGAGTAGCGCTCGCGCAGCGCCTGGTAGAAACGCTCGTTGGCCTGCTGACGGCGCTCGTTGCTCCACTCCCGCCCGACCAGCGCACGGATTTCGCGCAGTGGGGGCAGATTCGCCGGGGCACGCTCGGTCACCCGTAGCAGGTGCAGGCCGTAAGTGGACTCGTAGGGACCGCTCCAGCGCTTCAAAGGCGCGTCGCCGACGGCCTCTGCCAACGCGCCGCCAAAAGCGGCAGCGATATCCCGGTCGCTCGCATCGGTGAGCGCCGCTGGCAGTAGGGTCGGATCGCCGAGCTCTTGCCAGACGGTCTCCGGTTCCGCTTCCAGGCGTGCAAGCAGGGTTACCGCCTTGCGCTGCGCGCTATCCGCGCTTTGCTCAGCGGCAAAATAGATCTGCTCGAAGCTGAGTCGAGCCGGTTGCCGGAACTTATCCGCATGGCTGTTCATGTACGCCCGAAGCTGCTCGTCACTGGGTGCCTGCTGCTCGGCCAGGTCCGCGTTCAGAAACTCCATTTTCTGGCGCATGCGCCGGCGGATGACAAGATCGTCCTGATCGAGCCCCAGCGCCAGCGCCTCGCGGTAGAGGATCTCCTCCTTGACAAAGTCCTCAGCCAGCCCTGCCAGTTCCTGCCGGCTCGGCGGACGCATCCAGGTACGCTGGAACTGCTCGGCCAGGCGCAGAACCTCGGCCTCGTCGACAACGATGCTATTGGTGGAGCCGGGACTGTCGTCGCTGACATGCGCGTAGAGCAGGAACAGGCCGGCGCCCAGCACCAGAAAATGAAGGAGCGGCTCTCGTACAATCCACTTGAAAAACTTGTTGGCAGCACTCAGACCCATTTTATTTCTTCGGTGTGTACCAGATCGGTGAGGTGTAGGCACGTTCCTGGGTGGCCATTTCCGCCTCTTTGGGCATCTCGATGTTGAAACGCATGGCCTCGTAGGCTGTCCAGCGTGGCGTCGGGATCTCGATCACACGTGCATAATAAAACGCACGCTGATTGGGATCGAAGTCGGGATCGGTCCAGACCGCAATCAGTTCCGGGGCACCGATGGTGTTGCTCCATGTGGCTTTTTCCACGTCGACGGTATTACCAACCGGTGTCTTGCAGCGTCCGTTATTGTCGATCTTGCGACCGTCCGATACCGCTACATCATAGACGCGCTCCTGCGCCTTGCCGTCATTGCCGACCCAGCCCTTGATGATCTGGATGCGGTCGAGGTTGCCGCTCAGGGCATCCTTGAGCGCAGCGACCAGGAAACTCGGTGACTTACCCGTTGGAGCGTGTCTGAGATCGCCTCCCATGGGGACACCCCTGGCGTAACCCGCATCTGCAGGCTGGCGCGACCGGGCGTCTTCCTCGGTGAAATCCCAGCCGCCGAAGAAGCGCACCGCCATGCGGCTACCGGTGGTGGCATAAGTCTCTTTTCGACTCATGGCGTCAAAAATCGCCGCCCGCGTATTCTCTGTGGCCCATACCGCGGCATAACCGGAGGACGCCATCTCGTAGCCCATGATCTTGCCGTGTTCGCCACCCAGCGTGACGTGCATGGCGCGTTCCGGCGATGGTTCAACACCCGAGTGCTTGCCGAAGAAGTTATTTTCCTCCACGGCCGGCAGCGAGGTGTGCGAGTCGGTGCTGCCGATCTGACCAAACTTGTAGGGATTCACGCCGAACTTTTGCTCGAACTCCAGGCCCCGCTTGAGGCCGGATCGGGCATACTCACCGGCCAGCATGTCGTCGGTCTTGGCCTGGCTCATATCGAGATTACCGAGGTCCCAGGTTTCATAATCGGCGAATTCATCGTCGGGCGACAGCAACGGATGCGCCTCGCCGTCGCCCTTGATCTGGGTGGTCTCGTAGAGCGGCTCCCAGCGCTGACGGCGCTCGGCATAATCCTTGTCAATCGCCCCCCCCGATAGTGTTTCGATGTCGAACATAATGCCGTTGGCCAGATTGCCATTGTGCGGAATGGCCAGCAGGTCACCGCCGGTCTTGTCCTCGTAGGTCTTCATGAATTCCCAGAGGTCTTCCGGATCGGCGCTGTCCGCCAGTGTGAACGGCAAGGTCTGGCGCGCCTGGTTGCCGCCGTCGCGGTAGATGACCACGCGGTGCAGGTTGTTGCCCTTGACCAGCGAGGTCCACTCGTAGCCGATAAAGGCCGTGAACTTGCCCGGGTCATTGTACTTTTCGGCTGCATCAATGACATTGTGCCAGACCGGCTTCATCATCTTCGGGTTGTTGGTTCGCCAGGGAAACTTGCCCTGTGAAAACAGGGTGATAATTTCCAGTGCCGCATCGACCGAGGCCTGGCCGCCTTCACCAATCGCCTTGTTCCATCTGCGCCCTTCTTCTTTGTCCATGACTGCCGGGTCGCCGGAGGCAAACATGTCGAAAAAGCCCATGCCGTCGGAGTGATCGGCAACGACGACAAAGTCCAGCGGACGCCCCAGCTTCGCCTTGAAGCCCTTTGACGCGGTAACTTCCTCACCACGTGTGAAGCGATAGGCCTCATCCAGCCCCAGGCGATTGCCGAAGGTACCGGCATCCATCGACAGCGAGGTGTGCAGATGGGTATCCCCGAAGTAGACATTGGTCGGATAGCCACGATTCACATAGGGCGAGAATTCCTTCCGTTCCGCCTTGGTGTGTTCCTTGTCGAACATCGCCGAGGTCGTTGCATAAGCGCTTCCACTGACAGCCACCAAGGCTGCCATTGCCAGGCTAGTACGTGACAATATACTTGACAACATAACAATACTCCTTTGTGTTTTCTTAAATTATTACTGTTTTGATGTACAATACACCAGCCTGGTGCAGGCGCATTACCGGTTAACTATGGCTACTTCCGCCGGTATTTTGATATCGAAATATTTCGCTTCATCGAACTGCGAGCAGGGAATAGTGCGATTGGCCACACTGGAGTCACCGCGGAAAATCACGTTCCCTAGGGGCACATCGCTATGCAGGCCGATCCTCCGTCAAAACCGTGTCAAGGCCGTTCGAACGGATAAATCACCTTCCAGTCTTTCTTCATATCCACCACCGTCCATCCTTCAACATAGGCTTCGTCGAGCGCCTTGTCGAGTCGACCGATGGAGGAATTGCCGTCATAGGCCCATTCACGCTCGGCGTCAGTATGATGAACCAGGAGCGCAAACCGCGCGCCGTCACCGGCGGTCGTCCACTGAAGCATCTGCAGGTCGCCGTCTGAATTGCCGAATGCGGCGATGGGGCGGCGGCCAATATGCTGGTTGATGCCTACCGGCTTACCGGCTTTGTCGTCGATGAAATTGATTTCCGGAAGACGCACCAGCGCGGGCTCGCCGTCACGTAACTCATATTCAGTCTTGATGCTGCTGCCGATGACCTGCTCTGGGGGGATACCATAGACCCTTTCCGCCCAGGGGCGCATGAACTCGATACCTCCGCCGGAGACAATGTAGGTCTTGAAGCCATTGGCACGCAGATAGGCGAGCAACTCGAGCATCGGCTGGTAAACCATATCCGTGTAGGGTCGGCCAGTCTTGGGATGCTTTGCGCTGTCCAGCCAGTCCTTCACGGTCTGCGCGAACTCCTCCGCAGTATTACCCGCGTGTGTGGCCATGACGAGTTCCAGCAAGGCGTGCTCGCCACCGGCCAATACCGTTTTCAGATCACCTTCTAGCACCGCCTTGAACGGCTGTTCCTGCTTCCATTCCGGGTGCTGGGGCGCAAGCGCCTTGACGCGATCGAGGGCGAAAGCCAGTTGGAAATACATCGGCTGCTCGGACCACAGAGTGCCGTCGTTGTCGAACACGGCGATGCGCTCGGCTGGTTCAACGAAACCCGTTCCACCCGCGGTACTCACTTCCTTGACAAATCGGGTGATGGCCTGTTTGCTTGCGCCGTCATTCCAGGACGCCAGTGGCTCAGCTTGCCGGGCTGTCGCCACTCCGGCGCAAGCCAGGACAAAGCCGAAAAGGACGCACAGTCTCGCTAAATTTCGTTTCATAGTATGTTTACCGCCATTAGTGAGGTCCTGCGTCAACCTGCAGGAGCGCCGTTCTCTGGAGCAGATCGCGGCCAGAAGGCCGCTCCTGCAGGAAAAGTTTAACAGTGATCGGGGTTGCTCATGAGTAACGGCAGGAGGATCACCCTCCTGCCGTTCGAGCAGTGGCTAGCCGCGATGTCCGGGCTCCTGCTAGTGCGGGCCCGGCGAACTCATCTTTTCCATGACCTGATCGAGACTGAAACTGGCAGCCTTCTGGCGCGGCGGATACTCCTTGAAAGTCTTCAGGAACTCGCCCACATACGCCTGCGCCGGCACCAGCAGGAAGGCACGGTCCAGCAGCCAATCATAATAAGTGTTGGATGTAATTTCGGCCCGCTCGTAGGGATCGCGGCGCAGGTTCTCGATCAACGGCACACGCAGCGGCACGAAGGGTTCCATCCAGACGCGGAAGGTACCCGTGGCCTTCTGCTCCATGAAGATCATCTTCCAGTCGTCATAACGCAGCGCAGTGAGGTCGCCGTCGTCGGAGAAGTAGAAAACCTCCTTGCGCGGGCCTTCCTCGACCTCCCCGCTCAACAGCGGCAGCATGTTGTAGCCGTCCAGGTGGACCTTGTAATCGCGCCCGTTGGCGTCTACGCCCTTGAGGAGTTTCTCCTTGATATCAGCCTCACCGGCAGCCGCCAGGAAAGTCGGCAACCAGTCCATGTGGTGCATAATCTCATTGTTCCAAGCGCCTGGTTTTACCTTGCCGGGCCAGCGCACCGTGGCGGGTACGCGCCAGCCGCCCTCCCAGTTGGTGTTCTTCTCGCCGCGGAACGGGGTGGCGGCAGCATCCGGCCAGGTGTTGTAGTGCGGGCCGTTGTCGGTGGAATAAAACACGATGGTGTTGTCGGCGATGCCGAGCTCGTCGAGCTTATCCAGAAACTTTCCGATGTGCCTGTCGTGCTCGACCATACCGTCAGCATACTCGTCCTGACCGGAGATACCCCTGAGTTCGTCCTTGACATGGGTTCGGAAATGCATGCGGGTGCCGCTCCACCAGATAAACCAGGGCTTGCCTGCCTTGTTGGCCTTTTCCATGAAGGCGATAGCCGCATCCGAAGTCTCGTCGTCCACGGTCTCCATGCGTTTTTTCGTCAGTGGCCCGGTGTCCTCGATCTTCTGGCTGCCATCCGGCTTAGCCCAGGAATGAATGACACCGCGTGGCCCGAATTTTTTCTTCAACTCGGGATTCTTGAAATAGTCCTCGTTCTCGGGCTCCTCCTCGGCGTTGAGGTGGTAAAGGTTGCCGAAGAACTCATCGAAGCCGTGGTTGGTCGGCAGGTGCTCATCGCGGTCACCGAGGTGGTTCTTGCCAAACTGGCCTGTGGCATAGCCGCGCGCCTTGAGCAGGCCGGCGATAGTCGGGTCTTTCTCGCTCATGCCCTCTTTGGCACCCGGCAGACCGACCTTGGACAGGCCGGTGCGGAATACACTCTGACCGGTAATGAACGAGGAACGGCCGGCGGTACAGGACTGTTCGCCGTAGTAGTCCGTGAAGGTCATGCCCTCGTTGGCGATGCGATCGATGTTCGGGGTCTTGTAGCCGACGAGGCCGTGAGTATAGGCGCTGATGTTGGACTGGCCGACATCGTCACCCCAGACGACGAGAATATTCGGCTTATCTGCAGCCGTCGCTGGCAGCGATATCAGTAAAAACGACGCCAGGATCGGCAGCCCAATCAAATGTTTCAGGATTCTCATTTATTTTCCTCCGGACCAATCTTCGATGAACGAAACTCGAAGTCTAGTACAATTTGCTATGCTTGCTCCTGGGTCTATCCAAAATTCGCAAAAAATGACAAGCCTATGACTTCAACTTCCCCGGTCGGCTCCACGCTCAAGACATGCTCCCTGAGTCTGTTTGACGCCGACGCCTTGTCAGACGCTGTGCGATCTAGCCAAATTGAACATTCCCAGCTCGAACGCGGCGATTTCAAAGCCGAGCTCAAACGCACTGATCTTGGCCGTTTGACCCTGGATTCCGGCTGTTACACGAGATCGGCAAGCACTGGTTCGGCCAGTTTGGCGATGTCATCAAAGTCGACTAAACTGTCAGGCGAATCAGTGATCTGTTAATCTGGCAATTAGACAGTCGACGGAAGTACCTGCCTGCCGCGCTTTCGCGCCGAAGGGCGGCGCTCCTACCAGCAGCATTTTGTTGCCGGCCTGAATAATAAGTGCATCAGACAGCCGATAGTCCTTTGCGGGATGGTCGACTATCTGATGTTCGACCTGGTAACTCGGAGGACACACGTTGTTCACACTACGAATTGGAGCTGACCTGCGGTTAGGCGGCATTGTTCTTGCCCTGCTGCTGGCAGGTTGTGACTCGAACGTCTACGTAGAACCTCCGCCGCCCAAAGTCACCACGGCCCAGCCATCGATGCAGGATGTCACCGATTATCTCGAATTCACCGGCACGCTGGATGCCTCCGAGCAGGCCGAGGTTGTCGCCCGCGTGTCGGGGGTGCTGCAAAGCATGCATTTCGAACCCGGCACGCCGGTGACTGAAGGCGACCTGCTGTTCATTATTGAACCCGAGGAATACCAGGCCGACCTGCAGGCCGCCCAGGCTGAGCTGGCGGCCGGCGAATCAA
>Ga0316194_10002811_pt1 | contig 12162 bp, 7 predicted proteins | sample CroRivsedime1_MG_FD_204936 | JGI IMG/M metagenome (GOLD analysis project Ga0316194, IMG submission 204936) | Coastal sediment microbial communities from Maine, United States - Cross River sediment 1 | ecosystem: Environmental > Aquatic > Marine > Coastal > Sediment | place: USA: Maine...
TGAAGATAGCGACGGTGACGCCCGAGGGCTCGCAGTGGATGGAGGATATGCGTGCCGGCGCGAAGGAGATCAAGGAACGCACTGACGGCCGCGTGCAGATCAAGTACTACGGCGGTGGCGTCATGGGCAGCGATCAAAAGGTCTTGAGCCGCATCCGGATTGGCTCGCTCCAGGGTGGTGCCTTTACCCCGACCGCGCTCGCGAGTCAGTATTCCGGCCTCAATCTCTACGGTCTGCCAATGGTGTTCGACTCGGCGGAAGAAGCCGATTTCGTACGCGCTCGCATGGACGACAAGTTGATCGCGGGCCTGGAAGAGGCAGGCTATGTCAGCTTCGGTTTCGCGGCGGGGGGCTTCGCCCTTCTCATGTCGAATACGCGTATCTCGACGTTCGAGGATCTGAAAGGCAAGAAGGTCTGGGTCCCGGAGGGCGATACTATAAGCCGGCAGGCGATGGAAGCGCTGTCGTTGACGCCGGTGACTCTGCCACTGACTGATGTGCTGACCGGACTGCAAACCGGGCTTATCGACGTGGTAGGAATGTCGCCAATTGGCGCGCTCGTGCTTCAGTGGCACACCAAGATCAAGTACATGTCGGATCTGCCGCTTCTTTATACGCTCGGATTCATGGCGGTCGACAAGAAGGCTTTCTACAAGCTCAATGAAGAAGACCAGGCAGTTGTTCGCGAAGTTATGGGGAAGATTTACCAGAATTTCGATACGTCGAACCTCGCTGACAACGCCGGCGCGCTGGAGGCGATGCTCAACACTGGAATCGAGACTGTGCCATTTGAGCTCTCTGAGTATCAGCGGCTCCGCGAAACGCTCAAGGAATTGAACGCCGACCTGGCAGATCAGGGAATGCTCAGCAAAGAGCTGTACAACGAGATGTTGGCGTACGTCGCCGAGTACCGTGCCGGGTCACGTGATGAGGCCGGACCTGCGAATTGAGGAAACTCCTCGATAAACTGGAGCAGGCAGGGAGGCTTGCCGAGAACACCGCACTCGTTGTCCTGCTGGGGACGATGATCGGGGTGTCTGTATTCCAGATTATCAACCGTCAGCTACTTAACGGCAGTTTCAGCCTTTCCTGGGCTGATGAGCTTGTCAAGATTATCGTCTTGTGGCTGGCGATGGTCGGCTCTGTCGCCGCGGCCCGCGATAACAAGCACATTCGCATTGACCTTATTACGCATGTGTTATCGGGACCGGTCGTGGCCTGGGCGAAAGTGATCGTCGACCTGTTCGCGGCGGTCGTCTGCATAGTCATTGGCTGGAACGCTTATCGCCTTATTCGTGAGGAGATGAGCTGGGGCGACACGATATTCACGGATGTTCCGCTCTGGATGTTGCACGCGATAGTGCCGCTGGCATTCCTGCTGCTCAGTTACCAGTTCCTCTTGCGCACGGCGAAACTGTTGCTCGAAATATTCAGGCCGACTGGCGAAGAGGCGGCATCGTGATAGTCGTCAGCCTATTGTTGATCTTGCTCGCGATACTGGGAGCGCCGTTGTTCGCCATTATCGGGACCAGCGCGATGGCCGGTTTCATGAGTACCAATACCGACCTGATGACCATGGCGCTCGAGTTGCTCAGCATCTCGCAAATGCCGATTCTCACCGCAATACCCCTGTTCACATTTGCAGGTTACCTGCTCAGTGAGAGTGATGCGCCCAAGAGACTGGTGCGACTCACCAACGCGATGTTTGGATGGATGCCCGGTGGTCTGGCGCTCGTATGCCTCGCGGCATGTGCGTTCTTTACGGCGTTCACCGGGGCGTCGGGCGTAACGATCATCGCACTCGGCGCCATTCTGTATCCCGCGCTGAAACAGGATGGCTATAGCGACCGCTTCAACCTCGGTCTCGTGACTTCGTCCGGCAGCCTCGGCCTGCTGTTTGCGCCTTCCTTGCCCCTGATTCTATACGGCGTCGTTGCCGAAGTTAGTATCGATGATCTCTTTCGCGCCGGGATATTGCCGGGTTTGACCATGCTCGTGATGCTCTCCGGATATAGTATTTGGGTGAATCGGCACAACCGCAAGCCGATCAGTAACTTCTCTCTGCGCGAGGTTGGTAGCGCATTGCGTGAAGCGATCTGGGAGCTGCCTTTGCCGATCGTTGTGCTCGGCGGAATCTACTCGGGCTTCTTCGCGGTTTCGGAAGCGGCGGCAATTACGGCGATGTATGTGTTCATCGCGGAAGTCCTGATCAATCGCGAAATCTCGTTCAGGGAGCTGCCGCGAATCGTGCGTGAGGCGATGGTTCTCGTCGGCGGTATCCTGATGATCCTCGGGGTCTCGCTGGCCTCGACCTACTACATGATCGATGCGGAGGTGCCGCAGAAACTGCTCGCGTTTGTTGCTGAAATGGTCAGCAGTCAGACCTCGTTCCTCATTCTCCTGCTGCTGTTCCTTCTGGTACTGGGTGCGATCCTGGACATCTTTTCCGCCATCGTGCTGGTTGTGCCTTTGATACTGCCTATTGCGGCCGGTTTCGGAGTGAACGAAGTACACCTCGGCATTGTCTTCCTCGCCGCAATGCAGCTCGGCTATTTGACGCCACCGGTCGGCCTGAATCTGTTCATCGCAAGTTATCGTTTCGACAAGCCGATCATGCATGTCTACTCGGCGACGTTCCCTTTCCTGATTATCCTGCTGCTGTCAGTTATGCTGATTGCGTTCCTGCCAGAGCTGTCGCTCGTATTCCTGTCTGGTGAATAGCGAAGAGGTGTAGCGTGTTTCGCAAGCTCTCGGTCTTTCTCGTGCTGGTAGCGTTGAATTCGTCAGTGACCGCGTCGCTCGATGATGTACGGCTGCCTCCCGGTTTCGTTATCGAAGAGTATGCCGACGTGCCGAACGCGCGGTCGCTCGCGCTTGGCAGCCAGGGAACAGTATTCGTTTCCAACCGAAAGGGTCGCTCTGTGTACGCGGTCGTGCGACGGGACGACGGTTCGACGCGCACGATTGAGTTGCTCAGCGGCATGAGCACGCCCAATGGCATAGCGTTTCACAAAGGTGACCTGTACGTCGCCGAGATCGATCGGGTTATTCGCTACGTCGATATTGAGAGTCACCTGGACGATGCGCCAGCGGGAGAAGTGCTGGATATCAGCTTGCCATCGGATCGTCATCACGGGTGGCGATACATCGGTTTCGGCCCGGACGACAAGCTCTACATCAGCATTGGCGCACCGTGCAATATTTGCGACAAATTTGGCTATGCGCAGATTATTCGCGTAAACACCAATGGCACAGATCGTGAGACTTACGCGTCCGGAATCCGCAACTCCGTCGGGTTTACGTGGCATCCGACGAGCGGGGAGTTATGGTTTACGGACAATGGCCGGGACATGTTGGGTGACGACATCCCGGCGTGCGAACTCAACCGCGCCCCGCGGCAGGGCCTGCACTTTGGTTATCCGTACTGCCATGCCGGGGAAATCAGCGACCCGAAATTCGGGTCTGGTCGTGACTGCTCCGACTATACGCCACCGGCACAGAAGCTCGGGCCTCACGTCGCCCCACTTGGGGTGAAGTTCTATACTGGCGACCTGTTTCCGGACGAATACCGAAACCAGGTATTTATTGCGGAACATGGCTCGTGGAATCGGTCCAAGAAGATAGGGTACCGGATTACACTTGTCCGACTCGAGGGCAATCAGGCTGTTTCATACGAACCGTTTGCAGAAGGGTGGTTGCAGAGAGAACAGGTATCGGGTCGTCCGGTTGATCTGCTGGTACTTGAAGACGGTTCCATGCTTGTCAGTGATGACTTTTCAGGCAAGATCTATCGAATCACCTATGTAGGCGGCGCGCAGTAAGGGATCAATTTATGAGTATTGGCAATATTGTACGCAGGTTTTTCGGCGCCATCTGGCACGGCCTTGATGGTCTGCGCAAGATACTGCATCTGTTCCTGCTGCTATTCGTCTTCCTGTTGTTTTTCGGCGCGCTATCTGGCGGTCCGCCGCAGCTTATCCCGCAAAAGGCCGCGTTGGTTGTGCAGCCCATTGGCCAACTTGTAGAGCAGATTGCAGGAGACCCCTTCGACAGGGCCGTTGGTGAATTGTTTGACGACCAGCCTCCACAGACATTGGTGACGGACGTGGTCGAGGCGTTCCGCCTGGCGAGCACGGATGACCGTATCGAGATCGTGCATCTGGAACTCAGCGCCCTTGGAGGGGCGGGCCTTAGCAAGTTGCAGCGAATTGCAGATGCGATGGACAGCTTTCGCGAATCCGGCAAGCGCATCGTCGCCAGTGCTGATTACTTTTCTCAGCAAGGCTATTACCTCGCCGCACACGCGGACGAGTTGTACATGCATCCCGAGGGTATCGTCTACCTCCAGGGGTATGGGTCTTACCGAAACTACTTCAGGGATGCGATCGACCTGCTGCGCATTGACTGGAACATCTTCCGGGTTGGCACGCACAAATCCTTTGTTGAGCCCTATGAGCGCATGGATATGTCGCCTGAGGACCGTGAGTCGCGCAAGCGCCTGATCGAGCAGTTCTGGACGATGTACGAAGATGATGTCGTTGCGGCGCGTGGCATGCCACAAGGCGCGATCGACGATTACTCACAGAACCTGGTCGAGTATGTGGAAAGTGCAGGCGGTGATATTTCGCGGGCGGCGGTTGATCGTGGTCTGGTTGATGAATTGCTGGGTCGAGCACAGTTGCGCGAACTCCTGCAAAGTTACGTCGGAGTGGATTCTGACGATGATTCGACGTATTCGGCCGTTCACATGTTCGACTATCTCAGCCAAATGCGGCTGCTTCATGGTGAAGGTGTAGAAGCACAAAACGTCGCTGTGATCGTTGCAGCCGGAGACATTCTCAACGGAACCCAGCCGCCCGGAACGATCGGGGGTGATTCGACTGCCGCATTGCTGCGCCGCGCACTCAGCGACGAATCTGTCAAAGCGGTGGTGTTGCGTGTGGATAGCGGTGGAGGCAGTGTCTTCGCCTCCGAAGTGATCGCACAGGAGGTCGAGGCTTTGCAGGCAGCTGGCAAGCCTGTGGTTGCATCAATGGGTAGCGTAGCGGCCTCCGGTGGTTACTGGATATCGGTGATTGCGGATCGGGTCATCGCGAGTCCGGCAACAGTCACAGGGTCCATTGGTATTTTTGGCATGGTTCCGACCTTCCAGAGGACCCTGGAATTTGCGGGTGTCAGTACCGATGGCGTTGGTACGACGCCGTGGTCCGGCGAATTGCGCCCGGACCGGGAGATGGCAGAGCACACCAGGCAACTCTTTCAACTGGTAATCGAGGATGGTTACGACGACTTCATCTCAGGCGTCGCCGAGCACAGAGAGCTCGACAAGGACTATGTGGACTCAATAGCCCAGGGACAGGTCTGGACAGGCGGCGACGCATTCGAAAACGGGCTGGTCGATCAGCTGGGCAATTTCGACGATGCTATCGTGGCAGCGGGCGAATTGGCAGGGCTCGAGGAAGGCGATTACGGGCAGAAACTGATCGAGAGAAGACTCACGCCGACAGAGCAGATGATCCTCGATATGCTTTCAATCTTCCGCGTGACGGGCCTGGATCCAGCCATCCTGGTGGACGCACCGACGCCGGTGGAGTTGTTTACTAATCAACTGCAGAAACTACTGGCACACGCGAGTCGGTTCAACGATCCCAAGGGTGTGTACTCACATTGCCTGTGCGAGATGGAGTAGCGGTAGGCATATCCCCGAATTGACTACAGGAACCGCTGGTAGATAATAAGGTGGCGAAAGGGCAAATCTGACCAAAGTCAGTGACGCAAAGCCACGGGTCCTCGCCTCCTCCGCGACGCACTCTGCTACGCCACGAAGGACCCAAGATCGCCGGGCTGCCGACATTGTGAACGGCTAAAGAAAGGAGATGGGTCATGCTGTTCTTCGATAAAGTTCCGGTATCCCTCGTGCTGGTAGCACTGCTTGTAACGTTCTTTGTCGCAACAGGGCAACTGCCATAGGAGCCAGGTAAGACCGGCAAGCTCGTGCCATTGGATACGACGACGAGCGACACACGTACCTGCAATGCGAACGCGTACCCTCAGTTCCAGTGGAGGATGACTTTGCCTGACTGACCGGATTCCATAAGCTCAAAAGCGGGTTGGAATTCGTCGACGTCGAAATGATGCGTAATGATCGGGTCCATGTTCAGCCCGCTCTGCAACATGCTGGACATCTTGTACCAGGTCTCGAACATTTCACGCCCGTAGATTCCCTTAAGCACGAGACCCTTGAAAATTACGTCGTTCCAGTCAATCGCCATGTCTCCTGGCGGAATACCCAGCAGTGCAACCTTGCCGCCGTGATGCATTGTACGCAGCATGTCTCGGAAGGCCTGCGGGTTGCCGGACATCTCCATCCCGACATCGAAGCCCTCGACCATTCCCAGGTCCTTCATCGTCTCGTCGATTGTGGCTTCCGTGACATTGATGGCGCACGTGGCACCCATCTTGCGGGCGAGGTCGAGCCGATAGTCATTTACATCGGTAATGACTACGTGGCGTGCGCCCGCATACCGCGCTATGGCGACAGCCATGATGCCAATGGGACCGGCCCCCGTGATCAGGACATCCTCGCCAACCAGGTCGAACGACAGGGCCGTGTGCGTAGCATTGCCCAGCGGATCGAGAATCGACGCCATCTCGTCCGTGATCGCATCGGGGAGTTTGAATACATTGAAAGCGGGCACCGAGAGGTACTCGGCAAATGCTCCAGGCCGATTGACGCCAACGCCGTAGGTGTTCATGCAGAGGTGGCGGCGGCCGGCACGGCAATTGCGGCATACGCCACAGGTGATATGACCTTCCGCTGACACACGATCACCGATTTCAAAGCCGCGCACCTCAACGCCCATTTCTACGATCTGGCCACTGAATTCATGCCCAACGGCCATCGGGACAGGGATCGTCGCCTGGGCCCAGTCATCCCACTTGAAAATATGAATATCAGTGCCGCAGATCGCGGTGCGGTTGACTTTGATCAAGACGTCGTTGTGTCCGACATGCGGCGCATCAACGTCTTCCATCCAGATGCCGCGTTCCGCTTTCGCTTTGACGAGTGCTTTCATGAAATCACTCCGAGTTCCCGGCCCACATCCGTAAACGCGGCGATCGCCATATCCAGTTGGTCACGAGTAACGCCGGCCGACATCTGGGTGCGAATACGTGCCTGGCCCTTCGGGACGACCGGGAAGGAGAAGCCGATGACATAGACGCCTCGCTCAAGGAGTTTGTCAGCCATTGTCGTTGCGAGTTTTGCGTCGCCGAGCATCACCGGGATAATCGGGTGCTCGCCGGGCTTCAGGTCAAAGCCGCGCTCGGTCATCTCGCTGCGGAAGTGGGCAGCATTCTCGTGCAGCTGCTGCTGCAGTGAATTATCGCGCTCAAGCAAATCGAGCACGGCGATTGACGTTGCGGCGATCATCGGTGCGACCGAGTTTGAAAACAGGTATGGACGCGAACGCTGCCGCAGCCAGCCGACGATCTCCTTGCAGCCCGACGTATAACCGCCAGATGCGCCACCCAATGCCTTGCCAAGCGTGCCCGTAATTATGTCGATGCGGCCCATGACGTTCCGATACTCGTGCGTGCCGCGGCCACGTTCGCCCAGGAAACCTGCCGCGTGGCAGTCGTCGATCATGGTGAGGGCGTCAAATTCGTCCGCAAGCTTACAAATGCTCTGCAGATCGGCGATGGTGCCGTCCATCGAGAAAACACCGTCCGTAACGATCAGGCTTACGTTGGCGTCCCTGGTTGCTTCGAGTTGTTCACGCAGGTCGGCCATGTCGGAATTCGCGTAACGATGGCGGCGCGCTTTGCAGAGACGGATACCGTCAATGATGCTCGCGTGGTTCAGCGCATCGCTGATAACCGCATCCTCCGGGCCGAGCAGGGTCTCGAAGAGTCCCCCGTTGGCATCGAAGCACGATGGGTAGAGAATGGTGTCCTCGGTGCCGAGGAACTCGCTGATACGCTCTTCGAGCGCTTTGTGAATCGTTTGTGTCCCGCAGATGAAGCGTACGGAAGCCATACCGTAGCCGAAGTCATCGAGGGCCTTGTGCGCCGCCGCAATGACCTCGGGGTGGTTGGCAAGCCCCAGGTAGTTGTTGGCACAGAGATTCAGGACTTCGGCTGTACCTCCGTTTGACTGGACATCAATCGCAGCCTGCTGCGGTCCGGCTATCAGTCTTTCCTGCTTGAACAGGCCCTCGGATTTCAGCGCTTCGGTTTGAGCCGCTAGCGACTGGAGAAATGGTGCTGGCACGGGGATTCTCGTTGTTTTTTTTGGGGCACAAATTATATCGCGAATCCGGGCGAATACCGATGCCTGTAGCGGTATTTATAGGCTATTATCGCCCGCCACGGACCCATCATCTGGGCGCTAATGCGAATCCACGATAAGTGGACGAATGGAGTTTGAGATGAGTTTCATTGACCAGCCTGCTGCCCGTGAAAGCAGCATTTCCTATATCAACGAGAACTACCTTGCCGACGAGCAGGAAATCGTCCGGCAGCTGGCCGCAGAGGCAGACCCTGGCGCGTCGACCAGGGAGAAAATCCAGGAGACCGCGGCCCAGCTCGTACGGGCTGTGCGGAAGAACTCGAAAAATGACGGCGGTATCGAAGCCTTCCTGCAGCAGTACGACCTGTCTTCGGACGAGGGGGTGCTGCTCATGTGTATTGCGGAAGCGCTCCTGAGAATTCCGGATGCGGATACGGCTGATCGGCTGATTGCAGACAAGATTACGACGGCCAGGTGGCAGGACCATGTGGGCACCAGTGATTCGCTGTTCGTCAATGCATCGACCTGGGGCCTCATGCTGACCGGCAAGATCCTGACGCTGGATGAAATCGGCAAAAGCAACCCGACCAAGATGCTCGGCAAGCTCGTCAGTCGCGCCGGCGAGCCCGTCGTGCGCACGGCCATGCGCCAGGCAATGAAGATCATGGGACACCAGTTCGTGATGGGGCGCAATATCGGCGAAGCGCTGAAGCGTGCAATGAAGAACACTGATCTGCCGTACCGGTATTCGTTCGACATGCTCGGCGAGTCGGCGCTTACAGCTGCTGATGCACAGCGCTATCTCGACAGCTATCACGATGGCATCAAGAGCATCGGTGACGCGCATGTGGAATCGGCCGACGTCTTCTCGGCACCTGGTATCTCGGTGAAATTATCCGCGTTGCATCCGCGATACGAGTTTTCCCATGAAGAACGTGTCATGGCTGAGCTCGTACCGTCTGTGCTCGAGCTGGCGAAGCACGCGAAGGAAATCGGCATCGGCCTGACGATCGACTCGGAAGAAGCGCATCGCCTTGAGATGTGGCTCAATATTTTTGAACGCGTTTATCGCGACCCGGCATTGAACGGCTGGGACGGCTTTGGTGTCGCGCTACAGACGTACCAGCGCCGCGGACGTGACAGCCTGCGCTTCCTGATCGACCTTGCCGGTGACGTCGGCCGCCGCATCCCGGTACGCCTGGTGAAAGGGGCTTATTGGGACAGCGAAGTGAAGTGGGCCCAGGAGCAGGGACTTGAAAGCTACCCGGTATTTACACGCAAGTCGCATTCTGATGTTTCTTACCTGGCGGCGGCCCGAGCGGCCCTCGGTGCGGGCGAGAAAATTTACGCGCAGTTCGCCACACACAACGCGCACACGCTGGCGAGCGTTCTGCACTATGCAGGCTCGCGGCGAGACTACGAGTTCCAGCGACTGCATGGCATGGGCGAGGAGTTATACGCGGAAGTTGTCGACCCTGAGAAACACGACCGGCCGTGTCGCGTGTACGCGCCTGTAGGCAATCATGAAGACCTGCTGCCGTACCTCGTGCGGCGCCTGCTCGAAAACGGCTCGAACACGTCATTCGTCAACAAGATCGCCGACGAGACGATCGATGTGCAGGACATCATCGCCGATCCACTCGCAACCGCTGCAGCGCATGACTATGCGGCGCACGACCGAATTCCGCAGCCAGTCGACATATTCCAGCCCGAGCGGGATAACTCGCATGGCGTGAACCTGCCAAACCGTTCTGTCAGCAAGGAGCTCCTGGCGGACCTGGAAGCGGCGAGCAAGAAGGCAATCACGGCCAAGCCAATAATCGGTGGGAAAGAGGTGAGCGGTAAGGAAGAGCCGTCGGTCAATCCTGCGGACACATCCCAGGTCGTTGGTATCTGTCACCAGGCATCCGCAGAACACGTGGACAAGGCTGTCGAACTTGCCATTGCCGCACAGCCATCCTGGGACCGTCTCGGCGCAGAAGAGCGCGCCCGCATCCTTAATCGCGCGGCGGACCTTTACGAGGAGCACCGCGACGAACTGATCGATCTTTGCGTCAGGGAAGGGGGTCGGACAATTCCTGACTGCATTTCCGAGCTTCGCGAGGCCGTCGACTTCATGCGCTACTACGGTGCGCAGGCGAAGAAGCATTTCGGCGAGCCCGTCGTGCTCCCAGGCCCGACTGGCGAACGCAACACGTACAGCATGCGTGGCAAGGGCGTGTTCATTGCGATCAGTCCCTGGAACTTCCCGTTGGCTATCTTCACCGGCCAGGTAACGGCGGCGCTGGCCGCAGGCAACGCTGTGCTGGCGAAACCGGCAGCGCCGACGCCAATAATTGCCTACCGGGCAATCCAGCTATTGCACGAAGCAGGGGTCCCGGGCGATATCCTGCACTTCGTTCCTTGCGGTGGTCGGCTCATGGGTGAACGCGGCGTTGCGGATCCACGCATCGCCGGCGTAGTGTTCACCGGCTCGACCGAAGTGGCACAAACCATCAACCAGACGCTGGCTCACCGGGACGGTCCGATCGGTACGCTGATCGCCGAGACCGGCGGTCAAAACGCCATGTTTGTCGATAGCTCGGCGCTGCCAGAGCAAGTGGTGCACGATAGCATCTACTCCGCATTCAACAGCGCCGGCCAACGTTGTTCGGCGCTGCGGTTGTTGTGCGTCCAGGAGGAAATCGAACCGCGTACGCTGGATCTTCTGCAAGGCTACATGGAAGAGCTCACGATCGGTGATCCGAGGCACCTGTCTACCGATGTAGGACCGGTAATCGACGATCCATCGAGGCAGATACTGACGAAACACGTTGAGCGCATGAGTAAGGAACAGAAGATCGTTCATCGCCGCGCGTTGCCGGACGGGGCTGGTGCGGGTACGTTCTTCTCCCCGACGCTGGTCGAGATCGACGACATCAGCGCGTTGACTGAGGAACAGTTCGGCCCGGTGTTGCATGTGGTCAAGTTCAAGAGCCGACACCTCGACAAGATGGTGGCCGCCGTGAACGGCACTGGCTTTGGACTGACGATGGGGCTGCACAGCCGCATCGACTCTCGCGTGGCGGGACTTGCTGCGGACTGCGGAGCCGGAAATCTCTACGTCAATCGCAACATGATTGGCGCGGTCGTTGGCGTGCAACCGTTTGGCGGCTGCGGCCTGTCGGGCACCGGTCCAAAAGCGGGCGGTCCGCACTACGTGCAGCGATTTGGCACGGAATTCACGCTGAGCAACAACATCTCTGCCGTCGGTGGCAACGCGAGCCTGCTTACTCTAGGCTCTGATTGATGGCTGCAGTCAGTGTCTTCGATATCTTCAAGATAGGAATCGGCCCCTCGAGTTCACACACGGTAGGGCCGATGAAGGCAGCGCGCGCATTCGTTCGTAGCCTGGACGGCCTGGAGGCCGCGAGGATTCGCGTAACGCTGTTCGGGTCACTGGCGTGGACCGGCAAGGGTCACGGCACCGATACGGCGGTCCTGCTGGGCTTGGCGGGATATGAGCCTGAGACCATCGATCCCGATTCTGTTGACGGCATTCTCGACGACATTCGTCGTGAGGGTCGATACGAGATCGACTTCAACTACCAGCGTGAACTCGAGCGCCATACCAACGGGATGACATACGTCGCACTCGATGAGAGCGGCGAGGTCCTGAAGGAAGCGAACTACTTCTCCCTGGGCGGAGGCTTCATCGCCCGTGGTGACGAGCCGGAGCCGAGCTCGCAAGGCGAGGAGCCGCCGTTTCCGTTTACGACCAGTGAGTCACTGCTGGAAGTTGCAGCAGCGAACGGACTCAGTATCGCGGAGTTGGTTTCTCAGAACGAACTGGCCTGGCGCGGCGAAGAGGACGTGGTCGCTGGCTTGAATGC
>Ga0316194_10002813_pt1 | contig 12160 bp, 9 predicted proteins | sample CroRivsedime1_MG_FD_204936 | JGI IMG/M metagenome (GOLD analysis project Ga0316194, IMG submission 204936) | Coastal sediment microbial communities from Maine, United States - Cross River sediment 1 | ecosystem: Environmental > Aquatic > Marine > Coastal > Sediment | place: USA: Maine...
GTACCGGAACCACGCATCGTCAATGATGCCCAGCACGTTGGGCGGGGTTTCCATGACCATGGGACCGTCCTTGAGATCGATCCACATGAAGGTGTAGACCACCGTGGTGTTTCCGGTCAGGAGCAGGCCCTTGGAATCCAGGCGACCGTCCCAATAGATCATGGTCTCGTTGTCCGGCCCCCACTTCTGGATTCCCTTGCGGAAGCCCTGCAGTGATGCCGCCGGGGTGGTCATGATCATGACCTCGACGGCGCGGGAGAAGTCCATGAAGTCCCAGACTTTTTCCGAAGTCTCCGCGGTGGGAAAGCCGTCCGTGAATTCCAGCGTCCCCAGGCGAGTCTCCGTGCGGTCGGGGGTAATGACGTTGGCCGGGATCTTGGTGCTGTACTTCATCGCGGGTGACTCTGCCCAGGCCGTGGTAGCGGCCAGGATCACCAGGATCGCCGTCAGAAAAGGCAGCCGTTTCTCATTCATCTCGAATCTCCTTGATTCAGTCCGGAACAGTTCATCCTGCGTCTATTTCACCAGCTCGACATCATTGGGCACCCACGTCTTGTCATTGAAGGCCTTGAGTGGGCCGTAGTAGCGCATGTAGACGAAGAACCCCTGGTCCGGCAGGGTCTTGACCCAGTTCTCTGCCGCAACGCCTTGCGGCTGTTTCGTGGAGAAATAGATATCGATGGAGCCATCGGTATTGGTCTTCGGCGGCGGATTCTGCTGGCTGCTGATGCTCGGGTATGGCTGGCTCTGGATCTCGCAGCGGGTCCAGGGGTCGTATACGGTCACCGCCCAGAACAGCTTGACCGGAACATTCGGCGGCATGTGCAGCTTGTAGGTCTTGTTGCCGTCAAAGTACTTGTTGTCCTTATCCTTGTAGGTGGTCTGGTAGCGGGAACCCAATCCGTCCGGCATCTGGGCCGCCATGGCGGGCGTGATGCCGTCGGCGGTGAAGTGGAACGTCGTCCGCGCCTCCAGATTGAAGTAGCCGTCAGGGTCGAAGCTCGAGCTATCGCCGATGTAGGGACTCTCCCAACTGCGATTCGGATAGACCTTCGCCGCGGCCTGGCGGCTGTCGAATGCGATCACGCGGGACATCGCCACGCCTTCTTTAGCGGCTTGGTCCAGGATCTTCTTCATGCGGGCGTCGGGGTTGAACGGCTTGCCTTGAACAATGCCGATCGATGCGAGACGCCCCAGTTTTTCTTTGCCGAAGGCTTCGGCCGGCTCATAGTTGACGATGTCATGCATCCACTCGAAAGCGGTGGCATCTTCCGGAACCAATGTATTGATGGGCATTCCTGACACATTGGTGAACTTGCCTTCACGGGGGCCGGTCATCAATGGATAAACCCTGGCGTTCTTGCGGAAGAATTCCATCGCTTTCTCGCCGGTTCCGACCACCGCCGCGTTGGCGCGAACAAACGAAAAGAGACGATTGGTCGGCGACTTGAATACAAAGTAGCCGTCCGGCACATCCCCTTCGTAACCAGGAGGAAGAAGCAGGTATTTTCCACCCTTGCCTTTGTCCATACCGGTGGGGCCAATATCGAAAGCAAACAGGAAGTTCGCGTCATCCACAGGTCCCATCAATCCGGCGGGCGCTTCAAAAACCGTAGGGCCATCTACTTTGAGATCAAACACGATCATGGCGTAGATGCTTTCTGTATTGCCAGTCAGGAACAACGCGCTGGAATCCAGCCGGTCGGCCGTAACCGAAATATCCGAGCTGTTCTTTGCTCCGTAATCGCGTGCCGTTCCAAGCATCATTCCGCGCATGGACAGGGCGGGATACATATCGAGGTACAGCTGAGTGGCGCGCTGCAGGTCGAGCTCATCGTAGACCTTCTGCCTGGTCTCTTCGGTTGGATAGCCACCGGGGAATTCCAGGGCGCCGTACCGCGTGTCAATCTTGGCCGGAGCAGGCTTGAAGCCTCCGGGCTTGAATTTCACTTCGGCAGCGGCAAGGTCAAAAATGCTCTTCTCTCCGGTTTGCGCCCATGCTGTGCTGGTAATACCAGCCATCATCAGTCCGGCAAGGGCCAGGGCAACAAGTGATTTGGATTTCATATCTGTTTCTCCAATTATCTTTGGCGGGACGAGATTTGATTCGTCCCGCCCTTTGCTTTCTTCCGGCGAACTACTCCACCACTTCCAACTCACTCGGACGCCAGGTTTTGTTGAGCCAGGGCTCAAGCGGCCCGTACATGCGCAGGAGGATGAACCAGCTTTTGCCGGGGATCGTCTGGATCCAGTTACTCTCCTTGCCCTTCAGCGCTTTCGGGGCAAAGTAGATGTCGATGGAGCCGTCGGAGTTCTTGTTGATCCCCGCACCCAGGCTGTTGATACCGGCGGACGGCTGGTCGGTCTGCAACATGGAACGGGTCTGCGTGTCGTAGATGGTCACCGACCAGTTATCCTTGACAGGTATGTCGGGCGGCAGATGCAGCTTGTAGGTCTTCGCACCATCCAGGGGCCGTTGCTTCGAGTCCATGCCGACAATGCCGTAATCTGAACCAAGGCCTGGTTTGATGCCGGCCATGGCGGGCGTGACGACAACGGCGTTGTAGTGCATCCACAAGCGTGCGTCGTAGCGGCGGGCGCCGTCGGCCAGGAAGAAAGCATTCCTGTCCGGAAAGGCCATGACCCACTCGCTGTCCGGACCGTAGATACGCTGTCCGGGATCACGCGGGAACACGGTATTGGCGCGCGCGTAGGCATTACCGATGGCAACAGCTTCGGTCAGCAGTTCTTTCATCCGCGCATCCGGCTTGAAGGGCTTACCCTTGACGATGCCAATGGCCGCAATCAGGCCGCGCGTTTCAGGCTCGATGAAACTGATCGGCTCTTTCTGGACGATCTCGTTGAGTCGCTCAAAATAGCTGAAGTCGTTCGGCGGGACCGTGTTGTAATACTTCCCGGTCATATTGATGAATTCGGTCTTCGGCGGATTATCTTTTTTTCCCAACGGGTAGACCTTGAGGTTATCCACGATATTGTCGGCGGACTTCTTGACGTTGGCGGGGTCCTGAACACTGCCCCTGACATAGCCGCGCATGAAGTTCCACACCACATAACTGGTGGACTTGACGACGAAGTAGCCCTCTGGCACGTCGCCCTTGTAACCCGGAGGCAGGACAAGATACTTGCCGCCTTTGCCCTTGTCCGGACCGGCCGCACCGAAGTCGCTCAGGTAGCGCATGTAACCATCATCAAATACGCCCAGCACGTCGGGCGGGACCTCAACCACGGTCGGGCCGTCTCTTTCCAGGTCGAGAAAACCCCAGGTGTAGAGCGAGGTGTTGTTGTAGGTCAACACCAGTGACTTCGAGTCTCCCAGCTGCTCCCAGATCACTATCTGGTTGCTGGCGGTCGCCCCCATGTCCAGGCTGCCCTGGCGCAGGCTGTAGGTGGAGACCGCCGGTATCGTAGCCACGTAGACTTGTACCGCGCGGGCCCGATCCATGTAGTCGTAAACCGCATCCTTGGTGTCACCGATCGGAATGCCGTCGAAGAACTCCAGGGTGCCAATCGGCGTCTTGACCTTATCCGGCGTGGTGATGTTCTCCGGAATCGGGGTCGTCATTTTCATTTCAGGCTTTTGCGTGATCATCTTCAAATCAGGCGGTGCAGCCCAGGAGACGGCCACCAGGCCGGTGGACAGCAGACTGGCCAAAGCCAATGCGAATAACGGTACGGTTCTCATCGCTTCCTCCTTCTTCTCTATTTCTGTCCTGGTGGCGGAGAAACCAGCCGCCAATGATCGACTACAAGGCGCTATTGAACCAGCTCGATCTCGCCCGGACGCCAGGTCTGGTCGATCCAAGGCTGTTCGGGTCCATAGATACGCAGGGCAATGAACCAGCCTTTTCCTGGAATGGTCTGGAGCCAGTTGCCTTCCATGCCTTTGGGGGCTTTCGGGGAAAAGTAGATATCCATCGATCCGTCGGGATTGGTTTTAATGCCTTTATCCTGACTTCCAAGGGTTGGGAACTGCTGATCGGTCTGCAGTTGGGAACGGGTCTGAGTGTCATACATGGTGATGGCCCAGAAGTCCTTGGCTGGCGGATTCGGTGGGATGTGCAGTTTGTAGGTTTTGGAACCATCCAGGACGTTGCCTTTGGAATCGAGCATTCCCATGGAGTAGTCGGAGCCTTTTCCAGGAACGGTCATGGCCATGGCCGGAGAAACGCAGATGTAGCCGAAGTGGAAAAGGACGCGCGGGTCGAGACGATAGGCGCCGTTGCGGGTGAAGGTGGTGTCTTTGTCGGCGTAGGCGGTAACCCAGGCATTGCTATCCTTGAAGGTCAGGTTGCCGGGGTCACGCGGGAAGTAGCTGATCGCGCGGGCAGCGGCATTGGCAATGTCAGCCGCATCGGTCAAGATCTTCTTCATCCGTGCATCTGGATCAAAGGGCTTACCTTTTTCAATACCTATAGCGGCCATCATGCCTTTGGCTTCCGGCCCGAGATAGTCATCCGGCTCGGTCTGGATCAGAGCATGCAGTTTCTCAAATGCGCTGTAGTCATTGGGGAGGATCATGTGCATGTCCTTGCCGGACACGTTGATGAACTCCGTCACCGGCGGGTTTTGCACGGTCGACAACGGGTAAACCTTCAGCGTGTCCCGGATGTTCTTTGAAGCGGCCGGGATCGCCTTCTCGATCGGCAGGCTCTTATCGAGATACCCGCGCATGAAGACCCATACACCGCTGGTTTTGGAAGGAACGACAAAGTATCCTTTTGGAACATCACCTTTGTAACCAGGAGGCAGGACGAGGTACTTGCCGCCTTTGCCCTTGTCAGGGCCCGCGACGCCGAGGTCAACCATGTACTTGAAAGCCATATCGTCCAGAATGCCCAGCATGCCAGGCGGCAGGTCTATGACAGTCGGACCGTCCTTGAGGAGGTCAAGGAACCCAAGAGCGTACATCGTTGATGTATTGCCGGTCAGCAGGATGGTCTTGGAGTCCATCAGGTTGTCATAGATGACGATCTTGTTGCTTGAATCTGCGCCCATGGCGGCCTGTCCTTCGCGCAGGGCGTTCATGGACAGGGCGGGAATCGAGCTGAGATAGACGTTGACCGCCCGCGAGCGGTCGAGATAGTCGTACACGGTCTCGACCGTCTCCTTCTTCGGCACGCCGTCGAAGTACTCGAGAGTGCCGATCGAAGTCTCCACCGAATCCGGTGCAGTGATCGATGCCGGAATGTCGGTGGTCATCTTCATCGTTGGTGGAGCGACCGCTGTCTGAGCCTCGGAGGTATCACCTTGCGACCCACCCTGCGGCGCGCATCCGACTGTGGTCCATGCGAGGGCGGTCACCGCCAGAAGGCCGGCAGCCCAAGCGAGGGTCAGTCGTTCTTGTTTTGCATTTCGTCTCATCACTTTCCTCCTTTGAGGCCGAGGCGAACTTCGAAGCCAGTTCATTCTTCGCCCTCGATCTCCAGAACCTCGAGGATCGGCAGGTGAAGGCCATGCAGGGTGCCGAGCACGCCGCTGAGCTCCGCCTGGTCGCGGATTCGCCCTTCGAGCTGCGTACGGGCGGCCCGGCCTTCCCTGCTGCAGTTCACGATCCGCAGGCCACCGAGCCTCCCGCTCCAGTCCTGGGTCAACTCGCCTTGAACGACGATCCGATAGGTGGCGGGGCCACCGAACTCGATGTCTCTCTCTACTGGCGACTTCGACATCGTCACTTCCTCCTTGTGCACCGTCATTCTGAGGCCGGGCAACGGCCTCCGCATCCCTCGAAATGGGGGGGAATCAAGGGGGAAATGAGTGGGGCTCAGGGAGCCTGGCCGGCGTGATACTTCCAGACCCGCTCGCGCACACTGTCCTCTTCCGTAGACGAGAAGGCCAGCCACGCCAGGCCATCGACCGCGCCGAAGTGAGAGTCCGAGGACAGGAGATCCGCGCCCACCTCCATAGCCTGGGCCGCGATCCAAATGTCGTTCGTCGGTATCGGGGTGCCCTTTTGCCGAAGAGCTGCCGCTATGCGGCCGAACCGATCCGCGGTGCTGAAGGTAACTGGCAGCAGGTCCACGGAAGGAGCTGAGAGAAATGCCTCGAGCCTGGCAGCGTTCTCCTCGAAGCGAGAGCCGAGCCGAAACCCGTAGATGAGCTCACCGACCACGACGGCAGGGACCAGAACTACCTCCGAGCGGCGAATCAATACCGCGACATCCCGGTGGCCCCTCATCAGGGCCGAGTAGGCGTTCGTGTCGAGAGCAATCCTCACGACCAGAGCTCGGGGTCGATCTGCTCGAGCGGCTCGAGGGCCTTTAGGAGCTCCGCCTCGTCCTCGTCGGACCAGACGCCTATAAAGCTGTCCAAGCCGGAGCCCACCGTGTCGATCGCATCACGGCTCTCGGACACACCGGCACCTCGGCGCATGAGCGCCAGCGCGGCCCGATTGAGCGAGATTCCCTGCTCCCGAGCCATCTCTCGTAAGCGTCTTTCGAGCGGCTCGTCGAATCCTCGAATTGTCAGCTGTTTCATGGTCGGCATCCGTTCATCGCTCGAGTCATTAGTGACTCACAATGAGTCATTCTACGACTCTCCTGACTGCAGAGCAAGGCCACGCAGAGTGCCGAGCGCAGATCTCAGCAGGTTCTTGGACTGACCGATCCGAAGGTGAGATGGAAGGTGGTGAGGTCGTCCACCGTCCAGCCGGTGAAGGAAAGATCCTCCACTGGCACGACTCGCATCGAGCCTTTTGTCGGGTCTGGGGTGTTCGGAAGAAAGATGGCGGCCAGTTGGCGGCCCGTCTCGGATTCCTCGAAGGTACCGGTGACGACCGCCAGGGACCTCACACTCGCATTGGGAGTGTCGACCAGTGCCACCCGATACCCCTGATCGCCGGGCTCCAACTCTGCGAAGAGCTTCTGCTGCATCTGTATCAGCGCGTCCACGTTGCGCCGCCCATGGAAGAACTCCATGAGGAACTGCGCGAACGTGCCGGCCGCCAGAGGCACTGCGATGAGGAGGATCACACCCACTGCGATCTTCCACGCCAAAGTCCCGGATGGCACCAGCCACTGCACGAGCCAGTCCAGTTGCTCGAATAGCTGTGCACCCACCCAATTGACTATGAGTCCAATTACAGCCAGAAAGATCCAGCCGAGCAGGTAGAGCCACTGGATTCGCTTGCGCCTTTCCTCTGGTGAGCGACGTTGAAGCTTCTTTCCCATTAGGCACTCCGGACCATCTTGGTCATTGGGGTGAGAGACAGCTTTCCTCTACTGTAGCGCGATACTGGGGATCGGGAACGATGCGGCGAGAGTGAAGACGGTCCCCTCCAGTTGGCTGCGGATCCCATTCTCCCAGAGAAATCGAGCGTTGATGAAACCGATCACGCTCGCGGATAGTGGATTTCGAATCCTCATCTCACACCCCCGTCCGGAACAGCCCCATTCTGCGCAGCGCCGCCACTGTGCGAATCCCCAGGAATAGGGGGGAAACAAGGGGGAAATGAGGGGGGTTGAGGGCTGACAGTGCGCTTACTGCAGGTGCCGTATCACTGTCGGGAGGGAGCGGGAGGTTCGCCAAAGAGTTGGGCGCGATCGAGGATTCCGCGCTCCAGGGCGTGCTCCACCGCCTGGCGGCGGCTCTGGACACCGAGCTTGTCGTAGACATGCTTGAGGTGGTAGTTGACCGTGTGGGCCGAGATACCGAGCCGCGTCGCGATTTCCTTGTTCTGCAGGCGCTGGGCGAGCAGCTCGAGCACATCGAGCTCTCGATCGGTCAGGTTGTTGGGAGCATCCTGGGTTGTTGTACGGGTGGGCTCAGCGAAGCCCACCGGGAGTTGCTCCCGGTGCGGGGCGACGGAAGGCACCGGAGATCCGCCGATCTCGAACGCAGCCAGCACTCGTTCGACAAAACCCGTTGGGTCCTCTTGCCCCTCCAGACGATCGAGCATCTCGGCCATGGTCGGCCCGGCCTCGACAAAGGGCCGCACCCAGCCCCCTGGCCGTGCCAGCTCTACCGCCTCTTGGAGACCTGCAAGGGCCTCCGTGGCAAGTCCTCGCTTCTCCAGTGCCAGGGACAGAAGCACCGTGACCTCGATCGTCTGGCACCTGAGCCGCCAGGTCTCACTTCGTTCGCGGATAGTCCGCAACAACTCGTTTGCCCGGGTCAGGCCCTGCTTGGACCCCGCCGCGATCAGGACCCTCGCGTGGGTGATCGCAGGGATCTCGAGCCAGGTGAACAGGTCTGGCAGCGCGGAATCCTCGCCGAGGGAGTCTGCCAGTTCGATAGCGGATCTCACATCGCCCTGCAGAACGGACAGTCGGGCACGACAGGCATGGGCCATGATCAGGTAATCAGGAGAGTTCATTTCCTGAACGAAACTGAAAAGGCGCGCTATGGTCTTCTCAGCTTGCCCGACCTCTCCAGCAAGCTGCTGCGCGAGCGCCAGACCGGTAAAGGCATCGACAGCCGCTCGTGGCTCGAAGACCCATGGGTGCCGAACCGAGTCGGCAAAGCCCTGGGCTGCCCTGCCCAGCTCGAGTGAGTGCAGGCACGTGCACGCCACGAAGTAGTGACCCCAGGCGGCGGTGTTGTGCATCGGTGCTCTCTTCGAGATCGACAGCAGTTGATCCGCAGCGAGACGGGCCGAGGCCAGATCGCCAGACGCGATATGGATATAGACGAGAGAGGCGATCAGGTGAGAGAGGAGCATCACGTCTTGGGGGTCAACCGTCCGAATCTGGTCGTTGAGAGCCTCGATTGCCACTTCGCGTCGGCCACTCATGCAGCGGGCCAGGCCGAGCATGATCGCAACGTTGCCTACGACGATGCCGCCGATTCCTCTGGTCTTCTCCAGCGCCTCTTCCAGAGGTTGTAAGGCACCTTCGCAGTCACCTTCCCAATACGCCAGGTTGCCGCGGTGGAAATCCAGCTCTCCCGCAAGTTCCGGCTCCACCGAAACGGCGCCTAGGAGCCGAGCCGCTTGGTCGAGGAGCGGAGGGAGTCTCGGAAGCTCGAATCGCCAAAAGGCAATCCATGCCTGCATCAAAAGGAGTCCGGGCCTCTCTTGCTTGATCTCTGGCGGTAGCCTCGCCATCCACTTGTCGACGACATACCAGCGATCTGCATTCACTTCCCGATGCCGATGCCGTTCGATCAGGTCGGCTGCGCTCTCGACGTCTTCGCCTCTCAGGGCATGCTCGATCGACTCGGTGATCAGCTCACGGGACTCCAGCCACTCGCTTGCTCGCAGGTGGAGTGCGGAGATCTCGCCCGGTTCCAGGCGGCGCTGCAGCTCTTTCTCGAGCGACTCCCGAAAGAGATGGTGATACCGAAACCACTTCCCCCGACTGTCCAGGGAGATGGCGAAGAGGTTGACCCGCAGCAGCGCTTCAATGAACTGATCGCCATCGAGATCGTCGGTTCCGGACTCCCCTTCACCAGCGCACACCGCGTCGCACAGGGCAGGGCAGAACCGGTCGAGGATCGACGTCCTCAACAACCAGTCCTGCATCAAGGGCGAGCGTCGCGCGACGACCTCCTGCACGAGGTACTGCTGCGTCAGCTGAATGCCGCCGCTCAAGCTCTGCAAGAACTCTTCGGGATCCTCGCGATGGCGTAGATACTGTGAGACCAGGCTCAAGCCCACAGCCCAACCTTCGATCTGCCGCTGCAGGTTGGCCAGGGAATCGTCACTGATCTCCAGGCCGGCGGTGGCGACAAGGAAGTCCGAAGTTTCCCGGTCGTTGAACCGAAGATCCTGAAGCCGCACTTCGTTCACCTGACGCGAAGCCCGCATCGACGCGATCGGCAGTGGCGGGTCTCGCCGGGTGACCAGCACCAGGTGGAGAGGCTGCGGAGGATGCTCCAGCACGAGTCTCAGCAGATCGTGCACCTCGGAGGCCGGCGCGATGCCGTGATAGTCGTCCAGAATCAACACGAACGGGCTTTCGATCGCATCCAGCTCGTTGGTGAGAACGCCGGCCAGCGCATTCAGCGGCGGCAGATTGGGGGCGCGCAGCAGAGCTTCCGTTTCCGGGCAGGCTTCAGGAAAGACCTTCCTCACCGCGGCCAGGAAATAGCTCAGAAAGACCAACAGATCGCTGTCCGCCTCGTCGAGAGATACCCAGGTGTGGGGCATCTCCTGCGACTCGGCCCAGTGACTGACGAGCATGCTCTTGCCGTAGCCTGCCGGCGCCGAGACCAGGGTCAACGGCACTTCCAATGCAGAGTCCATCCGCTCGTCCAGCCGCAGTCGATCCACCAGGTCGCCGGCCACAGTCGGCCGGTGCAGCTTGGTGCGCAGAAGAGTCGCGCTGTGTCCCACGATGCTACAAGCGTACCTGACCGTGTGAGTGCTTCTCAACGACGCCCCGGTCCGCCCAGCGGATCAGCGAACGCTGTGCCGCTCGACCACAACCGGTCCCCAGGCCCCAGATGCAGATGCGATGCACCCTGCTGTCGACTGCGGCCATCTGTTGTAGTTCAGTGTTACCAGAATTGTTACCTCAGCCCCCGATGGCGCTCAAATTGACCTCGCCCAAAGATCTGTAAGTCTCTTTATTTGTTGAAGTTAGCTTGGTGCCGGAGGCGGGATTCGACCACGGAGGGGAAGGTGTGGGTGGTGCAGTGAAGGCGACCAGAGGGAGCCAACCCGCAACTCCTTGCGGAGGGGGGATTTTAGGTCCTTTGAAAACCCGCAGACGGCAACAAATGACAATACGCAACCGCAACAAAACACGCGACTTACGCCGGCAGGCGTAAATGTCGTCTGCTGCCCATTACGGCCTTCAGTTGTACTTCATTGTTACCAAAATTGTTACCTCTCTGTTGTCAGGTGTTGTCGCTGATGGCACCCGTGAGTCCCGCACAGGACCTCCTCTCATTCGAATCTGTTGATGCCCGATCGGCTGGTGCCCTGGGCTTCATGCCGCGCATTCTCGTACTCACCACCCTCCCCCATCGCCGGCCTGAGAGCCACCAGTTCGAGCGCGTCAATGGTCGCCATTCGCTGCGCATGAGCGCGCCTCGACGCGTCGGTTTGCCCTACGGCTCCTATCCCCGTCTCCTCCTCACCTGGCTGACCACCGAAGTGGTCCGGACCAAGAGCCCCGAGATCCATCTCGGCGTCACGCCGAACGAACTGGCTCGCAAGCTGGGTCTGTCGACCATCAGTGGACCTCGAGGCACCGCTCGCCGCCTCGAGAATCAACTTCGCCGGCTCCTGTGCATGCGACTCGATTGGCAGACTACTGTGGGTCTCCACCCGACGTCCTCTGGATCTGGTTTCGTGGAATCGAACTGCGCTTCGTGGCAAAGGCTGGCGCGAGACCTCGTCCCGATGCGGCCCGTGTGGCGTTCTGAGATCGCATTGAGTCACAGCTTCTTCGAACAGATCACTCGATCAGCGGTCCCTGTGGATCTCCGAGCGATTCGGCAGCTGCAAAGATCTCCACTCGCCATCGACCTTTACGCGTGGCTCACCTACCGCGTGAGCTATCTGAGGAAGCCCACGCTGGTTCCATGGAAGGGCTTGCAGGCTCAGTTCGGTGCCGACTATGGCCGGCCACGTGACTTCCAGCGCAAGGTCCTGGCTCACCTCGAGAATGTTCTTGATGTCTATCCAGCTGTCCGCGTTGGTCAGCGTGACTCTGGCCTGACCCTCTACCCTTCTCCACCCCACGTTCAGGCCCGGTCGTACAGATAGGCGATCACGGCTTGCTGGTGGCGGTCCACCCAGCCAGAAACCGTAAGGAGCAGCATCTGAATTGGATACGCATCGGCTCTCGTTAGCGCCCTCAGCCCGCACGTAGCCCTTTCTTTGAGTACAGGTTGCAACACGATCCTATTCTCGGATAGGACGCCGTAGGCACTCTTGCCAAGCTGATGGCAGCGCTGGCCTTCTTGGTGGGACTCGAGGAAGAACAAGGACGGCATCAAAGGGATCGCCAACCAACTCCAGATCTTGGCGACCTTCAACTTCTAGGGAGACCGGGGATCATTAACCATCACGTAGCCGCGACGGACACTTCCTCCTCGATCCTCTTCCCTCTTTCAGCGGCGACGACCGAGATATCGTGAGCGGTCTGGAGGTTCATCCAGAATGTTGCGCCAGTGCCCAGAAAACGGCCCAGTCGCAGTGCTGTCTCAGCGGTAACAGCTCGTTCGCCGCGCAGTATCGCAGTGATTCTATTCG
>Ga0316194_10002814_pt1 | contig 12159 bp, 14 predicted proteins | sample CroRivsedime1_MG_FD_204936 | JGI IMG/M metagenome (GOLD analysis project Ga0316194, IMG submission 204936) | Coastal sediment microbial communities from Maine, United States - Cross River sediment 1 | ecosystem: Environmental > Aquatic > Marine > Coastal > Sediment | place: USA: Maine...
GGAGGAGATTGGGTGTCCCAACCTCCTGCCGCGGGGAGAAGGGGGGTGGAGTGGGTCCCTTTACCGGACCGTAGCCCGCCGGGAGCGGGCTCCGAGCGAACAGGACGTCTCGAGCGTGTCCGGTAAAGGGACCCACTGCACCCCCCTTCGGTTCGAAGCCGAAAAATTTCTGCTTGCATCAAAACCCAATTTCCTCCTATGATCAGCTCTTACTCATTCAGACCGGCTGAGGGACTGGCCCTTAGACGCCGGGGCAACCATCGAAGCTAACCCCTTCGAAAAGGTGCCAACTCCTGCGAAGACACTTCGGTGTTTTCGGGAAATGAGTGACCGGGAAGCAACCGATGGACCCGGTCATGCTCAGCCTGCTTTGCGGGGTTTCCGATTGAGAAATTTGACAACCGGAATCGCAAAGGAACAACGGCATGAGCAACTTACCCGAATCAGTACACCAGGACACATTGGCTGCGCGTTATGCGGTGGATAGCGATGACGCGCATGGCGCGGTCATTCCTCCCCTGTACATGAGTTCCAATTTCTCCTTCCACGGGTTCGGCGAAAAACGCGAATACGATTACACCCGTTCCGGCAACCCTACCCGGGACCAGCTGGCAGGTGCGCTTGCAGCACTTGAAGGCGGGTCAGGGGGCGTGATTACCGCTTCGGGCATGTCTGCCGTGCACCTGGTCACGCAACTGGCCAAGCCGGGCGACCTGATCGTCGCTCCGCACGATTGCTACGGCGGCTGTCACCGCCTGTTCACCGCCGCGGCCAACAAGGGCCAGTTCGAGCTGGAATGGCTGCCGTTGTGGGAAACCGAAACCTCTGTTCTGCAAATACGTGATCTGCAACCTCGTATCGTCTGGATCGAAACGCCGAGCAACCCGCTGTTGAGAGTCACCGATATCGAAGCGATTTCAGCGGCGGCCCACGAGGTTGGCGCGCTCGTTGTGGTCGATAACACGTTCCTGTCGCCTGCAGGGCAGCGCCCGTTCAGCCTGGGCGCGGACATCGTGCTCCATTCCACCACCAAGTACATCAACGGCCATTCCGATGTTGTGGGCGGTGCGGTGCTGGCCAAGGATGAATCGCTGGTCGAAGAACTGGTCTGGTGGGCCAACTGCCTGGGCCTGACCGGTTCACCGTTCGACAGTTTCCAGACGCTGCGCGGTTTGCGAACCCTCAACGTGCGCTACCGGCAGCACGAGGAGAACGCCGCCGCCGTGGCCGCTTATCTCGACGATGAACCCCTGGTGAGCCAGGTTTATTTTCCCGGCCTTGCTAACGATCCGGGTCACGGATTGGCAAAGCGACAGCAGCAAAGTTTCGGCGCCATGATCAGTTTTGAACTGGACATCAGCGACGAGGAAATTCCGGTTTTTGTTTCGGCACTGCAACTGTTCACCCTGGCCGAGTCACTGGGCGGCGTGGAAAGCCTGATTGCACATCCGGCGTCGATGACTCATGCAGCGATGAGCGAGGCGGATCAACAGGCAGCGGGTATCAGCACGCGACTGTTGAGGCTGTCGGTGGGCATCGAGAACAAGGAAGATCTGCTGGCGGACCTGGCCCAGGGTCTGGCCGCAGTTCGCGAGCTTCGCCGTCAACACCGCGTGATCAACTTTGCCTGATCAATGAACCCATGATACGTGCTTAAGCCCTGGGTTATCGGGCGTTGAGTTCTTCCCAGGTATGCATTTGGCGGATGACGTCTTCGGGCTGAATCAGATCCATCACGCCGGGTTCCTCGATCTTGGTTCCCCAGCGCAAATCTTCAGCTTCGCTGTTGCGGAACTGCCTTGCAGCGGCTTTGAAGCGGTCGACGCAGAGGTACAGGCTGTTGTAGGGCCCGGTACGTTTTGACCAGGTAGCGGCGTACAAGCCGATGACGGGTGTGCCCAGGGCCGAGGCAACGTGTGCCGGCCCGGAATCCGGTGAAATGACCAGGTCGGCGCGGCTGAGCAAAGCCTTGGACTGCTCCAGTGTGTCCTTGCCAATCAGGTTGATGCAGGGGTTTTTCATGGCGCCTTCGATTTCAGCGCCGGTACGCACTTCCAGTTCACTTGGGCCACCGGCCAACACCACCTGCATGCCCAGTTCGTTAATGGCGTAATCCGCGACCTCGGCATAGTATTCGCTGCGCCAGTTGCGCCGTTCGTGGCTGGAGCAGGGACTGATGAGTAGTACGGGACGTTCGTCGGGTATTTGTTTTGTTACCCATTCCCGGGCTTCCTGTTCGATGGGCAGGTTCCATTGCGGCGTTTCGACTTCGATACCGATGGCTCGTGGGAATTCCAGGAATCCCTGAACCTGGTGCTGGAAAGGGACGGCCGCGACCTGTTGCCGCGTGAAGTGATAATGCATGTCCCGGGAGCGATCCTTGTCCCAGCCGAGACGCAACGGCGCCCTGATCAGCTTGCTCAGAAAATTAGCCCGTGCCGCGACCTGCATGTGAAACAAGCCATCGAACCGCCTGTCCCGCAGTGCTTTTCTCAGTTCGCCTACGGCTGGCAGTCCGCCGCGCTTATCAAACACGATGAATTCAATATTGTCCAGGCCGCCGAGCAACTTGTGCTCCATCTTGCCTATGATCCAGGTGATTTTTGTTTCGGGGGAATGATCCTGGATGGCGCGGATAACCGGTACCACATGGGTGGCGTCCCCAAGGGCTGAAAGCCTCAGGATGCATAAGCTCTCAATCGTTCGATTAGCTGGCATCTGATTGACCTTGTTACTGGGCATCAGCACAATAGCATCGAGTGAAAACCCTTGCCCACAAACAGGATTCCCTTCTCATTGTATACGATGCGGACGCCATTCAGCATCCCGGGCCTTTTTTGTTCAGTCCTGAGCACTGGGCCGGGCAGGGCGCCGTGACGGGTGAAGCGGCGGGCCGCGGCCGTGCCATTTTTTTGGAGACCGGGTTCGGACATGCGGTGCTTCGGCAATACCTGCGCGGCGGCTGGGCGGCAAAGGCCAGCCGGGACCGCTATGTCTTTTCCGGTTTCGAACAGTCCAGGCCGATGGCGGAATTTGTCGTGTTGGAGCACTTGCTTGCACAGGGATTGCCGGTGCCGGCCCCCCTCGCAGCGATGTGCATCAGGGAGGGGGCGTTATACAGGGGCTGGATCCTGATGCGAATGATCCGGCACAGTGCAACGCTGGCAGACCTGCTTTCAGTGCGTCAGCAAGACCCCGTTTTATGGCGGAGCATGGGCGCCTGTATTCGCCGGTTTCACGATCACGGTCTGGTTCACGCTGACCTGAACGCCCGCAATATCCTGGTGGGTGACGCCGATGAGATTCACCTGATTGACTTCGACAGGGCGAGGTTGCGCAAGAATGACGCGCGTGCGTTCAGCGCGAACCTGAAGCGATTGCACCGCTCACTGCAGAAACTCTGGCCAGAACCTGGCCTGGAACAGCTGCAGTGGTGCTGGCAGAAACTGCAGGAAGGCTATAACCGCAGCCCGGCGGCATCATGAGCAATCGGCCACGTCACCCGTTGAGGGTTATCGAATCCCGCAGAATGACGCTGGTAGCGGCCACAACACAGCTGATCGTTGCTGACCTGGCTGGCAGGGCTGCCTTTTCTGAAGCAATGGGGGCGGAAGTCCCTGAAAACTGGCCGCCACCGCTGTATGGAAGTGCGGTCATGAGGGTGGCCCTTGAGAAATTGGAAGACCCGGCGGAACATGGCTGGTCCATCTGGTATTTGCTGTCCAGGCTGCATGATCAGCCCTGTTTGCTCGGAATTTGTGACTTCAAAGGCATGCCTGGGGCCAGTGGGTCGGTTGAAATCTCATATTCAGTCCTGGAGCAGTTTCGTGCACAGGGCTATGCCACGGAGGCTGTTGCGCGCCTGGTTGTGTGGGCGTTCAGTCACCAGAACGTGGTCGAGGTGACTGCGGAAACCATGCCACATTTGAAACAGTCGATCCGGGTGATGGAGAAAAACGGTCTGTCCTTTGCCGGGCAGGGATCAGAGCACGGAGTTGTGAAATATGCACTTGCTAAAACCAGTTTTTAGGCGGCGGATTAAAAGCCTGTCGGCCTGCCTGGCTTTGGCGGCTATCCTGGCTGCGCCGGGATTATTGAACGCAGACATCACGGTCATTCAACTGGCTAATGAAGGCGTGATACTCAGCGACGGCGAGACCCGAATCATGATTGACGGCATGGTGGTCGAGCCCTATTCCGTCTATGGTGGTCTCGACGAAGCCGCTGCTGCCAAATTCAGCCAGGCTACCGGGGCATTCGCCGGAATTGACCTGGCACTGTCCAGCCATCGTCATCACGATCATAACCAGCCCCTGTTTGCCTGCCAGTTCCTGCAGGCGAGCCCAAAAACCCAATTTATTTCTTCGCCCCAGGTAGTGGGCCTGATGCGTGAAAAATGCAGGAAGCCGGTCACGACCAGTCCGCGAATCAGGGAGATCACGCCCGAATACGGGCAGCCCGTGACTCTGAACCAAGGCGAAGTGACCATTACCGTGTTCCCGCTGAGTCATGGAACGCGCAAATTCGCCAGGATCCAGAATTACGGTCACCTGTTCGAATTGGGCGGAATGAAGGTATTACACATCGGCGATGCGGCGATGGATCCGACGGATTTCAGGAAGGCGGGACTGGACCGGGTCAGGTTGGATGTGGCCCTGATCCCCTACTGGTATTTTCAGCCGGGTCCTGGTGCAGAAGTGATTGATCAGTTCATGAATGCACCGCAGAAGATAGCCGTGCATATTCCACCGGGCGAAATGGAAGAGGTCAGGCTTCACATGCGGGAAAAGTATCCGCGAGTGAAAATCATGCAGGGTCCGCTGGAAGAAGCCAGGTTCAGTTCGATCCTCCCGCCGGAGCAGTAATCGTGTAACCGGGTTCTTCCGCCGGCGCGACGCAGAGGTTGTTCAGCCTCAATTCCGACGTTTCCCTCAGTTGCAGGTCTTTATAGCGTTCCTGCAGGTAGGCTTCGTTTTCAATGATCCAGGCGTCCGGCGCCTCGTAGTAGTCCGGGCAAAATTGTTCCATGCGCTCTTTCATGTGTGGGTAGAGCAGGTTATCGAAGTGATTGATGTTGAGCGCCTCGTCCCAGTATTCGTTCACGTGGTCGGCCCAGGTGAATGAGCGCTGGACCTCCCAGTCCTCCCCGGTCCAGAGCAGGATAGCGGGCTTGCCGGCAATGATGTTGTCTTCGAACAGGCTTCGGTAAAACAGGAAGCCCTCGTAGTTGGCAACCAGGTCGGCATTCGAGTAGACGCCGGTAGTGCTCTGGCCAAACAGCGCCCGCTCTGTGTAAGCGGAATGTTCAGCGGCCTTGGCCTCGTCCAGGTATTTCAGGTAACGCCGATAGAATTTCCGGCCCTGCGAAAGGAAGTGCCCCAGTTTGTCAGAGCCGATCAACTGGTTGTTGACCTTGATGGTGGGACCTACGCCGAACAAAGCAGCAACCCGGGTAGCCCATAAAGGATGGCCACGATAAATGGACTCGTAACGTGATGGCTGCAGTCTTTCGACTTCTTCGGATTTCATGGCCCAGCGCTCGATCTTGTCGACCCAGTGATGGCCGCCGATGTCGTTGTAGATCGCGGTGACCACTTTCCAGTCGTTACGGGGGCCTTTCCAGTCCGCCACGGCCTCGGCAATGGCCAGGTTGACCTGCTCATCCAGCACGGCCGTGGAGTCAGCAATGGGACTCAGCCGGTTGGTGAACTGATCCGTTTCATAGGCGCCACAAAGCCGTGGCGCCGCTTGCAGGACCACTATCAATAAAAGAATTGACAGTCCACGGAATTTCAATCAAAACCTATAGGTGAAGTTGAACAGGGTGTGGGTGCGGTCGCCAAAACCGTATTCGAAACTGATCGTGGCTTTCGGGCTGAAAATGTACCCGATGCCCGCTGCGTAGTTCCACTTGTCCGAAGTTTCCAGGTCGACATCGAACTCGAGCGGAATGGGAGGAATGCCGGGCAGCTCGAGTTCGAACGTTCCGCGATGTTTTTCCTCGGTGTTCAGCCACATTCCACCTACCCACATCGTCCACTGGTTTCGTATCAGGCCCAGGCGGGGCTGAATGGTTAATGTTTTCACCGAGGAATCATAGTCACCGCTCAGGTTGGCCTTGGTCCAGGCAGTATTCACAGCCCCAAACCAGCGGTCGGTGCCGTAGACCAGGTTGGCACCCAGCCCCCATACCGTACCGTCATAGCTCACCGGAAAAGCAGGTAGTGATCCGAGGCCGGGGACGATGACGCTGCCGAGGTCAACGACCGTATCGGCATCTACCCTTCCTACCAGGCCATACATATTCAGAAATGGTGTGATCCAGGCATCGAGCTTCAGATCGAAGTGTTGCACCTTGTTGGTGACCGCAACTTGCGACGGGTCGATCTCGATTTCGCCCCCAAGAGCCGGAACATTGAGATACAGGTTCTCGATGTCATAGTCCTGGTCCATCGTAAAAAAATCGAGCCCGACACCCCAGGGTGCGAAGAAGTCCCCATCGTCTACCAGGTCTTTCATGAACAGCGGCCCGTTGTTTGACTCGGTGCCGGCCTCTTGAGCCTGGACTGTGAGCGGTGCCAGTAAAAGAAATGCAATGAACAAGTGGCGCATATCGCTTCTCCGTTTTTATTCCGAAGCAAGTATACAGGCTAACGTGACTTATGGCAGACGCTTGATGTGGAAAAATAATTCAAAATAATATATATATGATATCAAGGAGGCGAGTATGAAAATTCAGGAACAAACACGTGCTGCTGCATCCGGCTATCTTGCCCTGGTGGTTTTGCCTTTGTTGATTTTGACCCTGGGCGGGCTGCTGTTTCGCTATGGCCCATCGAACCCGGCATGGCTCAATGTGCTCAATGTTCTCGGCCTGGTGGCTACTTTGATCTGCCTGAAAGGTTTCTTCATGGTCCATCCGAACCAGGCCCAGGTCTTGCAGCTGTTCGGAGCTTACGTGGGCAGCGTTCGCCAGACGGGTTTGCGCTGGGCCAATCCGTTTTACTCCAAGGACCCGGTGTCTTTACGCGTGCGAAATTTTGAAAGCGGCCAGATGAAGGTCAATGACAGTTCCGGCAACCCGGTGGACATCGCTGCCGTGGTGGTCTGGAAAGTCGTGGATTCCGCTGAGGCCATGTTCGAAGTCGATGACTATGAAAGCTTCGTTCAAATCCAGTCGGAAGCTGCGTTGCGCAACATGGCTACCCGCTATCCCTACGAGGCACACGGCGGCGAGGAGATCGCTCTACGCAGTCATCCGATACAGATTGCAGAGAAGCTGCGGGAAGAAGTTCAGGACCGGCTGGACCGAGCAGGCGTCGAGGTCATCGAAGCGCGCATCAGTCATCTGGCTTATGCCCAGGAAATTGCCAGTGCGATGCTCAAGCGGCAACAGGCGCAGGCGATCGTGGCGGCTCGCACCCAGATTGTCGATGGCGCGGTGGGCATGGTGAAAATGGCACTGACTGAGCTGAAGGAGCAGGGCGTGGTTGACCTGGACGAGGAGCGGAAGGCCAACATGGTCAGTAACCTGCTGGTCGTGCTCTGCGGTGAGGAAAACGTCAGACCAGTCGTGAATACCGGCAGTCTCTATGGCTAAAAAAAAGGCATTTCCGCTGCGTATCAGCGAGGACATCTGGCAGGCTGTTCGACACTGGTCGGACGACGAGCTTCGCAGTGTCAACGCCCAGATTGAATATGTGCTTCGGGACGCCCTGCGCAAGGCAGGGCGTTTGTCCCGTTCCAGCGATGGATCTGCCGCCAGTGATGAGGATTGACCCATAAACAGATATCATAGCGCTCTTGTTCCACATTCCTGAGATAAGGGTGATTCGATGCGGTCATTGTTGAAAGCGATAGTACTCGTCATGTTTGCGGCGGGCCTTGCCGGCACCAGCGTGGCTGAAACGCCCGAATGTTTCCCGGCCGAAGTCATACCGGACAACATGTTTCCAACCGTAAGGCTGGAAACCAGCATGGGCGATATCGTCGTTGAGCTGGACCGCCTGAGAGCGCCGGTGACTTCGAACAACTTTCTCCGCTATGTGCTGGACAAGAAATACGACAACACTATTTTTCACCGCGTGATGCCTAAGTTTGTAGTGCAGGGCGGCGGGTACACTGAAACCATCGAAGAGCGTGAGACGTATGCTCCCATCATCAATGAATCAGGTAATGGGCTGAAAAACATGCCGATGACCATCGCGATGGCGCGGTTCGATGATCCGCACTCCGCCACCAACCAGTTTTACTTCAACATGGCGGCGAACTCATCACTGGACCCCAATCCCAAGAGCTGGGGTTATGCAGTCTTCGGCCAGGTCATATCCGGCCAGGAAGTGGTCGAAGCCCTTTCGAATGTCGCTACCGGGTACAGTGAGGACCTTGATGCGTCAGACGTGCCGCTGGCGCCGGTAAAACTTCTGTCAGCCACGGTCCTGGAAGAGCCTCACTGATCCCTTTCGATGGCCATCGGATGGGGTGAGTTCTTCGCACTGGGAAGTGCCTTTTGCTGGGCTTTCGCCATTATTCTGTTTCGGCGGTCAGGTGATGCGCTGCCGCCTTTTGAACTGAACCTGTTCAAGAACTTACTGGGCTTTACCCTGATTGTGCCTACCCTCGCAATCGTCGAGGGAATGCAGATTCCCGAATATTCGATGGTTGAGGCGGGTATTGCCATTGTTTCAGGATTCCTGGGTATTGCCGTTGCCGATACCTGGTACTTGCGCGCTCTCAGTCTGATGGGCGCCAGCCGAACCGGCATCGTTGCGAGCTTACTCAGCCCTTTTGTCATATTGCTTTCGATCCTGTTTCTTGGTGAATCCCTGCATGGTTGGCAGCTGGCCGGCTTCGCATTGGTCATGGGCGGCATCCTTCTGGTTACCTGGCGGCAGAATCGCCGGGAAGTGGATGCGGCGCACCTGGGCAAAGGTGTTTTTTATGGAATTGGCGCCGTGTTCCTGATGGCTGTGGGCGTTGTTATGGTCAAGGAAATCCTGGAAACACGGCCCTTCATATGGACCACGGCGCTACGCCTGGCGGGCGGCTTGTCCGGGATGCTTTTTTACATGGTCCTCAGGGGCAGGGTAAGGATTGTCGTTCAACGTTTCAGGCAGCCTTTGCCGTGGAAATACATCGTTCCCGCGAGTTTCCTGGGCGCCTACGTTTCCATGTTGATGTGGCTGGCAGGGTACAAGTTGATCCCTGCCTCCGAAGCATCGGTATTGAATGAGACGGCAAATGCCTGGATCGTGTTTCTGGCCTGGCTGATGCTGGGTGAGACGATTGGTTACCGCAAGGTTGCGGGTATCCTGCTCACCAGTATCGGCGTTGTGATCATGCTGCTGGCATAGCCGGTTGATGGCAGGCAGACTGTTGGCATGAACGTTCAAGACCCCACTCAGCCCCGCCGGCCTGCACTGGCCCGCTGGTTGCTGATCCTGCTGGTATCGGCAACCGTCCTGCTGTCCACACTCACTCCGGTCGACCGGATGGCCGAATCGCAATACAACGCATTATTCCAGCGTGCCCTCATCACCTTTGCCCTCGCCAGAACGCTTAATGGCGTCATTTCTGCTGTTCAGGGGACAGAGCTGGCACTGCAGCCGGCGGGCGTGGGGGTGACCCTGACACCAGGACAGGCGCTGGATCCGATCAACGACCTGGTGGAAAGGTTTTCCTGGGTGATGCTCGGAGCGACGATTTCACTGGGTATCCAGCAAGTACTGCTGGATATCGGTCAATGGTGGGGAGTAAAGGTGCTTCTCGGAGCGCTGGCACTTCTTTGGCTGTGGTTCAGGCTGCGACGATCGAATGCCGGTGAAGGCGACTCCAGCGCCTCAGAGAAAATGATTTTCCGCGTCTTTATCATTGTTGCATTTATCCGTTTTGCCGTTCCGATGGCCATGATCGCTAACGAAGGTCTTTATCGGGTATTCCTCGAAACGCGATTTGAAGAAAGCACGCAGATCATTGAATCGGCCGGCACGGAAATCAAGGAAATCAATTCCAGCGAGACACCAGACCTTCAGGTAGAAGCCGAAACAGGCATGCTGGATTCTCTCGAAAGAATGTACGAAAACACCCTTAAGTCAATGGATTTTCAACAGAAAGTTGAGTATATAGCAGATCGAACCTCCGATGTCATCGAGCATCTGATCCAGCTGAGTGTCGTTTTTATACTGCAAACAGGCATTCTTCCTATCGCATTTCTGTGGGTTTTCCTACAACTCTTCAAGCAAATTTTCCGAAATCAGTAATTGACATAAATGTCAATATTTGACATTATTGTCAATGCAAGGGGGAGCCAGGAACCGCAACAAACCCTTACTGGTGGCCGGGAGAATATACAGGGGATGTAACACGCCCGGCCCGCGCGGACAGAACGGTTTGGCGGCAGGGCGACCCGGGCCTGGAATGGCCCGGGTCTGTCCTTTTCATGGTTTGGCACAGAGAAGGAGATCCAGATGCCAGCGGACCACAGCCAGCGATACCAGGAAGCCGCCATACTTACCCGGGCGGTCGAAAATGTGTTCAGAAAATTGATCCGCTTCCTGGTCGGGCGAATTTCGCTGGTCCGATTACAGGAAATGATCCGCTACATTTACGTGGAAGAGGCGGAACGAAGTCTGCGTGTTGAAAACCCGGGTAAGAATGTGCCTATGACGCGGCTTGCCCTGGTCACTGGCCTGGATACGCGTACGCTGGTTCAGGTTCGCAAAAGGCTGGAAACCGAGACGCCGCAATACAGGCAAAAATTTCTGTCTGAACTGACACCGGAAAGCGCGATCGTCGAGGCATGGGTCAGCAGGGTGGCCTCTGGCGGTTCTGCCAACCCGGCAGTCATGAGTTATGGGACCGAGCAGGGTGAGTTTGAACAGATGGTGAAGTCGACCATTTCGGGTCGCGGCATCACGACCCAATCGATTATCGAGCGGTTGATTGCCACGCGAAGTGTCGAGCGGAACAAATCCAGGCGGACGCTGAGACTGCTGGTCGATGAATTCTCACCCTATCTTTCTGATGACGAACCCAACATGGTGAACGCAGCGCTGTCTGCTATTTCCAACCTCATTTCGACCATCGAGCACAACATGGACTCACCGGCGGAAGAGAAGTTTTTCCAGCGTCAGAGGTGGACTTTCCGGCTGGAACCTGCCGAACGCGAATCCTTCAGGAGCGAAATGCGCCAGTTGCTTGAACGCTACAAGGAAGAGGCGGAGCACCACATTGAGCCCTGGGAAAGTGATGCCTATGGGCAAGGCCTGGTTACGGCAGGTATTGGGCTGTACTACTTCGAAGAAGTGTAGCAAGCGACTCCGGCCGTAACCATGACTGCCTAGTCAGATCGATTTTTCTTGCCCAGCCAGGTTGTTTTCGGTTTCGCACGAGTGGAAGAGCGATTTTTGTTGCCCAGCCAGACCGTCGTTGTCGATTTGGGCTGGCTCACTGTGTGCTGGATGCGCTCGTAATCATCCATGGTGACCTTACTGGAACTTTGAGGCCTGGAATTGATCGCCTTTCTGTAAACGGGCGTGCCGTTTTTTACTACCTTGTAGGTTTTAGTGACCTGTTGACTGGCCGTTTGACCATTGACAGGATTGGCCTGTATTTTCTCGCCAGCGGCTGTGGCCGGCGTTGCGGCGAAAACATGTACTGAGGGAAGCAATACCATCAGGAAAACGAGTCGGTTCACGACTTGCTTCGCGGTGTAGGTTTGGAAAGTTGAATGACGCATCTGGCTAACCTCCGTGTAACTTATCCAGGGAAAATCATTTTCTCCTGTACCTGTATACATGCACAATTCATACCAATAAATCTGGTGAAAAAATATATGTATACATTTCAGAGGTTTAAGGATTTATCAATAATCAAGTTTCGGTAACAAACCTTGAATCTCGACAGTTTACGTCACTAACTAACAGAAATAATGTGACGAAATGGAATGGCGCCTTGCGGCGTTTACGGAAGTACCTCAAATTCTTTTCTTTTTGGTTCGAACCATTCAACCATTTTTTGAGGTTCTCCGATCAGCACTACGTTGTTTCTTTCTGTTCTGCCGGCCTGGAATCCGAGTAATAGGCTCGACGATAGCGATCAATAGCAGCATCGTCCTCGGCATCATCCCCGCTGACTTTCTCCAACGCCGTGTGCGCTAGG
>Ga0316194_10002816_pt1 | contig 12158 bp, 10 predicted proteins | sample CroRivsedime1_MG_FD_204936 | JGI IMG/M metagenome (GOLD analysis project Ga0316194, IMG submission 204936) | Coastal sediment microbial communities from Maine, United States - Cross River sediment 1 | ecosystem: Environmental > Aquatic > Marine > Coastal > Sediment | place: USA: Maine...
TCTGCTTCCTGCCTCGCTTGCCGAGCGAGGTCCTTGCGGTTCTCTTCGGTCAAGGCAGGCAGCGGCACCCGGATGAGCTCGCTGGTGGACGACGGGGTAATGCCGAGGTCGCTTTTCAGCAGCGCCTTCTCCAGATCGGGAATCAGGTTCTTTTCCCAAGGGGAGATAACCAGAGTTCTTGCATCCTCAACGGTGACGGAGGCGACCTGGTTCAATGGAGTGAGATTGCCGTAGTAGTCGACCTCGATGCCGTCAAGCAGACTTGGGTTCGCACGGCCAGTGCGGATGCGGGCGAAGTGCGCCACAAGCACTTCCAGGGACTTGCCCATGCGCTCGTCCGCATCCTGTATAATTTCATCGATCATTTGTCAGAGCGCCTGTCCTGCGGCTCGCCTTCCATCCAGTCGGCATGAGGTGTGGGGGTCGCCGTCGCACGCTAATCCACTCAGCTTGCGACGATTCGGGTGCCAACCTTGTCACCGTTGATGATCGCGGTCAATGCGCCCTTTGCACGCATATCGAAGACCACCACCGGCATATCATGATCCCGACAGAGGCAGATGGCTGTGAGGTCCATCACACCCAGCTGAAGGTCCAGCGTCTGGTCGTAAGTCAGGGAATCGAATCGTGTCGCATCCGGATCCTTGAAGGGATCGGCGCTGTACACGCCATCGACCTTGGTGGCCTTCAGCACCGCATCGGCGCCGACTTCGATGGCTCGGAGACAAGCCGCCGTATCGGTGGTGAAGAAAGGATTGCCGGTGCCACCGGCGAAAATGGTGACCTGACCGGCATCCAGGGACGACACGGCGGCATCACGGGAGAATCCCCTGGCTACCCCAGGCACCGGTAGTGCCGAATAGAGTACCGCGTCGATATCACGGCGAAGCAGCAGATCGCGGAAAGCGAGCCCGTTCATGATGGTGGCCAGCATGCCCATGTGGTCGCCGGTGACCCGGTCCATGCCGGCAGCCTGCAGCGCGGCCCCGCGGAACAGATTGCCGCCGCCGAGCACGACGGCCAGCTGACCACCGGCTCGGATCAGGCCGCCGATCTCGGCGGCCATCTCGTCCAGCACATCCGGGTCGATGCCGAAGCCACCGGTTTCCGGCCCCGGGGCCAGTGCTTCTCCGGAGAGTTTCAGCAGTACCCGGCGCAAGGCTCGTTACTCCTCGCTGTCGCCGTCGGTATCCTTGATTTGCTTTGCCACCTCGGCAGCGAAGTCCTCTGCTTCCACTTCGATGCCCTCACCCACTTCGAAGCGCACGAACCGACGACAGGCGTTACCCTTGTCTTTGAGCAGCTGGCTGACCTTGACGTTGCCATCCTTGACGAAAGGCTGATCGACCAGACTCACTTCGGCCAGGAACTTGCGAACCCGTCCCTCCACCATCTTCTCGACGATGTCGGCCGGCTTGCCGGACTCGGCAGCTTGAGAACTGTAGATCTCACGGTCCTTGGCGAGCACGTCTTCCGGCACTTCGGCCGACGTCACCACCATGGGGTTGATGGCGGTGATGTGCATGGCCAGATCCCGACCAAGCGCTTCGTCCGCTTTGTCGAGCTCTACCAGCACAGCCTTGCGGTTGTCCGAATGCACATAGCTGGTGACGTAGCCGTCGGCGGCTTCCATGCTGGCGGCGCGACGAACGGTGATGTTCTCGCCGATCTCCTGAACCAGGGCTTCCCGCTTCGCATCCAGATCGCCTGCCATGATGGCCGCCACGTCGTTTGTACCGGCATCGAAGGCGGCATTGGTGATCTCGTCGACGAAGGCGATGAATTTCTCGTTCTTGGCGGCGAAGTCCGTCTCGATGTTCACTTCGACCACAGTGCCCTTCTTACCGTCTTCGGACACCTTGATACCGAGCAGGCCATCAGCCGTAGTCCGACCGGACTTCTTGGCGGCCTTCAGTGCACTGGACTTGCGGAGCGCCTCGATGGCCGCCTCCATGTCGCCGTCTGCTTCGGTGAGCGCTTTTTTGCAATCCATCATGCCAAGGCCCGTACGCTCCCGGAGCTCCTTGACCATTGCTGCGGTGATTGCCATGACTACGACTCCTTTTTGTCGGTATCGCCTGCGGCCGGCTCGGCCGGGGCTGAACCCTCTGCCGAAGCGTTCGCGGTTGCCTCTGCGACAGGCTCGGCAGCTGCAGCTTCGGCTGCCGCGGGCTCTTGTGCTGCCGCCGCGGGCTCTTGTGCTGCCGCCGCGGGCTCTTGTGCTGCCGCCGCGGGCTCTTGTGCTGCCGCCGCGGGCGCTTCTACAGCCGCCGCAGGCTCTTGTGCTGCCGCCGCGGGCTCTTGTGCTGCCGCCGCGGGCGCTTCGGCCGCTGCAGTCTCCGCCTGAGCGGCAGGCGCTTCTTCCACTTCCACGAACTCATCGGGACGCACGTTACCGGCGGCATTCGCCTGCCCTTCGGCAATCGCGTCCGCCACGGCCGTGACGTAAAGACGAATGGCGCGGATGGCGTCGTCGTTGCCGGGAATGATGAAGTCGATGCCTTCCGGGTCGCTGTTGGTGTCCACCACGCCGAACACGGGAATGCCGAGCTTGTTCGCTTCAGAAACGGCAATGTGCTCGTGCATGACATCGACAACGAACAGCGCGTCCGGCAGGCCGCCCATGTCCTTGATCCCGCCCAGGCTCCGCTCGAGCTTCTCCATCAGACGCGAGCGCTGCAGCGCCTCGCGCTTGGTGAGCATTTCGAAGGTGCCGTCGGTGGACTGGGTTTCCAGCTCCTGCAGCCGACGGATAGACTGACGGATCGTCTTGTAATTGGTGAGCATGCCGCCCAGCCAGCGTTGATCGACGTAAGGCATGCCAACACGGCTCGCCTGCTCCTTGACCACCTTGGCCGCAGCCCGCTTGGTGCCCACAAACAGGATCTTGTGCTTACGGCTGCCCAGGTTGCGGAACTCCTTCAGCGCGCCATTGAACGCCGGCAGCGTTTTTTCCAGGTTGATAATGTGAATTTTATTGCGGGATCCGAAGATGAACGGTGCCATCTTGGGGTTCCAGAAACGGGTCTGATGGCCGAAGTGCACGCCTGCGGCCAACATGTCACGCATGCTGATATCCATTGAATTGTCTCCGGGTTGCGTCTCGCACCACCGTAAGCGCTTCGAACCGGCCTGGACAAAATCCAGATTTCGGGGCGGATTGACCGTTACCCTGCGGATTCGCCAGGCGAATCCGCTTCGGATCGGCTACGCCGATCCGCCGGCACCCTTGGAAGCGCCTTTACAGGCGGTGTGGGTGTTTAAGTTAATATCGCCCGGGATTACAGCCTCTTTCGGCTGCATTGCCCCGAAGCGGCGGGCTTTATACCATACTGCGCCTTTTACGCAACCGCCTGGGCCAGCGCTCAGTCACCGCTCCGAACAAACGCCCCCGAGCAAGCGGGGCCCAACGAGGAAAACTATGGTCGCCCGGCTAACGAGCGAAGATGACATCGCCAGGATGCGCGAAGCGGGCAGGCTGGCCGCCAGTGTGCTCGATATGATCGGTGCGCACGTCCGCCCAGGAGTATCTACCGGCGAGTTGAACGACATCTGCCATCGGATGATCACCGAGGAGCTCGACTGCATCCCGGCCCCACTCAACTATACGAACGGTCCAGGCACACCGCCCTTCCCCAAATCCATCTGCACCTCGGTGAATCACGTGGTCTGCCACGGCATCCCATCCGACAAGAAGGTATTGAAGAACGGCGATGCCCTGAATATCGACGTGACCGTGATCAAGGACGGGTTCCACGGCGATACCTCGAAGATGTTCTTCGCCGGTAAGCCCAGCGTGCTCGCCGAGCGTCTGGTACGGGTCACCCAGGAGTGTCTCTACAAAGGCATCGAAGCCGTTCGCGCCGGTGCCCGGCTCGGCGATATCGGTCACGCCATTCAGTCTCACGCCGAGGCCAACCACTTCAGCGTGGTTCGCGAGTTCTGCGGCCACGGTATCGGTCGCACCTTTCATGATGAACCCCAGGTGGTTCACTACGGTCGCCCGAATACGGGCATGGTGCTCGAAGAAGGCATGACTTTCACCATCGAACCCATGATCAACGCGGGCAAACGTCACGTGAAGATCCTGCCCGACCAGTGGACGGTGGTGACCAAGGACCACAAGCTCTCCGCACAATGGGAGCACACGCTGCTGGTCACAGCATCCGGCGCCGAGGTTCTGACCCGCAGAACCGAAGAAAGCCGTTTCGGTTGAGCCGCCGGTGACCAGCAACGCGGATCCATCCGCCGAAACAACCGGCGACACCACCGCACAGGCACGCGCCACGGCCCGCTACGGCAACGGCCCAGGTGCCGTGGCCGAGCGCCTTCGTGCCAAGCTGACGGAAAAGGACGAGGCGCTGGCCGACCGTTACTGGGCCAGACACAACATTGACGACCTCATCGAAGAGCGCACGGCGTTTTTCGACGACCTGATTCGCGAAGCCTGGGACGCCTGCATCCCGGAGAAGGCATCCGGCGACCTGACCCTGTTTGCGGTAGGCGGCTACGGGCGTGGCGAGCAGTTCCCGCAGTCAGACGTGGATCTGCTGATTGTGGCCAAGCGGCCAACCGCCTGGCGCGACGAGGTTCGGGCATTCCTGCACCTGCTTTACGACCTGAACCTGGACGTTGGGCACAGCGTCCGCCGCCTGGCCGACTGCAAGTCCGAAGCACACAAAGACATCACTGTCGCCACCGCCATGTACGAACGCCGGTTTCTTACCGGCTCTGAGAAACTGAACGCAAAGCTCGACAGGATCATGGCCAGCAAACGTCTCTGGCCCTCTGATCGGTTTTTCAAGGCCAAGCGCGACGAGCAGGAAAGCCGGCACGCTCAATATGACAATGTGGAGTACGGGCTCGAGCCGAATCTGAAATCTTCGCCCGGTGGTTTGCGGGACCTGCAGACCGCCATGTGGATCTTCCAGCGTCATTTCGGGACCGACGACACCAAGGACCTGGAGCGCATGGGGGCGCTGACGACCCAGGAGCGGGTCTGGCTCGAAGATGGTCGCCGCTTCCTCTGGTGGGTGCGCTACGGCCTGCACCTCCTGGCCGGGCGCAAGGAAGACCGGCTGCAGTTCGAATTTCAACGGGGTCTGGCGGAACGACTCGGCTTCGCCGATACCGACGCACGTCTCGGCGTGGAACGCTTCATGAGCCTGTACTACGAGCATGTGCTCGCACTGCGCGAAGTGAACGACATCGTCCTCCAGTACTTCGACGAATCCATTCTGCGTGAGCGCGAGAAGCCCGTGATCGAGCCAATCAACGAGCGCTTCCAGATCCGCAACCACTACATCGAGATCGTCAGCGAGTCGGTGCTCGCTGAAAACCCCAGCGCCCTCCTCGAGATCTTCGTGATCATGGCCAATCGGCGGGACGTTTCCGGGGTCCGCGCCGACACCATCCGCGCCATACGCGATCATCTGCACCTGATCGACGATGCATTCCGGCAGAACCCGGAAAACAGCCGCCTGTTCATGGACCTGCTGAAAGCGCCCTACACGCTGGTTTCACAGCTCACACGCATGCGTCGCTACGGCGTGCTCGGCCGCTACCTGCCCGAGTTCGGTCAGATCATCGGCCAGATGCAGCACGATCTGTTCCACATCTACACGGTCGATGCGCACACCATGATGGTGATCAGGAACATGCGCCGCTTCCACTACCGATCTAGCGAAGAGCACTACCCGGTGGCCTATCACTGCGTGCGCAACCTGCCGAAGGTGGAACTGCTCTACATCGCCGGCCTTTATCACGATATGGGCAAGGGTCGCGGCGGCGACCACTCGGAGCTCGGCGCGGTGGATGCCGTCGCCTTCTGCCGACGACACGGCCTGACAGATGACGACACGCAGCTTGTCGATTGGCTTGTCAAGCAACACCTGCTGATGTCGAGCGTTGCGCAGCGCAAAGACATCTACGATCCGGACGTGATCCTCGAGTTCGCAACCGAGGTTAAATCCGAACGCCGTCTGGACTATCTCTACGCGCTGACCGTGGCCGACATCAACGCCACCAACCCGACCCTCTGGAACAACTGGCGGGCCACACTGCTGCGCCAGCTTTATGGAGAAACCCGAAAGGCGCTGCGCCGCGGCCTGGAATCGCCCGTCGACAAGCAGGCGACCATCCAGGCCTGCCGCGAAAGCGCCCTGGAGAAGCTCACCAAGCGGGGCATGAGCGAGACGGATGTTCTGAACATCTGGGCCTCCGGCAGCGATGACTTCTTCCTGCGTCATACGCCACGCCAGGTCGCCGATGTGACCGCCGCGGTGGCCGAGCACCAGGGTCAGGACGGACCCCTGGTCCTGATTCTGGAGAGACGCGGACAGGTCTCCGAGGAAGGGGCCACGGAGATATGCATCATCACCCGCGACCGGGAGCGGCTGTTCGCGACCACGGTCAGTGCTTTGAGTCAGCTCGGCCTGTCGGTGCACGACGCCAGCATCCACACCGCGGATAACGGCTGGTGCATGAACTCCTTCATCGTCCTCGATGCCTCCGGCCGCCCGCCCGGGCGCAGTGCCGCCGAGCGGGAACGACTGGTCGGTTCGCTCACGAAAACGCTGTCTGATCCGGAAGTGGTGCTGGCGCTGCCTAAACGGCGCCTGTCACGACAGCTCAAGCAGCTGCCGACCACCACCGAGGTGACCCTGACCCCGCGGGGTGGCGACCGCCGCTACGAACTCACCCTCATCGCCGCCGATCGACCCGGGCTGCTGGCGGGCATTGGCCTGCTGTTCGCCGATCTCGGACTCGATCTCATCGCCGCGCGGATCGCAACCCTGGGCGAGCGGGTGGAAGACGTGTTCACAATTCGGGACGCCGCAGCACCCGAAGGCGCTTCCGTCGAAGAGCGTGCCTATCTGCTGACCAACGCCATCCGCCAGGGAATGGATGCCCAGATCGCCCAGGAACACGGGTGAACCCAAAGCTCGAGCGTCTGGAGGCTTATCCGTTCGAGCGGATGAACGCCTTGAAAGGCGACAGCGTCGGTAATCCGGCCCACCAGCACGTGGCCTTGTCCATCGGCGAGCCGAAGCATGCGCCGCCCGCATTCATCATCGATGCCCTCTGCCAGCCGGATGCGCTGGCGACGGATCTGGCCACCTATCCGTCCACCCGGGGATCGGCAGAACTGCGGGAAGCGATCGCCCGTTGGATCAGCAATCGCTTCCGGGCCCGGGTAGATCCAGCCACACAGATACTGCCCGTCTCCGGCACGCGAGAGGCGCTGTTCAGCTTTGCCCAGACCGTCATGGGCAGAAAGTTCAACGGAATCGGCGTGCTGCCCAATCCCTTCTATCAGATCTACGAGGGCGCCATTTACCTGGCGGGGGCTGAGCCCTACTTCCTGAACACGAGTCGTGATACCGGCTTCCTGCCTGATTACCGATCAGTGCCGGACGAGATCTGGTCCCGCTGCGAGCTGCTCTACCTCTGCTCGCCGGGCAACCCCACCGGTGCAAGCCTGGACCTTCCGACGCTGACCTGGCTGATCGACCGCGCGGATGAGTTCGATTTCGTGATCGCGGCGGACGAGTGCTACTCGGAAATCTATCCGGATGAGCAGAGCCCGCCCGCCGGCCTGCTGCAGGCAGCAGCCAGCAGTGGTCGGCCTGGTTTCGAACGCTGCGTGGTCTTTCACAGCCTGAGCAAGCGCTCCAATCTGCCCGGGCTCCGTTCGGGATTCGTCGCTGGTGATGCGGATGTTCTGGCCGACTACTTCCAGTATCGCACCTACGAGGGCTGCGCCCTGCCTGCCCAGGTGCAGCGGGCCAGCGTCCTGGCCTGGGCCGACGAAGCTCACGTGGTTGAAAATCGAGCCCTCTATCGAGAGAAATTCGACAGGCTGACGCCGATCCTCGCGAGCGCCTTCGAGCTCGGCCAGCGGGACGGCGGCTTCTACCACTGGCTGGACGTTGGGGAAGACGATCAGACCTTCACTCTCGACCTCTTCCGCGAAGAAAACATCACGGTGCTGCCGGGCTCCTTTCTGAGCCGCACGGCCCATGGGATAAATCCGGGCCGCGGTTTCGTCCGCGTCGCCTGGGTCGCGCCGCTGGCTCAGTGCATTGATGCGGCCGAACGACTCGTTCGCTGGCAGGCGGCCCGCAGGGCCTGATTGTGGTAGCTTAGCCGCCTTCAAATCCAAGCCGCTCTTTCGACACGAGCCTCAACAATGAGCAACCTCTACGCATTCGCCATCGGCCAGAGCCGGACCGATTCCAGCAGCAACCCATTGGACTGCTATTTTCCGCTGCCGCTGAAGGCGCCGGACACCGAGCTTGCCGCGCTCATCACGGAGCATTTCGAACCGGGTACCCAGGCCGCCAGCGCGGAGTCAGTCGGCCGATTCCTCGAGGCGGCGGGTGAACCGCTGGCCAGTGCCGTAGGACCGCTGCTCGAGTCCGACGGACCACTGACCACGGTCAGGCTCGATGCGGATGGACCCATCAACTCGGTGCCGGAGGCTTACCTCAAGCTGCACCTGCTCTCGCACCGGCTGGCACTTCCGAACAGCCAGAACCTGGACAACATCTTTGCCCATCTGCCGAACGTCGCCTGGACCAGCGACGGGCCAATGGCCGCAGGCGAAGCGCCGGCGGCAATTACCGCGGCCCGGGCCGCAGGCCGACCACTGGAGATCTTCTCCGTGGACAAGTTTCCAAAGATGACGAACTACGTGATTCCCGGCGGCGTGCGGATTGCGGACGCAAGCCGGGTCAGACTGGGCGCGCATCTGGGCGAAGGCACCACCGTGATGCACGAGGGCCAGGTCAACTTCAATTCGGGCACCCTGGGTCAGGGGATGATTGAAGGCAGGATCAGCCAGGGCGTGACTGTGGGCGCACACAGCGATCTGGGCGGCTCCTCGAGCACCATGGGCACCCTGTCCGGTGGCGGCGAGATCGTCATCAGCATCGGCGAGCACTGCCTGATCGGTGCCAACGCCGGCACCGGCATTCCGCTCGGCGATCGCTGTACCATCGCGGCGGGCGTTTACATCACTGCCGGCACACCCATCGTTCTGCTGGACGAAAGTGGCGAGACGGTTCGTCAGGTGAAAGCCCGGGAACTGGCAGGCGGATCCGATCTGCTGTTCATCCAGAATGGCAGCAACGGGCGGATCGAGTGCCGGACCAACAGGAAGGCAATTGCCCTGAACGAGCAGCTGCACGCCCACAACTGACGTGGCGGATGAAGTAAGCGAGATCGTCGACCTTGCCGCCCGGCTGATCGAGCGGCCAAGCGTCACGCCGGATGACGCCGGCTGCCAGATGCTGATCGGTGAAATCCTGGAAGGCCAGGGCTTCACGCTGACCCAGCTGCCGTTCGACACGGTGAGCAATCTCTGGGCCGTGCGCGGTGAGGGACCACCGATGGTGGTGCTGGCCGGCCATACAGACGTGGTGCCCACGGGCCCCGTCGAAGACTGGCGGTTCGACCCCTTCAACCCCACGATCGCCGACGGCTGCCTGTACGGTCGCGGCAGCGCGGACATGAAAGGTTCCCTGGCGGCCATGTTGCATGCGACCGATCGTTTCATCGCCGAACACCCCGATCACGGCGGCAGCATTGCCTATCTGATCACCAGCGACGAGGAAGGTGACGCCGTGGACGGCACGGCGAGGGTCGTCGACTGGCTCGAAGCACAGGACATCCGGCCGGAATACTGCATCGTCGGAGAGCCTTCCTCTGCGGAATCGGTGGGTGACGTCATCCGGATCGGCCGCCGAGGTTCACTGAATGGCACCCTCACCGTCAAGGGAGTGCAGGGCCACGTGGCCTACCCGGATCAGGCTGTAAACCCGATTCACGCCTCTCTCGGCGCCCTGCTCCAACTCACAGAAATTGTCTGGGACGGGGGCAACGACGCCTTCCCGCCAACCAGCTTCCAGATCTCGAACATCAACAGTGGCACGGGCGCCAGCAACGTCATTCCCGGATCGCTTCAAGCGTCATTCAATTTCCGCTTCAGCACCGAGCAGACGGCGGCAGGCTTGCGAGCCGAAGTCGGCCGGCTGCTCGACCAGCGGGAGCTGGACTACCAGATCGACTGGGCGCTATCAGGCGAGCCATTCCAGACCGCTTCGGCCGCGCTCATCGGTGCGGTCACGGAGAGCATCCGCGAACATCAGCCGTTCACAGCGGAAGCCTCGACCGGAGGCGGCACCTCCGATGGACGCTTCATCGCCAGACTCGGAACCGAGATCGTCGAGCTGGGACCGGTGAACGCCACCATACATTCGGTGGATGAGCACGTGCGCATCGACGACCTGGCCCTGCTCGGCCGGATGTATCAAGGCATCCTGGATCGGCTGCTAGATCATGCGTAAGGCAATCATCGTCGGTATCCTCGTCTTTCTGGCATTGGTGCTCGTCAGAATGCCCGCCGGCATCATCCAATGGTTCGTTCCCGACGGCAGTCAGGCAAGGGTGCTGAGCCCGGAAGGCACCCTCTGGACGGGCAACGGCGAACTCATCGTCCAGGGCATTTCCACCGGTGTCCTCAGCTGGTCGGTCCGACCTGTCACATTTCTGAAAGGCAGGGTTGGCTATGATCTCTCGCTGGCCGGAGCAGGCACCGACATCGACGCTCGCCTGGAGGCCGGCCTGGCGAGCAGCGAAGGCGTCATCAACGGCACTGTCCAGGGCGCATTCGTCAATCGCTGGCTCGCGCCCTATTACATCGAGCTCGCGGGGGTGTTCGAGATTGTGGAGGTGAGCCTGACGCTGGAAGGACGGTCTTTAACCGAATTGGCGGGGCAACTCACCTGGGATGGCGGGCCAATTCGATATCGTTTGTCAGGAAACGTGCATGATTCAGCGCTACCACCCATGACGGCCGATCTGGGACCCGGCCCCGTGGCCGTGGCCTACGCGACCGGGGAATCGACGCCACTGCTGCAGGCGGCGCTGAACGGCAACGGGTTCGCCCGGATCGGAGTGACCAAATACCTGACGAGAATCCTCGGACAGCCCTGGCCGGGAGGTGACCCGGATCACGCCGTGGTGCTGGAGGTCGAGGAGCAACTTTTTTAAGATCCATTTTAAGATTTTCGGGGATTCAGTCCTATAATTTTCAGGGACTTAAGAGGACAATCGAATCTGGCTGGAATGTCTGGCCCAGCCGCATGGAGAGAGTGGTAACAAATAGAGTGAACGAGTGGGACTGAGCGAATTAGCCGGCAAGCTGGTGGAACCCGCCCGATGGATCATCATCATGGGCATCGCCTTCACCCTGGCCAACACCGTGCTTTTCTTCATAGCCCCGCCCGAACGGGCCGGTGCTACGAACCCGGCTGCCCGGCAGGCGGCGCGAACACCGGATACCCGCCCCGCCGTGAGCATCAACGCCATCGTCAATCGCAATCTGTTCGGTGAGGCAGGTGATGCGGCGGTAGCCGATACCGGCCTGCCCGCCGTCGAGACGCGTCTGCCCCTGGAATTGCTCGGTGTTTTCGTCGCCGATGAGGCAGAAGATTCCGCTGCCATCGTCGCTCAGAAAGGCAAGGCAGGCCTGCTCTACGTGGTCGGCGAGAAGGTACCCGGCAATGCCGAGTTGCTCGAGGTGCACGCCGATCACATCGTCCTGCGCCGAGCCGGCAACCGGGAGACCCTGCGCTTCCCGCAGGTGGCGTCCAGCGCACCGGTCGCTGTGCCGAACCGACAGGGCACAGCACCCCAAGGCGCCGTGCATTCGCCACAGGCCGCGCCGGAAGCGGAAACCCCCAGGGACTTTGTAGCGAGCTACCGGGACAGGATCGAGGAAGATCCGGAGGGTACTCTGCAGGAAATCGGAATTACGCCGGTCAGCGAGGGCGACGCTCAGGGCTACCGGCTGGACAGCGCGGCAGCAAGCTCACCTTACCTGCGCCAGACGGGACTGCAGCCCGGAGACGTAGTACTGTCCGTGAACGGCCAGCCGGTTGGAAACATCCAACAGGACAGGCATCAGCTTGATAACATCCTGGCCGAAGGCTCTGCCCGGATTGAAGTACAGCGGGGAACCCGGCGGTTTTTTGTCACCGCCTCACTAAAACAATGAATAAACTTCCTATCGACTGGTGCCTGCTCCGGCGCCAATTGCCGCTAGCGGTCGCCCTCACGACTCTACTCTCGGTATTGGCATTCACCGCTGCTCC
>Ga0316194_10002817_pt1 | contig 12157 bp, 10 predicted proteins | sample CroRivsedime1_MG_FD_204936 | JGI IMG/M metagenome (GOLD analysis project Ga0316194, IMG submission 204936) | Coastal sediment microbial communities from Maine, United States - Cross River sediment 1 | ecosystem: Environmental > Aquatic > Marine > Coastal > Sediment | place: USA: Maine...
CTCAGACGGATCGAAGTGGTGGTGCTCGATGAAGCGGACCGCATGTTCGATCTGGGGTTCATCGCCGACCTGCGCTTCCTGTTGCGTCGAATGCCGCCTCCCGGGCAACGGCTCAACATGATGTTCTCCGCAACCCTCTCGTTTCGGGTCCATGAGCTCGCCTACGAACACATGAACTCGCCAGAAGAGATCTCCATTGAGCCGGAGCAGGTGACGGCCGATCGAGTTGTCCAGGTGCTCTATCACGTGGCCATCAACGAAAAAGTGCCGCTGTTGCTCGGGCTTTTGCGGCAGGTGGACAAACAGCGAGTGCTGGTGTTCGTCAACACCAAACGGGTCGCTGAGATTATTGGCCGATACCTGGGCGGCAATGGCATGGAAGCAGCGGTTCTGTCGGGCGACATTCCGCAGAAAAAGCGGCAACGCCTGCTGGAGCGATTCACCTCCGGCGAGTTGACCGTGCTGGTGGCGACCGATGTGGCCGCCCGCGGATTACACATCCCCGATGTGGCCATGGTGGTGAATTTCGATCTGCCGCAGGACCCGGAGGATTATGTTCACCGCATCGGCCGAACGGCCAGAGCCGGTGCGGCAGGCCAGGCTGTCAGCCTGGCCTGCGAGGAGTATGTGTATTCGCTGCCGGAAATCGAACAATACATCGGCCAGCTCATACCAACCGCGCCAATAAAGGACGATTTCCTGGTGACCCCAGCACCGCCTGAGCCACGACGTCCCAGCGAAAAACCCGGCGGCCATGGCCGGAATGCAAGATCACGGCGCGGCGGCGGACAGCGGGGACCATCGAATCGAAACAGCGACACACGGGCACAGACCGCTGAAACCGGCACTGCAAACGCAGCACCGGCGGCCACTGGCGGCGGCGACGCAGCCGCGCCCACGCGCCCGAAACGCCGTCGTCGTCCGCGACGCAAGCCCGAACCCAGTACGCCGAGCAAATAGGCTGCAAGGACCGCCGCGCAAGGCCGCCCTGGCTGGATTTTCAGTCGTCCGCGGACCGAAAACGCAGCTTGTAGTCCGCTGCCTTAAGCAGTCGCGCCTCGGCTTCCAGGTCAGCACGGGTGAGCGGGTGGTCACACAGCCAGCCGGACACGAAGATCAGTGTCAATGTGCGCCCCTGGCGCAGCAGTTCGGGGGTGGGCACGCTGATCTCGGTTCGGCCTCGGTGCAGCAACACAGCCAAACGGAGCAAAATGCACAAGTCAACCGCGCTCTCGCGGATTTCATCGGGCAATTCCTCAAACGCAGCTTGCGGGAACTTGCGCCTATGGCCGCGAATCAGCACCGAAAGCAGACGCTGCTCACCCCGCGCAAATCCCGCCAAATCAGCATGACGCAGGAGATAGGCGCCGTGTTTGTGATATTGGGTATGTGAAACTGACAGGCCCAGCTCATGAAGATGGGCCGCCCAATTGAGAAAGTTCCGGTATTCAGAATTCGCGGCCGTCCGACAGTTCCCGACATGCTCGTACAGGGCCAGGGCGGTAGCGGACACGCGTTCGGCGTGCTCGGTATCGATGTCGTATCTGCGCTCAAGCGCCCAGACCGTGCGCTCGCGCACGTCTTCGTGACGCAGGCGTCCGAGCAGATCGTACAACAACCCTTCGCGCAAGGCCCCGTCGGACACCTCGAGATGCTCAATGCCCAGGGACTTGAATACGCCGTAAAGGATCGCGAATCCACCCGGAAACACGGTGGCGCGTTCCGGGCTGATTTCGAGCCGCTCGGACAGGGCTGCCACGCTGCCGGCTTCGATCATTGCTGCGCGCAGGCGTTTCAGGCTCTCCCGGGTGATCCCGTGCACACTCCATCCCGCGGCTTCCACCGCCTTGCGGATGGCCCTTATGGTGCCGGAAGCACCGGTGGCCACGTCCCATTGCCCCGGCATGAACTCCCAGCGAACCGGCTCGAGTTCCAGTCGCGCCGCCACCTCGGCACGCTGCATTGCCGCTTTGGTGATGGTGCCGTCGGCGAAAAACCGCTGGGTCATGGACACACAGCCCATAAACAGGCTTTCCAGGCGCTGGGGCTCAAACTGTTCGCCCAGGATCAGCTCAGTGCTGCCACCACCGATATCCATCACCAGCCGGCGTCCATCCACTGCAATGGTGCTGTGCGCGACGCCAAGATAAATCAGGCGCGCCTCTTCCAAACCGGACACGACCTCCACCGGGTGGCCCAACGCACGCTCGGCCTGGAGTAGAAATTCGCGCCCGTTGCGTGCCCGTCGCAGGGTATTGGTGCCGACCACGCGAACGTTCGCGGCTTGAACGGACCGTAGCCGCTGCCCGAACCGCTCAAGGCATGCGATGCCCCGCGACCGCGCCTCCACCGTGAGTCGATTGCGATGGTCCAGACCGGCGGCCAAACGCACCATCTCGCGCAAACGGTCAAGCACTTGGAATTGATCATCTACCTGACGTGCAACCATCATGTGAAAGCTGTTGGAGCCAAGATCGATGGCAGCGAACAAATTGCTGTCGGAATGAATCGGCACGTCTGAGATGACCAAGGGAGCGGCCGGGCTCAGTCTTTCAGATCGCGCAGCTGAGCCGGTGTCAATGCCCAGCGCATCATGCCGGTGGCGGGCTTTGGCTCGCCTTCGTACTCAAGCAGGCACACACCCCCCTGCTTGAGTGCGATCACCCGCAACGGACGACCGCAGACCATATAGCCCGCCAGCCGACCCAACTCCGGCTCATGACCCACCAGCGCGATCGTATCCTCCGGCCCGAAACGGACCAGCCAGTCCAGGACTGCCTGCGGGTGCCCCCCCGGCTCCAACGCAGCAACGCGTTCAGATCTGGCGCGGCCATAACTCCGGCCCAGCAATGCAGCGGTCTCGCTTGCCCTGGCAAAACCACTGGTGCCGATCACATCCAATCGCTTGACCAGGCGTCGAAGACGGCTCGCATTCTTTCGCATTCTGCGGCGCCCGGCGTCGGTCAAAGGCCGCTTTGCTTCGTCACCTGCGCCGGACGAAGCAGAGTCGGGCAACTCGGCGACCGCATGACGAATCAACAGTATTCTCATTGTGGGGATCACCAGCAGGTCTGGACTGAGCGCGGGTCAGGCCTGGTTTGCGGTTTCCAACTCCGCCTGCGCGTTCGGCTTCCGCCCGGCCGGTCGGCGATCCGGAGTGATACCACGTTTGTCCTCGAAGCGACAGGTAAACACGCTGCCCCGGCCGATCTGACTCTGGATTTCCAGACGCGCGTCGTGGCGCAGCAGCACGTGCTTGACAATGGCAAGACCCAGACCGGTCCCTCCCGCCTCGCGGGAACGCGCCACGTCCACCCGGTAGAAACGCTCGGTCAACCGTGACAGATGCTGAGCTGGAATCCCTTCACCGTCATCCGTGACCGACAAACAAAGACTGCGGTCTTGGTCACGATACCAGCGAATGGCGATCCGCCCAGCGTCGGGCGTATAGCGAACCGCGTTGAACACCAGGTTGGAGAAGGCACTGCGCAGTTCCCGCTCCTGCCCAAGCAGCCACTCCGGCGCATCCGTAGAGAGCGTGATCTCATGCCCACGGGATCCGCTAAGCGACAGCGCATCCTCCCGGATTGCCGCCAGAATACCGTGGACCGGCACGGGTTCGTCGGGCTGCCGCCGGCCCCCTGATTCAAGCCGGGACAAGGTCAACAGATCCTCGACCACGCTAAACATCCGCGCAGCCTGCTGATTGATGTGTTCAAGCGGCCTTTTCCACGGCGAATCCAGAAACTCGCCGCTGTCCAGCATGGACTCGGCATACCCGGTGAGTACCGTTAGAGGTGTTCGCAACTCATGGGACATATTGGAGATAAAATCCCGACGGGTCCGCTCCAGGTTACGCAGGCGGGTGATGTCAGCAGACAGGAGCAGATCCTGGCCCTCGTCATAGTTCACCAGACGGATGCTGAGCTGAACGGACTCGTTGATCGGGGACGGCACTTCCACGGCGCTGTCGAATCGCGCGGCACGCAAGAATGCAGTGAACTCAGGATGACGCACCAGATTGCTGATCGGCCGATTGAGATCGCGTCGTCTCAGCCCCAGCATCCGCGCGGCGGCGCTGTTGTACCAGAGAATCCTGCGTTCCGGCCCCAGCGCCACGGCACCGTCGGGCAGTGCCTCGGCCGCTTCCCGGAATCGGGACAGAAACTGAGCGAGGCGCCGCTTTCCCTGGCGGTTGCGCGACCTCAGATGGTAGAGGCTATCGTAGACTTGGGCCCAGACTCCGTAGACCTTGGAGGGCCGAACGGTGCGGCGTGCCGTAAGCCATTGATCCAGGCGATAGAGACTCAGCAAGTGCCAGCCCAGGTAGCCGCTGAGGCCCACCACCATGGACCAGGCGACTTGGCCCAGAACAAGCCCCAGCGCCAGGAAGATACCCAGAACGGCGGCCAGTCGAAGGCCCACCCAAAGCCAGGCCGTGTTCAAACATTACACCTTGGTCGAAAAACGGTAACCCGCGCCCCGAACCGTCTGCACCAGCGCATCAAATCCAGCCGGTTGCAGAGCTTTACGCAGCCGGCGAATATGCACATCGATGGTGCGTTCCTCCACGTAAACGTTGCTGCTCCAGACCCGATCCAGCAGCTGGCTCCGAGTGTAGACGCGCTCCGGGTGGGACATAAGAAACTTCAGCAACCGGTATTCGGTAGGTCCAACTTTAACCTCTGCGCCCCTGACCGAAGTCACACGGTGGCTTGCCATATCCAAAATCAAACCATTGGCGCGAAGCACATCGTCACTTCCCTCTGGCGTCGACCTGCGCAACACTGCCTTGATGCGGGCCGCCAGTTCCCTCGGAGAAAACGGCTTGGTCACGTAGTCGTCAGCGCCGGTCTCGAGGCCCCGCACCTTGTCGTCCTCCTCGGCCCGAGCGGTTAGCATCACGATCGGGATGTCCGCTGTGAGTTCCTCTTTTTTCCAACGCCGCGCCAGCTCCAGCCCGCTGACGCTGGGCAACATCCAGTCCAGCAGTATCAGGTCGGGCCGATGATCTGCGATCAAGGACTGTGCTTCCCGCGCATCGGCCGCCTCCTCGGTATGATAGCCTGCCTGGCGCAGAGCGAAGGCGGTCATCTCCCGGATGGATTGCTCGTCCTCGACAATCAGAATGTATGGCGCGCTCATATGCCGTCCCATGGTCTGTGGTGCTGCTCGCCCATTGAAGACCACCCATGTTACAGCCAGATGACGGCTGGGGCGGGCTGCAATCCCGCCAGCGGCGAGTTATCTGTTTGGGCCGAGGCTGCCGAAAGCGGTCGATTCAGGCCAAGAACTGAACAGAGTCAGGTGGAAACGACGCGCAAATTGATCTCCTGCATGGTTGCGAACACCGCTAGATGGCAGAGTACCCACTCGGGCTATCGGTGGGTAGCCGCGACCGACTTTCAGAACGAGTTGGCCAACATGGCATTGACAAGTCGGGCCCATGACTCTACAACTTTAGACGCAGTTTAAACTAGCGCTGCAAACCCGCAGTTTTCAGCCGATCAACAGGAGGGAGAGCGATGGATCTCAAAGGCAGCAAAACCGAAGGTAACCTGAAGGACGCCTTTTCGGGTGAATCCCAGGCCAATCGCCGATATCTGTACTTCGCCGCAAAGGCGGATGTCGAGGGCTACAACGACGTAGCGGCAGTCTTCCGCTCCACCGCGGAGGGCGAAACCGGCCACGCCCACGGCCATCTGGAATACCTGGAGTCCGTTGGCGATCCGGCAACCGGCCTGCCGATTGGCCCGACTGGCGACAATCTGAAAGCCGCCATCGCCGGCGAAACCCATGAGTACACCGACATGTACCCGGGGATGGCGAAATCGGCCCGTGATGAGGGTTTTGACGAAATCGCCGACTGGTTCGAAACCCTGGCCAAGGCAGAACGGTCGCACGCCAACCGATTCCAGAAGGCGTTCGACAGCTTGGACGGCTGATTCGGCACCACCCGAGGGGCGATTAATCGCCCCTCGCTTTTTTATTTTCTGAGGCAAAGGCCAGATCATGTCAGCAGCGACCGGTGGCACACGTGAGGGAAGCCTGGAGGCACCTACCCGACATCCGCTCGATTGGAAAAACGCCGCATTCTGGGATCAGGAAAACCTGGATCAGGAGCTTGAGCGTGTGTTCGACATATGCCACGGCTGTCGAAGATGCGTGAGTCTGTGCAATTCGTTCCCGACGCTGTTCGACCTGGTGGACGAATCGGACACCATGGAGGTGGACGGCGTCGCCAAGTCCGACTACTGGAAGGTGGTGGAGCACTGCTATCTGTGCGATCTCTGTTACCTGACCAAGTGCCCATATGTGCCGCCCCATGAGTGGAACGTTGACTTCCCCCACTTGATGCTGAGAGCCAAGGCGGTGCACTTCAAAGAACACGGCGCGAGTCTTCGCGATAAGGTGCTGAGTTCAACGGACACGGTGGGCAAACTCGCCGGAATTCCCGTGGTCAGCGATATAGTCAACGCCAGCAACCGGAACGGCACCATGCGGCGGGTGTTGTCCAAGGCCCTGGGTGTCCACGAGAACGCACCGGTGCCGCCCTATCACAGCGATACGCTGAGCAAGCGGATGGCGAAACGCCAGCCGTCATCGCTGCAAGCCGAACCCACCGACCGGACCACCGGCAAGGTGGCACTGTTCGGCACCTGCTACGGCAACTACAACGAACCGGATATCGGCACCGATCTGGTGTCGGTGTTTGAGCATAACGGCATTCCCGTGACCCTGGTCGAGAAAACCCGATGTTGCGGCATGCCCAAGCTGGAACTGGGGGATCTGGAATCCGTCTCCGCCGCCAAGGACATCAACATGCCTCTGCTGTCATCCCTGATCGATCAGGGCTATGACATCGTCGCGCCGGTTCCGTCCTGCACATTGATGTTCAAACAGGAACTGCCACTGATGTTTCCGGATGACGCTGAGGTGACCAAGGTGCAGCAGCGGATTTTCGACCCATTCGAGTATCTGATGCTTCGCCACAAGGCGGGTAAGCTTGCCACCGACTTCAAACAGTCCCTGGGCAAGGTCGCCTACCATGTCGCCTGCCATCTACGGGTCCAGCGAATCGGTCTGAAGACCCGCGACGTCCTGCAGCTGGTGCCCGACACACAGGTCGAACCGATCGAGCGCTGCTCGGGTCATGACGGCACCTATGCGGTCAAGCAGGAATTCCACGACATCTCGATGAAGATCGCCCGGCCCGTGGTAAGCCGGGTGGAGAAAATGGACGCCGATCACTATGGTAGCGACTGTCCGATGGCCGGGCATCAGATAGAAAACGGTCTGGGCAAGGAAATGCATCCGGAGCATCCCATGACCCTGCTCCGCAAAGCCTACGGAATCTGAAAAAGCAAAGAGGATCGCACCATGTCGAACGAGGGTTACCACGAGCCGATAGGCGAACTGAGCGACGAGACGCGCGATATGCACCGCGCCATCGTGTCGCTGATGGAGGAACTCGAAGCGGTCGACTGGTACAACCAGCGGGTGGATGCCTGCAAGGATGCCGACCTAAAGCACATTCTCGAGCACAACCGTGATGAAGAGAAAGAACACGCCGCCATGGTGATGGAGTGGATTCGACGGAAAGATCCGACGTTCGACAAGGAACTGCGCGACTATCTGTTCACCGACGCGCCCATTGTCGACCCGGACCACGGGCACTGACAGAGCAGCCGAGCGGCCTTGGCAGAAACTGGAAAGCGTAGACAAGATGATTGAGATATCGGAGCCGTCACGAATGGAAAAGCTGTCCCGACAAGATTTGTTCTCACTGGAGGCCTATGCCGAGGCGCGACCCGACTTCCGGGCCCAGGTTCTCAAACACAAGGCGGCTCGGCGCATTGAACTCGGCGATCACGCAACACTCTACTTCGAAGATCGGATGACCATGCAGTACCAGATCCAGGAAATGCTGCGGGTCGAACGCATCTTCGAGGCCAGCGGCATCCAGGAGGAACTGGACGCATACAATCCGATGATTCCGGACGGCAACAACTGGAAAGCCACGTTTATGCTCGAATACGAGGACGTGGCCGAGCGTCGTGACGCGCTGGCCGCCTTGATCAATGTGGAGGATCACACATGGGTGCGGGTGGCTGACCTGCAGCCGGTTTACGCCATCGCCGACGAAGACCTGGAGCGGGAAACCAGTGACAAGACCTCATCGGTTCACTTTATGCGCTTCGAGTTGACGCCCCAGATGGCCGAGGCCGCCAGGAGCGGTGCACCGATCAGCATGGGAATCGACCATCCGGCCTGCACGGTTTCCCTGGAGCCGATTCCGGAGCCTTCCCGGGCATCCCTGGCAGCGGATCTCAAACCCAGCTGAAGAGCGAGCTGAAGAGCGCATCCGGCATTACGCCGCGGGCGGGTCAGCGACCCGCCCGAATCAAGCCACCCAACCCGGCCCGATCAAGCGCATCGGACAGCAGCGCCTCAACTTCGGCAGGGCTTTCCAGGGCCACCGCTTGCTCTGCCAACCGCTGGGCCTGATCCAACGTAAAACTCTTGAGCACCCATTTGACCTTGTTCAAGCTGGCGTGGCTGGTGCTCAGGCTGTCGATGCCGAGACCCACCATCAGCAAGCACCCCGCGGGATCCCCAGCCAGCTCACCACAAACCGACACCGGACACCCCAGCGGCGCCGCCTGCGCAGCCACTCCCCCGATCGCCTTGAGCACGGCTGGATGTAAACCACTGTACAGCGCAGCGACCCGGCTATTGGTCCGATCGGTGGCCAGCAGATACTGAGTCAGGTCGTTGGTTCCAATCGACAAAGCGTCGACCCTGCGAGCGTATGCTTCCACCTGATACAGCACGGAGGGCACTTCGACCATCACGCCCACCTGAGGATTGCCAACCGGGATGCCCTCTTCCAGCAATTCACTGCGCGCCCGGGCCAATAGCCCGAGCGCCTCGTCCAGTTCCGGCAGCTGGCTGATCATGGGAAACAGAATCCGATAGCGGTCACCCGGCTCTCCCGCCCGCAGCATGGCCCGCAGCTGGGTCAGAAAAATCTCCGGATGATCCAGTGTCACGCGTATGCCACGCCACCCCAGATAGGGATTGGCTTCGTTGATGGGAAAATAGGGTAGGGCTTTGTCTCCGCCAATATCCAGCGTGCGCAGGCTCACCGGGTACGGCGAGAACATGCGAATCACGCGCTGGTAAATCCCAGCCTGTTCAGTTTCTCCGGGGAAACGGTCACGCACGGCAAAATGCATCTCCGAGCGGTATAGGCCGATCCCTGCCGCACCGCTCTGACGCGCCGCCGCGATATCCGCGAACAGCGCCGTGTTGGCCATCAAGCTCACCGGGTGAGCGTCGGCCGTCGCACAGGGATGATCGCGCAGCCGCTCCAGATCCCTGGACAGCGCCTGCTCCTCCAACTCCAGACGCAGATACTCCCGGCGAAGCTGTGGTCGCGGTTCAATGCAGACCCGGCTGGAGTAACCGTCCACTACGATCTCCAGACCATCCAGTCCGACCACCGGAAGGCTGCCAACACCGAACACCGCCGGGACGCCCATGCCCCGAGCCAGCACCGCCACATGGGATGCGGAGGTACCGCTGGCCGACACCACCGCGGCAAGACAGGCCACCGGCACATCCGTGATATCAGTGGCGGTAACATCTTCTCCCACCAATACAACGCGTGCTGGGTAATCACGCTCTTGTTCGCCGGTGCTGCGCAGACGACGCAACAGACGTTCACCCAGATCACGCAGGTCATCGGCCCGGGTGCGAATGTAGGGATCGTCCAATGCCTGCAACTGGTTCGCCTGGCGATCAATAACGTAGCGGACCGCACCGGGCGCCCAATTGCCTGACGCAATGCCTTCGGCCACCTCGCCGGCGAAGGAGCCGCCCTCCAAAATCAGGATATAGGCATCGAACAGCGCCAGATCGGCTTCGGCCAATCGGGGAGCCATGTTGAGCCGTATGGCGCGCATGGACTCAATCTCAGCCTGCAGAGCGGAACGAAATCGAGCCAGCTCAAGCGCCACATCCTCCGGAACCCGATCAGGGGTTGTAGCCAATTCGCGCGCGGTGCGCACCGCCACCGCAGTGCCCACGGCAACCCCACGGACCGAATCCGTACCGGACAGGATCACGTTGCGGGATAAGGCTATGCCGGGCCCCAGCGCCCCTTTGTCGCGCTTGAGATACTCGGCCACTTCGACCTGAGCAATAACCCCGGCTACTTGGGCCGCCAACGTGACCAGGAAAGCGCCCTCGTCGTCACCGAACTGGCGACGGGCAATCTGTTGCACCACCAGCACGCCGAGTACGCGTCGGGCCAAAATCACCGGCACGCCCAGAAAGCCGTGAAACGGGGCCTCCCCGGTTTCCGGTACAAACTGATAGCTTGGGTGAGCCGAGGCATCGTCCAGATTCACTGGCTCCGCCCGAGCGGCCACCAGACCCACCAGTCCGCCGGCCCGGGGCAATCGCACCTCTCCAACGGCGGCCGGTCGCAAACCGTCGCTGGCCACCAGTACATGATCCCCACGGCGCTCGTCGGCAATGTACACGGAGCATACGTCGCAACCGATCTCAGACTTCACCCTGGCAACAATGAGATCCAGGGCGGTGCGAGAATCCGGCGCGGAACTGACATCCACCACGATCCGGCGCAATGCTTCAAGCATGGAGCGACTCTTCACTGACCTGGGCCCCTCAAGCATTGGCGGGATGTTGGATCGCGAAACACTCAAGAACGCCTTTCATACGCCGGCGTGTAGCGAAATACGGTTGCGACACGCAGCGCCGACATCTCGCCGCAGCGTGGTGAACAATCCCGCCGGCCAGGCCAGTCAGGCTCTACGGAACGTCTGATCAATTGGTACGATTCGCGTTTCGGTGGTCCACAGGGGCGCAGATGCGAGGCTCCTGGTTGGCCATAGTCATCCTATGGCCAAGCCGGGAAACGCAGCAGATGTGACCCTTTGGGCGAAACCCCAGAGGGGCCGAACCTTTTCGCTCTTGGTATCGGGTTGCGTCTCGTCCATTGGCAACTCACTTACTTGCCTTGGGCGAACTTCGCCCGGTTCGTCATGGACGAGAGCCCGCAAAGACGCCGGCGCGTTCACGAATAAATCAGAGGCTCCCTAGGAGTCTGCGCCGTAGAAAGGGAACGGTCTGCGGCGCCGCCATTTCGGCCCGATTCCGCGATCCTCCTCGTCACATAGCAACGGCTATGCTTCTCGGACCATCCCGAAATCGTTCTCGAACTGAACAGCACCTCGCCTCATTCATTTCTACCGCGCACACTCCTAGCGGCGCCGTTCCGAAGCACCGCTACCGTTTGGCCTCTGGCCCAGGGACTCACGGGCAGATGCATCCCGCTGTTCATCATCTGGAAACAAGAGCGGGGCGAACTCCCCAAGAGCCCGGGCATACACATCCCGTTTGAAATGGACGACAGCTTGGCGAGGATACCAGTAGTCAACCCAGCGCCAGAAATCGAACTCGGGCCTTTGGGAGCAGGCCAGATTCACATGCTGTTCCGAACCGGTTAGACGAAGCAGATACCAGATCTGTTTTTGCCCGATGCACAGGGGCTGGCGGTGACGGCGTATAAATCGTTCTGGCAAACGATAGCGCAGCCAACGATCCGTCCTGCCCAGGATAGTGACATGGTCGGGCAACAGTCCGGTTTCTTCCTCCAACTCCCGGAACATGGCCTCTTCCGGCGACTCCGCGCCCTTTATTCCGCCTTGCGGGAACTGCCATGAGGGTTGTCCGACCCGGCGCCCCCAGAACACACGTCCATCACCATTGCTGAGAATGATCCCGACGTTGGCGCGATATCCCTCCTGGTCGATCACGGCGCACACCTAAGCCCTTCCACATAGCGCCCCCATTTTTCCACAAAGCCAGGCGATGAGCCACGCCTTACGAAAACACGAGCAGCCAAAAGGTCTCGATCGACGCCCGAATGAGCCGACAGCATGGGTCGCGAAACGCCTGGGCCGTGTCTCTGAACGCAACTTCAAGCCTTGCGGCAGTGCTGCACAGCGGCGGTGGCCGCGAAACGGCCGTGATGCGCGGTCAGCCCTGTTGCAAACGAGTGCGCAGCGCCTTAAACCGCGATGACATCCGCCGGCCGAACAGGGGATCGTCCATGTGCACCAGCCTG
>Ga0316194_10002820_pt1 | contig 12150 bp, 12 predicted proteins | sample CroRivsedime1_MG_FD_204936 | JGI IMG/M metagenome (GOLD analysis project Ga0316194, IMG submission 204936) | Coastal sediment microbial communities from Maine, United States - Cross River sediment 1 | ecosystem: Environmental > Aquatic > Marine > Coastal > Sediment | place: USA: Maine...
ATGCCGAGGCTCACGACATCTACCAGTCCACCACGAGTCGGGCGTCGGAGGTCGGGCAGACCGAAGAAGAGAAGATCGCCGAGGAGCGCAAGGCTGCCCTCGACACGATCAACTACAAGCTCGGCATCTTCAGCGACAAGAAGTCCAAGACCGACAATCCGGTGCACCAGGAGATATACGCGGGGGCGATCAGCCAGTTGGAGGCGCTCAAGGTCGCGGCAGAGGGCAGCAGCGACATCGCTGCGCTCAAGGACATGAAGGCGCGGGCGCACGAGATCTACAACTCCACCATGGCGAAGATCGCCGAGAACGGCGGTGAGGCCAAGGGCGAGGAGACCAAGAAAGAAGAGCCGGAGAAGACCGAGGCCGAGAAGGCTGCTGAAGCACTCGCCAACGCCCGGCGCTCCACGCAGAAGCTGATCGAGTACAAGGTCTCCTTGTTCACACGCGCAGCCGAAGCAGCCAAGAACCCGGTGGTTGCGGGTGTGTACGCCGAAGCTGCTGCGCGGACTGCTGCACTCGCCGACGAGGCGAAGGCTGCGGGAACCATCGCGGCGCTTCGTGAGATCGATGCGAAGGTGATGGAGATCTACGAATCGACCAAGGCCGCCGTCTCGGAGTCACACGGCAAACCCGATTGGCAGCCATCGGAAGCCGTAAAGGTCCACGTCGATTCGGTCGGGGGTGACGTCAAGCGTCTCGTAGACGAGACCGCATCGACTTCCGAGAAGAGCCCGGAGACCGCCAAGGACGTGGAGAAGGCGGGCGCGAAGGTGTACGAGAAGATCGACGAGGTGAGAGGAGCCGCCGAGACCGGGAACAAACTCGATGCAAAGTGGGCCGAGATGGACCAGGCCCTTCACAACTTCCGCAGGGCGCTCGCCGCTCACGTCGTTGCCGTTACCGGCGGACCCGACTGCGTGAACGGATGGCACCTGCCCGGGTAACACCAACCACAAGCCACCGGCGAAGGATGTCTTCGCCGTGTGGGGCAGCCGAGCGATCAAGCATCCCCCCGACCTCCCGCGGGGGGATGCTTCGTTTTCGGATTGCGTGAAGCGCCGAGGTCTCGCAGCCACTCCCGTCGGGGTACGGCGGGTACCATCCGACGGTCATCAGCACCGGAGAGCAAGGAGCCTCTGATGAAGATCGTTGTGTTGGGTGGCGCAGGCAAGATGGGTGCCCTCGCTGTTGAAGATCTCGTCGTGAATCCGCGCGTTGACGAGGTTGTTCTGGCCGATCGCGACATGGTCGGCGCCGCAGCGATTGCGGAGTATCTCGACAGCCCGAAACTGTCGATCGCCGAGGCCGATCTCAACGACCACGCCGCGCTTGTCGCGATGCTCGAGCCCGCAGACGCGTGCGTCAACGCCACCGTCTACTACACGAACCTGAAGGTCATGGAGGCGTGCCTCGAAGCCGGAACCCACTACACCGACATGGGTGGCCTCTTCCACGGCACGCTGAAGCAGTTGGAGCTCAGCGACCGTTTCGCCGACGCCGGTACAAGCGCGGTGCTCGGCATGGGTTCGGCGCCCGGCGCTCCGAACATCCTCGCCCGGTATGCCGCAGACCGGCTCGACACGATCGATGCGATCAAGATCTACGACGGAGTGAAACCCCCGCCCCCCGGCACTGTGAAATTCACCTATGCCGTACCGACCATCATCGATGAGCTGACTCAGCAACCGATGGTGTTCCGCGACGGCGAATTCATCGCCTGCGAACCGCTGTCGGAGTTCGAGGACTATCCGTTCGCCGGGTCCTTGGGGATCCTCCGCATGCACCTCTCGCTGCACTCGGAAGTTGCGACGCTGCCGGTGAGCTTCGCCGACAAAGGTGTGCGTGAGTGCTTCTTCAAGATCAATCACTGGGGCATGGATCCGGAGACGGTCGAGAAGGTACGGGTCCTCGCAGACTTCGGCTTCGACGGACCGGACCCGATCAGCGTGCGCGGTGTTGAGGTGTCGCCGCGAGACTTCACCATCGAAATGATGGGGGACTTCGTCCCATCTGCGATCGAGATGCTCACCGCACCGGCCAACACGCCGGGCGACCTCGCAAAAGAGATCGTGTCGGAGGTCAGCGGAACCGTTGCTGGCGAACCCGTGACCTACCGGATGGGTGTCCTCACGCAGAAGGGCGCACTGCCAACCGGTGTGCTTCCCGCCCGCGCCGCGGCGTGGCAGGCCGCGGGCAAGGTCGCCCCAGGTGTACACCCCCCAGAGCTGGCCTTCGACCCAGAGCCCTTCTTGAAGGAACTCGAAGAGCGCGATATCACTACCCAGGTGACGGTGACGAAGGGGTTGTGAGTCCCAAGTTCCCGGATCTCTCCCTCCCCATCGGGGGAAGGTATTGGGCCCGCAGCCGGCAGCTTGCAGCTCAGCGACCACACATGGTGCGCCCTTCAGCGCAACAGAACGCCCTGGACTTCGTCGACGTCGTAGAGAGTCGTCACGGTTCGGGCGAGTGTTCCGAGGTAGGTCCATCCCCCATCGATGCGGTAACGGCCCTCCCACGTGAACGTTGACGTAATCGGGTAGGCCTCGAGGGTCGGATGGCAGTTGCCGCCGAACGGATGCTCGATCCGGTACGTCGGATCACATGTCTTGGTCGAGTACGCGTGGGTGACGGCGCCCTCCGGATAGGTACGCGCCGTCGCCGTGTCGAACAATCCGTTCGTACCGTCACCCCAATCGACTGCGAGTGCCCGAACCGTGGCCCAGACCTCCATCGACCGGCCGTCTGGAAGGAGTTCGACATGCGTGATGTCCGGCGGATCGGGAGTCGCAAGATATGTCGGAAGGCCGGTGATACCTGCAGCCGCCGGTTCAAGTGCAGGGTCCGGGAGGGCAAGCGGGAACGAGCGGAAGATCCGCCACGCCGTTTCTTCAGGTGTCTCCACGATCACCGGGCAGACGGGAGTTGTGAGGACGATCGCCGCAACCGCAGGATCGTTCCCCGGGTCCCACACGTCGAGCCCCCCTGCAATCGGGGACCAGTAGTAACAGGCCGCCCCGGCTGCGTCGGTTGCCTGATAGATGTACCGCATCGGTGGGCGCTCGCGAGGTGGGGTGGTGTCGGAGGGTTTGGTGGAGCCGCCGGCGGCGGTGCAGATCAGCTCCCCGCGAACTGGGTCGTAGTAACAATTATCCGCGTAGCTGCCAGCGGCCAACCACCAGCCACCGGCCAGGACGAGGATCAGGACGACAGCGGGTGCGGTCCGTCGCATGCCCAGCCCTCCCCCACGAAAGAGATTCCCCACTTCAATTCGACTCGTTCCAGGACAACGAGCTTCGAATCCGTTCCACCGTCCGTCAGGATCCCCTCGTAGGCTGTCACAACCTTCGCTGCAAGGCAGTCATCGCCCTCATGCAGGATTGAACGAACTTCCACTCGGCCAAGCTGCGGCGGAGCCGCGAATTCGACGAGGTCGAACAGCGCCATGCTTCGTTCCATGTACTCGTCGTTGGCGAAGAGGGCTCGGAACGCTTCACGGTCGCCGTCGTAGAGGGCCCGGAGGCGTCGCTCTTCGAGGTCCTGGAAGATGGCCTCGATCTCAGCGAGGCGGTCGACGGTTGTTGTCGTCGCCTCCGTTGTTGTGGTGCTGGACGTCGGAGGAGCCGTGGTCGACGTTGTCGTCGCCGGCACTGACGTCGGAGTGGTGGCGGAGGTTCCCCCTGAGCTACACGCCGCAGCAACAACCGTGAGCACGGCCAGGCTCTTCAGCTTCCCCCTCATGCCCGACACCATACGGAAATCGGCAAAACCTTCATAGGGGGTCGGAGGCGAGTTTTTCCCGGCCTGTCATTGTCCCCTATCCAGCGTCGTGGTGCTCCGCCACCATGGAGCCGAAGAGGAGGTCCACATGTCCCCCGACCGTGAGCGGTGGTATCGGATTCTCTTCTGGATCGCCGCGGTTTACGACCTCACCCTCGGGATCGTGTTCCTGTTCTTCTACCGACCAGCTTTCGAAGCTCTCGGGATCGAAGACACGCTCCCGGAACACACGAGCTTCCTCTCCCTGATCGCGGCATTCCTGTTCGTCATCGGCATCGCCTACGTCTTCATCGCTCGCGGCGATCTCGTGCGAAACCGAGACCTCATCGCCGTTGGGGCCTTGTACAAGCTGGCGTACTTCTCCGTCGCCCTCTGGTACCTGATCGGCGGCGTCTACCCGCACATCGTGTTCTTCATCGTGTTCGGCCTTGCGGATCTGGCGTTCCTCATAGCGATGACCGAGTGCTGGTGGTTCGTGCGGCGCCTCGACCCGTCAACCGCTTCCGACTGATCAGAGCCCGGCCATCACCATCGCCGTGCCGATGAGCACAAGACCGATGTGCAGCCCAACGAGCGCCACCCTGGGAGTTCCGTACGGATCGTTCAGCGCACGCGGGACCGGCAACCAGCGGAACCACAACCATGCTCCGAGGGTGCCGCCCACGACGATGCCGAGTGTGATGAGGAGCCAGCCGACGTCGGTGGAATCCGGAGCCGTCAGTGTCATGCCGATCAACCCGACCGACACGGCGCTCGCCGGCATCAGGAGCGCATAGCGAAGCATCGGGCGCCCAAGGCTCAGCGCCAGGATTGTGGGCATCAGCACCCAGCCGATCGCAAGGAGCACGAGCATCCACATTTCTGCATCGTCGGCGAGCGCGAGCCCCCAGATGACGCCGAGCGCGACGGTGCTGATGGCGATCAGCCGGCGGATCCGGTGCTCGAACAAGCGGTTGGCCGTCAGCTCTACGCCGGATCCGGTACTCAACAGGCTCATGGGGCCACCGCCTGCGCCCGATCGACCAACTCACCAGCCGCCACCTGCAGCTTGAACCCGTCACGGCGGCGATCCGTGCTCTCTCGGGAGTAGAGGTGGCGGCCAAGCTCAACCAGGCCGTCCTCGAGCTCCTCGACGGTCATGTTTGCCGGCCGGTAGTTCACGTCGAACAACGTGCACAACTCCCATGCGCCGGGTTCGAGGATCCTGCCTTCCGCCAGCAAGCGGGTATAGAGCGGGGTTCCGGGGAACGGCGTCAGAACCGTGATCTGCACATCGAATGGATCCGTCTCCTCGACGAACCGAGCGACGGACGCGAACACATCGGGCCCGTCACCGTCGAGACCGAGAACGAAGCACGCGTTGAGGGCAATTCCGTGGGTCTGGACGGCCTCCACCGCTTCTCGGTAGCGATCGACTCGACCGAATTTCCAGTTTCTCTTGGTCTCGATCCCATCAAGGCCCGCGGGGTTCGGGCTCTCGAATCCGACGAGCACTTCCCGGCATCCGGCGTCGTGCATCATTGCGAGGAGGTCCGGATCGTCCGCAATCGACACATCGGTCTCGGTGAACCATTGGACGTTCTCCGATCCGATCGCAGCCACGAGGTCGCGAGCGTGATGGCGATTGACGAACGAGTTGTCGTCCGAGAGCTCCACAAACGGATCCGACCAAATCGACTTCATCGCCCTGATCTCGGCACCGACCTTGTCGGCCGGCTTCATCTCGTAGCGCGGCGTCAGGAGGATCGAAGACGCGCAGAACTCGCACCTCCACGGGCACCCGCGCTGGGTCTGCACAGTGAGTCGGTTGTATCGGACCGGATCAAGCAGGTCGTAGCGGGGAATGGGTGCGTCGGATAGATCGAAGGGCGATTCGGGCCGGTAGACCCGCTCGGCCGACCCGGACTCGACGTCGGCAAGGAGGCGTCTCCACACCGGCTCTCCTTCGCCCGCGACAACGATGTCGCAATGCGCGAGCGCCTCGTCTGGCACGGCAGTGACATGCAGGCCACCGATCACGGTCGTGACGCCGGCCGCCCGGAACCGGTCAGCGAGCGCGTAGCACTCCTTCACTTGGGCGGTGTAGGTGGAGAGGGCGGCGAGGTCGCACTCGGGGAGCGGGTCCATCTCGGCGATGTCATCGACCTCGAAGTAGTCGATGTCGTGCCGGTCGTCGGTGAGAGCTGCCAGCGTGAGTAGGCCGAGACTCGGAAGTGACGCGATGGTCTTGCCTCGCTCGACGAACCCGGGGAGGCTCAATCCAAGCGCCGTCAACTCCGGGTTGTGTGCCCGGACACCCGACATCGCGATCAGCGCAATCCGCATCGTGCCTCCTGACGTTCAACATAACTCTCGAAACCGGAACGTCGATAGGGTCTTTCCCCGACTCGCGAAACGAACCCCTGAGCCGTTCGACGGTTCAGGGCCGTCCGGCCCGTGGCGCCAAGACGCTTCAGACGGCAGAATGGGGCGATGCCGGCGAACCTGACGCCCGACTACAAGAAGGCTGAAGCTGCATACAAGCGGTCGCGGGATCCGCATGAGCGCCTCGACCTCCTTCAAGAGATGCACCGCACAATCCCGAAACACAAGGGAACCGAGCACCTTCGTGCGGACATCAAGACCAAGATCAAGGAGCTGAAGGACGACCTCGCCGGACCGTCGAAGGGGGGCGCTCGCAGCGGGCCCCCGACATTCATCCACCCGGACGGCGCAGCACAGGTTGCGATCATCGGTCCGCCCAATTCCGGCAAGTCGGCGCTCCACGCTGCGCTCACGGGATCACACACCCACATCGGGGCGTACCCGTTTACGACGCTGTACCCCGAACCGGGAATGCTCAGCGTCGACGACGCCGCCATCCAACTCGTCGACCTCCCGCCGATCTCGTCGCAACATCCGATTCCGTGGATCGGCAACACGCTGCAGTCGGCCGACGGTGCGCTCTTCGTGATCGATCTCGGCCAGCCCGGATGCGTCGAACAGATCGTGCATGCGCGCGAGATTCTCTCCGACCGCCGGGTCACACTCACCGGAACCTGGGACCGAACGCAGGTCGGCGGAGACGATCCGTTCGCGATCCGGCTTCCGACCCTGCTGGTCGCCAACAAGGCCGATGCAATCCAGGACATCGAGGGGGACCTCGACGTCTGCCGGGAGCTCGGTGACCTCCACTTCCCCACAGTCATCGTGTCGGCAGAGACCGGACAGGGAATCGACGCGATAGGACCATGGCTGTTCCGGAACCTCGACATCGTCCGTGTCTACACGAAGGTGCCGGGGAAGGAGCCCGACATGGACCGCCCGTACACGGTTCGTTACGGCGCAACGGCCGAGGACGTCTCTCGCCTCGTCCACCGTGATCTCGCCGCCTCGTTTCACCATGCACGCATCTGGGGTCGCGGCTCCTACGACGGCCAGCAGGTCGGCAGGGAGCACATCGTGGAGGACGGCGACATCCTCGAGATCCACGCCTAATCCGCGTACCCAGGGTTGTAGACGTCCTATTTGACGTCCTCGGCCCGCGGAATGGCGGAGTCCGCGTACCCAGGGTTGTAGACGTCCTATTTGACGTCCTCGGCCCGCGGAATGGAGTCCGCTGGAGGTATCCGCAACACCCGGTGGTACGGTCCTCCGATGGATGCACCGCACCTGGTGGTCGCCGGGACACCCTCGATCGACCGGATCGAGATCCGAGATGAGTCCCTCTCAACCGTCGGCGGATCCGGCTTCATCACGGCGGTGGCGGCAAGGAACTCCGGCGCATCGGTCGGCCTGATTGCTCGTGTGCCGCGACAACTCCCGGGCGTGATTGCCGGAGCGTTCGCACCCGGCGGCGTCGATCCCGGCGCCCTCGTACCCGTTGACGGTTCACTCCCGGGCTTCCACATCGCGTACGACGACACCGAGACCGCCACGTATCTGGAGATAGAGTCGGGTGAGGAAGCCGCTTTGAACGCCGCCGACCTCCCTCGCAGGTGGCTGACCACGGAGTGGATCCACATCGGCCCACTGGCGGCCTCATCGGCAAACCAACTCCGATTCCTCCAGCAGCTCCTCGAGCGTGGCTACCGCGGGGGCCTTTCCGCCGGTACTTTTGGACGGGCGGCAGCCGACGAACCAAGCCTCGTTCGCGACCTCTTCGAGCGAGTCGATGTTGCGTTCCTGAATCGGGATGAAGCACACCTCATCTTCCCGTCCTCCATGCCGAGCCACACGGTCGTATGCGTTACCGAAGGCCGAGCAGGAGCCCGTCGGTGGGATGGCTCCACATGGATGCAACATCCGACAGAGGCGGTGACCGCCGTCGACCCAACCGGAGCCGGCGACGCATTCGTCGGCGGCTACCTCGGCGCCATGCTCGCGGGTGACCCCAACCCGGTCGAGCGCGGTCTTGAAATGGCTTCCATTGTCGTGCAGGGTCCGGGAGCTGCTCCGCTGATCGACATCCTGCCGAAGCGCGTAATCGTTCAACCCGATCCTGCAGGTGCTGAAGAACGCATCGCGCGCGTGGACCCGAAACGAGCGGAGGACGTTGCGTCCAAGCTCGGCAAGGCCGCGCAAGATGGAGCGCTTCTGTTCACTGGGTCGCCCTTCCCCGATTTGGGCGATCCGGCGGCGATCGATGTGCTTGCGGTTGGCACACTCCATCAGTACGGATTCTGGAAAGGAACGGATCGCGGATATGGAGGGCCGATGTGGGCGGAGATCGATGGAGTCCGACGCAAGGGTTCCGACTTCATCTGGCATGCCTTCACACGAGCAGCATCGCTCGATCCGGCGGTCCTCGATCCAGATCGCCTGGCGAACGATCCGCTCTTGTTCGACACGATCTGCACGGCCGATGACGGCACCTGCCCAATCCCGGACGTCGGCTCCCACCGGGTCCTCCAGCAAGCATTTGGCGCGGCAGTCGGCCGACTCGGTGGGATCCGCGCGCTCCTCGACCGGGCGAGTGCTGCCGAAGATCCGCTCGCAACGTTCCTGGAACTCCTCGAAACGGTTCCCGGCTTCGGGGAGGATCCCCTCGCGAAGAAAGCCAATCTGCTCGCCTTGATCTTCGCCAATCGGCCGGAGCACTTCCTCGATCTTCGAGGGCCGACCACGATCGCCCCGATCGTGGACTATCACATCATGCGGACCACACTCCGCACTGGATGCGTGGCGATCATCGACGCCGATGTCCGCAGCCGACTCGAGGCACGGGCATGGGTCGGCGCTGGAGCTGAGGCAAGTATCCGCCTCGCGTCCCGAGACACCATTCGCTTGTTGTGCGAGCAATCAGGGCTAGACGTCGCGAGCGTCGACGGTTTCTTGTTCAAGCTCGGCCGTACGGTCTGCCTCGAAGCCGAGCCACCGATGTGTGAGAAGTGTCCACTCGCCGCGGTCTGCGCGCGCGAGACCGATCTCTTCCAGCCAATCTTCCGAACGACGGCCTACTGAGAACGGGGTCTCACCGGCGGTGCCCGCTCTATTCCGCGGGCCCGAGACGCCAAATAGGACGTCTACAACCCTGGGTACGCGGTTTTAGGACTCCTCGAGTTCCAGCTCTTCGGCGAGTTCCTCGACCTCGGCCGCCTCGACGGCTTCCTCGACCTCGGCGTCCTCGATGGCATCCTCAACGGCCTCTTCGACCATGTCGGCGACCTCGGGGGACCGTTTCACGGCGGAAACAACCGCATCCTGGATTTGGGTGACCTGCTCGTCGGACATCCGCCCGGCCAGTTTCAGATCGAGGTACTCGCGGATCTCCTCTTCGGACATCCCAGAGAACTTCTGCTTCTGGTTGACGACGAGCGCCACGATCGCGCCGACACCGGCAGCAATCAGGATCAGAATCAGGGTCTTGAAAGAGAACAGTCTGCGCATGGGGCCTCCGTGGCGATCACTTGAGGCCATAGCCTACTGGGCCCCGGGGACACCGATTCTCCGCCGACCATCCTCCGCTCTCACTTGGCGGATCTGCGCTTCCCCGCTCGCCGGCGCATGACCCAGCGCCACACCCACCCGAGCAACGCGCCGAGGGCCATGAAGATGCCGACAACCGCCCACAGCGGCAGGCTCACTCCGAGAAACAGGAACTCGATCTCGACGGTGTCGCGGTTCTGCCAGGCAAAGACTCCGAGGATCAGGACCACGAGCACCGTGACGATGATGGCGATCCCGACACGGTCGTTCGTGCTCTTGATGTTCTGTGGCTGTTCGTCAGTCATGAAGGCTCCATGAGGTGTTCTTGACAATCGTATCAGAGGGCTCGATGCTGGAAATCCCCGAGAATTGCACGCTTGTGATTTAGGGTCTGCCCACCGTGGAGACAGTAGGAATCATCGTTGCGTGGCTGTTGATCGGCCTCATGGTTACCGGCTCGGCTGCCCTCTTCTGGGTTTCCCAGCGCTAACCAGCAGGCCGACACGCGAAACAGCCGGGATCGAAGATCCCGGCTGTTCATCAGTCACCCCGGATTAACCCGACGTGATGTCTTCTCGTGTTATCGGTGTCTCCACACAATGCGACCCTTGGTCGGGTCGTAGGCCGAAACCTCAACCTCAACCTTGTCGCCGGCGATGATTCGGATCCCGCGGCCGCGCCGCATCTTTCCAGATGCCCGCGCAACGATTTCGAGACCCGAGTCGAGGCGCACCTTGAACTCAGCGTTCCGGAGCGTCTCGACGACCAAGCCTTGAGTGCGGAATGTGTCGTCGCCTCGTGCCATATCGGCTACTACCGACGGGGACGGGCCTCGTTCACGGTAAGGGCCCGGCCCTCATGCTCGAAGCCGTTGAGCTCCTCGATCGCCTTGTTTCCTTCTGCGGCGTCGGGCATTTCGACGAAACCGAAACCGCGTGAGCGGCCGGTGTCACGATCGTTGATGATCGCGGCTGAATCGACGGTGCCGTACTGACCGAAGAGTGTCTCGAGGTCGCCGTTGGTCGCGCGGAACGAGAGGTTCCCTACGAAGATGTTCATTTCTACTGCCTCCAATGGGCATCGACTCACGGGCCACTGTGGCCCGCACACGGGCGGGTTCTGTCGACCTGCCCTCGAACCAACAAGTGCCACGGCGGCAGCGGACATCCCTCTGTGCATCAGAACAATAGCCATCCTCGCGTCAAGTCGGCTATCCGTTCCGGCAAACCCGGCTTCCATCGTGAGATCAAACGACCGGCCGCGCCCCCCGCTCCGGTCTTCGACGGGTCGGTAGGGTCACAGCAATGCCATCTCCAACTTCGATGCGCAACAACCAGCGGACCATCTTCGGATGGGCCATGTACGACTGGGCGAACTCGGCGTACATCACCGCCGGAAGCCTCATCTTCGCCATCTACTTCGCGGACACGATCTTCCCAGCGGATGGTATCTCCGCACTCGGGATCACCGTCGACGCCGAAGCCTTCTTCGGCATCCTCATTGGAATAGGGGCACTGGCCCTATTCCTCGCAATGCCGATCCTCGGTGCCATCGCCGACTACTCGAACTCGAAGAAGCGCCTTCTCCAAGCCTTCGCCTACACCGGCGCCACGTTCGCCGTGCTCACTGCGGTTCCCGGCGCGGGCGACCTGGGACTCGCTGTAGTCGTCGCCCTGTTCGCTCAGATCGGATTCGTCTCGGCCAACGTCATGTACGAGGGGTTTCTGCCGGAACTGACCACTCCCGACACCATCGACCGGGTATCGGCTCGAGGGTTCGCCTTCGGATATGCCGGTGGCGGGATCCACCTCGTCCTCTCCTTGGTGCTGTTTTTCTTCGCCGAACCGCTCGGCCTGGCCGAGACGACCGCGCAGCGGATTGTGATCGCGTCGGCCGGAATCTGGTGGGCCGCATTCGCGGCATTCTCGTTCTCCCGGCTCCGCGACGTCGGGGAGTCCCGACCGGTCCCGCCGAGATATCGGTCCGCGTTCACGCCGATCGCCTACGGCCGGCTCGGCATCGACCGAACATGGCGCACCACACGGCAACTCCTTGGATTCCCCCAACTCCTGCTGTTTGTCGTTGCGTTCCTCTTCTATAACGACGGTGTACAAACGGTCATCAAGATCACACCCGTCTTCGCCTCCGAGACGCTCAATCTGTCGGCAACCACGATCGCGGCCGTGTTTGTTGTCATCCAGCTTGTTGCCTTCTTCGGGGCCCTGGCGTTTGGCTGGCTGGCCGGCAGATTCGGAGCGAAACGAGCGATCCTCATCTCGATCGCCGGATGGACGCTCGTAACGGTGGGCGGGTACCTCATGCCCGCCGAGCAAGTTGCCCCATTCTTGCTGCTCGGCGTCCTCGCCGGACTTGTCCTCGGCGGGGTCCAGGCATTGTCCCGATCGCTCTACGGCTCAATGATTCCCGAAGAAGCCTCCGCCGAATTCTTCGGCTTCTACTCGG